>Ga0316193_10000153_pt1 | contig 38077 bp, 35 predicted proteins | sample MerIslsedime2_MG_FD_207735 | JGI IMG/M metagenome (GOLD analysis project Ga0316193, IMG submission 207735) | Coastal sediment microbial communities from Maine, United States - Merrow Island sediment 2 | ecosystem: Environmental > Aquatic > Marine > Coastal > Sediment | place: USA: Maine... | reverse complement strand
CCTGGTCGAAGACCATCGTATGTGGGTCCTTCGCCTTTCGGTTCGGCATGTCGAATTGCGATGTCTGTCCGGTTGAAGGGGAAAGCCTGCCGATAAATCGTTTTCGATTCGCCGTAAACCAAATGTTCCGATCTTCGTCGACGATCAGGTTATATGGCCCGCTGCCGGGTGGCACATCGTAACGATTAAACAGGCCATTTTCGGGGCTGAGGTTGCCGATATAGTCTTCCGCCTGTCCGACGAACCAGACGCGTCCCCCATTGTCGACAAACGGGTCCTTCGGTACAGACCCTTTCCAGGGAACCAGCCATTCGCGAATTTCAAGACCGTCCGCGTTGGCAGTAGAGACCGCAAGACATCCGCAGCAAAACAAGCTGAGCACGAGAATTTTGACTCTCATTCAAATGCCTCCTGTTCCTGTTCGTGCCATTACCTGATTATTGGCATGCTCATGCGGTTGGCAAAGAGTCTCTCAATCGTACGCATTTTTCGAGGCTTTGAATATGAACCACGTTATCATTCGGGCCATCCAATAGCCTGAATACCTGCACAATTGGTCTGTTTTCAGTCTCTAGCGTGCGGTGAGGGCATGTTCAGGGAATAGTGCTGCGAGTCCTTCCTCGCTGGCGTCACAGACGCCAACCTCCGTAATCAACCCTGTTATCAGGCGTGCCGGCGTTACATCGAACGCGTAATTGCTGACACGAGTGTTGCTTGCCACCGTACTGATTTCGCTCACCTTCCCCCCGACGCTGCCCGATATGTGAGTCACCTCGCGTGGATCACGCTCCTCAATTGGAATATCAGCAATGCCGTCGCTGATCGACCAGTCGATAGTGGTTGATGGCAGCGCAACGTAGAACGGAACATCGTTGTCCTGTGCGGCGAGGGCCTTGAGGTAGGTACCGATCTTATTTGCAACGTCGCCGCTGCGGGTCGTTCGGTCCGTGCCGGTGATGCAAATGTCCACCATGTCATGCTGCATCAAATGGCCGCCGGCATTATCGACGATAAGGGTATGTGGCACGCCATTTTCCGCAAGCTCCCATGCCGTCAGTTGCGAGCCCTGGTTGCGTGGTCTGGTTTCATCCACCCAGACATGTACGTCAATGTCTTTCAGGTGAGCAAAATAAATCGGCGCGGTCGCTGTACCCCAGTTTATTGTTGCCAGGGATCCGGCGTTGCAATGCGTCAGTACGTTTACGGTATCGCCGGACTTGCGTCTCGAGATCTCCTCAATAAGCGTCAGGCCGTGTTTGCCGATGCCACGGGATATTTCGACATCCTCGTCGCATATCAGTTGCGCTTCCTCTCGCAAGAGTGTGACCAGGTCATCATCGCGGGTCGCGGAAGCCGCTCTCGCGATGACACGATCGAGTGCCCACTGCAGATTAATCGCCGTTGGTCGCGTTTCACTGATTTCCCGCACAGCTCTATTCAGGAACTCAAGCGGGTTCTTGCTGTTTTCACACTCGAGTGCAGCCAGGTAAATGCTCCACGCCGCAGTCGCGCCGATCAAAGGCGCACCGCGGACCAGCATCTCGCGAATTGCGTGTGCACCCTCTTCATAGGTCTTCAGATCAGCAATGACGTAGTCGTGCGGCAGCTTTCGCTGATCAATAATCTGCACGGTCGAAGGGTCATCAGGCTTCAGCCAGATGGTACGGAAACTCTCGCCCGTCGCCCTCAATCGTGAATTCCTGCCGCCATTTTTGCCGAACGCAATGTGTTGGCCATAAGCATGGCAATGGTCATCGGTCCAACGCCACCTGGTACAGGCGTTATAGCACCGGCCACTTTGCTCGCTTCCTCGTAATCCACATCGCCCGTCAATCTGGATTTTGTTTCGCCGTCGACGTTTACTTCGATTCGATTGATGCCAACATCGATGACCGTCGCACCCGGTTTGATCCAGCTGCCCTTGATCATGTTGGCCCGGCCTACCGCCGCAACGAGTATGTCTGCGTTGCGACAAACGCCTGGCAAATCCGCAGTACGGCTATGGCAAATCGTGACGGTCGCATTTGCTTTCAACAGGAGACTTGCCATCGGCTTGCCAACAATATTTGAACGTCCCACAATCACTGCATTCAGTCCGGACAAATCGGTTCCGACATGCTCTTCAACCATCAACATACAGCCGGCCGGCGTACAAGGTACAAAAGCGGTGTCTGTGTTACCGGAGGTCAACTTACCAATATTCTGAAAATGAAAGCCGTCGACGTCCTTTTCAGGAGTGATTGCCTGGGTGATGGTTTGTTCGTCAATGTGATCGGGTATCGGTAGCTGCACAAGTATGCCATTGATCGACGCGTCATCATTAAGGTCGCCAATTAACGCAAGCAGTTCCGTTTCGGAAATCGTGTCAGACACTGTGTGTTGAACGGAGTTAAATCCACACGCTTCGGCTGTACGTTTCTTGTTCCTGACATATATCTGGCTGGCAGGATCTTCGCCGACGATCACGACGGCCAGTCCGGGGACAAGGTCGTGTTCCTCCAGAAGTGCAGCGGTCGAAACAGTGATAGATTTTGAAAGATTGGCAGCCATTGCCTTGCCGTCTATTCGTGTCGCATTTGTCATTGGTAGATTCCCAAAACTGGTGAACCGCCGTGAAGGTTTCAGATCGCGTCTGTACCTGGACGGCAACAGCGCGGAATATACTGCGAACGACGCCGGGCGTAAATGAGGAATACCCGCATACGGCGGCGAAACGGGCAATGTGGGTGGCGACTCGGGACAGTGGTACTATCAGCGCAAAAGGAGAATTGTCATGGCGGATCGCTTCAGATCATCCGGTCAGGCTCGAATCAAGCTTTGGCCTGTCGCGGCGTTGCGAATTTATGCCGGGGTATTTTTCACCTATAACGGTTTTCGCAAGGTCATTAATGAAAAATTCACGGATGGGATGGTCGGTTTTCTAAATGGACGAGCGGATCAAAGCCCTGAATTTTATCGTGCATTTCTAGAATCCTGGGTCATTCCCAACAAGGCGTTTTTTGCAGGGCTCGTGACCTTCGGTGAGATTGCCATTGGCTTAGCGCTGATTCTCGGACTGGCAACGCGCTACGCGTCCGTCGCCGGCGCCTTGTTGGTCACAAATTTCTGGCTCGCGAAAGGGCAGGGTGTGCTGGACGGCACCAATCATGATGTCGTTTGGCTGGTTATTTTCCTGGTATTGGCGCTGGTGCCTGCCGGCAGAATCGCAGGGCTTGACGATGGTTTGTCCGACAAGTTTCGTTTTCTCCGCTAGAGCGTACTGAAGCGATGACCGAGGACTGGCAATCCCGCTGGGAAGAAGGAAGGACGGGCTGGCATGAAGCCGGCGGAAATTCGGCGTTGCGTGAATACTGGCCAACGCCGGGTAACGGCAAGAGCGTCCTTGTACCGTTATGCGGCAAGTCTCCCGATTTGCTTTGGCTTGCGCAGCAGGGTTATGAGGTCACGGGCGTCGAACTATCTGAAATCGCCGTTCATGCATTTTTTGAGGAGTCGGGTCTCGAATACAGTACTCGTGTTGCGGGCGAATATCGGATCCTCGAAAGTCTGGAACTGAACATTACGCTTATTTGTGGCGATTATTTTAATTTCGATAGCCAGCCTTTCGATACGCTGTACGATCGAGCTTCTCTCATAGCATTACCGCAAGACCTTCGCCCCCGATACATACATCAAACGAAATCATTGTTGAAGCCGGGTGCAGGGCAACTACTTATTACCCTTGAGTATGATCAGTCGAAAGCCGATGGCCCGCCATTCTCGGTACTGGCCGATGAGGTGGTTGACTACTGGAATAACGTCGAGCTCATTTCCGCGCACAACGTGATCGACAATACTCCGCCCAAGTTTCGCGAGGCAGGCATTACGGAAGTGACTGAATCGGTGTGGATAAACAAGTGGTAACAGGCTCGAAGCGTCACCAGTTTGAAGTTGCTGGAATACCTTGCTGGAATCGATTGTCTGCAGCGAAAAAAGGTCAGCGAAAATCACGGAAATCCGGGATAATCCATTTTTTTCCTTGAAAAGGGGCCTCTACGATGGCGAAAGCAACGGCACGACACATACTGGTAGACACAGAAGAACAGTGTCAGACCATCAAGGACGAGATTGAAGGAGGCGCAGACTTCGCAGCACTTGCGCAAAAGCATTCGTCCTGTCCGTCCGGTCGGCAAGGCGGCGATTTGGGTGAATTCGCACCGGGTATGATGGTGCCGGAATTCGACAAAGTCGTTTTTAGTGCTGATGTAAATACTGTGCAGGGACCTGTCCAGACCCAGTTTGGTTACCATCTGCTTGAGGTTACCAGTCGCACGGATTGATTCTGATCATCAAGCGATTTTTCCGAAACCTCAAGGGCGTACTGGCATTTTCCGCCTGTACGATCAATACGATCATCTGCTTTTTTCCCCTGATGACACTTGCGCTGTTCAAACTCCTTGTTCCGGTTGCGGGTTTTCGTCGCGTAATGTCGCGGTGGATTATGGCAATCGGAGCGTTCTGGATTGCCAATAACAGTGTCATCTTTCACCTCGTCAACAATACTCGCTGGGATGTACGGGGTGTCGACGACTTAAAGCGGGATAACTGGTACCTGGTTATATCGAATCACCAGACCTGGGTCGATATCGTTGCCGTCCAGACAAAACTCAATCGACGCGTTCCGTTCCTGAAGTTTTTTATCAAGCAGGAGCTTGTGTGGTTCCCGTTTCTCGGTGTTGCCTGGTGGGCAATGGATATGCCGTTCATGAAACGTTATTCCAAGTCTTATCTCGCCCGGCACCCCGAAAAAAAGGGCATGGACCTGGAGATCACGCGAATGGCGTGCCAGAAATTTCGCGATACACCGACCACTGTCATGAATTTTCTCGAGGGCACGCGTTTCTCCGAGGAAAAAAAGATCAAACGTGATTCACCATACAAGAATCTTCTGCCGCCGCGGGCGGGGGGCATTGCACTGGCGCTATCTTCCATGGGTGATATGTTCGACGCCATTCTGGACGTAACGATTGTTTATCCCGGCGGACCACCGAATTTCTGGGCCCTGTTTTGCGGAGAGTTTCGCCATGTCATCATCCAGGTCGATCAGCGGCCGGTGGAAGACTGGATGACGAGTGGCGATTACAGCAATGATCGCCACCACCGGCGTCAGTTTCACCAGTGGCTGACCACAGTCTGGCAGGAAAAAGACCAATGTATCGAACGCATCAAAGCGGAAAACGCCGGGATGACTCGGGCGCATGGCGGGCCAGCGGTAACGAGCAAGGACTCGATACAATGAATGCCGTACACTATCGGTCAATCAACCAGGTACGGTAACTGCCATGTCAACCAACAGACACTTCGATACAGTCGCATTCGATGTCAGGGACAATGCGAGCATGTTGTTTTTCGCGCGCACCGCGGACAGCGGTGACATCTCGGACTATATTCTCATCATGCGCGCCGAAGGCGATGAGTTTGACGATGCCGTCTATCTGGAACTTAACGACCAGCAATTCTCCGGCCATGATCTTGTGAAGGAAGCACGTTTGACAGACAACGTGCTGACCATCGAGCTTCGCGAGCCGGCAGAAGAACTCGGCGGCGCGACCGACATTGTGCTGACATTCGATGCAACCGATGAAAACAATTCCAGCGTGAATTCGGGCGCGTTTCGGGTTCTGGGAAACCTGCTGGCAGGTGGCAACGCCTGAGCGCACTGCATTCAGCATGCAGAAAAACCACAAGTAACCACTATGACCGTCTGGAGCGTCTACATGATTCGTTGCAGCGACGATTCCCTCTACACCGGCATCGCAACCGATGTTGCCAGGCGATTCGATGAACATCAGGAAGGCAATATCGGATCAAAGTACCTGCGTGGGCGCGCACCGCTCGAGTTGGTTTTCGAACAGCAAGTCGGCAATCGAAGCCTGGCCAGCAAAATAGAGCATCGGATCAAGAAGCTGCCTCGCTCGGACAAAGAGAAAATCGTTGGCTTGCCGTCGATAGTCGCCGAAATGATTCAGGACATAGCTGAAGAGTCACCATAGTAACGGTGATTGGATCATGCTGCGCTAATACAATACGACCGACAGGCCAAACGGCAGTCGCTGAATATGGGGCGGGTCATCGAACGACTTGCCCGTTACTGCAATATCATTGATCCAGCGGGCAGCAACAGTCGCGTCATCGACCACCCGTGGAAACAGCGTGACATCACCGAATGGCCGGGTGAAATCTTCGATGTGAATGGGGTAAATGCGATCTGCATCAACAGCCATGACAGTTTCGCGCCAATACTCCGCCGTGTAGTTTTGGCCCAATCGTGACAGACCGGCCACGCCCAGCATTACGACGTCGGCAGATACGTCGCTGAGTTTCCCCTTGATAAACCCGGCGCTGCCCTGCACCAGGGTTTTTCCTCGTGGGTGCGATATCAATACAGAGTAACTCTGGCCGTCTTTCCACTCGTTCGTTCGCGCCGGTTGCTCGAGTGGCTCCGTTATGGTTCCCGGAAACCAGGGTTTCATGCCGTCGGCGATTGGCGCGTGCCGGGATACGATTAAAGTGATGACAAAATCGCCGAACTGGCGGGTCTCACCATCCGCCAGGATCTGATATTGTTCAACCGGCAGGTTCGCGCCACGAGCAATATTCGCAGTTGACTCCGACCCGAGTACCACAGCGGTCGATCTATTGGCAACAATGCCAACGTCCATCGCATGGTCGAAATGCGAATGCACGGGAACGATAGCGGCGAGGCGATTAATCCTGAATTCCGCCATCGCGTAATTTACATTTGCGATGTCCGTCGAGATTTCACCCAGCAAATGGTGGTGAATTCCGGGGCGAGTAAACCAGCCGTCGATAAGAATTTGCGTCTCATTATCATCGAACAATAACGTCGTCACGCCTAGCCAGGTGACGGTGACCGCATTCGCTGGTTCCGTTGTTGCTTCGGCGACCGGCCAGCCGAGCTCCGACAATGCAGGACGATCCTGCCATAACCACACAGCAATGCCGACAGTGATAAAGGCAATTGCGACGACCGAGCCCGCCAAGAGGCGGAGCCACCGTGCGAGCGATTTAAAACGACTACTGATCACTCCCGCCCGGTTATTGTCCGACCGCGATTCGTGCCAGGTGTCCGGCCAGCGGCGCCAGGTAATTGCCAATCGCATACCCGAGTAACGCCATTAAAATCGACACCGGCACAAGACTGGGCCGATGAAATGCCGCGACGATGGGCGCCGATGCAGCAGCGCCAATATTGGCAGCAGACGCAATCGCGGTGCTGTGAATATCCACTTTGAACAATTTTGCTCCCAGCACACAGAATGCGCCGTGTATGAATATCCAGATCAATGCCCCGAAAAGAAAGGCGGGTGCCTGGGCAAACCCGGCCAGAGATGCGCGTGCTCCCATGCCGGCAACAAATACGTAGATCAACGCGGTCCCTATCGCAGTTGCGTTCGGTAATTTGGCAACCGGTGTCGCTGAGAACGTGAGTGCAATCGTTGTAATCAGCAAAATGCGAATCGTTGATTCAGAGAAAACGTCGTTGACCCATTGCGGGGCATCTGTCATCGATGCATAAATCGTTGACGCGAGAGAAGCACCAATCCAGGTAACTGCGATTGCGACCGCAAATAAATAGATGTAGTCGCGCATTTCGGGAACACGATCAACCGATACGTGAATTTCGGCTGCCTCATCCATTAATGCCAGACGGTCGTCAGAGACACCCGTCCAGGCATTGAACCGTTCGGCAATATTTTTCGAGCCGAGGAGAATCGGAAGCCAGATAACATAGATCACATTATCGGCGAGTACGGCCAGGCCGAATAACTCCTCCGGGGTGCCCAACATCTCTGAGGCGGCAGCCATATTTGCGGTGCCCCCGATCCAGCTACCGGCAAGCGCGCCGAAACCTTTCCACGCATCATCCGTTAACCACTGGTGAACGGCGACATAGGAAATCACAGCGCCTGCGACCACACCTGCTGTTCCCATCAGCATCACGAGCACACCTTTGCCCATTACCCGTATAGCGGCCGGCACATTGACTTTGATCAACATCAATACAATGAACACGGGTAGCACATACGCGCTCAGTCCGGAATACACGACCGATGAGCCTGTGATAATGCCGGTGTTATTCAATATCACCGGCGTCGCGTAAATAAATAACAGGGGAGGGACATAGTCGAAAAATGCCCAGCGTGTGACTTGTGCGACCAGGAACCAGAATGCGGCGGTTGCGCAAAGAACGGTCAGGACGCCAACGGGCGAGCTAATGAGTGCGTCAGTCATGGGGCCCCAGGGGATCAGCTAGCAGTGGGGCATTATATCCGATTGATTTGTGGAGTCAGGAAAAACTCAGCTGGGCGCCAAAATCCTTGCGCGATTCTTCATCCGTAAGCGCGGCGGACTTCACCGTCATCCAGACCGCGTCCCAGTCTTCAATTTTGCACGGGCCGAAAACGAATTTCGCGATGTAAACGTCAAGGTCTCGTACGTGGATGACATTTTTTTCAGTGGCCGATGTAAATTGCACATCCCCGGTGAAGACAATGAGGTTCGCGACCGGTACGTCCGGTGCAACTTTTTGAAGCGCTCGAGTTCGGCCTTCGTTTTGTATCAGGGGATTAAGAAACTTGCGCCGGTGAATGCCGTCGACGTTCGTCCACTGAGGCTCATCGGCGTCACCAAAGATAATCCCGTTGTAGTGTTTGGTCTGAATGCAAAGAATTCCGCCGGACGTCAGGATCGCATGGTCGATGCGTGTCAGCCCACCATAGGCGCCTGGCAACAAGAAATCGTCCAGAACATCCTTGCTTCGCGCTGACAATACCCGGTGTATTCGTTTTGCGCCGATTTTTCCAGTTAAGACCCGTACCAGGTGGCTTACCGTTGAGCGAAAAACGAGCGTCAACAGCAATGCAGCCGCAATTGAAAAGATAAACATGGCCGGCCCGACGTCGCCGATTCCTGTCTTAACGTCGGCGGTTTCAGCAGCAACTGCCATAGCGCTGCCGGACGTGCACAGAGCGAGTAAGGATGCGAGCGATAATTGTAGACGACGAAACATAATCCTGAGATTAAGCGGATCGAATGCGGCAAGAAGTGCAATACGTCACGTTTTACAGATTGTCTGATGTGCGAATCACTGAAATGTGAACTGGTCAGTCGCGGGTCTGCACAGCCCAATGGGCTAGCTGTTGCCCGGTGATGCCAGGTAGTAACCGCCGACTTCGCTAACGCGGATATTCGTGTCGTAGGTACGAAAAAGGTTCTCCCCGGTCAGAACCTGACTTTTTTCGCCGTCGGCCATGATTCTTCCTTTTCTAATAAGAATAACGCGGCGAATATCCGGCGGTATCTCGTTCAACTGGTGGGTCACGAACAGCAGTGACTTCCCCGCCGCGGCCAATTCCCGGATACGGTGCAGTAGGTCGAAACTCGCTGCCAGGTCGAGTCCGGCAGTCGGCTCATCAAGTATCAGCGTATCGGGATCATGCACCAAGGCCCGCGCCAGCAGGCAGCGTCGTTGCTGCCCTGTCGACATCTGGCCAAGGGGTTTGTCGGCCAGATCAGAGATCGCGAGATCATCCATAACTTCAAGCGCCCGTTGTCGTTGATCGTCACCTAACTGGCCGGATAAAATGCCATGGATGCCGATACTCGACAAATAGCCGGACATGACCACGTGCAATCCAGTGTTTGTTTTTGTATAGCGCATCTGAAGTTCATGCGACACGATACCGATGTGTGCCCTCAGGTCCCACACATTCCATCGATCCCTGCCGAGTATCTTGACCCACGACTGGTCCCTGACCACCGGATATATTTCGCGATTCAGCGTTTTCAACAAGGTGGTCTTGCCGCAGCCATTCGGCCCAAGAATGGCAACTTGTTCGTGCTGGCCGATCGTGAGTGAGAAATTGTCGAATACGCGCGTCTCGCCCCGGTAAATCGTGGCGTTATGAATATCGATAAGGGGTACTTCAGTCATGAGTCAGTGCACGGCAACCAAGAATCAGAGATCAGACGACTCCCGCGCTTTGCTTTTGTTGCTCTGGCTGTGACTGCTGCTTTGTCCATTGATCGATCAGGTCCCGATTGTCATGGTCCCAGGGATGAAACCGTTTGCGGAAATAGCTGAAGTACTTGAACGTGAGTCTCCGCAGTACGCCCGGGTAACCAAAAAGGAAGTTCAGGCCGGACAGCCATTCGCGGACGTGCGTGTGCTTTCCATCGACTTTCAGCATATAGCCCAGAATGCCGAAGACATCTTTGAAGAAATACCAGGAGTTCATAAACAGGGCGATTCTGCGCCCACGAACATCGCCGCCAACTGCGAGATACACATCAAACGCGACAGACTTATGCTCTGTTTCCTCAACGCCATGCCAGCGCCAGAGTGCCGCGACCGAAGAATCAGCGCCTCGCATTACATCCTCGTGGCTGAGCATGTCGTCAGCCATGATAGCGGTTAAATGCTCGTAAGCCGTCGTGCCAGCGAGTTGTCGCTTAGCCGAGAGGTTGCTACGAACCCAGGTCGTGCGATCGATCAGGCGCTTTTCGATTTTCTCGAGATCATATCCGCGGAGACGGCACAAGGTTTCATTGTATTGCTGATGCTCCAGCCGATGGACGGCCTCTTGCCCCTGGAAGGCATTGACCTCTTTGAGCAGTCGCGGGTCGTCGATCTGATCGCGAAAGTGCCGAACACTATCGATAAAGAATTTTTCGCCGATCGGGAACAACATCGAAAGTGCGTTGAAATAGGCTGTCTTGAAGGCGCTTCCGCCGTGCCAATCGGTCGCGAGTGCCTGTTCAATTTCAAACGAAGGTCGTCGCGGCACAAACTCAAGGTCTGACGGGCTTTTGCTTTGAAGTTGGGTCACGCCATCACGCTACCAGAAGCGGCCTGTTCCTGGCTACTATTCGAGGTCCTGATTTAACAACGCCTCCAGTTCCGCGGCCGTTTCCTTGGCCGACTGCATCAGTCGCTCTTCGTCGTGATGTACCGCGTGCTGCTGGATTATGAGCTTGCGATCGTGCTCCTCAAAAACGTCTGCGATGCGATCGATATCCTGTGAGCCCAGGCCGAGATCGAGCATCACCTGTTTGCTTAGCGCCACGCTGGAGAGAAAGGTTTCACGAAAAATATGTTCAATGCCTATGTCCATCAGCTTGTACTCATGACGCCGATTCCTCGCGCGTGCCACAATGCTCAGATTCGGGAAATTTCGTGAGACCGACTCGGCAATGCGAACCGACTCTTCGAGATCGCCAACAGCCAGTACGAGTATCTTCGCATGCGCGGCCCCTGCCGCTCTCAACAAATCCGGTTTCGAAGCATCGCCGTAATACACCTTGCTACCAAAGCGACGTACAAAATCGACTTGTGACGACTCTTTCTCCAATGCAGTGAACGAAAGGTGGCCTGTGCGAAGCATTCGACCGACAATCTGTCCAACGCGACCGAAGCCGGCAATGATGACGGCGTTGTACTCGTTTTCCATTTCGTCGAATTCAGGTTTGTCATCGACGGCGACTTTTTCCGTCAGTTTCTCGGCAACTGCATAGAGCAGTGGTGTCACCATCATTGACACGGCGACAGCAAGAATCAGCTGATCGATCAGAGATTTTTCGATGAGCTCTTCCCGGGCAACTAAAGCGAATAGTACGAACGCGAACTCACCGCCCTGTGATAAGACAGCCGCAAGTTTGACGCGACTTTTCAAATCGGACACACCGAACAAGCGAGCCAACGGGAACAAGACCAACGCCTTGGTGCACATCAACATTGCAACGATCGCAAGTATAAACAGCGGTTGCGCGAACAGTAATGCCAGGTTGACGGTCATGCCCACCGCCATGAAGAACAGACCGAGCAACAGACCCTTGAATGGTGCAATATCGGCTTCCAGTTCGTGTCGGTACTCGGAATCCGCAAGGAGCATGCCGGCAATGAACGCGCCCAGCGCCATCGATATCTCGACAGTCTGCAATAACAATGCTGAACCGATTACAACCAGCAGCGCGGAGGCCGTAAACAACTCGGGAATCCCGGTGCGGGCAACAATGCGCAGCGCTGGCCTCAACAAGTATCGGCCACCAACGATAAGGCCGGCAATTGTGCCGATCTTCAACAGGCCACTGTTGAGCGTCATGCTGCTGGCGGCGGAATCTCCCAACAATGGGATCAATGCGATCAATGGAATGACAGCCAGATCCTGAAACAGCAATACGGTAAATGCAGCGCGGCCATGGGACATCGCCAGTTGCTTCTTTTCCGCCAGCATCTGAAGAACGAAAGCCGTTGAAGACAGCGCGAGAATGATGCCGATAATGCTCGCTTGTTTCACCGGCAATCCAAACAGGAGTGCGATCAAAGTAATAGCAGCTGCAGACAGCAGAACCTGCGAACTGCCAAGGCCGAAAACCATTCTCCGCAAAACCCATAATCTGGAGGGCTGCAGCTCCAGGCCAATGATGAACAAGAGAAAAACCACGCCAAGTTCAGCGAAGTGCAAGGTGTGTTCGGCGTTTTCGATAATACCTATGCCGAATGGTCCGATCAGGATGCCGGCCACCAGGTAGCCCAGTATCGAACCCAGCCCGAGTCGCTTACTGACCGGCACTGCAATAATCGCGGCCGACAGGTAGATGATGACTTCAAGGAGTGTGCTCATTGTTCGCGCGAATTTGAGCGACTCGTGATGTGGCCAGATACACGGTGATTCTATAGGCACCTCCGGCAGAACGCTACGTAGAAGCCTGTGCCCGATTCCAGATGAACGAAAATTCGATTACACTTGGGTACATTCCGTTGTGTAGTGATCGTGGCTGCGAAACCCGAGGACAGGAATGATCCGCAATATAACCAACCAATCCAGAAATCTATTTGCTGCGTTGTGTGCACTCTTATTGCTTGCCGCATGCAATCCAAATAGTGGAAGCTCGCCTGCCAACGGTACGTCGTCAACTGACGGAAACGCCGACTCCTCCGCGGGATCGGGAGACGAAGCATTCCAGCACGCAGTTATCACCGATACACTCGCCTATGGCGAAGTCGACGAGCAAATCGTCAAGGGCCACTTCGCCTTTCCGGAAGACAAGGTCGGTGATTCACCTGCTGTCATTCTTGTGCATGAGTGGTGGGGGCTGACTGATGACATGCGATCGCTCGCAAACCAGTTCGCTGCAGAGGGATTTATCGTTCTGGCCGTTGATCTGTTTAACGGCCAGACGGCAACGGGTTCTGGAGACGCGCGCAAATTGATGCTCGGGGTATTCGAACATCCCGAACTGGCGGAAGAGAACCTGCGACAGGCAAGTGACTGGCTCGTCAATATCGCAGGCGCGAGCCAGGTCGCAGTTGTCGGTTATGGCTTTGGTGGCGGCTGGTCGTTGAACGCAGCGATCGCGTTGCCTGAGAGGTTCGATGCTGCTGTCATATTCTATGGCCAGGTATCCGACAACGAAGCGGTTCTGTCTGCGATCTCCGTACCGATACTGGGCTTCTTCGGGGGTGCCGACAATACGATTTCGGTGGACGTGGTAGAGAAATTTGACGTCGCTCTGGAAAGCCTGGGCAAAAACCACGAAATCATTATTTATTCCAGTGCCAAAGGCGGGTTTGCGAATCCCGGCGGTCGAAATTACTACAAGGACCTGGCAGAGAAATCCTGGCGAAGGATGATCGAGTTCTTAAACGAGAATCTCGTTAGAACGTAGCCAATATCGCGCAAAAAGTTCTACGTTCATTATTCTGGCGGCTCTTCTTCGCAGGCAAGCGTCACATCAAGTGATTGCGACGCATATGTAATTTGCTGGCCGTCTTCATCGGAACACACCAGTGACGCCTGCGCCGATAAAACGCCTCGTACCGTAACTGACTCTTGAGGCGATCGTTCGCGATCCCTGGCGTTCACGCAGAAACCTTCGACGCTCAGCGGTGCGATCTGGGCAGCGGGAATACTCATCGAAATTCCAGAGTCAGACGCGGGCTGCGTATCACTGATGGCCACTCGCTTTCGCGTGTCGGCAACGCTGAGCATCATAGAGTCTGGCGCAAGGCCAGGCGCACAACGGGCCTCAACCTGAAATTCGTATTGCAGCTCCGGCAACTCAATAGCCAAACGATCATGCTCGCGCAAGGTGATACTAATGGCGGGTGTCGTAGGTGTCACACGCAACGATGCTTCGTCCGCGTTGCTTTGAGCGGACGCAAACAGAAGAAGTAACGCGGTTAGCTGTAAAGTGAATGGCTTCATGCTGCCAAGGCTACGTAACGGCAATCAAAAAACAAGTGCTTTGGTATCGACGGCCGGTTGATTGACCGCCATACGCTTTTCGCTGACCGTTACAATCCGGCTGTCAGGATCTCTGACTTGTGGCCTGATAACCGTACTTCCAGTTCGAGCTTGCTGTCCGCCCGCACGCCTTCCAACGCTTCCGTCACAGCGGCATCCTGGTTCGCGCTTGTGTTTGTCATGCTGACAGCCGAGGCTGGCGCAACTTCTGCAACAATGATGTTCGCGTACGCCACAGTGACTTCGCTAGCGGACAGATCATCTCCGAGTGCTGCTGTGGCGATAAGTATTGCGGCGAGCAGCGAAAGCGCCACGCCCAGGTAGAGATTCGATTTGTGGTTCATTTTAGCATCCCTTGCTGTTTTATCCGCCCGGTTGCACCGAGCGACAGAAAAATGGTTAAGTACAATTGTTATCCAATGCACAAGCCGTGCCACTTTGATAAATCATTTAAAATCAAGGGATTAACGATATATCAAGGGTCACGATATTTCGTTAATTACGAAATATCGTGATCATATTCACGGAAATTCGTATATACTCCCGCGCATGACGAAGTTTGATGATTATCTGTGGCTGTTCCGCAAAGCCCCAATGATGGCGACCTCCATCGGCGAGGACGGTCTTTATCTGGACGTAAACGACGCGTTTATCGAACGGATGGGTTACGCACGCGAGCAAATGATTGGTCGGCGACCGTCTGACTTCGTGACAGCGGAGAGCGCCGAGCGAATTGAGGTTGAGTTTCTGCCGATGCTTCGGCGAACCGGCAAGCTGGAAAACAAGCCCGTCACTTTTGTGACCCGGGAGGGAGAGACGGTCAATTGCCTCACCAACTCATTGGTAGAGCACGATCCCGAAGGCGCGTTTATTCGCACGGTGGCTCTTTATACCGAACTCGCTGACAGAGCCCGTGCCAATCTGAAATACCGGCAACTCTACCGGTCAACACCTGCGATGCTGCACACGGTGGATGAAAATGGACTCATCGTGACGGTAACCGATCACTGGTTGTCCAAGATGGGTTACTCGCGAGATGAAGTTATCGGCCGGCCAATATCGGAGTTTTTCAGTTTTCCTTTTCGAAAGCGCATGACCGATGGGCGATTGCGAGAGGTTATCAGTGGCGGCGACTTTCAGAATGAAGATCGGCAAATGGTGACCAAGTCAGGTCAGGTGCTGGATCTCCTGACATCCGCGATTGCAGAGCGAAACGCAGCCGGCGAAGTAGAGCGAATGCTGGTTGCGTCAAAAGATGTCACTGAGCGAAATCGGGCGGAGCGAGCGCTGCGATCAACGCTGGTTGAAAATGCGAGGCTGCGCGAAGAACTCGAACTGGAACGCGACTATTTGCGCGAGGAAGTGAATGTCGCGCTGAATTTCGGGCGCATCGTTGGTAAAAGCCCGGCCTTGAAACACATGCTGGCGCAAGTTGAAGCCGTTGCTGAAACGCCGGCAAATGTTCTCGTGCTGGGCGAATCAGGAGTTGGCAAGGAACTTGTCGCGCGAGCGATTCATGCTCGGAGTCCCCGGGCAGAAGCGCCGCTGGTGAAGGTGAATTGTGCGTCTATTCCGAAAGAGTTGTTTGAAAGCGAATTTTTTGGCCATGTTAAAGGCGCGTTTACCGGAGCGCACAAAGACCGCGTCGGGCGGTTTCAGCTGGCCGATGGGGGTACTTTGTTTCTTGACGAGGTGGGAGAGATTCCCGTTGAGTTACAAGGAAAGCTGTTACGCGTGCTGCAGGAGAGTGAATTCGAACGCGTTGGTGACGATATAACCCGATCCGTCGACGTTCGGGTAATCGCCGCGACGAACAGAAATCTGGAAGAGTCGGTGATGGAGGGCTCGTTTCGCGAAGACCTGTTCTATCGCCTGAGTGTCTTTCCAATCGAGGTTCCGCCGCTGCGAAAACGAAAAGAAGACGTTATTCAACTTGCGCAACACTTCCTTGAGCAAACCTGCCAGGATTTCGGACGCAAAGTGATGAAAATTACACGAACACAGGCCGAGCAAATTCAAAGCTATGACTGGCCTGGCAATGTCAGGGAGTTAAAGAATGTGATTGAGCGGGCCGTGATCCTGTCGAAAGGCAGCGTACTGCGTCTCGACCTGTCATTACCCGGGAACGCGACTGAAGTCGGTCTGCCGTTGGATCCAGGGAACTCCATGAATGAAGAATCAGTCCTTACCGAGAAGCAAATGAAAGCAGTACAAAAGAAGAACATACTGACAGCGCTCAAAGTGAGCGAATGGCGGGTCTCGGGAAGTCAGGGTGCTGCGGAGTTACTGGGCATTAAACCAACGACGCTCGCCGACCGAATGAAAGCGTTTGGTCTCCGGAAGCCCACTCGATAGACACCCTCAACAGAGAAAAAAGAGAAACGTAATATGCGCGGTTCCACTTTATTGTTCCTTCTATGTTCGATGCCAGTGCTTGCCGACGGCGGATTGCCACAGAATATCAGCGATGTTCTGCAGCATCGAAACCTGCCTGCCGACAGTCTTAGTATCTACGTCGAGAGTCTCGATACTGGCGAACCGGTTCTTGCATGGAATGAGACAGAGCCACGCAACCCCGCGTCTGTGATGAAAATGTTGACCACACTGGTGGCGCTCGATGTTCTGGGTCCGGCATATCACTGGGATACCAACATATATGTTCTGGGTGATATCAATCAGGGCGTCCTGAATGGCGATGTGCTGATCCAGGGAAAAGGCGATCCGTTTCTGGTTACGGACCGTTTCTGGGCGATGCTGCGCAACCTCAGGCAGGCGGGCGTGGAAAATATTAATGGTGACCTGCTGCTTGACGACAGTTACTTCAGTGTGCCCACTTATGATGCGGCGGAATTCGATCGTGAGCCATTGCGTGCCTATAACGTAGGCCCGAACGCATTGTTGTCGAATCTGAAGGTTGTTCACTATGTGTTCCAGCCGGCCAGCGACGGAGGTGGAGTGAACATCCTGATGGATCCGAATCTACAGGCGCTGGAAGTTCAGAACCGGTTAAAAATCCGACCCGGCAGTTGCAGAGGCTATCAACGCGGCATAGCCATATCCATGAACGATGAATTGAACAAAGTGACCTTCAGCGGCGATTTTCCGAGCGGCTGCGAGATCTACTCCATGGACCGAACGGCTTTAAGCCACAATGAATACACCTACTCCCTCTTTAAATCGCTTTGGACAGAGTCGGGTGGCGAACTGACCGGCGACTGGCGAAACGTGACAACGCCAGAGGAACTGGAGCCCGACCTGGTGTTTCGGTCGATGCCTCTGTCGGACATCATTCGAAAGATCAACAAGCACAGCAATAATGTGATGGCGCGCCAGTTGCTGCTGACACTGGGTGCCGAAATCAACGGCGCGCCCGGGACCCGCGAGTCAGGGCGCAATGTGGTCATCGACTGGCTCAGCCAGCGAGGCCTTTGCACGACGACAATGACATTGGAAAACGGTGCCGGGCTTTCCCGGGATGTCCGCATGACCAGCAAAATGCTCGTCGATCTCCTGCGGTTTGGCTTTGAGAGTCCATACATGCCGGAATATGTTTCTTCACTGTCGTTATCCGGCATGGATGGGACCTTGTCGCGTCGTTTTCGCAACGGAAGCCTGACCGGCAAGGCACACATGAAAACAGGCTCGCTGGATCATGTAAGCGCAATTGCGGGTTATTTTCAGGCAGCTTCGGGCAAACGCTACCTGGTGGCAGCGATGCAAAATTACACCGACATTCATCGTGGTCCCGGAGAAGAGGTTCAGGCCGCGCTTCTTAGTTGGCTCGATAAGCGCTAGGGTCCGTCACCGGTTAGGTGGCCTCATGTCCGCGCAGCGACACTCACTGTAGTAAACTGCCGCCAGCACGAGGCCCGATGGGGCGATCTGGCCGAAATTTGCACGGGGAACTGAGGGAGTGCCTGCAATGCGTTTTAGATACGTGGGGATGTTGACCATTTTCTTGTCTGCAACTGTGTCGGCGGAAACGGCATACGTTACGGACAATCTCCGCCTGGGATTACACCAGGCGGCTGATACCAGCGATCGTGCATTCCAGACGCTCGAAAGCGGACAGGAAATCGAAGTACTGAACAGGGACCGGAATTATGCTCACGTCCGATTGCCGGACGGCGTTGAAGGTTACCTGAAAGCTGCGTACCTCGTATTTGACAAGCCCGCGAAACTCATCGTTGCAGAAACCCAGGCGAGAGTAGAGCAGTTGGAGAAGGAACTCGCTGACACGCACGAAGCATTTGCAGTACCGGGTGCGACCATCGCAGCACTGCGGCAGCAACTGGAACAGGCCCAGACAGATCTTGAATCGCAAAGCAATCAGGTTGAAGAATTAACGGAGGCCAACGAGAATTACCGAAGTCGTCACGATCAATTCAAATACAGCCTGCCGCTGCCATGGGTGGGTAGTGCAATGATCGTCTGCCTGTTGTGCGGTTTTCTGGCTGGCCTGTGGTGGATCGATCGTAAGAGCCGCCGCCGACACGGCGGCATTCGCGTTTACTAATTCAACTTCGATGCCGGACAGGCTTCTGCCGATCAGGCAGCGACCGACATGCTTTCACTGGCGCCATTGCGCAATGGCAGTTTTGAACCGGCGAATATTGAATCCACTTCCTGTTGACGCTGGGCAGCAGTTGCGGCCCGTAACTGCGAGTCGCTGATGTGCGGCGCGAATAGCAGCAGAAAATCGTTCATGTAACGCCGCATCGGGACATTTTTTCGGAAACCGACCCAGGTCGTACTGCGCGGAAACAGTCCTGGCGCATCCAGCGTCGTCAAATCCGTGCTGTCCGTTGATTGAATGGCCATGCTTGCGACGATGCCAACGCCGAGCCCCATCCGAACATAGGTTTTAATTACGTCCGCGTCCCTGGCAGTGAAAACGACGTCGGGTCGAAGACCCCGTGCGGAAAATGCTTTTTTCAGAGACGATTCGCCGCCAAAACTGAAGACGTAACTAACGATTGGATGTCGAGCCAGTTCTTCAAGAGAAAGATCCTTCTGCAGTCCGGCTAGCTCATGGTCGTGAGGCACGAGAATTTTCCTGTCCCATCGATACGCCGGAAGTAGTAAAAGGTTGCTAAACAATTCGCTGGTGCCAGTCGCAATTGCAAAGTCGATGTCGCGAGACGCCATCATCTCGGCGATTTGCTCAGAAGTGCCCTGGTGAAGATTTAGATTTACTTTCGGATATCGTTTACGAAATTTCTGAATGACCGGCGGCAGGACGTAACGAGCCTGCGTGTGCGTAGTTGCTATCGACAACGTGCCTTCTTCTTCCTGGTAATACGCATTTGCGAGGCAGCGAATGTTTTCAACTTCGCTCATTATGACTCTGGCTCGGTCAATGACTTTTTCACCGGCACCGGTAACTTCGTCGAGACTTTTTCCCTTGCGCGCGAACAGCTGCAGACCGAGTTCTTCTTCAAGTAATTTTAATTGTTTGCTGACACCGGGTTGAGAGGTGTATAAACGCTCGGCAGCGGCTGTAATGTTCAGGCCGTTGTCGACTATTGCCAACAGATACTTGAGTTGTTGTAGCTTCATAGCAGGTTAGATATCAGAAACCCCCCGGATATAATTCGTAGACAACGGTTTTTCATTATCGTTTCAGATAATTATGAACTTTCTTCAAGGGGACGAACATTTAGCTAAAATGCGCGCAAAAGTGTTGTTTAAGCGCATCATATAACGTCAGGACATAACCGCTGACGCCGTGGATGAGGGTATGTATACGCCATCAGAACCAAATCGAATCTCAGCGCGCGTCGGCAAACTTTGACAAGCACAGGCCAGTAGGGGCAGATTTCATGCCGGGGTTACTAACAAGAAGAATCAGGGGAAAAAAATGATCTACGACAGCATTCTCGACACGATCGGTAATACGCCGATCATCAAGCTACATCGAACCGGTCCTTCGCATGTCGATCTTTACGTCAAGGTCGAGTCGTTCAATCCGCTGGCTTCGGTGAAAGACCGATTAGCCTACGCTATTGTCGCCGATGCTGAGCAACGCGGTGTCTTGAAGCCGGGACAAACAATTATTGAAGCAACCTCCGGCAACACCGGCATTGCGCTTGCAATGGTCTGCGCTGCAAAAGGCTACAAATTCGTTGCGACAATGGCAGATTCATTTTCTGTCGAAAGGCGAAAAATAATGCGTGGCCTGGGCGCCAAGGTAATTCTCACGCCAGCTGCTGAACGCGGGACCGGCATGGTTAAAAGAGCAGAGGAACTTGCAGAGAAACATGGCTGGTTTCTCGCCCGCCAGTTCGAAAATCCGGCGAATCCAGGATATCACCGAAATACCACGGGACCGGAAATCCTGTGCGACTTTGCGGGAGCCCGACTGGACTATTGGGTAACCGGGTATGGCACGGGCGGCACAATGACCGGTGCCGGTGAAATCATCAAACTGGCACGACCCGATACGAAAATTGTTGCGACAGAGCCTGCAGCTGCCTCGCTGCTCGCTGGCGACGAATGGAATCCGCACAAAATTCAGGGATGGACTCCCGACTTTATTCCGGGGGTTTTGAACCGCGATGTATTCGACGAGTTACTTCCTGTGACGGATGAAAGTGCCATTGCCGTGTCACGTGCCCTGGCAGCCGACGAGGGGATTTTTACAGGAATTTCATCGGGCGCAACGTTGGCGGCCGCGCTGCAGATCGCCGAGAAAGCAGACAAAGGAACAGTCATTCTTGCAATGCTGCCGGACACAGGTGAGCGGTACCTGAGCACACCATTGTTCGAAGGCGTCAATGAGGGGTCGGATGACGAGTGGCTCGACTCGCTCGGATAGTCAGGATCGTCGAGGGCGGTCACGCATACGTGACCGCACGTTCCCGCTCAGATCCTTGATTAAGAAGTAGTTTCCAGCCTTTCCCGTTCTGTCTGTTCGAGACTCAAGTCACAGTGGGCGAAAGCCCCGCATGGCATCATTCCAGGCATCGCTGCGTGCTTGGTGCGCAGGCGGAATGCGGGGTTCTGTTGTCCATGTCAGCCGAGTTGCACGATCTAATAACCAGAAAAAACATTGGTGCTGCCAAGGGTCTGTTGCAGTCGCTGGTTCCTCGTGCGCAATGCTTTTGCTTTTACGGTTTGTCGCGCCAGTGCATATGGAGCAGTGACGGCGTAGACGACTACGAAATAGACAACTTTATCGCCGACTTGCCACAGAACATCGTTGCTGGTCTCGTGCCCGATTCGAACCTACTCCGCCGCACGCTGGCGTCCGGCCGAACACTGCTGGTGTTGCCTGTTTACGGCGAAAAGGACGACGGACTTGGTTTGCTGGTTGCGGTATTCTCAAAAAACGCCGGCAAGTCTTCGTGGTTCAATCCGAGTTTGCTAAAAAGCATTCTGCAACCAGCGATTGAAGTCATTGGCGAGAATCTGCTTCTGAATAACAAGCTGTCAAAAGCCACGAGCAAATCAGAACTGGCAGCAGAGGAATTAAAGCTCGTCTACAACATGGACGAAAAAATTCACGGTACGTCGCGCAGCCACGCCAGCCTCGCGCAGCTGATCGGGCAAAGCGGCAGGTTTCTCGGTATTTCCTACAGCGTATTGTTGCTGCCGTCGAAACGTATCCGCATCAGTGCCACCCACTCGACCTGGAAACCCGTCAACCGCAAGGTCGTCGACAAATACATCATCGACTCCCTGTTTCCGCAGCTAGAAGGACAGCGTTTGCCGGCTGTGTTTGAAGTTCCTGCGGTTCCTGACTCGAACAACATAGCCGACCAGGGATACCAGGCAATGCTATGCCCGTTGCTTGATCGTGCCGGCAATCTTGAAGGTGTCCTGGCCTTGCTCAGCCGTGTAGATGGCAGCAAGTTCAATCATTCACATTTGCGATTCATGGCGCATATCGTTCGCAAAGTCGAATACGTTGTTGAGCAAACATTTGACGCCATGACCGGCTTGATGAACCGCTCAGGTTTTGAGGCACAACTCAGCGAATCCCAAAGGGCTTTGCAGGGCAAAGACGATGCCCATCAGCTGATCTACTTCGATCTCGATAATTTACAGCTCGTAAACGATACGTTCGGTCACGCCGGTGGCGACGAGGTAATTATTCGTTTCGCCCAGCTGCTGGAGGAATTGCTGCCAAAGACCGCTGTCGCCACGCGATTAACCGGCGATAAATTCGCGATCCTGTTGACTCACAGCAAAACTGAAGATGCGCTGGACCTGACGGACAAGATACGTAAAGACGGGGAAAAGTTGCGCTACCTCGAGGGTGACAAGTCGCTTCAGGTCACTTTCAGTATCGGAATCGCCCCGTTTGATACGAACGCCAAACAGGGTACCGAAGTTGTAACTGCTGCCCAGTTCGCCTGTGACCTTGCCAAGGATCACGGACGTGACCGGGTCGAAATTTATGATCGTGGCGATCAAAGCATCATTCGTCGCTATGATGATACGCATATAGTGTCGCAGATTCAGAATATGCTCGATTCCGACGGCTTCGACTTGATGGCCCAGCCGATTGTTTCGCTCAACGAAGACGACAATCGTCAGCAATACGAGATTCTGTTGCGAATGCAGGACGGCGCGGGAAACAACGTACCATCAGAGACGTTTTTTTCGGCAGCAGAACGTTACCAGATGATGCCGCAGATCGACCGGTGGGTCGTTTCGACAACGCTCGCAAGACTGACCGAGCACCGGGATTATCTCAAAAGCACCGGAGCCAGTTTCGCGATCAATTTGTCGGGTCAGTCGCTTGGCGATGTTGAGATTCTCAACTTCATTGAAGAGGAAATCATCAGTACCGGTGTGCCGGCAAGCTCGCTGTGTTTTGAAGTGACTGAGTCGGCGGCTGTATCCAATCGTCGCAAAGCACAGGCATTTATCAATACCCTAAGGGAACGCGGTTGCCGCTTCTCGCTGGATGATTTCGGTGCCGGGCTAAGTTCATTCGCGTACCTCAAGAATTTCAAAGTTGACACACTGAAAATCGACGGCAGTTTTATCCGGGACATCGTCGATAACCAGGTTTCCGAGTCAATGGTTGCCGCTATTACACAGGTTGCCAAGGTTATGGAGCTCGAAACGGTCGCGGAGTACGTGGAGAGCAAGGCAACGATCAAGCTTATTAAAAAACTGGGCGTTGACTACGCGCAGGGACACGCCTTTGGCAAGCCGACCCCGCTGCAATCCGTGCTCGAGGTTCTGTCCGGCCAAACCCAATCTGCGTAAACGTGCCCGAATCGCCTCCCAAGCTGGTCGCGTAAGCGTCCGAGGCAGTAAACTGGGCCCAATGACAGCCAAGCAACATGCATCGCTGCAGCAAGCGATCGATTCCCTTCCGGTTTCCCTGCAGCCCCCCGCAAGCCGCGCGTGGGAGAGAATCGTTGAGCACAACAAAGCCGCGAACGGCGGCCTGACGCCGCAGCAAACAACGGTTATCGCCCGTATGCTCGCGTGCAGCGACTATGCAGCGGGCGCTCTCCTGAAGCACTGGAATTGGTTTCATGAGTGCCTCGACACCGAAGAATTCGAACGAGCTCCCCAAGCCAGCTTCGACTTGTCACCGTCTGAAGCACTTGAGGCTGGCGCGGAGCAGCAACTACGCTACTACCGACATCGCCAGATGCTGCATATTCTGTGGCGTGAATACGCTAATTCAGCAGGTCAGGGCGAAACCCTGGACAGCTTGTCTGCGCTCGCGGATCAATTATTGCTTGCCGCCCGATCAATCGCGACAGAATCACTGCTGGATCGCCTCGGCCTGCCTATTGATGATAGCGGGCGGCCGATTCCCCTGGTTATTCTGGCAATGGGCAAGCTGGGTGGATTCGAGCTAAATTTTTCCTCTGATATCGACGTTATTTTTCTGTACCCGGAGGAAGGTGAAACAAGCGGGCCGAAAAAGTTAAGCGCGCACGAATATTTCGTTCGACTTACGCAGCGTATCGTGAAGCTGCTTGATGATACGACTGAAGACGGTTTCGTCTATCGCGTCGACACGCGTCTCAGGCCTTTCGGTGCAAGCGGGCCGCCAGTCGTCAGTTTCGCATCCCTGGAGTCCTATCTGTTGCAGCATGGCCGTGGTTGGGAGCGTTACGCGTACGTCAAGGCACGCGTGGTTGGCGAATCGGAAATAAGCGATACAGCGAATGAATTGTTGCACGACATGATCGAGCCATTTGTGTATCGGCGCTACCTGGACTTCGGCGTGTTTGAATCGCTGCGTGATATGAAAGCCATGATCGCTGTTGAAGTTCGAAAGCGCGAGCTTGCCGGCAACATAAAACTTGGCCCAGGAGGGATTCGCGAAATCGAGTTTATTGTGCAGTCGCTGCAGCTTGTGCGCGGTGGCGGCAATGGAAAGCTGCGTTACCCGGGGCTCGAGATCGCGATGCAGGAATTGGACAACAGCCGATCGCTGCCCGCCGAATGTATTGCAGAACTAACGGAGGCCTATCGATTCCTGCGAAGACTTGAGAACCTGATCCAGGCGATACGTGACCAGCAAACACATGACCTTCCGACGGACACCATAGATCGGTCGCGAATTGCCTTCGCGTTGCAGTTTGAAGACTGGGATTCACTGGCCGAAGAGGTGTTGATGCATCGAACATGCGTTGGCGAACACTTTCATGACGTCGCATTACGGGCGGCGGGCGACGTTAATGCAGCGAAGCCGCCAAACCAGTTTGCTGCTATATGGGATGCGGGTGCCGATGAGGCGCAATGGTCCGCGCTATTACTCGATGAGGAGTTTGAGGATTCCGCGGAAATTGGCGGTGTTCTCGTCACGTTTTCGACAAGCAAGCCGGTACAGCAATTAGGCGCATCTGCTCAAAGGCGGTTGCGTCACTTTGTGCCGAACCTGATCGCGATGTTGAAAGGTCGAGCGGCGCCCGCGCAGACTTTGCGACGGGTACTGAATATTGTGACCCAGGTTCTGCGGCGCAGCGCCTATATCGCGTTGCTCAACGAAAATAGTGCCGCTATGCAGCGGCTGATCGATCTGTGTGAACAGAGTGGATACCTGGCGGATGAAATTGGACGTTTTCCGCTGTTGCTCGACGAGATGCTGGACCCGAGACTGTTCACGGTCGCGGTATCGACAAATTCCATGCAGGTGGATTTATCAGATCGACTGCAACAGGTCAGCGGAGCGGACAGCGAGCGACAGATTGAGATACTCAGCCAGTTTCAGAGAGCAACGTTGTTTCGGATTGCCATCGCAGATTTCAGTGGTGAAATGCCGATCATGAAAGTGAGTGACGCGCTGACGGATCTTGCGGAAGTGGTATTGGCACATACGCTGGAGCTGGCGTGGCAGGACATAGTCGACAAATACGGCGAACCGACGTATGTGCTCGATGGTGTTTGTAGAAAAGCGGGCTTTGGTGTCATTGCGTACGGCAAGCTTGCCGGGATGGAGCTTTCATATCGATCGGATCTTGACCTCGTGTTCCTGCATGACTCTGCCGGCACTGAGCAGCAAACGGACGGCGCGACGTCGCTGGACAACAGCCGGTTCTTCGCCCGCCTGGTACGCCGGCTGGTGCATTTCCTGACGACACAGACCACATCCGGCGCGCTCTACGAGGTCGATACCCGGCTGCGTCCCAGCGGACGTTCAGGCCTTCTTGTGACCAATATTGAAGCGTTCGAACGCTATCAACTCGAAAACGCCTGGACGTGGGAGCATCAGGCCCTGCTCAGAAGTCGTCCGGTTGCGGGAAGCGTTCGTGTGAACCGGGAATTCGAACGAATTCGCAGCGACATACTGCGCAATCGCATCGACCAGGAGAAGCTCGTGGACGATGTCCGCAAAATGAGGGCCCGAATGCGCGAACAGCTCGACAAAAGCTCGAAAACGCAGTTTGATCTGAAGCAAGGCCGCGGCGGCATAGCCGACCTGGAATTCCTGGTGCAGTACCTGGCGCTGAAAAATGCCGGCGCCAAAGAAGCGGTTATTCACTATCGGGACAATATTCGGCAGCTGGGAACGTTAGGGGCGGCGAGGTGCCTGCCACAATCGGACGCGTCAGGACTGCAGGATATCTATCGCGACTACCGGGCACGGCTGCACCAGCTCGCGCTGAACCGAGCGCCGCCGCTGATCGACAACAGCGACTTTCTCCAGCACCGGGAATCCGTGATCGAGCTGTGGCAACGTGAATTGGGTCAAAGCGTCGGCAGCGACTGATAAATTCAAAGAGCGCGCCTGCATTCTCTGATCCATTTGACGAATTTCGCGCGTATAATTTTGACCCTCGACACAACCCACGAATGGTGACCGCATTGGCCGCAAAAGCCGGATCCGTGGATCAAAACCTGATCCCGGCGAACTCACAACACAGGTACGAGGTCCGCAGCCAGGACCTGCCACTGTCCTGCCCGATGTCTGGAATGTACCTGTGGAATTCGCACCCGAAAGTGTATTTACCGATCGAAGAAACGGGTGAAGCAAAATGCCCCTACTGCGGTGCCGAATACGTGCTCTCGGCGGCGGAAGACTGATGCATATCATCACAGGCGGTGCAGGCTTTATTGGTAGCAACCTGGTTCGCATGCTGGGCGAAAAGACAGGCGACGATATCGTTGTTGTTGATGATCTGAGCGATGGCCATAAATTTGTCAATATTGCCGATCTCCGCGTCGCAGATTATCTGGACGTTGACGAGTTTGCGACCCTGCTCGAGACGGATCCCGGTTACATGAAAAACGTTCAGTCTGTGCTGCACCAGGGCGCGTGCTCGGCGACCACCGAATGGGATGGTCGATACATGATGCAAAACAACTATGGCTACTCGAAAAATTTGCTGCATCATTGCCTTGATAAGAATATTCCGTATTTGTATGCGTCATCTGCAGCGGTTTACGGTGGGGCCAGGGAATTCGTCGAGTCTCCGGAAAACGAATTGCCACTAAACGTATACGGTTATTCCAAGTTGCTGTTCGACCAATATGTTCGGCGCGTGTCGCTGGAGGAGGGGCAGCAGGTTGTTGGTTTGCGTTATTTCAACGTTTATGGTCCGCGCGAGCAGCACAAAGGGTCTATGGCCAGCGTCGCATTTCATTTCAACAATCAGATTCACGACAGCAACGAAGTTCGCCTGTTTGAAGGGTCAGGTGGATATGCGGACGGTGAGCAGCGTCGCGACTTCGTTTTCGTCGACGATATCTGCGCAGTTAATATGTGGTTTCTTGAGCATCGCGATGTCTCGGGAATATTCAATGCAGGCACCGGCAAGGCGCAGAGCTTCAACGATGTCGCTGATGCTGTCATCCAATGGCATGGCAAAGGCAAAAAGACCTATATACCGTTTCCGGAGCATCTCGAAGGCGCGTACCAAAGCTACACAGAGGCGGATCTCACGCAACTCCGGGCAGCTGGCTGCGATGTGCAGTTTCATGATGTCGCCGCGGGCGTCAGCGCCTATCTCGATTCGCTGGCCGGGTAAGACGCCGGACTGACCCGTGGACATGCAGCGCATTCTCGTTATCGGCCCATCCTGGGTGGGTGACATGATCATGGCGCAGTCATTGTTCATGCTGTTGCAGCAGCGTCAGCCCGGTTGCGTGATCGACGTGCTCGCGCCGGCGTGGTCAATTCCGGTAATCGCACGTATGCCGGAAGTGCGGCAGGGGCTTGCGCTGGATGTTGCCCACGGCGAGTTCGGTTTCAGAAAGCGACGGCGTCTCGGTCACGAACTGCGGGAAAATCACTACGATCGTGCGATTGTTCTGCCGCGCTCATTCAAGTCGGCGCTTGTCCCCTGGTTCGCAGGTATTCCCCGGCGCACGGGATTCCGTGGCGAAACACGCTACGGCCTGATTAACGACATGCGCGTGCTGGACAAGCAGCGACTTGACCAGACCGTAAAACGATTTGCAGCTCTGGGGATGGACCGGGACGAGCATCCCGATCAGTTGCCGCAGCCCGCGCTCAGGGTGTCATCGGACAATCAACAAGCTGCGATAAGCAGATTAAAGCTGTCGGCCGACAAGCCCGCCGTAGCATTGATGCCTGGTGCCGAATACGGTCCGGCCAAATGCTGGCCGCTGGCGTCCTACGCCAGGCTGGCGAAGCTACTGGATGATGCCGGTTATGCCGTCTGGGTGATGGGCTCCGCCAAGGACAAGGCGGCCGGGAGCGCGATTGCCGAGAGCGGCGCCGCGCAAAACCTGTGCGGCGAGACCAGCCTGGAGGATGCCATCGACTTGCTGGCCCACTGTCGTCACGCTGTTACCAACGATTCAGGATTAATGCACATGGCGGCTGCCGTTGGTACTCGTGTACACGCGATTTATGGCTCTTCAACGCCGGACTACACGCCGCCATTGACGGAGAACCGCGTCATTCACAGCCTGCGGCTCGATTGCAGCCCTTGTTTCAAGCGGGAATGTCCTCTGGGCCATCTGAATTGTCTGAACGGTATCGAACCGGAGGCAATATTTGCGAGCGTTCAAGACAATAGAAAAGAAGCTAACGTCTTATAAAAAGGCGGTAAAAACAGGTAATATCGCAAAACTTCCGATTTCATTGAATTTGTGTCCGTATAGTCCGAATTTCTTCAGAAAAAAATGGTATTTTTTTCTATCTCGAAAATCGTTAAATGTCGACAATATTTGATCAATTCGTCGCGAAAATCACGAAATGTGAAAAAACAACGAAAAAAGTGACGACATTTTCGACCTCATTGTTCGCTGTGAGACAGGGGGTGTCCGATCGCGCGCTGCAATTTGGACAATATTGTGCCGATCGGGGTCGAAAGTGACGGCAAAATCCGCGAAAGTGCAGAAAAACATAAGATTAGAAAAATATATTATTGATCCAGGCGGGAACAACAGGCAAGGACATGTCTGCGTGGCCTGCCGCTGGCGACTGCGTTAGAATCGGCCGCCAGAAATTCACTTCGGAGTCCCCATGAGCCTGATCACTGTCCCTGTTTCCTATGGCGAGGTCGTCGACAAAATAACCATTCTGGAGATCAAGTCCGAGCGTATCGCCGATGTGGACAAAGTCAGGAATGTTCGCAATGAACTGCAAATGCTTGAATCCATCTGGACGGATGCGACGCAAGGCAAAGCAGATATCAGCGACGCGCGAGCGCGCCTCAAAGCAGTCAATGAAGAATTGTGGGATATCGAAGACCGAATTCGTGTTTGTGAATCACGCAAGGCCTTCGTTGACGAGTTCGTCGAACTGGCGCGTGCGGTGTATGTGACCAACGACAAGCGCGCGGACATCAAGAAGGAAATTAACCTGGCGCTGGGTTCGGAACTCGTGGAAGAAAAATCTTACGAAGATTATTCCTGAACAGATCGAAAAAAATTACGCTGACTTCGGGCCCGGATATTGCGCAACCCAGGCATCGAGTTTATCGATGACCTGTTCAACGGTGATGAGATCCATAACGCCATCTTCCTCAATCTTTGTACCCCAACGGATCTCGCTCGCGCTACGCTTCAGGTACTTCCGGGCTGCGGCGTCGTATTGGTCGACACACCATTGCAGTGAATTATACGGCCCGCTGCGACGAGGATTGCTGGCCGCGTGCAGACCCAGAACGTCAGTGCCCATGGCTGTGGCGATATGCATCGGGCCTGTATCGGGCGACAACAACAGATCGCATCGCCCCAGCAAAGCGGCCAGTCGCGTCAACGTGTCTTTGCCGGTGAGATTCATTACTTCCGTCTGCATGGCCGCAGCAACAGCCGCATTAAATTCCACTTCGAATTCGCCACGACCACCCGTGAGAATCACCTGCATGTCATGCCGATTCGCCGCGTGGTCGGCCACCTTCGCGTAACCGTCGATGCGCCAGTTGCGAAACCTGTGCGATGAAACCGGGCTGATGCAAAGCGTTAGTCGTTGCGGATCCACCTGCTGTTTCGCGTATGCCAGTTCCTCACTCGTCAGCGGAATGTCCCAGCGCGGCGTCGTTGACGGTACACCGAGGAGCGTAACGAACGAGCGCAATCCATCCAGCACGTGCTGCTCATCGACTGCTGGAATACGGTCGTTAATGAATAAACCGTGCAAGTCCTTCGCGCGCGCATGGTCATAACCGATACGTCGATCGGCGCTGATCGTTGCGCTGGCCAGGTTTGCTCGAAACGCGACCTGCATATGCAGCAGGACATCGAATCGCCGATTTTTCAGTTTTGAACGCAACCTGCGATACTCGGAAACGCCAGCAGATTTGTTGAAAATGATAAACTCGATGCCGGGGATATGCCCGAGCAACATTGCCTCGACTCTGCCGATAATCCAGGTAATTTTTGTATCGGGCCAGGTGTCCTGAATACTGCGAACAATCGCCAGCACATGGCAGGTATCACCGATCGCCGAAAGGCGAAGAATGCAAATGCTTTCAGGTGGTTTTTGACTGGACATACTGACAACTAATCACGGGAACCCAGGTTGACCGAGCTCATCAAAAAAACCCGACGGGGTGCCATCGTATACGATTCGGACATTTTCGACCAAGTGTCGGAAGATCTTTTCCGCCCACGTGGATGGCAAAGTGTTACGCCGGTGACGGGAGCGCTTCGCGCAGCAGGCCGCGGCAATACCTTGATCGTCAGTAACGGTGGCGACGAGTATGTGCTGCGCAAATTCGTGCGTGGTGGCCTGATTGGGCGACTGATCAAAGATACCTATTTCTGGAATGGCGAGGACGAGACGCGTTCGTTCGCTGAGTGGCGATTACTGTCGAAGCTGGTCAAAAAAGGCTTGAATGTGCCGATACCGGCTGCTGCCTGTTATCGACGCACGGCCATGTTCTATACGGCGGTTCTGCTGACTGTGCGCATCCCCGGCATCCGCTCGCTGGCAGAACGCCTGCTGCAGGCACCCGGATCAGAAGACTTCTGGCGTTCGCTGGGTATCGCTGTCTGCCGTGTGCATGCGGAAGATGTGTATCACGCGGACATGAATGCCTACAACATTCAACTGGATGAAAAGGATGAGGTCTGGATGCTTGATTTCGATCGTGGCCAGTTGTCGCCGACGGGCACCTGGAAACAGGAGACGTTAAGCCGATTGCATCGTTCTTTGAAAAAGATCAAGGAGCTTTCGCCAGAAGTGCATTTCGCGGAATCGGACTGGGAACAGTTTCTCGATGGTTATTTCAGCGAGTCCAGATCTGAATAAACATCCGGCAACGGTGCAGGTCGATTTTTGAATTTCTTGTGGATCCAGAAATACTGTTCCGGAAACTGGCGAATCTTGTCCTCGAGGATAGCAGTGAATCTCATCGTATCGACTTCGGCGTCATCGCCGGGAAACCCTTCCAGCGGTGGCAGAATGGTGAGCAGGTAGCTGCCATCTTCTAACCGGCGCGGAAAAAACGGTATAGCTACCGCCTTGCCGAGCTTGCCGAGCGTCGTTGTTGCCGTATTCGTCATCGCCGGAACACCAAAGAACGGCAGCAACGCGGACTGCTTCCCCCTGTAACTCTGGTCGGCGGCATACCAGACCGGTGTACCCTCGCGCAGGCTGCGTACCATGCTTTTGATGTCGTTCTTTTCTATGCCGCGCCTCGCTGACAATTCACGGCCGCGCAGCAGGAATTCTGTAATGAACTCGCTGCGATTCTTGCGGTAGACCCCATCGTAAGCCGGCCCATGAATCTTGAGAACACGCCCCACTATTTCCAACGTTGTAAAATGTGCGCTGAGCAGTATGACGCCTTTGCCTTCGGCAGCGTGTTTGCGCAAGTGCTCGATGCCTTCGATCTTCATGAGTGAATCCAGCTCATCATCGGATGCCCATTGTCCCAGGGCCATTTCGACAAGCGACGCACCCAGCGCCTCAAAATGGGCAAGCGCCAGCGCATCACGTTCATCGGCACTCATTTCGGGGAAACACAGCTCTATATTTCGGCGAGTGATCGCGCGCCTTGACGGCGATATACGGTGGCCGATTCGGCCGAGTGCAAAACCGACATTAAGCCGCGTTCGATGGGGCAACAGGCATATCAGCCGCAATAACCCCAGCGCCAACCAGGCAGGCCAGTAATTCGGGGTCCAAAAATGAGTTAAGGGTCGACGTTCGGTCTTTTTCATTCGCGCAATGCTACTCCGACATGCCGTCGATGTAGTCGTCGATCTGCGCCTCCTTTTCGCGATCGTGGCTCAGAGCATCAGACACGTCACTCTGCGGCGCATCGCTCGTCTCAATGGCGATATGAAATGCGGCAAACCCGGGCATGACGACCTGGTTTCTTGCCATGCCAACGATTCGTCCTGAGTACGGCGCGTAAACATGCGTGCTGGCGTTATTCATGGGATCGGTAATCGTGCCGAGCAGGTCACCTTCCTTAACCTTGCCACCGAGGTTCACGTCGACCAGCAAAATGCCGCCTTGATCTGCTCGAACCCAGGTTGACTGGTAATAAACCGGCTCGGGTTCTCCCCAGAAACTGGCTTTCTTCCGCATGCCAAGGGTGTTCAGTAGCGTCTCTATTCCCCTGACGCCGTGCTTTACTTCCTCAAGTTCAAGTACCGAGGGGCCGCCTGCTTCAAGTGTCACCGCGGGAATGCCCGCCTCCGTTGCAGCGGCCCGTAATGTTCCGGCGGCCGGCGTACTGTGAAGAACGACAGTCGCCCCGAAACCCAGTGTCAATGTTCGAATATCCGGGTTTGTCAGGTCGGCCCGAAGTTGCGGCAAATTGGCACGTTCAAACGAACCCGTGTGTAAGTCGACCAGCGCGTCGCAATGCGACACGATCTGGTTGAAAAATGAATACGCAATACGCGACGCGGCGCTGCCGCCATCGTTACCCGGGAAGTATCGATTCAGGTCGCGCCGGTCAGGCAGGTAACGCGAGCCACGTCTAAAACCCTGCAGGTTTACGATGGGTACGCCAATAACGGCGCCCGAAAGTTTGGCCGGGTCCAGGTTATGCATCACGCGGCGTACCATTTCGATACCGTTTAATTCGTCACCGTGAACGGCAGCGGTCAGGCACAAGGTTGGTCCCGGCGAGCGACCGTTGACGACGATGACCGGAGTGGATACCGGTACGCCTTCGAACAATTGAGTCGCAGACCACGACAATCGTTGATAGGTTCCGGGCGGAATATGTGCTTTGAGTAACTGGATTGATCCCGACATCTCATGGGATTCAGCGGCTACGGTCACTGCATCGGCAAGTGCAACGTCATCGCTGCTCGGAATTTCCTCGCCCGGTATTTCAACCGCAGCGACGTCTTCCTCCACCGGCACGGGACGCGGTTCGGCCTCAAGAGTCGAATCCTCTAACGACAGCGGCTCGTCATCCGGTTCGTCCGCTGCCTCGTTCGCAACACTATTTTGTCCGGATAGCACTACGGCAAGGGCTAGCGCCCGCCATAGGGATGTCATCATTTTTTGAGATAATGTCTTCATTGTGTGGTGGTCCGGGAGCATTCGTGGCTTCCAGCTGGACCAAAAATACCTTATAAGGGGTTAACTTTCTGTGAACTATTCAAGTAATTAGGGTTCTTTTCTCGATTGAAACCGCATTTCCCACAAATGACAAGTATTAAATACTCGATTTCCCTGCTGGTTGCGCTAATGCTCGTCTCAACGTCATCCGTCTTGGCCAGCGACGTTTTGTTCCCGAAACCGCCAGAACTTGAGCGCGACGTTGATTTCTGGGTCGGAATCTTCACCAAATACTCAACGGATGAGGGCGTGTTGCACGACAATCGCAATCTGGCCGTTGTGTATGAAATTGTGCCCATGCCGGCGACCGTTGGCCGCAAAGAAAGAAACCGGCGTGCGCAATCTCGTCGCAAACACTACCAGGCAATACTGCGTACGCTGGCGAGAGGCAAACGGGACAAACTGAGCGCGGAGGAGCAACGTGTCCTGAATTTGTGGCCGGACAGCGTCAGTAACAGCGAACTCACCGCGGCAGTCGGCAGAATCCGCTTCCAGCATGGTCTCTCGGATCGCTTTCGGGAAGGACTGATTCGGTCAGGGCGCTGGCGCGCGCACGTCGAAAATGAATTAAACAAGCTGGGCGTGCCGGTCGATCTGGCCGCGTTGCCGCATGTTGAGTCGTCCTACAACCCGGAAGCACGATCACACGTGGGCGCGTCCGGGATCTGGCAATTTACAAGAAGTACGGGGCGACGATTCATGCAAGTCGACCATGTACTTGACGAGCGTAACGATCCTTTTTTAGCGACAGAAGCTGCCGCAAAACTGCTCGCCTACAATTACTCCATCACAGGTAACTGGCCGATGGCGATCACTGCCTACAATCATGGCTTGTCCGGCGCCAGGCGTGCGATGCGACAATTCGGTGATACCGAGTACGCGAAGATTCTGCGGGAATATCGAGGCCGCACCTTTGGCTTCGCCTCGCGAAACTTCTATGTTGCGTTTCTTGCTGCACGGCACGTCGATCAGAATTCGAGCACCTACTTTCCGGGCGCTGTGCCGGAGACACCCATTGACTACCAGTTGCACAGGCTGGCTGCATACGTGTCGTCAAGAAGTATTTCAGATGCACTTGGCATTAGCGAACGAGACCTGCGGCAATACAATCCCGCGCTGCAGCAGACAATCTTCCAGGGGAGCAAGTACCTGCCAAAGTCGTTCCAGGTACGGATTCCGGCCTATCGGCTGTCTACACCGATCGATGAACTGGTGGCGACTATCTCGGCCGACAAGCGTTTTGACGAGCAACTGCCGGATCTTTTCCACACCGTCGCACGTGGCGATACTTTGTCCGAGATAGCGACCGAATATGGTACCCGGGTATCAACGCTGGTTGCCCTGAATAGCATCGGCAGCCGACACCGAATTCGTATCGGCCAGCGCCTGCGTTTGCCGGCGGCGGGGCCGGCACCGGAGATCGTTGCGAGAAAAGCGGAGGAAGCAGGTCAGAAACCGCCCGTTATCGTCGCAGAGATGACGCCAATCGTCGACGAAGCGCCGGCGCCCGAAATTGATGAAGCGCCGCTCGATATTGGCGCAATAGCGGACGACTTCGCAGCTACGGTGCGAAGCACGATACAGACATCCTTGTTGTCCGATCCCAGTGACTACACGGTCGCTGCGGATCAGACCATTGAGGTTCATCCATTGGAAACTCTGGGCCACTTCGCGGACTGGCTTGGCATTAAGACGCAACGATTGAGGGATATCAACGGACTGGCATTTCGAACACCGGTCGAACTGGGACAGCGTATCAAGCTGGACCTGAGCAAGGTCGACGCGGCCGCGTTTGAACAGTTGCGTAGCGAATATCATCAACAATTGCAGGATGTTTTCTTTCGTACGCATACCATCACCGGCATCCGGGAACACGTAATTCGCCGTGGTGAGTCCGTCTGGATTTTGTCCTTGCGGCAGTACGACGTTCCCATATGGCTATTTCGCCAATATAACCCGGCGTTGGACCTGCATACAGTTCAGCCGGGGACCAAAATAAACTTTCCGTTGCTTACGGAAAACAGCGGGGCTTAAGCACCATGTCGCCGGTTACAAAGCGGATTGCGTTGCGAATGCTGCCGGTAATCGTCATTACGGTTGCGGCAATGATTTTTGCTGCGTCGGTGGAGCGGAGTGGCGCCTATTTGGGCCGCAACCTGCTTCCCTTGCTGGCAGTTATTGCGCTATCGGCGTTCACGCTGTTTCGGGGCAATGGAAAATGGACCGGCGGTGGCTGGCGCCTGCCATTGGCTACCTTCGGATTTGCTATACCCGCTATGGGCCTGTCGTTGTACCTGCACTATGGATATTCTGTGGATCTCGATGGAATGGTGAGCGAGTCGGTATTTCCACAGGAGCTGTTCCGGTATCTTCCGCTGTACACGAGTATCGCGGGCACGATTGGATTCGCAATCGGATGGATTGTGGGCAAAAACGTCTGATATTCTTCGCAGAGCTAACTTGCTGGAGCTTTAAAAAATGCACCATCTCCTGAGTCGTCGACCGAAGCATGGATCCTCGCTCGTTGCTTTAATGATGTTGTCCGTTATGGCAGCGAACGTCGCAATCGCGGACGTTGACTTTCCAGTTGCCGACAAGGTTGTCGTTGAAAAAGAAAAGCGAAAGCTGCACCTGCTTAAAGATGGGTCCCCGTTTCGCTCATTCGATATTGCGCTGGGCATGTACCCGGTTGGTGACAAACTCACTGAAGGCGACCAAAAGACACCCGAAGGACTTTATTCCCTGGATATGCGTAATCCGGACAGTGATTTTTTTCTGTCGATCCATCTGTCCTACCCGAACGCGAGAGACCGGCGCGATGCCCGCAGCCGGGGGCTTGATCCTGGCGGGCAGATCATGATTCACGGTCAACCCAATAACCCCACCTATTCCGAGGCGTACTATGCCAAGGAAGACTGGACCAATGGATGCATTGCGGTATCCAATTCCGACATGATCGATATCTGGTTGATGACGCCGGACAACGTTCAGATAGAAATCCGGCCTTAGCGGCCCGATGACGAGACCAGCGGTGTCTTCAAAAATTCACGCCAGCAGTACGATACGTATTGATTCGAACCAGACCGTCGACGCCGAAGTATGGCCGGAAGGCAGCCTGGAGGTTTTGTCGCAGGTTGAGGCCGACCAGCTTCGGAACCATGGAGAAGGCGGCCTTTATCCCCTGTTGAGGCGATGCATGCTGGCGGTGCTTAATTCCGGCGGCGTCACCGACGATGCCCGGGCGGTACTGACGAAATACGAAGGTTTCAGCGTTGGATTTCAGCAACAGGACCGGGGTCTAAAACTAATTTTGAAAAACGCACCGGCGTCCGCATTCGTCGATGGCGTGATGATCCGGGGGATACGTGAACAATTATTCGCCGTTCTTCGAGATATCGTTTTCACCAATAACGAAATCCGTGAAAGTGGCCAGTTCGACCTGAAAACGTCGGACAGCATTACAAACGCTGTTTTCCACATTCTGCGCAATGCGGGCATCGTTCGAACACCCGCGGTGCCGAATCTCGTTGTATGTTGGGGTGGGCACGCGATAAGCCGACAGGAATACGATTACACAAAGAAAGTGGGGTACGAGCTTGGCCTGAGAAATCTCAATGTTTGTACCGGCTGTGGACCTGGCGCAATGAAAGGTCCGATGAAAGGCGCAACGATCGGCCACGCAAAACAGCGCATAGGCGATGGGCGATATATCGGTATCACCGAGCCGGGGATAATCGCGGCAGAGTCACCGAATCCGATCGTCAATTCCCTGGTCATCTTGCCGGATATGGAAAAACGCCTGGAAGCATTCGTCCGGACCGGTCACGGCATTGTCGTTTTTCCGGGAGGCGTCGGAACAGCCGAAGAAATATTGTATTTGCTGGGTATTCTTCTGCATCCGGAAAACAGCGACATGTCATTGCCGATGATTCTAACCGGGCCCCCGAAGAGCGAGCCTTATTTCAGACAGATCGACGAATTTATCGGCGCTACGTTGGGCGAAGAAGCGCAGCAACGTTACTCGATCATCATTGATAATCCCGAACAGGTTGCCAGAGAGATGCTGAGCGGCTTGGCTGCCGTCAGGCAGTTTCGACAACAGCACAGCGACGCGTTTTATTACAATTGGCGCCTGCATATCGACAGTGACTTCCAGATACCGTTCCAGGCAACTCACGAAAACATGCGTGCGCTGGACATAAATGATGGACAGCCCGTGCATACCTTGGCGGCCAATCTGAGGCGAGTTTTTTCGGGCATTGTCTCGGGCAATGTGCGCGAAGATACCATCGCCGCCATTGATGAGAAGGGACCGTTCGAGATATGTGCATCGCACGACATCATG
>Ga0316193_10000151_pt1 | contig 38097 bp, 37 predicted proteins | sample MerIslsedime2_MG_FD_207735 | JGI IMG/M metagenome (GOLD analysis project Ga0316193, IMG submission 207735) | Coastal sediment microbial communities from Maine, United States - Merrow Island sediment 2 | ecosystem: Environmental > Aquatic > Marine > Coastal > Sediment | place: USA: Maine... | reverse complement strand
TTACACCGCATGGAGTGCACCGATCAAGATGTGCGGACCTGGCGCGGAATCGTATCCGCTCTGACCCGGCGGCCAACGGCGTCAAGAGGTTAGCAACGGGAGTTCTTGTCATAGTTCCGCCCCGTTTCTCCTATTGCGATGCTCTTTAACAATGATAGCTTCCGCCACTGAGAAGGAGAGGGGCATCCAATGAATAATGCGTGGGCAATGTTTGGTGGCGTGGCTGGTGCCATGGTTTTGGCGCTGCTCAGCGGGCCTGTTCAGGCTGCCGATCGGCATGCTGCCGAACAGGCGGGCATGACGAATGTGGCTGCTGAGGAACTCGACCGGAGAAGCCGGCAGGCACCAAGCAGTCAGGGAGGCGGCCTGAGCGAAAGCTCTGTGCGCGTGATGGTCACCTACGCGTTCTCGCTGATCCCCGAGAAGGTCAAGGACGCCAATGGCGTGATGGTCGCCGTCGATAAGTCAGATCCCAACAAGTTTGTCATTCCCCTCGAGGATGCGCGCAGGGTCATCCGCGCTGCCACCCGTTCAGCCTATGCAGACGTTTGCGGCATCCCGGAACTGGGCAAGGCAAATTACAAGACGATGCTGGCCGAGGAAGAGGCGAAGCAGAACTGGAGCCGAGAGCAGCTTCTGATGATTGAAGCGCTCCACCTCTTTGCGGTGTCCTATTTCACTGGCAACGCCGAGTTCACTGATGGGGGCGACTCAGCACCGGCGGATGGCGCCCAAGCGGCGCCGAGCGATGCGGGCGCTCCGCAAGAGGTTCAGGCCCCGGCGCCGCCCGCGTGTCCGCCTGAACAGCGGCAGAAGGTCGAAAGCGCTATCAATGCTTATGTTGCGGCCGCTGGCGCCAACTAATTGGCGCATAGGGGGCGGCGAACTGAGACCGGAATTGACATTTTCCAGGCATTGCGTGTAACAGAACGGGCTAGCCCAATTGAATTGGGCTTATTGCGGACCGCCAGTTGGCTTTGGCGGCCCTGATCAACCACCATCAATAGGTTTTTTCGGCAGACGCGGGGAAGACGGACCGCCCGCGGAAAGCCCGATTTGGCTTTGGAGTCTTGACGAATGACGAAACGCATTCACGCCAAGCATAAGATCGACCGGCGGCTCGGCGAGAATATTTGGGGTCGGCCCAAGAGCCCCCAAAATAAGCGCGAATACGGACCTGGCGAGCACGGCCAGCGTCGCCGTGGCAAGCTGTCCGACTATGGCCAGCAGCTTCGCGCCAAACAGAAGCTCAAGGGCTATTACGGCAATATCACCGAGAAGCAGTTCAAGGCCATCTATCATGAGGCCTCGCGTCTGAAGGGTGACACCTCTGAGCGCCTGATTGGGCTGCTGGAGCGTCGTCTCGACGCCGTCATCTACCGGGCGAAATTCGTGCCGACGGTTTTCGCTGCCCGCCAGTTCATTTCACATGGTCATGTGAAGGTGAACGGTGTCCGCGTGACAATTCCGAGTTATCGCTGCAAGGAAGGCGACGTGATCGAGCTGCGCGACAAGTCCAAAGATCTGGGTATGGTGCTTGAGGCTGCGCAGAGCGGCGAGCGCGATATTCCAGATTATGTGGATGTGGATCAAGGTAAGATGGTCGCGACGTTCACGCGCGTGCCGGCTCTCTCAGACGTACCGTATCCGGTGATGATGGAACCGAACCTTGTCATCGAGTTTTATTCGCGCTAAGCGCGACGCATCGCAATTGAAGTTTGCGGCCTGCGCCGGGTCTTCCGGTGTCAGGCCGTAACTATGAGTGCGGCTCCGGCAAGCAGTAGAACGATGGCGATAGCCTTGGCGATCCAGGCCCCGAACGGTGCCAGTTTCTCAAGGGCCACAAAGATCGAAAGGCCGGCGATCCAAACGAGATTCATAACGCCGCCTACGAACAGCAGAAGCATGATCGCCGCGCAGCACCCAACGCAATAAGAGCCATGGCCTAGTCCCATGCGCCAGGGGCCCAAGGCACCGGCGCGCCAATGGTTCGCAAGGTAGGCGGCAGGGCTTCGGCAGTGCTCAAGGCATGCGGATTTGAGTGGCGTTAGCTGATAGAGGCCCGCCCCAATCAGCAGCACGCCGGACAAGACCGGACTCCCTGAGCTCATCATGACGGTCATGAGGCCAGCACGCTCCAGCGCGAATTGAAGAGCGACGGCCAAGACGCTGAACAGAATCCACAAGCTGAGATAGCCACCGGCAAAGTTTGCGATCGAAAAAGCCGCCTCTGTCTTGCCGGATTGCTGATCCGCGCGACGCACGACCTTCGCGTAGAGCAAGACCATGGGTGCCGCCGAGGGCAGCATCATCGCCACCATCATCACCACCCACATGACAAAGGCGATCAGCCAGCAATAGGGCGTCCAGGGCCAGCTCTCGCCGATGGGTAGCGACATCGGCAGCCACCAACCGCTCATCGCCACAACGCTCATGCCGGTGCCCGCGCCAGCGAGCAGCGCAAGCCACGCAAGGACGTTGAGGAGGATCAGCGCGCCTGCAGTGATGGCGGTTTCCCGCCGTAGCAGCGCTTCAACGATTGAGCCCGGTGCCACGGCTAGCCGTGCACGACGCCCTGGTTGTTCAGATGGAGATGGGCGAACTGGCCGTAGCTGTTCTCAAGGGCCATGGGCAGGGGCCCATGCGAGGTCGATGTGCCGCTCCCCATCTCCGCGATGGAATATTCAAAACCGTCCGGCAGATCGATCCGCGCCCGGTGCTCCTCGCCTGTCACGGGATTGCGGATGGGCTCGCCATGCATGGCGATCAATCCATCGACACGCACTTTGGCGCTCCGGGCCTCCACGTCGATGTCGATGTGGATCGGCTTGAACTCGGGCGGCAGCACCTCGGTGAAGGTCGCGGCGAAGACGTTCCAAATCGTCTTGCCAGGCTCCGTATTGTCGCCGGACAGGATTGAGAAGAGTGCCTCGCGTTGATCCTCGCTCGCACGCTCATCGACGATCAGGAAGGCCCGGCCATCGCCTTCGTGGATCGCCTTGGGCCACGAGAACACGCCGACCACCTTCAAACTGTCGAGCCTGACGTCGCCGAAATGGCCCTTGTCGAACTGATAAGCGCAGATGGCGCGGCAGTCCCCATAGGTGGGAAGCGCACTGAATTGGCAGGGGCACCCATAGTCGCAGTTGCAGTTTGCAAACTCGATACCTTGTAGTTCCCAAGAGATCATGCCGACGCCCTCCTTGTTTTGGCCAGACCGACCTTTCGGTCAGTTCAGCTAACTTTCAGTCAGCTCAGCCAATCAGTCCGGCCAAGATCAACTATGCGGTCTGCGTTTCAGCGTTGTTTGCGATGCCTTTGTCCTTGAGCAAATCCTGCAATTCGCCAGCCTGGAACATCTCGCGCACAATATCGCAGCCGCCGACAAACTCGCCCTTCACGTAAAGCTGCGGGACAGTTGGCCAGTTCGAGAAGGCCTTGATGCCTTCGCGCACACTCATGTCGTCAAGCACGTTAATGTCTTCGAACTCCAAACCGAGATGGTTGAGAATCTGCGCGACCTGCATGGAAAAGCCGCATTGGGGCATTGCCTTGGTGCCCTTCATGAACAGCACCACATCGTTGGCCGCGATCTGTTTGCCGATCCAGTCCTGAACGTCTTGCTCAATCATTGTCGAAGTCCTTTCTCGAAAGACTATTGGGGGGCTGATGTCTTCAAGGCGAGGGCATGCAATACGCCGCCCATATTGCCCTGTAGGGCCTCGTAGACCATTTGATGCTGCTGTATGCGCGACTTGCCACGAAATTCCTCAGCCACCACGGTCGCGGCGTAGTGATCGCCGTCGCCGGCCAGATCCTGAATGTCGATCGTCGCGCTTGGAAAGCGCTCTTTGATGAGCCGCTCAATGTCCGCGGCATCCATTGCCATCGTCGTTGCTCCTCTAAAGCCTGTAAGTCTAACCACGCGTCATAAAGCGCTGCAACCAGTCCTCATACGCCGCTCGGAGCATACCAAGCGGCAGGGGCGCCTCGTCGGGCAGCTTCATCGTATCGCCTCTGACCGTACCCAGAACACGGACTGGCACGCCATAAACGGAGGCCACGTCCTCAATGGTGGCCACATGCCCCGGTGTCGCGGTGACCACATACCGACCCTGATCCTCGCCGAACCATGCTGCATGGGCGGGAAGGTTTTCCGGTGCGGCCTCAAGATCGACACCACGCTTGCCCGCCAGGGCCATCTCCGCGATGGCCACTAGCAAGCCGCCGTCACTCACATCATGAACCGCAGTAACGGTGCCTGCCTTGATGAAGCCGCGTACGAGGTCGCCGATCGCACGTTCAGCTGCCAGGTCTACTGGAGGCGGGGCACCCTCCAACCGGTCTTCCATGACACTCATATAGATCGATTGGCCCAGATGACCAGCCTCCGCGCCGAGTAGCAGAATGACATCGTCGTCAGCCTTCAACGCCATATCCGTCATTTCAGTGAGATCGGCGATGAGCCCCACGCCGCCGATCGCGGGAGTCGGCGGGATCGCGACCCCGTTCGTTTCGTTGTAGAGCGACACATTTCCCGACACGACAGGGAACTGGAGAATTGTGCAGGCCTCGGCCATGCCTTCAATCGCACCGACGATTTCGCCCATGATCTCGGGCCGCTCAGGATTGCCGAAATTGAGGCAGTCCGTCACGGCCAGCGGCCTTGCGCCCGTGGCCGTGAGATTGCGCCAGCATTCTGCAACCGCTTGCTTCCCGCCCTCGAATGGATCAGCGCTGCAATAGCGCGGGGTGACATCGCAAGAGATTGCAAGGCCCTTGTTCGTGCCATGCACACGCACGACGCCGGCATCGCCACCGGGCCGCTGTATGGTATCGGCCATGACCATGTGGTCGTATTGCTCATAGATCCAGCGCCGGGACGCGAGGTGCGGCGAGCCGATCAACCGTTCGAGGGCACTGAGGATGCTCGGCGGAGCCTGAACGTCCTCAGGTGCGATCACCGGCAGGGGCTCGCGTTTCTCATAAGGCCGCTCGTAGATCGGCGCGGCGTGCGCGAGAGCGGGGAGGGGAATATCAGCCTCGACGACACCCTTGTGGCGGGCGACGAAATGACCGGTGTTGGTGGTCGTTCCGATCACCGCGAAATCCAGCTCCCACTTCTTGAAGATGCGCTCGGCGACAGGTTCGGAGCCAGGCTTCAGCACCATGAGCATGCGCTCCTGGCTCTCCGACAGGAGCATCTCGTAGGCGGTCATGCCGGTTTCGCGCATGGGCACCTGGTCGAGGTCGAGGTCAATTCCAACACCGCCCTTGTCCGCCATCTCGACGGACGAGGAGGTGAGCCCGGCAGCGCCCATATCCTGAATGGCGATGATGACGTCTTCGCTCATCAACTCAAGACAGGCCTCCAGCAGCAATTTTTCGGTGAAGGGATCGCCCACTTGGACCGTGGGGCGCTTCTCCTCTGAAGCATCATCGAACTCCGCCGAGGCCATGGTCGCGCCGTGAATGCCGTCGCGTCCTGTCTTGGAGCCTACATAGACCACAGGAAGGCCGACGCCCTTGGCAGCGGATTTGAAGATGCGGTTCGCATCCACAAGACCAACGCACATAGCGTTGACCAGAATGTTGTCATTGTAGCGAGGGTCGAAATTGGTCTCGCCGCCAATCGTCGGCACGCCCATGCAGTTGCCATAGTCGCCGATACCGGAGACCACACCAGACACGAGATGCCGCGTTTTGTGGTGGCTTGGGCTGCCGAAGCGCAGCGCATTCATATTGGCGATCGGGCGTGCGCCCATGGTGAAGACGTCGCGCATGATCCCGCCCACGCCCGTGGCCGCGCCCTGATAGGGCTCGATATAGGAGGGGTGGTTATGGCTCTCCATCTTGAAAACGGCCGCCTGGCCATCGCCCAGACTGACTACGCCTGCGTTTTCACCTGGCCCTTGAATCACTTGCGGGCCGGTGGTCGGGAGTTTCTTCAGCCACATGCGCGAAGACTTATAGGAGCAGTGCTCCGACCACATGACGGAGAAGACGCCAAGCTCCGTCAGGGTCGGCTCGCGGCCAAGCTCTTTCAGAAGACGCTCATACTCGACCTGGCTGATCCCGTGCTCGGCGATCAGGTCCTCGCTAAGTGCTTGCGCCTCGCGGGCCGCGCCCGCCGCCCCGCTCAATGGAGGGCCTCTACGAAAGAGGAAAACATCTTCGCCCCGTCCGTTCCTGACAAGGCTGGATCGACCAGCCGCTCTGGATGTGGCATCATCCCGAGTACCTTGCCCGTTTCGTTGTAGATGCCCGCGATATTGCCGGACGAGCCGTTGGGGTTCGCCGCACCGGTAACCGCGCCATCGTCCTCGCAATAGCGGAACGCGATGCGGTTCTCGCTTTCGAGCAGGTAGAGAGTCGCCGCATCGGCGAAATAGCAGCCGTCCTTATGGGCGATGGGGAGGCGCACCACTTGACCCTCTTCGTATTGGGCGGCAAATGGCGTATTGTTACGCTCGACCCTTAAGCGCACATCCTTGCAGATGAAGCGCAGTGTCGAATTCCGCATCAAGATGCCAGGAAGCAGTCCCGCCTCGGTGAGCACTTGGAAGCCATTGCAAATGCCAAGCACCGGCGTGCCGAAATTCGCGCGCCTGACAACCTCGCGCATGATGGGCGAGTGGGCGGCCATGGCGCCGGAGCGCAGATAGTCGCCGTAGGAGAAGCCACCAGGCAGCAGGATCAGATCACTGTCAGGCAGTTCGGAGTCTCCGTGCCATACCATTTTTGGTGTCGAGCCCATGGCGGCTTCCAAAGCGACCGCAGCATCGCGGTCGCAATTCGAGCCTGGAAAAACGATAACGCTGGCTTTCATGACTCTCGAAGGGCCTCCCTGGCGCGTGAGGCTCGCCGGTTACGCCGCCTCGAGTTCATAGGCATAGTTCTCGATGATGGTGTTTGCGAGAAGCTGTTCGCACATGCGCTCAATTTCAGCACGTGCGCGTTCAGGATCGTCTTCCGCCACTTCGACCTCGATAAATTTTCCCTGGCGCACACCCTCGACGCCCCCGAAGCCCAGCGCGTGCAGCGCGCCTTCGATGGCCTTGCCCTGAGGGTCGAGCACGCCGGGTTTCAGCGTGATGGTAATGCGTGCCTTCATGGTGTCCTTCGCGTCGCTTGGGCCTATTTCGACTGCACAAGAACGGGGCCCCCGCGGTTGCGCGGCGGGTTCTCCGTGTGCAAGCCCAGCCGGCGTGCGACCTCCTGATAGGCCTCGATCAGCCCGCCCATGTCGCGCCGGAAGCGATCCTTATCCAGCTTATTCTGAGTTTCGATGTCCCATAGGCGGCAGCAGTCTGGCGAGATCTCGTCCGCCAGCACGATGCGCATCTGGTCACCTTCCCAAAGCCGTCCGAACTCAATCTTGAAATCCACAAGCCGGATGCCCGCACCGAGAAACAGGCCCGAGAGAAAATCATTGATGCGCAGCGCGAGGGACATCATGTCGTCGAGCTCGGGCGGGGCGGCCCAGCCAAAGGCCGTGATGTGCTCTTCGGAAACCATCGGGTCGTTGAGCTCATCGGCCTTGTAATAGAACTCGACAATGGAGCGGGGTAGGGTTGTGCCCTCGTCGAGCCCCAGCCGCGTCGCCAATGAGCCCGCCGCCACGTTGCGGATGACCACCTCAAGCGGAATGATCTCGACTTCGCGAATGAGCTGTTCGCGCATGTTGAGGCGTTTCATAAAATGCGTCGGCACACCGATCTCGTTCAGCCGCTCGAAGATGTACTCCGAGATGCGGTTATTGAGGACACCTTTGCCCTCGATCCGATCGTGCTTCTTGTTGTTGAAGGCGGTCGCGTCGTCCTTGAAGTGCTGGACAAGCGTGCCGGGCTCGGGCCCTTCATAGAGAATTTTGGCCTTGCCTTCATAAACGCGCCGGCGACGGTTCATAGTTGGCTCCTCACTCAAATTTCAAACGACTGGCAAATGCCAAACGCCGAACGCGCGGAGAGCGGGAAGACCCTCATACCGCGCCAAGTCAAATTTGCCATCGTAGGAATCGATCTAGAAATCTCGTTTGGAGATTAGCCTATGGGACGTGGGCGTACAACGGCCCTGGGCGGGTACGCAACGGTTTTGGGACTGCCGCCAGGGTTGATTGATTTTCCGATGTTTTTTGAGTATCAACCGCCCTTGAAAGCCGGGTTTCCCTAAAATAATTCTACAGAGGTCGCCCTGCGCATAGCGGGGCATTGGAGGTCGCGCCGATGACGAGTTTTGATGATCGCGAAAAGAGCTACGAGAAGAAATTCGCCCTCGACGAGGAGCTGAGTTTTAAGGCGAACGCCCGCAGAAATAAGCTTCTGGGGCTCTGGGCCGCTGAAAAAATGGGGCTTTCTGGGGACGATGCCCAGTCTTACGCCCGCGAGGTGGTGAAAGCGGACCTGGAGGAGCCTGGGGAAGAAGACGTCTTCCGCAAGATCCGTTCGGATTTCGATGAAAAGAGCATCGATCAATCCGACCACCAAATCCGCCGGGCCATGTCGGACTTCCACACTGAGGCGGTGCGTCAAATCGAAGCCGAAGCCAAGGCGTAAGGCCGATGGCGGCCAAAGACCTCTTCCGCAGTGCCGCCCGGGCGAGGCGGACCCTGTTCAACGCCTGGCTGATGATGAACAACCCGCTCGCCGTTGAGTTGATCGGTGATGCAGGTTGGGATTGCGTGACCATCGACGAGCAGCATGGGCCAGGGGGCAATGAGACCCTTCTCGCGTGCCTGACAGCGGCCAAGGCCGCGCGCATGCCGGCGATTGTGCGCGTGGCCAATAACGATCCGGGGCTCGTGGGCCGCGCTTTGGATGCAGGCGCCCAAGGGATCATGTGCCCGCTCATCAACAGTGTAGATGAGGCGGAAAGCTTCGTTCGAGCCGTGAAATACCCGCCGCGTGGTTTTCGCAGCTGGGGACCGTATCGGGCCAAGATCGGCTATACGGGCGACTATTTCAAAACCGCCAACCGCTTTACCATCGCTTGCCCGCAGATCGAGACCAAGGGCGCGCTCGATCAGCTTGATGACATTCTCGGGCTCGAAGGCTTGGATATGGTCTGTTTTGGGCCAAACGATCTTTCGGTGGCGCTCACAGGACGCCTCGATATCTGGGCGTCCGAAGTCCAGGAGGCCATGCGCGAGGTCCTGCGGAAGGCACGCGAGAAGGGCGTCATGACTCTGATTTTCTGTAATGACGTGGACTTCGCGAAACCGAGGATCGAGGAAGGCTGGGACGTCGTGGCCGTCGGCACGGACACTGGCTGGCTGTCGTCCGGCGCCGCAGCCACCAAAGAGGCCATTTCCCCTAAAGCGTGAATTTCCGCTAGTCTCACTCAATGATTGCGCTGAAGCCCACTTTTATCTTGATCGCTGCGCGCGGCGGTCACTCGATCGCGACGGGGACGGTGTTCCATGCGAAGGGCTCTGCCGTTGATTCGGCCTCTTGAGGCCCCTCCGCCAAGCCGCTCAATCGATTCGGCAATTCTTACCGGGCCACAATCGGGTCGAAGCGTTGCATCCTTGCATCAGGGTATCCAGCATAATGCGTGGGAGCCGCAACGAAGGCTGACCTTGCGCCAGCCTTATGCGACACTCTGACCGGACGAACACGTCAGGCGCGCAAGTGGTGGGCGATATGAGACACGCAATTCGGATCGTCATCGGCGGTCTACTTGGCCTTGTGATCGCAAGTAGCGCGGCGCTCGCGAGTGATGCGCGAACAGCCACAGCGCTGAATTTGCGCGAAGGACCCGGCACGAACTATGCGCGCATCGCCACGATGCCCGCAGGGGCAATCGTCGATGTCAAAGGCTGTCGTGGTGGTTGGTGCGGCGTGATCTGGAAAGGCCGGAAGGGCTATGCAAGTCAGCGCCGTCTGGCCGCCGATTATGCCCAGCTGGTCGAGCCCGAGGTCTGGCCGATTTTGCCGGCCTACCCCTATCGGGCCGGGCATTATCCCAAAGCCGACTGGTATGACGATATGCCGCCCTATACCGCGATCTCTCCGAGCTTTTACCGCAAGCGATTCTTGATGATGGCTCAGGAGCGCGACCGCTATCGGTACGTGCCTCATATTTTCCGTGGGAACAGCGGCTTCGCGGATGACGGTCCGATCGATTATGTCGATACGCGCGCTGCGATCACGTCTCTTCGCGACTCGGAATAGGCGCTTGGCCCCGCGCGAGCGCGGGTATGCCATTTAGCGTCCGAAGATGGGCGCTTTCAAAGCCGTTAGCGCCCAAAAACCCGGTCGAAAATGTCATCCACATGCTTGGTGTGGTAGCCGAGGTCGAACTGATCGCGGATTGCCTCTTCTGAGAGCGCGGCGGTCACTTCGCCGTCTGCGAGCAGCTCGGTGAGAAAATCCTTGTTCTCCTGCCAGACCTTCATGGCGTTGCGCTGCACGAGCCGGTAGGCATCCTCGCGTGAAACGCCCGCGTTCGTGAGGGCCAGCAGCACGCGCTGTGAGTGAATGAGGCCGCCCAAGCGGTCCATATTAGCCTGCATGCGTTCCGGATAAACGAGCAGCCCCTCGATCACACCGGTGAGCCGGGCCAGCGCGAAATCCAGGGTCACCGTCGCATCGGGCCCAATCATCCGCTCCACGGAGGAGTGCGAGATGTCCCGCTCGTGCCAGAGCGCCACATTTTCCATGGCCGGAAGCGCATAGCCGCGCACGATCCGGGCGAGCCCGGTGAGGTTCTCCGACAACACGGGGTTGCGCTTATGGGGCATGGCGGACGAGCCTTTTTGGCCCTTGCTGAAAAACTCCTCCGCTTCGAGGACCTCGGTCCGCTGCAGGTGCCGGATCTCGGTGGCGAGCCGCTCAACGGAGCTTGCAATGACCGCAAGCGTGGCGAAATAGGCCGCGTGGCGGTCGCGGGGAATCACTTGCGTCGAAATCGGCTCAGGCTCGAGCCCCAGTTTCTCGGCCACAAAGGCCTCAACGCGCGGGTCCACATGGGCAAAGGTGCCGACCGCACCGGAGACGGCGCAGGTGGCCACTTCCGCCCGGGCGGCCACCATCCGGTCGCGATTGCGCGCGAACTCGGCATAGGCTTGCGCTAGCTTGAGCCCAAACGTGGTGGGCTCGGCGTGGATGCCGTGGCTGCGCCCGACCGTGATCGTGTGCTTGTGTTCGTGGGCGCGGGTCTTGAGTGCCTCAAGCAGGCCATCGAGATCGGCGATCAGAATATCGGCGGCCTCGGTCAGCTGCACGTTGAAGCAGGTATCGATCACATCGGAGGAGGTTAGGCCCGCGTGCAGATAGCGTGCCTCCGGACCGACATGTTCGGCAACAGAGGTGAGAAACGCGATGACGTCGTGTTTCACCTCGCGTTCGATCTCATCGATCCGGTCGATGTCGAAGCCGCCACGGGCTTTCGCAGCCTCGGCTGCTTCTTTCGGTATGAGCCCGAGCTCGGCCATAGCCTCGGCGGCGGTGACCTCGATCTTGAGCCAGATGCGGAATTTGTTCTCTGGCTCCCAGATGTCCGTCATCTGGGAGCGGCTGTAGCGCGGAATCATGTGGATTCAAGCCTTTCCCGAACGCGTGGTCCGGTGAGGGGTTTGGGTCAGCCGCGGCTTAGAGTTCAACGGTTCGCGGCTCGCGGGTCCCAAACAACGCCACAAAGACGGCTGCGGCGATGGCAAGTCCAGCGAAGCCGAAGCCCATGGTGAGCATCTCGACCAGGAAGGTGTAGAAGTCGTTGATCGAGGCGAAATAGAGGCCCGACGGCGACCAGTCCTGCTGGCTCATATAGGTGATGCGAATGTAGATGAAGCGGAGAAGACCGCCGAAGCTGCAAAAAGCGACGAGGAAGATAAACAGCGCGAACAAGGTGCGCATGACGAACCCCCGGTGGGCAACGAAGCGCTGACACCACCAGGTGACGCAAGCGGCGAGCAGACTGGCGAAGCCGACAATGCGGACCGTATGCTGGGTTTGCTCGGTCATGACCGTATTCATGGAGTCGCCGACCATGAGAGCCCAGGTGCAGATCCCAATGACGATCGCGAAAGCCGCTGCGAGTATGAACCCGACCACTTTGCTAAATGTCAGCTTTTCCATCGCCGTTTTCCCTCTCAGCCCTTCGTTTGGAGGAATATGCAAGGGAAATGGCCTGACTGCAATGGAGGCAAGCAGGAAGGCTTGCTGCTCTTTGCACTTTATGGTCCGATCCGCACACCTCTAACGAAAGGCAGTCCGCATCATGGCATTCGATGACCTCAAGGCCGAACTCGCGCTTCTGATCAATCAGATGGAGAATCAGCCGGAGGACAGCCACGAGCTTTACATGCAGATTCGCGAAAAGCTCAACGAGATGCGCGCCTTCGGCATGCCTGTTCCGGAAGACCTTGTGAAATTCGAGGAGGAGCTGGAGGCGCAGTTCAAGGCTGAACAGTCCTCTGCTGGTAAGGGCCAGTCTTAAATTTCGTAGGGCTGGGCAGCAGGCCTGCCTAGCCTTCTGGCGAGGCGGCCTCGTCGCTAATTTCCGCGTAGGCGCCGTCGGCCCAGCGGTAGACCGCGTAGGGCGGTAGGCTCGGATCACCCTTCCCGTCAAACCGGAACTTGCCGATCACCGTGTCGAATTCATTGCCGTTGAGGGCCTTGACGACCGCGGCGGCGTCCGTCGTTCCCGCCTTTTCCGCCGCCTGTTTCCAGGCCTGAATTGCCGCATAGGTATAGAGCACATAGCCCTCGGGAGAGATGCTCTTCGCCTCCAGCCGCTTGACCACATCTGCTGCGGCGGGGTTCTTGCGGGGGTCGGGCGAGAACGTCATCAACGTGCCTTCTCCGGCTGGCCCCGTAATGGACCAGTATTCCTGTGTGACAAGCGCATCACCGCCCATCAGCACCGTGTCCATGCCCTGATCCCGCATCTGTCGCAGGATCAAGCCCGCCTCGGTGTGATAGCCGCCAACGAAGAGTGCGCCGACATTGGCCTGTTTCAGTTTGGAGACAAGCGCTGAGTAATCCTTTTCGCCCGCCGTGTAGGACTCGTTGAGCGCTTCTTGAATGCCGGCTGCGTTCAGTGTCTTTTTAACCTCGTCCGCGAGCCCACGCCCGTAAGCCGTCTTGTCGTCGATAATGGCGATGTTCTTGTCACCGAAATTTGCGGCGAGATACGCACCGGCAATCTCGCCCTGCTTATCGTCGCGACCACAGACCCGGTAGATATTCGGGCCCGCGCGCGTGTCCGTCAGGAGCGGGCTCGTTGAGGCGGGTGAAATCATCACCGCGTTGCTCTCTGCATAGACGTTCGAGGCTGGTATGGATGAGCCGGAGCAGAAATGTCCGGCGACCAGCGCGACATTGTCGCCGGCCATCTGATTGGCGACGGCCACGGCCTGTTTCGGATCGCACGCATCGTCGCCAACTTCGAGATCGAGCGTCTTGCCGAGCACGCCGCCATTTGCGTTGATGTCGGCGACCGCAAGTTCGCCGCCATTGGTCATCTGCGTTCCGAACGAGGCGTATTGTCCGGTCACCGGCCCGGCGACGGCAATCTTGAGAACGTTAGGGTCTTCTTCGCCGTTGCATGCAGTCAGAGCGAAGGCTCCAATGAAAACGGCGAGCAGGCCAGACAAACGCGTCATTGCGGTCTCCCTTCGAACATTGGCCATAAGAGCCTAGTCGCGCCTCGCATGCGTGCCAAACACCGAGTCTTTCAGAGCGACTTGTCTTTTGAGCCTACTTGTCTTTCCAACTCACAGGACTCGTGCGCTCATAGAGCCAGTGATACTGCGTCACCATTTGGGTTGTGCGCATGGTCCGGAAGCCCAGCAGCGCAGCGCCCACAAGCACCGCATATGTGACGAGATAGTAGTACGGCGACAAGAGCGTACCCTCGAACAAGGCATAGTCGAAAAACCGAACGCTTGCGGCGAGCAGTGCCATGTAGAGAAACAGCCGCCACAGAGGCTTCCAGGCGCGTGCGAGGCCCTGGCCTGCCAGGAACGCAGCCCCGCCGCCAATGATCAGCGTCACAACGACGAACACGCGCAACCCATCGTCCGTAAGCCAAGGAGCGAGGGAGCCGGTGAGGGTGCTCATCGTGCGGCCTCCTGTGGCGCCGCCGCTGCGCCCTCAAGATAGGCATCGCGGACTTCTTTTCTGTCCAGAAGCTCCGCGCCTGGACCCGTCAGGGTGATGCGGCCATTGACCATCACGTAGCCGCGTGTTGCGAGTTTGAGGGCGTGAAAGGCGTTTTGCTCGACGATAAAGACCGTCAGTCCTTGCGTGTTGAGTTCCTTGATCGCCTCGAAAATCTGTTTGACCACGAGCGGTGCCAAGCCAAGCGATGGTTCATCGAGGAGCAGAAGCCTTGGGCGCCCCATGAGGGCCCGCGCGATTGCCAGCATTTGCTGCTCACCGCCTGAGAGTGTGCCGCCACGCTGGTCAGATCGGTCTTTAAGCCGGGGAAACAGCGTATGGACGCGCGCCAGATCGGCCTCGAATGCATCATGCGCGTTGGCAACGATCGCGCCCATCTGAAGGTTTTCCATCACACTCATGCGGGAAAAGATTCGCCGTCCCTCGGGCGACTGGCAGATCCCGAGCCGTGCGATCTCATGGGTCGCAAGCTGAGTGATGTCGGAGCCATCGAAAACGATCTGACCGCTCGATGCGCGGGGCCGGCCGAAGATTGTCATCATCGTCGTCGACTTACCTGCACCATTGGCACCAATCAGCGCGACGATTTCGCCCTGTTGGATATCGATGTGCACATTATGGAGCACGGGTAGCCGGCCATAACAGGCGGTGACGTTCCTGAGCGCGAGCAAGGGTGTTGTCATGCGCCAGCCTCTACGCCCGCAACATCGTCTTCGGGAACACCGAGATAGGCCGCAATCACATGTGGGTCGCCGCGAACCTCACTCGGCGTGCTGTCCGCAATTTTCCTGCCGTAGTCCAGCACAATGATGTGGTCGGAGATACGCATAACCACACGCATGTCATGCTCGATGAGAAAGATCGCCGTGCCTTCCATCTCGCGGATCGTCTGCAAAAGGTCGGTCAGCGCCTCGCTCTCCTTTGCGTTCAAACCCGCCGCGGGCTCGTCGAGACATAGCAGAAGCGGCCGCGTGCACATGGCGCGTGCGATCTCGAGCCGCCGCTGATCGCCGTACGGGAGGTTGCCCGCCGCGTCGTCGGCGCGAGGCAGAAGCTCGATCCGATCAAGCCAATAGCGGGCGAGATCGACCGCTTCGCTCTGAGCGCGTCCGAACTGTCCAAGGCCGAACAGGGCACCGAAGGTGAAACCTGAGGCGCGCGACAGGAATTTGTGCTGAGCCACAAGGAGATTCTCAAGCACCGTCATGCCAGGGAACAGACGGATGTTTTGAAATGTCCGAGCGATGCGCGCTTGCGCGTTGATCTCGTGGTCGGCGAGGCGCTCCAGATAAAAGAACGCACCGTCCTGGCCATCGAGTGTGAGTCTGCCTTCTGTCGGCTTGTAGAAGCCCGTGATGCAGTTGAAGACGGTCGTTTTGCCCGCGCCGTTCGGGCCGATCAGCGCGGTGATGTCTCGGCGCCCGACGCGGAAGGATACATCATCCACCGCGGTGAGCCCCCCGAAGCGCATGGTGAGATGCTCAACAGTGAGCACAGGGCCTTCGTCCCACGATCTGAGGTCCGCATTGCTCATGCGCGCCCTTGCCCCACCAGGTCTGCGGAGATCGCGCGCCCATCTTTCAGCGCGATGGTGGGCGCGCGCGTGGGCACGAGGCCGCGCGGTCGCCACACCATGATGCCCACCATCGCAACGCCAAACAGCAGCATGCGGTAAAGCGCGGGGTCGAACCCGTCCCCAAAGATTGCCTGCAGGCCGTCCGTATGCCGCAGTGCCTCGAAGCCGCCGACCATGACGACAGCGGCGATGGCGACTCCGAGCTGACTGCCCATACCGCCAAGCACGACGATGGCAAGAATGATCGCGGACTCGATGAAGGTGAAGCTCTCTGGGCTGACAAAGCCCTGCCGGGTGGCGAAGAAGCAACCGGCCAATCCGCCGAACATCGCGCCAATGGCAAATGCACTGAGCTTAGTGAGCGTGGTGTTGATGCCCAGCGAGCGGCAGGCGATTTCGTCTTCGCGCATGGCTTCCCAAGCCCGTCCAACGGGAAGCCGCCGCAAACGCAACGTGATGAGATTGGTGAGGAGCGCTAGAGTCAGGATCACGTAGTAGAGAAAAATGATGGCGTGGAGCCCGTCATACTTGATCTCGAAAAAGCTGCTGAACGTGGTTCCATCCGCGAATGGCGAAAAGGGCAGGCCGAAAAACGTCGGCTTTGGAATGCCGGCGATTCCGTTCGGTCCGTTCGTCACTTCCGTCCAGTTGAGCAGGACGATGCGGATGATCTCGCCGAAGGCCAAGGTCACGATGGCGAGGTAGTCGCCGCGCAAACGTAAGACGGGAAAGCCAAGAATGATGCCCCAAAGCGCGGCCGCGACCCCTGCAATCGGCAGACAGACCCAAAAGCCGAGACCGAAATGGGTGGCGAGCAGCGCAAACGTGTAGGCGCCTACCGCATAGAACGCGACGTAGCCCAGGTCCAAGAGCCCAGCAAGCCCGACCACGATGTTTAGGCCCCAGCCGAGCATCACATAGGTCAGCACCAGGATGGAAAGGTCAAACCAGTACCGCAGCGGCATACCCAGGTGGAATGTGCTTTCGATGGCGTAGGTCACGATAGGGAAGAACAGCGCGAACGCGATGCCGCCGGCGATGAAGATTTGGGCGTAAGGCAGGTCCGGAAAGGTCCGGAAGATTGCGCGCCTTAAGCAGCCGAGGCCCACAACGGTGAGTAGCACGGCACCAATCAGCCCGTAGAGTGGGTTGCTCGTTGCGAATGAAGCTGCGAGCCCGATCACACCGAGCGCGGCCGTGACCGCGAGGGTGGCGATGTCTCGCCGCTCGAAGGGTGCGAGCGTGAACAGCTTGGCGAAGGGCGTGGTCAGCGGATAGTCTGCGTGCCAGACGAACAGATTGAGGAATAGTCGGCAGAAAAAAACGATCCCGACGACGCTCGCCAGCAGCACGGCGCGCGGCTCAAGCGTCAGCCCGGTAACGTTGTCGATGGTGCGCAAGCCAAGCACGAGTGAAAAGAGCGCAAAGGCGATGATCGCGGCGAGGAGGGAGTCGGCGAGGGCGGCTGAAAGTTTCTGACCGAGAGTTTTGCCGGGTTCCGCCAAGCTCTAGACCTTTTCGACCTCGGGCCGTCCGAGCAAGCCCGTCGGGAAGAAGATGAGCACGATGGCGAGCATTGAGAACGCCGCCACATCCTTATACTCGATGGTGAAGTAGGCGGACCAAAAGGTCTCGATGAGCCCGATCACCAGCCCGCCCAGCATGGCGCCGGGGATCGAGCCGATGCCCCCAAACACGGCGGCGGTGAATGCCTTGATGCCGACAACGAAGCCGATGAAGAAATCGATCACGCCGTAATAGAGAAGGTAGAGCAGGCCTGCAACGGCTGCGAGCGCTGCGCCGAGTACGAATGTCAGTGAGATCGTGCGATCCACATTGACTCCCGACAGAGCAGCCATGAGCCGGTCTTGCTCGCAGGATCGCTGCGCGCGGCCGAGTGCCGTGCAATTGATGACAAGCCAGAACACGGTCATGAGCACGACCGTCGTTGCAACGATCAAGATCTGGATGTTGGACACGATGACCGTGAAGGAGCCGTTCTGGAAGAGTTCGTAGCCGCCAGTGACGATGGGTTGGAGCGGCTTCACCCGAGCTCCTTGCGCCACTTGAATAAAATTTTGCAGCACGATCGACATGCCGATGGCGGTGATGAGCGGGGCTAGGCGAAAGGAATCGCGCAGCGGACGATAGGCGATCCGCTCTACCGTCCAACCCCAGACCCCGGTAAGCACCATGGCAATGATCAACACGAGGAGAAGTGCAAGGGGAATGGCGGTGATGCCGAGCGCTGTCAGGGCCAGAAAAGCGATCAGGGCAATGAACGCACCCACCATGAAAATGTCGCCATGGGCGAAATTGATCATGCCGATGATGCCATAGACCATCGTATAGCCGATGGCGATCAGGCCATAGATCGAGCCGAGCGTGACCCCATTGATGAGCTGCTGAAGGAAATAGGCCATGAGTGCCTGCTGCGCCTTCCCCCGTTTGGCTTTGCAGACCTGAAGACACGCACAAGAACGCTGCGCGAACGTCTAAAGGGACAGGGCGCGGCCTCCCGCACCCGTGTCAGGCTTTCTTAGCAAGAAGGGCGTGCCCTGTGCATGCCCAAATTCAGAGCAAAAGGTGAGAGCCGTCGCAAAACGGCGGATCGCCAGTGTCCTTGCATCCGCACAGAAGCGCAGTTTCGGTGCGCTCCGCCGTGAACAGGAAGGGCTCGATCCCGGTGCCGACATGGGCGCCGTCGCAGAAAGGCTGTTTCTTGCTCCGCCCGCAGCGGCACCAAGCGTAGTGCTTTCCTCCGACGAGTTCGACTTGATAGGGGGTCAGTTGAGGGCGTTCCGGCTCTTCGGTCATTAATGTTTCCCAGCTTAATTCGTCAATCAATGGCCATGTCTTGCTTAGCCAATTCGGCGTAACGTGACAAGGAAGCCTCTACTAATGGTGTTAATAGCTCCGATAGTTTCGCTTCCTACGTTGCGACAGATCAGATGATTCGACCCCCCTGGCGTGAGAGAGTGCCATCAAAGTCGGATGGCAATGAAATATGGACAGAACATCCTTGAGTCGGCGGCTTTTCCGCATCATAGAGAACGGGAGGAGACCTTGACCCGAGCCGCACGAAACAGTTCGGTGCCGGCGATGAGGGGTCGCTTGTGGACGCAGCGGGGGCATGACGAAGCTGGAGGCCGCCCGTGGTTGAATTGATTTTTGTCGGACTTGGCCTTGCGCTCTTTTTCGCGCTGGCGATGAACCGTGTTTCCTTTCGGACCTGGGCGATTGCAGCGGCCATATACACGTTGGCGCTTCAGATCGTCTTCGGGTTTCCGCTTTGGTCGTTCGTCGGCTGGCTTCTTGCCGGTCTTCTCTATGCGGCCAGCGTGCCCGCCTTGAAGCGCCAATACATCACGCAGCCCACATATCGCGCGCTCAAGGGCGCAATTCCCTCGATCTCGCAGACCGAACGTGAGGCGCTTGAGGCCGGCACGACGGGCTGGGACGCCGAATTGTTCAGCGGTCAGCCCGACTTCGTGAAGCTGCGCCGCGTGAAGCCGATCACTTTAACGGATGAGGAACGCGCCTTCCTTGACGGCCCGACGGAAGAGCTCTGCAAGCGCCTCGACGATTGGCGTATCCGCCACGATCTTCATGACATTCCGGAGGACATCTGGCAGTTCGTCCGGGAAAACGGCTTTCTCGGCATGCTCATCTCGAAGGAGCATGGGGGGCTCGGGTTTTCGGCGCAGGCACAGTCGCTCGTGCTTGGAAAAATTTCCACCAAGAGCCCGGACGGCGTCATCATCGTCATGGTGCCGAATTCGCTCGGGCCAGGCGAGTTGATCGAGAAATACGGCACCGATCACCAGAAGGCGCACTTCCTCCCTCGCCTCGCGAAGGGCGAGGAGATTCCCTGCTTCGCACTCACCGGTCCGACCTCCGGCTCAGATGCCGCGTCTATGCGCGATATCGGCGTTGTCACGAAGGCCATGCATGAGGGCAAGGAGACCCTTGGCATCAAGCTCACCTGGGACAAGCGCTACATCACGCTTGCCCCGAAGGCGACGCTCCTAGGGCTGGCTTTCCGTCTCACCGATCCTGACAATCACCTCGGCCAAGGTGAGGAGATCGGCATTACGCTCGCGCTCATTCCCACAAATCACGACGGTGTCGAAATCGGCCGGCGTCATTTGCCCGCCGGTGCCGCTTTTCCCAATGGGCCAACCAAGGGCCGCGATGTTTTCATTCCCATGGACTGGATCATTGGCGGGCCGGATCGTGCGGGGCAGGGCTGGCGCATGCTTATGAATTGTCTGGCCGCCGGGCGCTCCATATCGCTCCCGGCGACAAGCGCCGCCGCCGCCAAGGCCATGGTCCGGCACAGCACAGCCTATGCGCGCGTGCGCAAGCAGTTCGGCTTGCCCATCGGGTTCATGGAAGGTGTGGAGGAGCCACTCGCACGGCTCACCGAAAACGCCTATGGGCTGGAGGCTGCGCGCGCGATCACCGCATCGATGGTGTCGGCCGGCGAGAAGCCGGCGGTGATTTCCGCGCTGCTGAAATATGTCTCGACCGACCGTATGCGCGCTTGCGTGAACGATGCCCTCGACATTCATGGCGGGCGTGGCATTTGCGATGGGCCGTCGAACTATCTGCAGGGCGCCTATCAAATGACCCCTGTGGCGATCACGGTGGAGGGCGCAAACATTCTCACGCGCTCGCTCATCGCGTTTGCCCAAGGCGCGCTGCGCAGCCACCCCTATCTCTTCGCCGAGATCGAGGCCTTGAGCGATGAGGATCAGGCTCATGGCATCGAGGACTTCGAGACACTGTTCGACGATCACCGCGCGTTCTTGCTCTCGAACGCTAGCGGCGCGCTGTTCCACAACGTGACCTTTGGCGCCTTTGCCGCCTCACCGTTGGACGTGGGCGACATGAAGCATTGGTGGCAACAATTGTCGCGCGCTTCGCGGTCCTTCGCGCTGGTTGCCGATATCACTGTTGCGCTGCTCGGTGGCGGCCTGAAGGTGAAACAGAAGATCACGGGCCGTATGGCGGACGCGCTGGCCGAACTCTATCTGCTGTCGGCAATTCTCAAGCGCTATCAGGACGACGGACGTCAACAGGCGGATCGCAAGCTCGTGGACTACTGCGCACAGAATTGTCTGGCGCGCTTCGATGCCGCTTTACGTGGCGTGATTGACAATTTCCCGGTCCGCTCGGCCGGCTGGATCATGGGCCCGCTTGTGCTCCCCTTTGGCGCTCGCCGCCCGGCAGCCGACAAGGACGCCAAAGCCATCGTGCGGCAGGCGCTGCAACCTGGCGCCTTCCGCGACCGCCTGACCCGCGACACCTATATCTCGCACGACCCGGATGATCCGAGGGGGCTTCTTGAGGTCGCCCTTGAAAAAACAATCGCAAACGAAGAGGCCGAGAAGAAGCTTGAGCGTGCGATCCGAAAAGGCGAGGTGAAGCGCTTCCACGACCGCGACTGGATAACGGAGGCTGAAGAGAAAGGCGTGCTGACCGCAGACGAGGCCTGCGACCTTGCGGCCTTGCGCGACATGGTTGCCCGCGTTATTGCCGTCGACGATTTCTCGGCCATGGAGCTCGCGCGCAAGCCCCTGTCCGGCCAAGGCGACCCCCACTCCGATCAACATATCGCCGCCGAGTAAGATAGACACTCAATGCCAATCAAGATTCCCGATCTCAAAGACTGGACGTTCTCGATAGACTTCGAGGGCATCGTCTGGGCCGTCGCCGACCGCGAGGACGAGAGGATGAACGCTCTGGGGCGCAGGCCCACCGAAGAGCTGGAAAAGATCGTCGCAGCCGTGGAAAGCGCCGAGGCAGGCGAGGTGAAAGGCCTTGTGCTGATCAGCGGCAAGGACACGAGCTTCATCGCCGGTGCCGACATCGATGAGTTCGATGGGTACGACACCGAGGAGAAAATTACCGATGCCGTCGGGCAGACGCTCATGCTCTTCGATCGGATCGAGAAGCTGCCAGTGCCTGTGGTCGCGGCGATCCACGGCTTCTGCTTGGGCGGCGGACTTGAACTGGCGCTGGCCTGTCATTGGCGCATCGCCGACCGAGAAGAGGGGACGCGGCTGGGCTTTCCCGAGGTAAAGCTTGGTCTTTTTCCTGGTCTCAATGGGACCGTGCGAACTCTTCGGTCGTCGGGGCCGCTTGACGGCATGACCGCGATGTTGACGGGCAAGATGTACCGGCCCGGCCCGGCACGGGCCATGGGTCTTGTCGATCAGCTTGTACCGAGCCGTCACAATCTGAAATGGGCCGCGCGCAAGGCGGTTCTTCAAAAGCGTCGCTCCAAGGGCGCGCCGTGGTGGAAGACGCTCATGACCAAGCAGCCCGTTCGCGGGCTTCTTGCCAAGCAGATGCGCCAGAAGACGGCGGCGAAAGTGCGCGAAGAGCACTATCCCGCACCTTTCCGCCTCATCGACCTGTTCGAACGTTTCGGGGACGATCCGGTCGCGATGCGGCGAGCCGAGACGGAGATGTTTGCCCCGCTCATGGTCTCGGACACCTCGCGCAATCTGCGCCGCGTGTTCAAGCTTTCCGAGATGCTGAAAGGCGCGGCGCCAAAGGGCGATTTCAAGGCGCGCAAGGTTCATGTGATCGGTGCTGGCACGATGGGCGCCGACATTGCGGCCTGGTGCGTTGTCTGCGGCATGCAGGCGAGCATCCAGGATCTGGACGACGCGCAGATCGGCAAGGCGCTCGCGCGTGCCAAGAAACTTTTCAAGAAGCGGCTCCGTGGCAAAATCGCAGTCGACTCCGCGGTCGCGCGGCTCATAGCAGACCCGGAAGGCAATCAGATCAAGCATGCCGATGTGATCATCGAGGCGATTGTCGAGAAACTCGACGTGAAGCAGAAATTGTTCGCCGGCCTTGAGAGCAAGGCGAAGCCCGGTGCGGTGCTCGCGACCAATACGTCCTCGCTCAAGCTTGAAGACATTGCCGCCTCGCTCGGCGATCCTGGCCGCCTTGTGGGCATCCACTTCTTCAATCCGGTGGCACAACTGCCGCTGGTTGAGGTCGTCCGGGGCGAGGCCACGCGCGACGATGAAATCGGTAAGGCCTGTGCCTTCGTTACCGCGATTAACAAGCTGCCTTTGATCGTTAAGAGCTGCCCCGGGTTCCTCGTGAACCGGGTGCTCGCTCCTTACATGATGGAGGCGGTTCGTCTCTATCAGGAGGGTCAGGCGCGCGAGAAGATCGATCAGGCCGCGCTGAAATTTGGCATGCCCATGGGGCCGATGGAACTCATGGACATGGTCGGCCTCGACATCTGCAACAAGGTTGGCGAGGAGTTGTCGCTTGCGCCGAAGGGCAACGGCACCTCGGACAACGTCCTCGCAAGCCTCGTTAAGCAAGGCAAGCTCGGTAAGAAGACGGGCGAGGGCTTCTATGTATGGGAAGACGGAAAGCCGAAGCGTGAAGACGTAGCCTACGGCGAAACCGAGCTGAAGCGCCTCGGCGATGAGCTCATTGCGCCGTTGCTCGACGAAGCGCAGAAGGCGGAAGCCGAAGGCGTTGTGGCGGACGCCGATCACGTGGATGCAGGCGTGATCTTCGGGACGGGCTTTGCGCCCTTCCGTGGTGGACCGTTGCATTTCAGGAAGACGCAAGACAGTGCCGATGCCGCTCAGGCCGCGGCGTAAGGACAAGAGGCCGGAAGGAACGAAATGACGGAATCGGGATTGCGGCGCGTTGCGGTGTTAGGCGGCATCAGGATCCCGTTCTGCCGGTCGCATACGGCCTATGCCGAGCTTTCCAACCTGGGCATGCTGACCACGGCCCTAACGGGGCTTGCGGATCGCTTCTCCCTGCATGGCGTTCATGTGGATGAGGTTATTGGCGGCGCTGTGGTGACGCATGCCAAAGACTGGAACCTTGCGCGCGAAGCCGTTGTGGCGAGCCCTTTGGCCCGAACGACGCCCGGTATCACGATGATGCAAGCCTGCGGCACGAGCCTTCAGGGTGCGCTTGGCCTTGCGGCGAAAATCGCCACGGGACAGATCGAGTGCGGCATCGCCATGGGCTCCGATACGACCAGCGATGCGCCCATCGTCTTCCAAAAGAAATTCGCCAAACGTCTCGTGGAAGCATCCCGTGCCAAGAGCATGGGGCAACGCCTGCGCGCGTTTAAGGGGATGAGCCCCGGCGAACTTGCTCCCGTGCCGCCGGATACTCGCGAGCCGCGCACTGGGCTTGGCATGGGCGAGCATTGCGAGCTGATGGCGAAGGAATGGGGCATTGCCCGCAAGGATCAGGACCTGCTCGCGTTTGAGAGCCATCGAAAGGCGGCCGCCGCCTACGATAATGGCTTCATGGACGATCTCGTGATTCCATGTGCGGGCGTCTTCCGCGACAACAATATCCGCGAGGATATTTCGCTGGAGAAAATGGCCGAGCTGAAGCCTGTCTTTGACAAGCACGGAGGCACAATTACTGCCGCGAATTCGACACCGTTAACGGATGGCGCCGCAACCGTGCTCCTTGCGAGCGAAAAATGGGCGAAATCCAAGGGAATTCCGATTCAGGCTTATTTAACATTGGGTCGCACTTCTGCCGTAGACTATGTCGAAGGTGAAGGTCTCTTGATGGCGCCGACCGTTGCTGTGAGCGAGCTGCTGCAGCAGGCGGGTCTCACCCTTCAAGATTTCGACTATTATGAGGTTCATGAAGCATTTGCTGCACAGGTTCTCGCGACATTGAAAGCATGGGAGTCGAAAAGCTATTGCCAGACCCGGCTGGGGCGAAATGCGCCGCTGGGGGCGATCGATATATCCAAAATGAACGTCGAGGGCTCCTCTATTGCGATTGGTCATCCATTCGCTGCAACGGGTGCACGAATCCTGGCAGTTTTGGCTAAACTCCTTCATAATGGGAGTGGTAAAAGAGGTTTGATTTCAGTATGTACCGCCGGAGGCATGGGTGTTGCTGCGATCCTGGAAGGGGTCGGGGCTCCCGACCCGGCGGATGCGGCGACGTAGTGATGGGTACAAGATAAGTGCTCTGCCGCCGGATCATAAATTGGGTCCAACGAGGCCCGTCAGGGACACGGAGTTACTGTGACATCGCCGACGCGAGGCTTGCGCCCGCGGCCCGACCCATGACGGAGGTTCTAATGCGGCACAAATTTCTTACAGCGGCGATCGGTATCGCTCTTGCCGCCGCCCTTGTTCCCTTGAGTGCAACAAGCGCACAAGCCGGCGATCCCACTGGTTATTGGCGCAAAGCCGAGCAGGGCCAATTTCCAGCCAAGCAGCAGATCTATCGTTGCGGGTCTCGCTCCATCTGCGTGAAGATCGCCTGGCTAAAAAATCCACGCGATAGCAAGGGCCGAGTTCTTCAGGACGTTCGCAACGCGAACCCGAAGCTCCGGGGCCGCACCATCGAGGGGCTGCAGCTCGTGAGAGGCATGGCTCAGGTGGGCAGCAATCAGTGGAAGGGGAATATCTACAACCCCGAAGACGGTAACACCTATTCCGCGACGATCACGATGGTCTCATCTAAAAAGTTGATACTCAAAGGCTGTAAGGCATCAATCTTCTGCCGGTCGCAGGTGTGGCTGAAAACGTCAGCACCGCCTCCCAAGGAGGAGGTGCCCGAGGAGACGCAAATCGAAGCCTCGGCGGAGCCGGCACCAACAACGGCGACAGCCGCCGCAGCCACTACGGGCAGCGATGCCTTCGCCAATGCCGAAATGCTGACTCCTACGAGCGAGCAAGGTGCGCAGGCCGGATATCGCTATTTGAACGCGTCATCCACGTCTGAAGATCACGCGGGGTTCTCAGGAGAAAACGTCACGAGCATGTTCTCCATGGCGACGCCGATTGCGCCAGACAGCACGCAGGGCGCCTCAGCCGCCGCAGCGCCAAAGCCAATGGCCGCGCCCAGTGCCGTTGCTCAGCCCCAACCTGCCGCTCAGTCAAGGCCCGTCGCCCAACCCAGTGCTGTGGCACAGCCCAAGCCTATGGCTCAACCGGAGGCCGCAGTTGCGGCCACACCAGAGCCCGCACCTGCGCCATCTTCTGCTGCACAAGCCAAAGCGGATGCAGCGTCTGCTACGCCTGACCAGACTCAGACGGCGGAAGCCGAGGGCTTCCCCCAGGCACAAGAGAGGCTGTCCCGGCGGGAGCGGCGTCAGTTGCGCCGCCAGCAGAAGCGGGCGAAGGATTTGCAGGCGCAAGGCCAGGGCCTCATTCCCTGGTTGCGCTAGATGCGAGCTTAGCAGTCGCATTCACATGCTGAGCTGATGCCTGGCACGCCTAACGGCAACAAACGCCGATATGGCTAGTGTTCGGCTTCAGCGCGCAGCGCCTTCTTGGACAGCTTGCCGATCATCGTCTTCGGCAATTCATCACGGAATTCGATAGCGGCCGGCAACTCGAACTTGGAAAGTTTCGGGCGCAAGAACTCCACGAGTTCGACTGCCGTCGTTTCACGACCCTCGTGCACGCGCACATAGGCCTTGGGCGCTTCGCCTCGATACGTATCGGGAATGCCTACGACGCAACATTCCGCAACGCTCGGATGCTCGTAGAGCGCATCTTCGACCCGCCGTGGATAGACCTTGAAGCCGGCGGCGTTGATCATGTCCTTGATGCGGTCGACGATAAAAATGAAACCGTCATCATCCATGTAGCCGATGTCGCCGGAGCGGAAAAAGCGCCCCGTGAAGACGGCTTCCGTTTCGCTCGGCTTGTTCCAATAGCCGGTCATCACCTGTGGGCCGGCGATGCAGATTTCACCCGGCTCCCCGCGCGGCATCTCCTCAGCCGGATCTTTGAGAGAGCGGATGGAAATTTCGGTGCGTGGCAGGGGTAGGCCGATGGAGCCGTCTCTAGAATCAACGAAGGGATTGCAGGTGGCAACGGGAGAGGTTTCGCTCAGGCCATAGCCTTCAACCAGCGCCCCGCCGATAAGCTTCTCGAAACCGGTCTTGACCTCCATCGGCAGCGCTGCGCCGCCTGAGATGCAAAATTGCAGCGAGGAGAGATCAAAGGAGTCGATGTGGTGGTGACGGAGCAGGGCCTGGAACAAGGTCGGCACGCCCGGCATCACGGACGGCTTCAGCTTGCCGATGAGCTTCAAGGTCCCGATGAGCTCGAATTTCGGCATGAGAACGATCTCCATGCCGCTGGCAATACCAAAGGTCATGACCGTGGTCATGGCGAAGACGTGGAAGAGCGGCAGCACCCCAAGAATGCGGTCGACGGCCTCTGGCGGCCGCATGCCCCACACCTTCACTTGGGCCGTATTGATGAAGATATTGGCGTGGCTCAGCATCGCCCCCTTGGGCGTGCCTGTTGTGCCTCCGGTATATTGAAGAACGGCGATGGCCTGCGGAGATATCTGGGGCCGCAGGAACTGGCCGTCATTGGCAAGAAGGTCGGCGGCGCGGATGATTCGGCGCCGCATACGTGACCAGCCGACATTGGCGCGCCTCACACGCCGTGTGAGTTTGAGGCCAACCTGCTTGAGAGGTGGCAAGAGTGCGGCGAAATCCGCCACAACAGCCTTTTCGAGCGTCCCATCCGCCAGCAACGCCTCGACCTTATCGAAGAGGAGTTTGAGGTCGAGCGTCACCATGATCTGGGTGCCGCTGTCGCTTATCTGAAAGGCGATTTCTTCGAGGCTATAGAGCGGGTTGAAGTTTACTACCGTCCCGCCGGCCTTGAGAATTCCAAAATAGAAGATCAAGTAGGTCGGTGAGTTCGGCAGGAGCAGTCCGACCTTGACACCCTCGCCAACCCCGAGAGCGGCGAGGCCTTTGGCGGCCTGGTCCGTCAGCTCGCCGATCTCGGCGTAGCTCATGCGTTTGCCCATGAAATGCGTGCATGTCCGCGACCCGAAGCGCTGGACCGCGTCGTCCAGAAGTTCGTGGATCAGCCCGGGCTCAATACGCTCGCTCCAAGATAGGCCGACCGGATAGGATTTCAGCCAAGGGTGCTTCCCAGTGCCTTGGGCTGTCTCAAATGACGGGAGTTTCGTCTTGATGGCCATTGGCCGACCAAATTTTGCCTTGTATTGACGCGGGTTAACGGGACACGGTCGCCTTTATCGGAGGCAATTCGCCGCAAGCCGAGTTTCTCTATTTATCCTAACACGTGGATCGTCGACAGTGCGGCTCCGAGCTGAGCCTCCCACAGATTATGCTGAAACCAAGGCGAGTACAGGCGCAAAAACGCCCATTTTGTTAGCGATTAGAGCGTAACGTACGGACAATCGAGAGAGCATGGCACGTCTGGACTCGGCCAGTTTTTAAGTCTATTCCATTGCCTGACTTGCCCTCGGACCAGCTATGTTTTAGCCAGGGAACATTACACACGGACCCCTCAACGGGGCAGGGAGAGTGATATGGACGAGGTGGCCACCCAGATCATTGAGATTCTGCGGAAGAACATGAAGGACCCATCGAAAGACGTGACGCTCGATACACCTCTGAGCGAACTGGAGATCGAATCTCTCGATCTGGCAGTGATCGTCTTCGACATTGAGGATACCTTCGGTATCGAAATTCCTTATAATGCCAACGAAGAGGTTGAGGCATTTGCGACGGTCGGCTCGGTGGTTGATCGTGTGAAGGGAATTATCTCTGAATCGAAGGCCTCGGGTGCAGCAGCTTAAATCAGCTCATCTGCCCAGGAGCTTTCCAGGGCATCGGCCAGGCTTGGAGTTACGGCTTAGCACTACATGGCAAACTCTAATGGACGCAGGCGCGTCGTGGTCACAGGCCAGGGCGTCGTCACACCTTTGGGTACTGGCGTCGACAAGTTCTGGGCCGCTCTAAAGAGCGGCTCTTGCGGTATTCGTGAGGTGCAGAGCTTTCCGACGGAAGAGCTGTACATCACGATTGCGGGCGAGGTTCCGGACTTCGATCCGCGAGACCGCGAGCTCAGTAAGCAGCTCTTGATGGCCGACAAGTATTCCCAATATGCTGGTTGCGCGGCTCGAGAAGCGGTTGCTCAGTCCAAGCTGGAACTGCCGCTCAGCGATGAGGACTCCTATCGCACGGCCTGCATCATCGGGTCTGGCGTTGGCGGTCTGACCACGCTCGAATTCTCCTATAAGATGCTCTTCAAGGAGAATAAACGCGCGACCCATCCGCTCACGCTTCTGAAAGCGATTGGCTCGTCGGCCTCCGCGCATGTGAGCATCGAATATGGGATCAAGGGACCGACCTTCGGGGTGGTCAGCGCGTGCTCAACAGCGACCCACGCGATTGGCCTCGTCGCTCAGATGATTCGCACTGGTGCTATCGACCGGGGTGTGGCCGGCGCGGCGGAAGCCTCGCTTAATTGGGGCGCAACGCGCGCCTGGCAGGCCATGCGCGTTCTCAGTCCTGACGGGCTGTTCCCCTTCTCCAAGGGCCGCAACGGCACCGTGCTTGCAGAAGGCTCGGGGATTCTCGTGCTTGAGGAATATGAAAGCGCCAAAGAACGTGGCGCGCCGATCCTTGCTGAACTCGTCGGCTTTGGCATGACTGCTGATGCGGCGGACATGGTGAACCCGTCCATCGAGGGTGCATCGACGGCCATGCAGATGGCGCTCGACGAGGGCGGTCTTGTCCCGTCGGATATCGACTATGTCAATGCGCATGGTACGGCCACGGCGGTCAACGACATCAACGAGACCCGGGCGATCAAGCGGGTGTTCGGAAACGCCGCCAACAATCTCTCCATTTCGTCCACCAAGTCGATGCACGGGCATTGTCTGGGTGCGGGCGGCGGCATCGAGGCCGCAGCCGTGATCAAGGCGATCGAGGAGAATTTTGTGCCGCCCACGGTCGGTTTGAACGAGCCAGACCCAGAGTGTGATCTCGACTACACGCCGAATGTCGGCAAGGACCGCGAGATCAATTACGCGATGTCGAACTCTTTCGCGTTCGGCGGACTGAATGCGGTGCTCGTCTTCGGCCCGGCGCCCGCGTAAGGCCGGCAGCGACTAACCGGCCTCCCTCACCAAGCCATCGCATTGACCGTTTCAGATAGGCGTGACCGCCGCTGGGCTGCCATTCGCCATGCGCCATGATCACCCGTTCGCAAGGCCAGCCCAGAACCTTGGCGCGTGCGGCCCGCGCAGGCGCGCGGTTGGTAAAGGAGAGGCGCCACTCACGAGGTGCCCCCGGGTTCCATGCAACGATACCATCGAGGACAGCGAGGGGGCGCTGCCACCACGACCAGTGGGTCCGCAGGAACGCCTCGCTGAAGCTCTCGATGAGGTCGGCGAGGATCACGGTTCGCGAGGGCTGATGGAAGAAGACGATCTCGTCCATGGCGAATGAGCCCCGGAACCAAGCCAGATCGAGGTCAGGACCCCACGCTGACGGGGCTGTGTCTTCGAGAGGGGGCTCGAACCCAAGTGCGGGAAACCTCTTGATTGTCGAGGCGGGTCCCCACAGCGCAGCGCTCGGATAGGCGCTTTTCCACTCGGGCAGATAGAGGTGGTGGATCTTGTTGGGGCTCACGAGATGTGCCACGCGCCCCAAACGATCGACCTCACGCTTGAGCGCTTCAGTCAGCTTCACCGGCGACCAGACCCACAGCGCGTAATTGTCGAGGCGTGCAATGACCATGCGTGTTGGATAGGGAAAGCCGTAAAAGCTGACGATCTCTCCATCCACCAGCCAGAGCCTGTCAGCGACCTCTATGAGCATGGCTAAGTCAAACCAAGTCCGCGAAAGCTCGCATGGGCCTGCTTGCCGACGATGATGTGGTCGTGGATGACGAGGCCAAGAGGTTTCGCCGCCGCGACGATCTGCTTGATCATTTCGATATCGGCGCGCGAGGGCGTGGGATCGCCTGAGGGGTGGTTGTGCACAAGCACAATGGCTGTTGCCGACAACTCAAGCGCACGCTTCACTACCTCGCGAACATAGACGGGCCTGTGATCGACTGTTCCTTCCTGCTGCACCTCGTCGGCGATGATCTGGTTGCGCTTATCCAGGAACAAAATTCGAAACTGCTCCTTGGCTTCGAATCCCATGGCTGCGCGGCAGTAATCGAGCACGCCCTGCCACGACGATAGCGCCGGGCGCTCCAGGACCTCGCCGCGCATCAAGCGGAGTGCGGCCGCACGCACCGAGCTTGATCTCAATCACCGCGGCCTGGCCAGGCCTTGGCACTTCTAGCAAGAGGTCTTCGGGCGCGTTCACGGCCTCGGCGAAGGTGCCGAAGCGGGAGAGAATCGCCTTTGCCAGAGGCTTCGTATCCCGTCGCGGCATGGCTTGAAACAGAATGAGCTCCAGGAGCTCATAGACGGGTAGGGGCTCCGCACCGCCCTCGCGAAAGCGTTTTCGAAGCCGCTTGCGATGGCCAAGATAATGTGGCCGCCCGGCCTCCTCGAACCCCTTTTCGTCAGAACCCATCTTATGGTCCAAGTTCGTCGAGACCCTTCGTGTGGAGTCTTGGAGGAGTTGATTCCAGGCTCAAGAACCTGCGGGCGTGCGATTCAGCTCTCGTGGCGAAAGGTCTTGGGGCGAACGGGTGAAAATCTCGCAACCCGTCTCGGTGACGCCGACAGTGTGCTCGTATTGCGCGGACAACGAACGGTCGCGGGTCACGGCGGTCCAGCCGTCAGACAGGATTTTCACGTGCGGCTTGCCGAGATTAATCATCGGCTCGATTGTAAACAGCATGCCGGGCTTCAGGAGCAGGCCTTCACCGGGTTCGCCGTAATGGAGGATATTTGGCCGGTCATGGAAGACGCGGCCAAGGCCGTGGCCGCAGAAGTCACGCACCACGCCGCAGCGTTCGCCCTCGGCATAGGTCTGGATCGCATACCCGATATCGCCCGTGGTGGCACCCGGCTTTACGGCATCGATGCCAAGCATGAGTGCGTGGTGGGTAACCTCCAAGAGACGCTCGGCAGCACGGGGAATCTTACCCACCGGATACATGCGGCTGGAATCGCCATGCCAGCCATCGACGATGAGTGTGATGTCGATGTTCACGATATCCCTCTCGCGCAGCGCGCGTGGACCGGGAATGCCGTGGCACACAACATGGTTCAATGAAGTGCATATGGACTTCGGAAATCCGCGGTAGTTCAGGGGCGCTGGAACCACGTCATGGGCCATAGCGAAGTCAAACACCATGTCATTGAGGGCATCGGTGGTGACACCGGGTTTCACATGCTCATTGAGCATATCCAGGGCTTCAGCCACGAGGCGCCCGGCCTTCGCCATGCTAGCGAAAGCCTCGGGCCCATGGAGCTTGATCTTATTGTCGCGCGCCTGCGCGCGGGCGAGTTCAATATTGGACATAGTTCCAAATTATACGAGGCGTTCCGGTAACCGCTAGTGCGAAATAGACATCAGCTCAACACGAGCATGAATTCATGCCGCGCGGGTTCAAATCGAGTGTGTCACGCTCAACTGACGAGGCGGCGAGAGGGGAATAGAGCGAGGGAGGCAGTGCCCTTCCTGCGTGAGGGCGGAACAGACGGCAATGGCTTCAACACCTGCCGCCATCGCATCGCCAAAGGCGTCCGCATAGGCCGGGTCGATGTTCTCAGCGAGGGAGAACGCATCCGCATCGCCCCGTTGGACGAAACAAGACCATCACCGACCGGGCGCCGGCCGCAGCCATCTCCGAGAGCGCTCTGAGATGTTTTGCGCCGCGAGCTGTGACCGAGTCGGGGAACTCAGCGAGCCCCGCCTCGCGCATCAAATGCACGTTTTTGATCTCCACATAGCAAGGCGGTCGCGCCTCGTCTTCGAGCAGGATATCGATGCGGCTATTGCCACCATAGCGAACCTCACGGCGCATGGGCCCATAGCCTGCGAGCTCCGGAATAAGGTCCTTCTCAATGACCCTGGCGACGGCGGCGTTTGGGCTTGACGTATTGATCCCCACCAGAGTTGGCCCACGGCCAAGATCCACCTGGATCAGCTCCCAGGAAAAGCGAAGCTTTCGCTTTGGGTTGTCCGAGCGCGACAGCCACACGCGCGAGCCAGGTGCAGCAAGGCCCAGCATGGAGCCGGGGTTGGCACAATGGGCTGTGACCGTTTCACCGGAGGAGAGTTCGACATCGGCGAGGAAGCGCTTATAACGCCGGGTCAGCCGCCCGTCGACAAGCGCCGAAGAAAACCGCATGAGCATGGTGAGACCCTAGATAGGCGCTCAAAGCGCTGCAAGAGGCCAGGCGTTTGCTGTCCATTGAATGCCATTAAGGCGAAGCGAAGTGAGGAGCACCATGAGCGATGTGATGCCAGACGGTGAGACCATCACAGCAGCGCTTGTTGTGATCGGTGAGGAGATCCTCTCGGGGCGCACCAAGGACGAGAACACCGTCTTCATCGCTAGCTATCTTACGCGCGTTGGGATCTCTCTTCGCGAAGTTCGGGTGGTGGCCGATGTCCAAACGGAGATCGTCGATGCGCTGAATGCGCTTCGGCGTCGTTATACTTACGTATTCACAACCGGTGGGATAGGCCCAACCCATGATGACGTGACGACGGATGCGATCGGAAAGGCCTTTGGCGTCCCGGTCGACATTCGGGACGACGCCGTCGCGGCGATGCGGATGCAATATCGCCCCGAAGATCTCAACCCCGCGCGTCTCAGGATGGCGCGCATTCCTGATGGTGCCACCCTCATCCACAATGCGGTCTCGCGGGCGCCAGGCTACATGCTTGAGAACGTCATTGTCATGGCCGGTATCCCACGGATCATGCAAGTGATGCTCGATGAGGTTATGCCCCGTCTCGTCAAGGGACGCCCGGTGCTGTCCCGTTCGGTCCGCGTAAATGTTCCTGAGAGCGATATGGCTCCATCATTGGCCGCACTTCAAAAAACTTACCCGGACTTGCAGATGGGCTCTTATCCCTTCTTCGAGCACAGGCGATACGGCACCTATATCGTTCTTCGGTCCGCACGCGAGGACAGACTGGACGAAGCGCTCGCAGCGCTCTGGAATCTGATCGATGAGCATGGCTTCGCCGCAAGCTCCGAAGAAAAAACTTAAAGCTTCCAATTTCACCGCCGAATGGCGAATCGGAGGGCGCTTTCAAAGTTGTGGATACAAGCGCGGCACAAGAGCCCTCGAGGATGCCGTTTTGACGTTTATGGACATGAATCGCGAAACGATTCGCCACCGCAGCATCCCTGCTCTTAACGGTCCCCAGGTCCACGCGGTCGAATATACGCGCGTGGCAGAAGCACTTCATGCGAATGTTTGATCATGTGGCTGGTGTTGCGTGGACGTAAAAGCAATGCGCCACGGCAAGCCTTCAAGATGCGTGTACCGCAACTCTGATTGATGGCTCTGTCTCTTAACGGCCGGTCAAAGCGCCGCGCTTCGTGGGGGTAAAGCGCAGTGCTTATCGCCAAAAAAATCATCCGTATACAAACAAAATGTTGAGTGGGGAGGCCCTTGCCGCCTTCGTCAGCAACGCAGCATACGGAGGATAAATGGCGGTGCGATTGGAAGCGTAAAGAAGTTGATGAAGACCGCACGCAGTGATCAGCTAGCGCATTGGCGCGGATCCAATAACGCATTGTTTTTACGCATAAAAAAGGCGTGAGGTGTGATGACCTCACGCCTTTTTAGGAACCTTTTTTTGGCGAACTAGCGCCTTTTGGTAACCCTCTTTTTTGCTGCCTTTTTCTTTTTGGTAACTTTCTTTTTCGCAGGCGCCTTCTTTTTGGCGACCTTCTTTTTCGCTACGGTTTTCTTTTTGGCGACCTTCTTTTTCGCTACGGTTTTCTTTTTGGCGGCCCTTTTTTTCGCTGGCGCTTTCTTCTTTACTGGCCGCTTTTTCGCGACGGCGGTCTTGCGCACAGTCTTCCTCTTCGCGGGCGCCCTTTTCTTGGCAACGCTCTTTTTCTTGGCGGCGGTTTTCCTCTTCGCCGGAGCCTTTTTCTTCGCTGACGTTTTCTTCTTCGCTACTGCCATGTTGTGATCCCTTCCTATCGGGTGGCTGGCTAATCGGAGGACTCTAAAACTACACCCTAACTACACCCGCTCGTCGATCCACACGTATCGCATTTGAGACACGTGCCATTTCGAACAAGGGTAAAGTTCCCGCATTCTCCACATGCTTCCCCTTCATAACCTTTAACGCGCGCTTCGGCGACGAGCACCGACGCTCCGCGTTCGGCCAGTGCTTCGACGGCAAGTGCAACATGTTCCTTCGTTTCCGATAGAGACGACTGAACGGACGATGCCGTCAAACCCGCAGCGTTCGGGAGCACATTGTCGTCGGCGTCTGCCTCGTAAGCCTGCACTTGTACCGTGGCGCTTTGTGCATCGTTGGCTCCAAAAGAATGACGCTCACTGAGCCGGCCGCGCGTAAAGCCGGGGGACACCAGTGTCTCGGGGTCGGGGTCGCGCTGGTTCGCATCGGCGGAGCCAACGGTCGTGCTGCCGATCTCGTTCGGGTCGACATGGGCGAGTTCGTACCGACCAAGATAGGAGACTGCGAGTTCCCGGAAGAGATAGTCCAGGATCGAGGTTGCGTTCTTGATGGCCGCGTTTCCGCGAACGGGCCCAGCAGGCTCGAAACGCGTGAAGGTGAATGCGTCCACATATTCCTCAAGTGGTACGCCGTATTGCAGACCAACCGAGACGGCGATGGCGAAATTGTTCATCAACGACCGGAAGGCAGCGCCTTCCTTATGCATATCGATGAAGATTTCGCCCAAGCGGCCGTCATCGTATTCGCCAGTCCTCAAATAGACTTTGTGTCCGCCAACGACGGCTTTTTGCGTGTAGCCCTTGCGCCGGTCGGGCAGGCGATCACGCTCGTTGGAGATGCGGACCCGCTCGATGACGCGCTCAACGACGCGCTCGGCAACCACCGCCGCGCGCTGCACCGCCGGCTGATCGGACGCAACAGACATCAGCACGTCGTCTTGCTCCTCTTCTTCGTCGGCCAGGATCTGAGCGTTGAGCGGCTGGGACAGCTTGGAGCCATCGCGATAGAGCGCGTTCGCCTTCAAAGCTAGTCGCCAGGACAGGAGATAGGCCTCCTTACAGTCCTCGACAGAGGCCTCATTGGGCATGTTGATCGTCTTGGAGATGGCGCCGGAGACAAAGGGCTGAGCCGCCGCCATCATACGGATATGGCTCTCGACCGACAGGAAGCGCTTGCCCTTCCGGCCACAAGGCGAGGCGCAATCGAAGACCGGTAGATGCGCGGCATCGAGACCCGGAGCACCCTCAAGGGTCATGGCGCCGCACGCATACTCGTTTGCCGTGTCGATATCGGCCTTGTCAAAGCCGATCTCCGCCAGAAGGTCGAAATCCGGCTGATCGAGCCGCTCCGCAGCAAGGCCCAGCGGGCCAGTGCAGAAATCCTCGCCGAGCGTCCATTTGTTGAAGACGAACTTGATGTCGAACGCCGACGCGACGGCCTTCTCCACCAATTCGATCTTGTCCGGCGTAAAGCCCTTCTCAGCCAGCGTCTCGTGATTGACGCCAGGGGCGCCCTCCAGGGAGCCTCGGCCCACCGCATAGTCGATGATGGGCTTGATCTCCGCCTCGCCATAGCCGAGCGCTTGAAGCGCCTGTGGCACCATGCGGTTGATGATCTTGAAGTAGCCGCCACCGGCAAGCTTCTTGAACTTCACAAGCGCGAAATCAGGCTCGATGCCGGTCGTATCGCAATCCATCACGAGGCCAATCGTGCCAGTGGGCGCAATAACGGTCGCTTGGGCGTTGCGATATCCATATTGGCGGCCAAGTTCCAGCGCCTGGTCCCAGGCACGCATGGCATGTGTCAGGAGCCTTGGATCGGGGCAGGAGGCGTGGTCGAGCGGGACCGGGGCGGTCGAGAGCTCTTCATACCCAACTTGCTCTCCGCGCGAAGCGCGGGCGTGGTTACGGATCACGCGAAGCATCGGTTCGCGGTTCGCATCAAAGCCAGGGAAGGGCCCAAGCTCACGGGCCATCTCCGCGCTCGTGGTATAAGACACGCCGGTCATGATGGCGGTCAGCGCGCCACCCAGGGCACGGCCCTCGTCACTGTCATAGGGAATGCCGGAGGCCATCAGAAGACCGCCAATATTCGCATAGCCAAGCCCAAGCGTCCGATACTCATAGGAGAGCTGCGCGATCTGGCGTGAGGGGAACTGCGCCATTGTCACGGCGATCTCGAGGACGACCGTCCAGAGCCGGGCCGCATGCTCGTAGCCGTCCACATCAAAGCTGCCGTCTTCGCCACGGAACGCCATGAGATTGAGCGAGGCGAGATTGCAGGCCGTGTCGTCGAGGAACATGTACTCCGAGCACGGGTTTGAGGCCCGGATATCACCGGCCGCGGGGCAGGTGTGCCAATCGTTGATGGTCGTATGGAACTGGATGCCAGGATCGGCGCAGGACCATGCGGCGTAGCCCACCTGCTCCCACAGATCGCGGGCCTTCAGCGTCTTTGCGACGCCGCCGGTCTTGCGCAGTGTAAGGTTCCAATCGCCATCCTCCTCGACCGTTTTCAGGAACTCATCGGTGACACGCACCGAGTTGTTGGAGTTCTGGCCGGAGACCGTGCGGTAGGCTTCCGAATCCCAGTCCGTGTCGTAGATGGGAAATTCGATCGACGTGTAGCCTTGACGCGCGAACTGGATCATCCGCTGGACCATGTTGTCCGGCACTTTGGCCTTTCGCGCGGCCTTGACCTCGCGCTTTAGCGCGGGGTTCTGCTTGGGATCGAAACAGCCATCGCCATCGCAATTGACGCAAGCCCGCAAGACGGCGTTCAGCCGCTCGGAGAGAATCTTCGAGCCGGTGACGAGCGCGGCCACCTTCTGCTCTTCGATGACCTTCCAATTGATGTAGGACTCAATGTCCGGATGGTCGATGTCGACCACAACCATTTTGGCGGCGCGGCGTGTGGTGCCGCCCGACTTGATCGCGCCAGCAGCCCGATCGCCGATCCGCAGGAAGCTCATCAGGCCCGAAGACCGGCCGCCGCCAGAGAGGGGTTCGGTTTCGCCGCGCAGCCGCGAGAAATTAGTGCCGGTTCCAGAGCCATATTTGAACAGGCGCGCCTCGCGCACCCACAAATCCATAATACCGTTCTCGTTCACCAGATCGTCTTGGATGGACTGGATGAAGCAGGCGTGGGGCTGGGGATGCTCGTAGGCGGATTTGGACGCTTTGAGGATGCCGGTCTCGAAGTCCACATAGTAGTGACCCTGGCTCGGACCATCGATGCCATAGGCCCAGTGCAGGCCTGTGTTGAACCATTGAGGGCTGTTGGGCGCACCCATCTGCTTGGCGAGCATGAAGCGCATCTCATCGAAGAAGGCCGAGGCATCGTCTTCCGAAGAGAAATAGCCGCCCTTCCAGCCCCAATAGGTCCAGGTGCCGACCAGACGGTCGAAAACTTGCCGCGCGTCCGTCTCGCTGGTGAAGCGGTCGGCTTCAGGCAGGGCTTCAAGGGCATCAGAGTCGGGAACCGAGCGC
>Ga0316193_10000150_pt1 | contig 38173 bp, 42 predicted proteins | sample MerIslsedime2_MG_FD_207735 | JGI IMG/M metagenome (GOLD analysis project Ga0316193, IMG submission 207735) | Coastal sediment microbial communities from Maine, United States - Merrow Island sediment 2 | ecosystem: Environmental > Aquatic > Marine > Coastal > Sediment | place: USA: Maine... | reverse complement strand
ACGTTGAGGCGGTAGAAGAGATCCTTGCGGAACCTGCCCGTCTCAACCTCTTTGGTCAAGTCTTTGTTGGTGGCGGCGACGATACGTATGTCAACCTTGACGGGCTGAGTGCCGCCAACGCGAAGCAGCGATCTCTCCTCGATAACCCGGAGGAGTTTGACTTGCATGGATGGCGGCATGTCACCGATCTCATCGAGAAATACGGTGCCGCGGTTGGCCGTCTCGAGGAGGCCTATTTTGGTGGAACTGGCACCGGTGAAGGCATCTTTCTCGTGGCCGAAGAGTTCATTGGCGAGCAACTCCTCTGTAAAAGCCCCACAGTTGAAGGCGAGGAACCGTTCTTCAGTGCGGTTGCTCTGGTGGTGAATTGCCCGGGCGACCAATTCCTTGCCGGTTCCTGTCTCTCCGAAGATGAGGACACTACAGTCGGCGGGAGCAATCTGGGCTATCATCTCGGTGAGTTCCTGCATCTTCCGGCTCTTACCGATGACAAACGGCGCACCTATCCGCGCTTTGTAATCTCGCTTGAGGTTGCGAAGTTCATCCTTGAGCCATTTTTTTTCCAGCGCTCTCTTGAGGATCAGTCTTGCTTCTTCGATTTTGTAAGGCTTGGAAATGTAGTGATAAGCTCCTTTCTGCATTGCTTCGATGGCGGTTTCGATGGTGGCGTAGGCGGTAATCATAATCACTTCAGTGTCTGGATATTGCTCCTTGGTTCTGGCCAACACCTCCATGCCGTCCACCTGCTTCATTTTCAAATCGGTGAGGACCAGGTCAAAATCTGTGTTTGCCAGTTTTTTCAGCGCTTGGATACCGCTGTCCACCGAAACCACATCATACCCCTCTTTCTTCAGGATGTGTTCCAAATTCTCCCTGGCAATCTGTTCGTCATCAACGACGAGAATTTTAGCCTTTTTCATGAAGCTGGTTCTCCGAAGTTGGTTGGCCTGTGAGTGGTAGTCTGATGGTGAAGACGGTGCCCTCTGCCGGCGAACTCTCTACGCTTAAAGCGCCTCCATGCCGTTCGACTATGCCGTGGGCCACAGAAAGACCAAGCCCGGTTCCATATCCCACTTCTTTGGTGGTGAAAAAGGGATCGAAGATGTAAGGCAGATCGGATGGGGGTATTCCACCGCCGCTATCCTGAATGTTGATCTCAACATTGTGGAGCCCTTTCCTCGCAGTAACATTGATTTGCCCCTTGCCATCTGGCATGGCCTGGGCAGCGTTCAGGAAAAGATTGATAAGTACTTCCTGAAGTTTCTGCTTATCCACGTAGATGTCCAGATCTTCCGGAATTTCGCTGGCAATCTCCACCCCCGCGGGGAGCTGACTGGATACCAGCCGGGTGGTGCGGATAACCAGGTTTTCCAGGTTGACCCAGGAGAGTTGAAAATCGCGCTCGCGAGAGAATTCCAGCAAGCCCATGACTATATCCCGGGCCCTGTCCACTTCCTGATCAATATTACTCAAAAGTCTTTCTACATGGTGGTCACTATCATGGATTTCCTCCATGAGGATCTGGCAAGAAGTTGAGATGTTGTTGAGTGGGTTGTTGAGCTGGTGAGCGATTCCCGAGGTGAGAATCCCGAGAGATGATAGTTTTTGCGCCTGCACCAGCTGGTCCTGGCGCTTTTCGAGCTCCCTGACCATCTTGTTAAAGGCCTCTACAACCGACTGGGTCTCGTCTCTGGTGGCAAGTACCGGCAAGGTGGTGAAATCTCCCTGGGCAATGCGCTGGGTGGTCTTCTCAATGATACTGAGCGGTTTTACAATCTTGCGGGTGACTATGACGGTGAGAAACAACCCCAACAAGAGAAGGACCAGCAATATATAACCAAGATTGGATATAAGAGACTGCAAAATTTGTTTAATGTGGGAGTACTCGAAATCCGCCAAACTAAGGGAGAGATCGACAAGATCCTTTCCCGTTTTTCTCAGTTGTAGCTCGATTTCATCCCTTTGCCGCCGACTGGTATTCTGGTTTCCTGTTACTGCTACCAGTTCCTTCAATAGCTCACCATAACTCTCCATTTCTCGCTGGAGTTTTTCCAACTGCACGGCACCTTCCAGTCCCTTGACATCAATCTCGACTCTAGCAGAGGTCTTCTTGCCTTGGTTCAGATAGGCAAAGGCTGCTTGCTGATCCTCACTGAGTCCATAAAGCAAGAAATTCTTCTCATATCGCCTTACTTCAAGAAGGCTGTCGTGGAGGCTGTAGGCACTTATTACAAATCGGAGTTTGAGATCTACTCTTAGCAGATTGCGGTAAGTGACAAAGCCAATCAGCAAAACGGCGATCATGGACAGGGTGAAACCCACAACGACCTTCTGGCGAATGGACAGGTATATGCTGGGAAAAAAATTTGTCATGATGACTGTTGGTTCCCTGAGGGATTGTTTCTCTTGCTACCCAAAAAGATTATAGAAAATAGTGAAAGAAATAGCAATTAAGAGGATTGAGCTGAACCATGAAGTTGTAAGCTCTTAAATCTGAAATCTACATTCTGAAATCTACCCTCTGCCCCATGCCCGGCGTCATTTGGCATTTCACATTTGTCCTTCGGACTCCCACCCTTCGGGCGGGTTCCCAGTTTCTTTGAGTTCGCTGCGCTTCCGCCTTCGTTAAAACTTCGGCGAGACAAGCCGCTCAGTCCCCACCCTTACAGTCGGGTCCCCGGTTTCTCAATCCGCATTTAACATTGAAAACTCACAGATAACACCAATTGAAAGATGAGTCGGTGGTCTCTGAGTCGGTGGTCGGACCAAGCTATCACTCTGAAATATCAAGAATTACTTTCCAGAAATGGCAGTTTTGAGAGCTTAAAAGACCATTTTTAACCCCCAAAATAGACCCGTAAGAACTTCCCCACTCCCTATATTGGTGTACATTAACATCTTCCCACTGGAAACTTACCCAAAACAGCTCAACTGAGAACTGGCCGAACGCGACGATGGGATATCTCACAAAAGCTGCACCCAGGCAGCGCGGCCCGCATCTCTATGTCGGCACTCGCCAGATTGATTCGACCTCCGAGCCTACGCCTTATCAGGAAAGCGGCTCTTTAACCCAATGGATTACCCTCCGCTATTCTCGGTGCGAGAGACAGTGACTATCGTTTTGATTCATTTTGTTTCATTTTGTTGACAGTGGGGCAGTTGTGGCCTAGACTCTAAGTGTTCACACCTGGCATGCTGCAGCGCCAGGAGAGAGACGACCTTAATTATCTTAGTTTGTCATGGAGAACCCCTCAATGACCAGGTACTCTTCCATAACAAAAAGCATTGATGCAAACGAGATCATCGACTCCATTCCAGTGGGAGTAGCCATCCTGGATATGGACTTGCGAGTGCAAGCAATGAACCGCTCCCTCGAAGCTATGACCGGGTTTAACAGGGAAGAAGCGCTGGGGGTGAGTTGCCCTCACATTCTCAGGAGCAACCTTTGTCCTCAGAAGTGTCCGGCAAAGCAGGCCTTGGATAGTGGCCAAGCCGCGCACGTCGAAGGAAACATCATCAACCGGGCCCGGCAAAAAATCCCGGTGATGATCCACGTTGCTGTCCTCAAGGACGGAGCGGGCGAGCACATCGGAGTAATCGAAACTATCGAGGATATTTCCCTGATAAGGGAACTGGACAGAAAAGTCCACATCAGCCACGACTTCAGCGACTTAGTTGGCCACAGCCCCAAGATGCAGAGACTCTTCGACATCTTGCCCGTTATCTCGCAAACTGACTCTTCTGTGCTAATCACGGGTGAGACTGGCACGGGCAAAGACCTTGTGGCCTCGGTAATCCATCGGTTGTCTCCTCGGGCGCAGGGACCTTTCATCAAAATTAATTGTGGGGCCTTGCCTGAGACCCTCCTGGAATCTGAACTCTTTGGACACATTCGCGGCGCTTTCACCGGCGCCGTCCGTGATAAGCCTGGTCGCTTGCAGTTGGCAGAAAGCGGCACCGTCTATCTTACAGAAATCGGTGACCTGCCTCTCGCCCTCCAGGTTAAATTGCTGACATTTCTCGACGACAAGGAAATCGTTCCTTTAGGGGGAACCAGGAGCGTAAAAACTGACGTCCGGTTGGTTGCCGCAACCCATAGGGATCTGCAGGCCATGGTGCGGGAAGGAAGTTTCCGCGAAGACCTTCTCTATCGACTCAATGTTATTCGGCTTGAGGTGCCGCCCTTGCGTGAGCGGGAGGGAGATATAAGACTGCTTATGGAGTATTTCCTGAATCAGTTTAACAAGCAGTTTCAAAAGAAAATTAGAGGCCTCGCCCCAAAGACCATCGAGATCCTGACGCGACATCCCTACCCGGGTAACGTGCGGGAGCTCATGAATATCGTAGAATACGGTGCCAATGTCTGCCACCAAGGGAGCATTCAACCTGAACATCTGCCCGACTACCTCATGGGTCCCTGGGAGGACACCCCGAGAGTAGATTTCAGCACCAGGGTGGTGGAGACCACTGGAGTATTTTCTCCACAAACGGCGAGAACCGGCGAGGGGGTAGCAACTCAAAAACTTGACTGGCGTGAAATGGAACGTCGTATGATTTCAGAGGCTCTGCTCCAGACCAGAGGTAACCGCACCAAAGCGGCCAAACTGCTGGGCTGGGGCAGATCTACCCTCTGGCGGAAAATGAAGCAACATAATTTAGATTGAAGTGTGGTTGCCTTTTCTGGCGTATCATAGTGTATCAAAATAAGACAATAGCTCATACTGTTTGCGTTGCATTCTGTAGCTTTATGATACAATAGATTCCTTCTGAAATGTGTAAACTATTGCTATAATTATATTTTCTTTATGGCATGATAATTGCTGATTGGTGAGATGATGAGCGAGACAATACTGATCACCATCTGGCGAGACCAGGTAGCGCCAAGATTTGACTTAACCAGTGAGGTTCTTATCGCTTCTCTGGACCCAAGAGGCGGACTGGCTCATACCAAGACAGTTGTTCTGCCTACGGTATCTTCCGAGGATCTCTGCCACATGATCCTCACCGAAGCAATCACCACGGTGATTTGCGGTGGTATAGAAGAGGAGTACTACGAGTACCTGACCTGGAAAAAAGTAAAGGTCATCGATTCTGTGATCGGGCCTTACGAACAGGTCCTGGAGCTCGCTGTCAGCGGTGAGTTGGAAACCGGATCAAACCTGATGAAACAAGTCTCACAGGAGCGATATGAGTAGTTTTATCAACAAATTGCGGGAGCTGATACCCAAGAGTATCAAGGATTTCCCCGACTACGGTGAGGGCCCTAGGCGATACAGTCTTTTGCGGAAGAACCTCATACTCATAATATGCGCAATTGCTTTGCTCCCTTTAGTGCTGATGGCCTCCATTAACTACCTTGAGTATCAGAGTGCTCTGAAGGAGGAGATGGTCAAGCCACTCAGACGGTTGATCACCAGCACTAAACATACCCTTGAACTCTTTTTGACCGAGCGGGAGTCCACCCTGAGGTTGCTCATCAGGGAGCGCAGCTTTGAAGAGTTGCGTGAGCAGAAGCGTCTTGTTCATATTTTCCAGAGTTTGAAGCATGAATTCCCTGAGTTTGTGGATCTGGGGTTGATTGATTCTTCCGGCTTGCAGCGAAGTTACTCCGGCCCCTACGGCTTACTTGGGAAAGACTACAGCGGTCAGACCTGGTTTCATGAAGTGCAGGTTCGCGGCGTTCACATCAGCGACGTTTTTCTTGGCTACAGAGAGTTTCCCCATTTCGTTATCGCGGTGAAAAAGGATACGGTTGCGGGCGATTTTTATGTGCTGCGTGCCACCATTGATACAGAAAAATTCAATAATCTAATCAGCGGTATAAGCCTGAGGCCAGGCAGCGATATGTTTATCATCAATCGCCAAGGCGTTTTGCAGACTCCTTCTCGCTACCACGGCAACGTCCTGGAAAAGTCTCCACTACCGGTCCCCCCGGTGAGCCAGGAAGCGGTCATTAGTGAGGTCGTGGATGAGCAGGGAGAAAAGTTATTCGGCTATGCCTACTTGCGTGGGTCTTCTTCCATCCTCATAGTCACTAAAAAACCCGGCGAGGTGCTGGGGGGTTGGTTTGCACTCAGGGGGGAATTGCTTCTGCTCTTTATTGTCAGCACCGTAATAATCATCTTTGTGGCTATAAAAACTTCCAGGCTTCTGGTGGATCGAATTCAGGAAGCAGATCAAAAACGAGAATCCGTGTACATCGAAATGGAGCACACGAGCAAGCTGGCCTCTTTGGGGCGTCTGGCCGCCGGTGTGGCCCATGAGGTAAACAATCCACTGGCGATCATCAATGAAAAGGCTGGGTTGCTTAAGGATTTAGTTCAATTCTCAAAGGAATATCAAGATCGGCAGAAAATGCTGTCGTTGGTGGATTCGGTATTAGGGTCGGTAAGCCGATGTCGGGATATCACCCACCGGCTTTTGGGATTCGCCAAACGTATGGACGTCAAGGTGGAGACAATCTACCTCAACCAGCTAATAGAAGAAGTGCTAGGCTTTCTGGAGAAGGAAGCCTTCCATAGAAACATTAAGGTCGAGCTCAAACTTGCACCGGAGCTTGCTCCCATTGCCCACGACAGGGGGCAGCTGCAGCAAGTATTTCTTAACATTATCAACAACGCCTTTGAAGCGGTGGAGGATGGGGGAAACATCGCCATTACCACCAGGGAGCAAGAGAAACACGCTGAAACAATAGAGGTGGAAATCGCAGATGACGGCGGCGGCATCTCCGTTGAGGATCTTAAACACATATTTGACCCCTTCTATACCAGTGGCAAAGTGCAGGGCACCGGCCTGGGCTTATCCATTGCATACGGGATTGTGGCCAAGTGTGGCGGTGATATCAAGGTGCATAGTGCAGTGGGCGAGGGGAGTACTTTTACCGTCAAACTCCCTAAAAACTGTGCGACGGCATAGGAGTTGAGCATGGACGGATATAGTGTGCTGCTGGTGGATGACGAGGAAGAATTCGTTTCGGCGCTCTCTGAAAGACTAATGCTCCGTGGCATTGAAGTGGAGATCGCATTAGATGGGGAAGAAGCCTTGGCCAGGATGAAGGAAAAACCACCCGATGTTGTTATTCTGGATGTGATGATGCCCGGGCTCAGTGGGCTGGAAGTACTAAAAATGATCAGGGGTTCGCACCCTCAAACGCAGGTAATCCTTCTGACAGGTCAAGGCTCCACCAAGGAGGGGATTGAAGGTATGCGGCTGGGTGCCTTTGACTACCTGATCAAGCCTGTTGACATAGAGGAAATGCTGGAGAGGATGAAAGAAGCCGTGAAAGCAATAGGGAACGGTTGATCATATGGTGGGCAAATTTGAACAGCTCAGCAGAGTAAAAGAACTCGCTTTCGTGGGGAAGGTTGCTGCCGGACTTTCCCATGAGATTAAGAACACCCTGGCCATAATTAATGAATCTGTGGGGCTCATGGGTGATCTACTGAGTAAGGAGGCGCCAGACAACTGGCAAGCATACCCTCGGCTGAAGAGCATAATACCCTCAATTGAGGAACAGGTGCAGCGCAGCGCGGTTATTGTCAAACGGCTTAATCGCTTTGCCCACAGCTCGGACAAACCGGTGACGTCGCTGGATTTGAATGAGCTGGTGCAGGAAATTACCACTCTGGCACAAAGATTCGCCAGGCTCCTGGGTGTGGGGCTGGAGGCTCAACCGGCCCCAGAGCCGCTCCAAATAGCCAGCGATCCCTTTCGGATTCAGTACGTTATTTTTGGATTTATCGAACGTGGACTCTGGCGATGCTCACCCAATCAAACGAAAGTAACCCTAGCTTGTGCCCGCTCGGAAGACATGGCGCAAGTCATTGTCACAGACCAGGGATCTCCAGAAGGGGATTGGCTCAGAAAGCAGATAGCGGCAGCCTTGTCTCCCGCCGGTATATCGGGTGAAGAAGAAGATCCTGAGCTGGGCATCCTGGCTCTGACCATGGCGGAGCTGGGTGGCTCAGTTGAAATTGAAGAAGTTGGTCAAACCGGAAACAAAGTCATTCTCGTTTTTCCAGCCAAGATCCCTGAAACGTAATCGCTCCATATTGGAGAAGATTCACAGTCCAGCTCCCTCTGGTCACACCAACTGCTCAATCCCTTTCCCTCGCATACCTGACTTCATTTTGTTAGATTTTGTGTTAATTTGAAACGTATGTTACCGTTTCATAGTGCGACGTATTGAAACGCTAGGGTGCCCTTTATTGTTATAAGTTACTGAAATAAAAAGAAATAGATATATGGCATGCTCATTGCTAGGTTGTTTAGGCAAAGCCAAATTACTCGGCAAGAAAAGGAGAATGGTCATGAAAGGTTTGAGAACAAGAATTGAAGACTGGCTGACTGCGGTGACCTTTGCCGAGGCGGGTGAGCGCGAAACAGCCTTCCAGTTTGTGGGGCGCCAGGCGGTCCGGAAGAAAAGGTCGACATTGGATGACCTCATGACGGCAATTACATTTGCCGAGGCTGGAGTGGCAGGTGCGGCCAGAGAATTTCTCGGATCAAAAGAGCCCGTGCCGCAGCCTGTGCAACTTGATCTGCCTGGCGTAAAGATCAGGTACGGCATGGTCACTATCAGAGTCTAATCCTACCGTGGCGATGCTAAATGATATTTCTCCTTGTGGCCGGAGATCGAGAGGGGAGCTAGGGAGTGAGAGAGAATGTCTTGCTTTTTGGCAGGGACTCGTCCTTCACGCTAACATTGACCGAGCGCATCGGCTCCAAGAAATGCATAGTCCACTTTGCTCAGAGTGGTCCAGAAGCTCTAGCCATAATACAGCGTAATGATATCGATGTGGTGGTCATCAACATCAACGACTTGGGCGCGGAAGGAGTTCAAATCTTGGATTCTATTAAACAAACGCAGCCTCCGACTGAGTTCATTACCCTGACGAGTCTCTCCACCATACACTGGTCGATTGAGGGCATGAAACGGGGAGCGTTTGCCGATCTTCTTATCCCTTTTGATATGGAAGACCTCATTGTAAAAATACGGGAAGCAGGAGCGAGGGCGAAGGCGAAGAGGCTGAGGAGGAAAAAATCACTACGGAGAAGGCTGGAAGACCTGATGGTATCGGCCACCTTTGCCGAGTCGGGAAATTTAGATGCTGCCAGACAGATTATCAAGGAGGGGCAGGAGCGAACGGCTAACCTGGAAAAGGAGCAAAACGATGAATAATCTTAAGGTACTGCTGGTGGATGATGAAGAGGAGTTCGTCAAGGCACTAGCAGAGCGACTGGAAATGCGGGACCTGCAATCGGACAAGGTCTACGACGGCGAGGAGGCTCTTTCCTTTGTCGAAGATCAGGAACCCGACGTCATGGTCCTGGACCTCAAGATGCCTGGAATAGAAGGCATGGAGGTCCTGCGCAGGGTAAAAAAGGCCTATCCCAAGGTCGAAGTCATTATTCTAACCGGTCACGGCACGGAAAAAGACGAAGAGGAGGCCCGCAGGCTCGGGGCTTTTGATTACCTTGAAAAGCCAGTGAATATCGATACACTGGTAAAGAAGATGAAACAGGCCTATAGGCGCAAAATGGAAGACACCATGGTGGCCGCCACCTTTGCGGAAGCCGGGGAGCATGAAGCTGCCACCGAAATTCTCAAGGAAGACGAATGACAGAAAGAGTTAAAGGAGGTCTCTCGATGAAAATCAGGGTCTTACTAGTCGATGATGAAGAGCAGTTCGTGGAGACTTTAGCAGAGCGTTTGGCGATGCGCGACTACGACGTTACCACCTCGCTGAGCGGCGACGACGCCCTCGAGCAGGTGAGGGGTTACAACTTCGATGTCGTTGTATTGGACGTATTGATGCCCGGCGTTGATGGGATTGAGACTCTCCGCGAGATTAAACAGATTAAGCCCCTTACAGAAGTCATTATGCTGACAGGACATGCAACCGTGGAGACAGCCATAGAGGGTATGAAGCTGGGTGCCTACGATTACTTGATGAAGCCTTGTGAAACCGAGGAGTTGATCACCAAGATCAACAAGGCCCACGAGAGGAAGGCTGAACACCAAGAACGCATCCGCGAGGCCAAAGTGAAGAAGCTCGAAACTTCACCCATGTCCGTATTGATAAACGAGGACTAGGGCTATGCTCCTTGTAAAGAACCGGCTGTGCGGTCGAAGCAATTTCGAGGAAATGTTTCTCTGCCCGAGGGGAAATGTGATTTTGGCTGAAAAAGCTCATTCTGTGAGGGTTATCAGATCTGGCGGCAAGCAGGATTTGCCAGTTTATGCAAGTGAAAGCTATCTCGTTCACAATCACACACAAACTCATGTGTGGCACACAGTAAGTGCGGATGACTAGCAGGCAGCTATCAAGGTGAAGGAGGACTTGTCCCATGAGCCATGAAATCGAACATGATGTCGGTGGCGGCATCTTAGCTAATAAGCTCTTGTGGATTTGTGTAGGCGCGTCGATTTTCTTACTCATTGCCTTCATTATACCCACCCCGCAGAGCCTGGTTGATATTGTAGAAAAATACGGATTTGCCAAGAAGATGATGGAGTGGGAGGTGGCGCACAGCGCGGTGGACGCGGCCAACAAAACCATGATTGTCCTGGGAATCATTCCCATGGCGGTCATCTTTTTTGCCACCGAGGCCATACCAATTGGGCTGACCGGTATCCTGATGCCTACACTGGCCTATTTTTTCCATCTTCTCCCCCGACAAACGATCGGCAAAACCTTTGCAGGCGATGCCCCCATGTTTTTGCTGGGGGTTCTGGCCATGGGTGTTGCAGTGGTTGACGTGGGGTTGCACAAGCGTCTGGCCACCTGGCTTCTGGGCTGGACCAGGGGATTCTGGGTCCCTGTGTTTGTGCTGTGCGTAAGTATGGCTGTTGTCGGCTCTTTTATTTCCGCCCATGCCATGTGTGCTTTCATGACCCCGGTGATGATGGCGGTCTATTACGGTGCGGTTTCCGCTAATAGCAGGGGCGGCACTGTGGTCCACGATCCGGCTTTGGCCAAATTTTTGCTCTTCGCTCTCTGCTACGCCCTGAACGTGGGCGGCGTGGGATCGCCCGCGGCCGGAGGCCGCAACGTCATCATGATGGGATTCTGGAGTGAATATAACGTGCCCATGGATTTTTTCACCTGGATGAAATACGGACTACCTTTGGTACCGATCTTGGGGGTCATGGTGGCCGTCTACATGATGGTCCTTTTTGGCAGGAAGGTTAAAACCAAAGATCTCACCCCAGGGCTGGTAGCAATCAAGGAAGAGACGGAGAAGATGGGCAAAATGAGCTACGCAGAGTATGTCACCTTCGGCATGCTGCTTCTTATACTTTTCCTCTGGATCGTAGGAGGGGAGGAGCTCGGACTGGGTGGTCCTTCCCTCCTGGCACTGGTAATTCCGGTTATATTCAAGACTACGGACTGGAAAAAGATCCTGGGCGGCATATCGTGGGATGCCTGGTTCATGTACTGCGGTGCTCTCACCCTGGGGGCGCTTCTCAAGGAAAGTGGTGCCGCACTCTGGCTAGCGCAAACCTTCCTAGAAATTCTTGGCAACGTAGGGATGAACAAGGGAATAGGCCTCTGGATTGGACTGTCAGGACTTTCCGGGTTGATCACCAACTTCATGTCTGATGCAGGTACCACTGCTCTTCTGGGACCCATTGTCATTCCCATGGGGATAATGACTGGTGTTCCTGGCGAGCCCTGGGCAACAGGTCTGTCCGTGGCCTTTGCCACCTCCTTTGCCCATTTTCTCATCGTGGGTACGCCCAATAACGCCATTGTCTACGGTCTGGGAACCTACCCTGATACCGGAGAGAAGGTGATTCATCCCATTGACTTTGTCAAGTACGGCTTTCTCCTCTGGGTTCTTTCCATGGCCGTGGTCTGGGTAGTTGGCTTCCTGGTCGTCTTCAATTTTGTGGGATTTCCCGAGGGGATTCTCGAAACGGCCAGGGCAGTGCTGGAAAGTGGAATACAGTAGGCAATAGCAAACTCTAGAGAAACAAGCTGCACTCTCATGGACGAGAAAAATCACCTAGGTAGAGAATACTATCGTACCCTGAGGAGGAAAATGGCGCTGCTGGTCATAGCGGTGTCATTGACGCCGCTCATTCTGATCAGCTCCATCATCCTCTACCAGTTCCATGTATCCTACCACGAAAAAGTGCTCACCCACCTGGAGGAGGTGGTATTGAAACACCGGCAGAATATCGATAGTTTTTTGGATGAAAAACTGGCTGACATTCGGGTGATGGCCAGAACCTTCAAGTTGGAACAATTGCGAGACGAGACATTTCTTCAGGGAAAACTGGCTACCCTTCAGGGGGAACACGGCGGCGTATTCGTTGACCTGGGATTGGTTAACGAGGCCGGACTGCAGATCGCCTATGCCGGTGCCTTTAAGTTGGGGCGGGCCAGGTACACTGAGGCAGACTGGTTCAAGAAAGCGATGAAAAGCCAGCACATTAAAAGCCGAGCATGCAGTAATCGAGGTGGCTGATACGGGGGAAGGAATTCCTGAGGCCAATCTCCCTCGCATATTCGATCCCTTCTTTACCACCAAGCCTGTGGGGCAAGGAACCGGATTGGGATTGTCCATCTGTTATGGTATCATCAAAAAATTGGGTGGCGAGCTCAGCGTAGATAGCACCGTGGGCATCGGGACAGTTTTCCGCATGCGTTTCCCTGTGCAGGGGTACGGAGACAACCAAGCCGGAAACCTGAGGGAGAACCAAACGTCTGAGCACCCTAACCCGGATATTTCATGAATCACCTGCTGCGACCACGGATATGGCCGTCCTCCCTGGCGTCCTCGGGTGTCAGACCCTGCGACGTACCGTTCAGGTACGCCTCGGGACCAACACCCTGCGGTTGCCAGGTGGCACGCCCATCTCCACGGTCTCGCGACAGCAATTCATGAAATATCCGGGCTAAAGCACTATCCTGAGATCCCTCTGTGCTTAAATGGCCGTGAAGAAGTTGCAGCTATTGGAGATGGTAGCGGTATGAGGAGTTGGAAACGAATCAGCCTGCGCGCCCGTATCCTGATGCTTCTGGTTGCCCTGGTGCTAACCAGTATGGCCGGTGGTGTGGTGGCGATGTGGCACACCCACCAGATGGATCATCTCTTCACCTCGGTTATTGACACTGCGGTGATTGGACTACAGGCGGCGGAAGAGCTGGAGACTGCCCTGGTCAGGCAAAAAGGTCTCACTACCTATTATTTCCTGGATGGCAACTCTGACTGGCTTAAGCAATTGGAGCAACTCAACGAATCTTTCAATACCTGGATGAAGAAAGCTCGCGTATCGGCCCTAACAGGTGAGGAGCGGAGTATTCTCAGTCAGATCGAATCGGAGTATCTCCGTTATGTCTTTGCCCGGGATCTGGTGATTGAACTGTACAAGGCCGATGAGCGGGAAGCTGGCGCCAAACACCATTGGGATGTGCGAGTCAAATTTTTTGCGATCCAGGCTCTCTGCGAGCAATACAAGGAGATAAACCAAGAGAGAATCAGTCTGGCCCGCACACAGAGTCGCGCAGAGGCGCGGGTTATCAACAAAATGGCTTTTGTGGCCATACCCTGCGTCCTGCTCCTTGGCGTCCTGCTCGCCTATGTTCTGCTCACCCAGGTACTGAGGCCCATCCGACAACTGGCGACGGGGGTAGCCGCTGGTGATATTGGCATCCGATTGCCCGACGAGGTGAAAGCCCTGCGCAGCCGGATGGATAGCTTGGTCGACCACGTGGATCAGACTGAGATGCAGCTGGAGGAAAGCCGGGAACATCTTCTCCAGGCGGAGAAGCTGGCCATGGTGGGCAAACTGGCGGCCGGAGTGGCTCACACCATCCGTAACCCGCTTACTTCTGTGAACATGAGGCTTTTTTCTCTGGAACGGACGCTGGAGCTTTCTCCAACCCAGCAAGAGGATTTTGAGGTAATCTCCGAAGAAATTCGTCGTCTCGACACCATCGTTCAGAACTTCCTGGAGTTTTCCCGCCCAGCTAAATTGAAAATGCAGAAGATAAGTCCTTCAGATGTTGTAGATATGTCTCTCCAGCTCCTCAGGCATCGGTTGGAGTCCTACAGGGTTCAGGTAGAAGTTGAGCGGCAGAGGCGGCTTCCCCAGATAGAGGCAGATCCCGAACAGCTGAAAGAAGCCCTGATTAACCTTCTGGTAAATGCATGCGAGGCGGTGGGTGACGGCGGTTCCATAGTCATTCGTGAGGAGGAGGGCGTAGCTGAGCCCCTAGGCCAGGTGGTAGTTATCCGGGTGAGCGACAATGGCCCCGGTATCCCCGAGTCGATTCAAGAAAAGCTATTCCAACCTTTTTTCAGCACCAAAGAGGAGGGGACCGGCCTCGGTTTGAGCATTGCTTTTCGTATAGTGGGGGAACATGGGGGCTGGCTCAGCCTCAAGTCCAGGGAGGGCGGAGGGGCGACCTTCGCCATCACTCTTCCTAGTAAGGAGTAAGTGGTTTGGCCAAGATCCTGATAGTTGACGATGATCCACAGTTGAGACAGAGCTTTGAAAAGCTCCTGACCCAGGAGGACCATACCGTACAAACCGCGGCCACTGCCGAGGCTGGGCTGGAGATCGTTGAAAAATCTCCTCCTGATCTGGTCATCATGGATGTGCGTCTGCCTGGAATGAACGGTCTGGAGGGCTCAAGGGCAATGCGCAAAGTTGAGCCCAAGCTTCCGATTATCATCATGACCGCTTACGGCACAACAGAAACCGCCATAGAAGCCACCAAGGAGGGGGCATTCGATTATGTGCTGAAGCCTTTTCATATCCCGGACATTCTGGTTGTGATCAAGAATGCTCTCGAAGCCGGTCGAATCATGCGCTCAAGGGTGGAGATGGACGGGACCTCCGACACTCCGTCGCCGGATGCCATCATCGGCAGAAGCAAACCTATGCAGGAGGTTTATAAGGCCATCGGCCGGGTGGCCTCCACCGACGCTACTGTCCTCATCCGTGGCGAGTCCGGCACGGGTAAGGAACTGGTGGCTCGAGCCATATATCAGCATAGCATGCGGGCCGACAGACCTTTTCTAGTTATCAACTGTGTGGCCATCCCAGAGACCCTGCTGGAGAGCGAACTGTTCGGTTACGAGAAGGGGGCTTTCACTGGGGCGGTGAGTCGACGGGTAGGAAAAATCCAGCAGGCCAATGGTGGTACAATTTTCCTGGACGAAATTGGTGACATGCCCCTTAGCATTCAAGCCAAGATTCTGCGCTTGCTCCAGGAGAAAAGCATCGAACGGTTAGGTGGACGCGAGCCCATCCCCGTTGATGTCCGCATTGTCGCCGCCACTAACCGTGATCTGGAAGCTGCCATCGCTGAAGGACGCTTTCGGGAGGATCTCTACTTTCGTCTCAAGGTGGTAACCATCTGGCTCCCGCCTCTGCGGGAACGTTCAGAAGATATTGAACCTCTGGCAGACTACTTTCTTGCCCGGCTATCCGCAGATATGAAAATGGACAATCCGGGAATGACCTCGGAAGCCAAGTCTGTGTTACAAAGTTATTCCTGGCCTGGAAATGTTCGTGAACTGGCGAATACCCTGCAGAAGGCCTTAATTTTCAACCGGGGCGTTCCTCTTGGCGCCGAAGACCTGAGCAAGGCTATTCATGGTGGCCCTGAAATCAAGAGTGTAGACAAGGATTCTATAACTGAAACTATTAGACAATGGTTTAAACAAAGGATCGCCTCTAGTCACGAGGAAAATCTCTTCGACTCTCTCATAGACGATACCGCAAGCATTGTCATAAGCGAAGCCCTCAACCTTACCGGCGGCAACAGGTCCCGCGCCGCTAAGCTCCTGGGACTTTCCCGCCCGACCTTACAGGCCAAGATAGAAAAGTACCGCCTTAAGATCGAGACCTCGGTCAGCAGCTCTTGATACTCACTCGCTGCGTCCGTTGTCCGTCGTTAGTCGTCCTTGGTCGAATAGAGAGGGTATGTATTGGCCACTTTTTCTTGGTTGTGCCTTGCGCAGCTCCTCTTCTAGATTCTCCTGTGGGAGCGGCTTTCCCGCCCGCCTCGCCTGAGCGAGTCGCGATGGCGGGCAGGTTAGCCGCGATCTTGCGACTTCAACGGTTTCAACGACTTTAACGATTTGAACGGTTCTTACGTTGGAGCGCAACGGCCAACTGACCACGGACGCTCTTTCCTTTTACAGGTTGTAAAAAACCCCGGCACTCACTCCTGTCTCCCCACCTCCAATTTATTACATTATCCTTAATATATTCAAATATTTAACTCTTTATAAATCTCTGGCATAGCTGTTGCTCATAGGGTCTAACGAACATGAGAGGAAATGCTATGCCGGCTGGTTTCACCATATTGATTGCGGATCGCAATCGGCACGTGCGTAATTTTTTGCGGCGCGAACTGCTCAAGGAAGGCTACAGGGTGGAGGTGGCTACGGATGGCCGGGACATCTTGAGGAAGATGAATGTGGATGGCCCTCCTGATCTCTTGATCCTGGATCTCGAAATACCCTACGTGGGTGGTTTGACCATTTTGAAGCGACTCAGGCATCGATATGCGCATTTGCCGGTAATAATCCACACCTTCCCCACAGAGGATGCCAACGATCCTGTCGTTCAAAGTGCTGCCGCTTTTGTGGAGAAGATTGGAAATACAGATCGTTTGAAGCGAATAATCCAGCGGGTGCTGAGGGAGTATTACCCACACCGTTCTGGAGGCGGAAAAGGTAGTGAGGATAAGGAATGCTTTGAGAGGCGTCTAACTGAATAGAGGATTATTTCGGCTCGGTAACACCTGCACCTCTCCACAGAGCACTCCTGCGAGTGTTTTTTGCAAGCTGTAAAGTTTATCTGAACTTGCGATACGATGACAGCTGCAAATGCAATATAATTCCAGCTACATATGAGACATGAACAGCTGGCACAAATATTTCATTGGCTGTTGTTAGACATACCTCAGTGAAGGTAAAGGAGGCCTAACATGCTTGTAAAACACTGGATGAGCGAGAACGTCGTCACCATAGATGAGGATGCGTCCATAATGAAAGCATCCAAACTCATGAAACAGCATGGGTTTCAGCATCTACCGGTATTGAAAAAAGATAGTCTCACCGGCATCGTTTCTGACCGGGATTTAAAAGAGGCACACCCTTCACAAGCAACCACACTGGATATTCATGAACTCTACTATCTGTTAGACAAGCTGAAGGTTGCAAAGGTGATGTCGGAGAATCTTCGTACTACCAGAGCTGACGAGACCGTAGGCAAAGTAGCGGCATTGATGCTCAAATATAAAATTTCCGCCCTGCCTGTTATCGATCAAAAGGGAGAATTGGAGGGCATTATCACCAAAGGCGATGTATTTCGTGCCATGGTTTCTGTCTCAGGTATCCAACAAGCACCCTTGCAACTTTGCTTCGAGATAGAGGACCGACCAGGTGCTATCAGGGAGGTCACCGACGTGATCCGTGCTCATGGCGGGCGTATGGTCAGTATCATTTCCACCTATGAGTACGCACCAGCAGGATTCAGGCATTTGTATATTCGTCCCAGAGACGTACAGGATGAGAAAGCTCTTATTACTGAATTGAAGACCAAGTTCAAACTGATCTATCAAACGCACGACGAGGTGGAATAGTGTGCATGTAGGGGCGGGGTTTGCCTGCCCGCCCTCGCTCTCGCACAGGCGAGGCGGGTGGTCCCCGCCCGCAAAAGCTTTCCAGTACGCCTTGCTCCGACAACCTCACCTGCCAATATTCTTTACAGATTGTAAAGAAACTCACTACTTTTCGATACTGAGATATTATAAATTAATATGTAATTTCAACTATATATCCATGAATAAGAGTGGCACAAATATTTCATTACCGTCTGTTGTAAAGAATCTGATGAGCTTATGACAAATTAATTTGAGCCAGGAATAGAACTAAAGGTGTGGTGGAATAGACGTGGTGGACATCGGATCCCTCCTCAATACATTTTTTCACAAAACCCCACCTCCAATCCTTCATCATCCATGTCCACCACATCTATCACTTTTTATTTCCGGTGCAATGAAATGGCGAAAAACAGAATTGGGCGTTGTAGGATATTCCAACTCTATCGTAATGGCTCCTTGATGTGAGGCGGAGTTGGATGGAGCGAATAATGATCATAGTTAGAAAGGGCAGATGAATTGTTCGATTGGATGTCAGGGGGGTCCTTGACAAAAGAACGGTGGCCAAGGTTGAAGAAAGCTTGGTTAATCTCAAACTGCTGAAACCCGCGCCTCTTTATATCAATCTCAGCAACGTCGATGATTTCGACTCACAAGGCCTTGTGTCGCTATTGGGGATTCTTCGCCGGTTGCAGGACCGCTATGCCTACATCAGATTTGTCGACCAGTCGGAGAAGAACATTGCTGCTCTCCACGAGCTAGGGGCTGAAAAAATTCTGGATCGCCTTCTCCTTGACTACCCGTACCAGCCATTATCCTGCACGGCATAAAAAATGATCTGCCTAATCTTAGGGGTGAGCAGAAGAGTTGGTCGGGCAAGGTCACGAGATGGAGCAGAGTTATGGCTGACCCAAAGAAGCTTTTGATTGCTGTGGATGGATCACAGCAATCACTCGAGGCGGTGAGCTATGTAGCCCTGAATCTTCCCCCAGCAGACCTCAGGGTGAACTTGATGTATATCATTCCCTCAGTGCCTGAGCCATTCGGAGACCTGGAAAGAGCCGGATTTTTCAAGAAAAAAATGCGGACGAGACACGGTGAGTGGGCAAGGAGCGAGCAGAAGACGGCCCAAGAGTTTTTGCATGAAACCAGGAGTCTCCTGCTGAGAGCGAATTTCAGGGAAGATGATGTGCGAGTGATTCTGCAAAGACGGCAGGTGGGCATTGCCCGCGACATCATTGCAGAAGGCTCCCGAGGCTATGACGCTGTAGTGGTGGGCAGGAGGGGTTTGAGTAAGTTGGAAGACATTTTCCTCGGCTCCGTTTCCTACAAGATTGTCCAGGGAATTGAAAATACTCCCGTGTGGGTGGTTGGGCGCGATATCTGCTCGAAAAAGATGCTCCTGGCGGTGGATGGTTCTGAAAATTCTCGCAAGGCTTTGGATTATGCTGCCGTCTTCGCCGTTGCAAACGATGCCGAGGTAACACTATTCAACGTGGTGAGGGAATTCAGGTTGGACTTCCTGGATATTTCCACCCCCCGGGGGGCGGAGATAGAAACGAGGATAGTGGAAGAGTTGGAGAGGGATGTGCAGGGTATGTTTGCCTCCTACAGGAGGCGGCTTGAGCGGGCTGGAGTCAAAAGCAACCTGATCTCGAGCAAGTATACACTGCAGAGCCGAACCCGCGCTGGTGATATTCTCAAGCAGGCAAAGGAAGGCAACTACGGCACCATTGTTATGGGACGAAGGGGGCTGTCCAAAGTGCACGAGTTTTTTTTGGGTCGAGTAACCACCAAGGTGCTGCACCGTGCCGAACGTTTCGCTTTATGGATCGTGCCGTAAAGGCAGGAAGTAACCCTAGATATGTAATTCGGTAATTAAGATATGAAATTACAGAAAATTCTGGTGCCTGTTGACTTCTCCAGGTGCTCTGAAACAGCGTTTAGATATGCAAAGCTCATGGCAACAAAGTTCTCCGCCAGAATAAATATGATTCACGTTGTAGACAAGAGATACGTGGAGAAGATTGCCGAACTCAACAGCGAGTCAGAAGATGAGGTCAGCAAGAAGCTATGCTTGCAAGCCAAAAAGAATCTTGAAAGGTTTACGGCAGGCAACGATTCGGAAAAACTCGTTGCTGAAAAGGTCGTAACTGTCGGAACTCCATTTCAGACCATTGCCCTCAAAGCACAAGCCCTTGGTGCAGATATGATTGTCATGGGTGGACATGGCAGGGTGGGAAACGGCCAGATCGACAAGATCTTCTTTGGTAGTGCGGCTGAGAGGGTGGTGCGTCTTCTCCCCTGCCCGGTTCTGTGTGTGCCACAAGAAGATATCGGTATTGAGAATATGTCGGAATAAGAAATGAGATGGATTGCATGACAATGAAAGAGGCTGGTTTTGACGGGTAAGAAGGAGGAAGGTCATGTCTGTAAGCACCTACAAAATAATCGAGTTGGTAGGCACGAGTGAGGTCTCCTGGGAAGAGGCCGCCAAAAGTGCGGTGGAGACTGCCGGTAAGAGCCTCAGAGAACTTAGAATCGCTGAGATTAAGAAACTGGATCTGAGAATTGAAAAGGGAAAAGTTGTCGCCTACAGAGCTAGGGTAAATTTGTCGTTTAAGTATGAGGGAGGAGAATGACGATCTGAGGAGGGGCGAAATTAATCTCAGATTTGAAGGTGCTGTCCGACCAGATCACTACGGTCAGGTTTGTATGTTCGTTCGCCGCGCAGATCAAATTAAGACCTAGATTGAAGGATGGGACGATACGAATCAGAAGGAACAACTATGGCCGTGATTACTATATCTCGGGAATTTGCTTCAGGTGGCAGAAAGCTTGGCCGGCGACTAGCCAAAAGACTCAACTATGACTACGTTGACAAATCTCTTTTTCAAAAGATTGCTGAGGACCTTCATGTTTCAGAAAAGACTTTGTGGTCTTTTGAGGATAGCAGGATGTACCGGGTAGCCAATCTTTTCTCCCACTTGTTTAGCAAGGACTACATCGAGCGCATCGTGGGATACGACAAGACTGTAGTTGAGGAGCGCGAATATCAAGATGCATTGAGACATTTGGTTCTGGGCATGGCCGAAAAAGGTGATTTAGTGATTGTTGGCCGGGCAGCACACTTCTTCTTGAAAGACACACCGAACTGCTATCGTTTTCGCCTCGTGGCCTCAACAAATTGGCGGATCAAATACGCCATCGCACAGCACGGGGTTCGGTCGTCCGAGGCGGAGAGAATCCTGGAGGAAAGGGAAAAAAAACGCATGTGGTTCTACCGCTCGATATGTGGCGAAGGTTTTGACGACCCCCGCCTGTTTCATCTGACCCTGAACAGGGGCCTTATTCCTTTTGAGACGGCGGTCGAGCTTTGCCTCATGGCGGTAAATTCAAGGGATTAGACAAGCCGCAATAGGCCTTACCGAGGGGTGCCGCCAGGCTTACGATCCGCTCGAAAACACGGTAAGAAGCAAGAGATTGCCCGTCTATTGCACTGCATATGTGAGTTTCTGCGAAAGAACGGTCTTCCTATAAGGAGAAGCCATGCAAAAAAAGATTCTCTTCGCGGTAGATGGTTCATCAAGGTGTCTCGAGGCATTATCTACCGTGGGAAAACTGCTCAAGAATCAAGCCGATTCTCATCTGATTCTCTTTTACTGTGTCCAGCAGTTGTCGAGCCTTTACACTGTAGAGATGGATGAAGTTGATGCCGCCAAAGTTTTTTCTGGAAAGGTTGAAAGGATAGGCGACTCTGTCCTTCAGGAGGCCAGCCGCGTCCTTTTGGATAGCGGATTTCCCGCAGATCGAATTCAAAGCAAAGTGGAATTGGGCAGCCAGGACCCCGCTGACGATATCCTGAGACGAGCACAGGCGGAAGGGATCGGGACTATCGCTCTTGGCCGGCGGGGCCGAAGCAGCGCCGAAAGGTTCTTATTCGGAAGTGTTTCGTGCAAGGTCGCCCATCACAGTGGCCCTGATGCCGTCTGGATAGTGGACACTCCCGTCGACGAATCGCAGAAAGTTCTGCTGGCCGTGGAAGGGGCTCAAGACTGCCGGGTGCTAACACAGTATGCAGGAGAATTCCTTGGATCCATTCCAGATTTACAATTCACTATCCTTCATTTGATGCCGCCTGTTCCCCCAGCCTATTGGGATCACGGCCGCATCTTGAGTCAGGAAGAAAAAAGGATATTACAGATTCACTTGGAAAAGTATCAATCACAATGGACAAAAGATGCCGAAAACTACATGGCCGAAGGTAAAAACGTTCTTATTCAAAAGGGTATTCCGCCGGAAAATGTGACAACGAGAATTATCCCAACTCATATAGGTATTGCACGCGATTTGCTCAACGAAATTAGCGAAAATCGCTATGAAATCGTGTTGATAGGTAAAAAGAGTTTTCAAAAGAAAACCCCATTTCTCGTGGGTAGTCGCGCTAATAAGATACTCCACACGGTGAGAGGTGTGATGCTTTGCATGGTGGATTCGCAGTGATTCGAGCTGGCTCTTGCCTCAGGCACAATCGGAAACAAACAGATTCCACCATTGGAGGAAATCCTATGATTCCTGTTCTGGCGAATCATGCTCTATCAATCACATTCGGTGAGAGGAGAGACCTATGTTACGAAAGGCTACCTACAAGCTCCGAGTTACCAGGAGAGAGGCTCTTTACGCTCACGACGAACCTGACCATACCTTGATGCTGGTTGAGCTGGAGGGTGAACCCATCGAGTATACACCGGGAGTGGCAGGAGAATTTATCTCCCGCCGCAGTGTTAACTTCCATGACCGTATCAAGGGTTCAGGTTCCATGCAGGGCTATTCAATGACCCACTTCCAGTACGGTTCGGTCTATAGCCGCTTCCAAGGTGATCGCGATGGGGGTACTAAAGTCACCACGGGCACTTGGAAGACATACAGAGGAACAGGTAAGCTGGCCACCATCAAAGGTGAAGGTACTTTCAAGGTCACAGTCGGAGAAACTCCAAATGAGTTCATCCTCGACATGGAGGGTGAGTATGAACTCTGATTGGACTGGTCCTCGAAAGGGTAAGCTTTGAACAGGGGCTCCTGCCAAAAATTTATGCTGACATTCTCACGGTGCGAGTTTAGAGCACAATGGATTAACACTCGTTAGAAATTGTGATCTCTGCAACTCCACTTAAATCAAGGAGGATAGAAATGAACGAGGAAGCGAAACAGGCGATTCTTGATTTCATGGTGCATAAAAAGGGGAAGACGAAGCACTACTTCAATGAACTCTGCAAAGCGGTTCCCGATATAAAGATGCGGCAAGCCAAGAAGATCATTAATGAGATGGTCAATGAAGGCACATTGAAATACTGGTCCAGCGGGAGCACTACGCTATATATGCTGTCCGAGTTTGCCGATCTGGATGCGGAAGAAAAAGGGATGACCGAGTAGACCATCACTGGCCCTACTCTGACTAAAGGCTTGTAGCGTTATGGTTGAAATCTCTGCAGAACAATTAAAGACAATTCTTGAGGTACACGGAGATTGGCTGGCCTCAGAGGGGAAAGAGGGAAAGAAGGCTTGCCTCTATGAAGCCAACCTCCAAGGAGCTGATCTTAAAAGGGCTGATCTCCGCTGGGCTGACCTTGAGGAAGTTGACCTGAGCCGAGCTAACATGCGTTCCGCTAACCTCCAAGCAGCCGACCTGCGGAAGGCTAAGCTCCTTGGAGCTTACCTTCGGGGGGCGAACCTGCGGCGGGCGGACTTGGTGGGGGCTAATTTGCAGCAAGCTATCCTCGGCCAGGCCAACTTCTCACGGGCTGATTTGCGCGGAGCCGATCTGCGTGAGGCCGATCTCGATGGTGCTAACCTCTGTGGTGCCGACCTGACGAACACCATCGGTCTGACCAAAAAACAAGTTGAGTCGGCGACCATAGATGAGAAAACCCGGCTTCCGGACTATCTCTGAGATTTGTTACTCAAAGGGGGTGGGCTGAAAGCGACAGCCGATGAATGGGACAACGTAAGGTAAAAGTAATCATGCCTAAGGTAAACAAGATATTGGTGGCGATATGCTTTTCGGAATACTGCGCCGACACGTTCACCTATGCGGCTCAGTTGGCACTCCAATTACAAGCCGAACTCATGGTGGCAAACGTGATTAATGTGCGGGATGTCCATGCCATCGGCACCATTGAATCCATGGGTTATGCGGTCAGTGCCGAAAACTACGTGAAGGCCATTAGAGAAGAACGCAAGGGTCAGCTGCAGAATATGATAGCTGACTCCGGATTTCCTAAAGAGAAAATCAAGTCTGTTTTCAGAGTGGGGCACCCCTTTGACGAACTTATTAAAATGGTCGAAGAAGAGAACATCGATCTGGTGGTGACGGGATCAAAAGGGCGGAGCGATCATCCTCGATTGCTGGTGGGCTCAGTGGCCGAAAGAATGTTTCGACACTCTCCAGTGAGTGTTCTTTTCTACCGAGAGAAGTAGCGTCCGGACAAATACATAGCGTGTCCCCGAATTTCTCAACCACCTCTCTCTTGAGGAAGGAAAATGCTTATGAGTCTTCTGAATTCTTAAGATGGATCTGTGCTCAACCCATCCCATCCTAAAACGGCAGAATAATGGAATCTAGCAATTGTCGATCTTTCAAAACTGCTCCAATACTCCACCACACCAATACTCCATTGGGTATGCCTGCCAGTATTCTTTACAATTTGTAAAATTCTTCCTTCAATCCCCAAGGATTTTTATCTGATAATTTATTTAATTTCAATAGGATAAGTTGCCTTGATATCTGGCACAATTATTTCAATAGCGTTTCTTAAAAGAAAGTCAAGGAACTTCTGGTTGGGTTGGCTGAGAAGCCCAAGAGGCCAAAGAGAATATTTTGAAGGGGGTGTTATATGAGCCAGCAGAAAAAGATTTTGATTGCCGTTGACTCGTCTGCTCATTCGCTGAATGCAGTGAAATACGTAGCCCAACAATGTGCTCCAGCAGAGCGCAGTTTGAACCTGATGCATGTCATCCCCACAGCACCTGAGACATTTTGGGATATGGAGAAGGATGCATTTTTCAAGGAGAAGATGAAGAGCAAGTATGCTCAATGGAAAAGGAATGCCAAAAAGGCGGCCCAGGCATTCTTGGACGATGCCAGAAATCTCCTGGTCAAGGCCAAATTCAAGGAAAATCATGTGGGTGTCATTCTTCAGGAGCGGGAGGTGGGCATTGCCCGTGACATTCTTAAAGAATGTGCCAAGGGTTATGACGCTGTCGTTGTGGGGCGAAGGGGTTTGAGCAAGCTGGAAGACATTTTTCTCGGCTCCGTTTCCAGCAAGATTGTCAATGGACTTGAAAACGTCCCCGTATGGGTGGTTGGAGGAGATATTAAGTCAAGAAAAATGCTGCTGGCAGTGGATTCCTCTGAAAATTCCCGCAAGGCGGTGGATTACCTTGGCGCCTTTGCTGCTGACACCGAAGCAGAGCTTACCATTTTTCACGTGGTGCGGAGTGTTGGCCTTGGATTTGTGGATGACCTCGCGCTTCGAGACCAAGAAATAGAGAAGCGGTTGACGGAAGAGACGGAGAGGGATATCCCGCGGATGTTTCGTTCCTACAAGGAAAGTCTCGAGAAAGCCGGGGTGGCCCCCGCAAGAATCTCCAGCAAGGTCATCATGCACAGCAGCAGTCGGGCGGGCGACATTGTCAAGGAGGCCAAAGACGGGAGATATGGCACTATTGTGATGGGACGCAGGGGGTTGTCCAAAGTGCGCGAATTCCTTATGGGACGAGTCACCAACAAGGTCCTGGACCGAGCCGAGGGATTTGCTGTATGGATTGTGCCGTAGTGGAGGAAATTTAACGAGATAATTGCTATGGAGAGGAGGGTGCTATGAAAGCGGCAGTAGTTTTCACCGGCAGTGGGCCAATATTGATCCTGACAACCTATGCATCGTTTGGGAGTCCAGATTTTATTGAGAAGCTGGACGCCAAAGGACTAAACAAGTTCATAGCCTACGAAGTCCCAGTTGACCTGGTTAAGAAAAAATACGGTCAGCATTTTGACGTGATCATGAAGGATGTCAAGCAAGATGACGACCTCAGGGTTTTGGACTACAACGGCCACAGAGTCTTCCACAACTTTTCCTTTAAGGATCTGGGGATTCCTTACCAGCACGAGTAGACAAGGGTGACGAGGACAATATTGGCCACGGATCGGAGCCGTGAACTTTCTGAAGGAATAGCTGCAACGTATTGGCAGACAGAAAGGAGAGAGGATATGTCTACAAGTACCTACAAGATTATTGAACTGGTTGGCACCAGCGACGTCTCCTGGGAAGAAGCCGCCAAAAACGCGGTGGAGGTGGCGGGTAAATCCCTCAGGGAATTGAGAATCGCCGAGGTGACAAAACTGGATATGAAAGTAGAAAAAGGAAAGGTTGTCGCCTACAGAGCCAGGGTAAATTTATCGTTCAAATATGAGGGGGGGGACTGATGCTTTAAGGGGATCGCAATTGAAGCGGAGTTCAAAACAAAGAAAACACACGCTCGCAAAAAATATGTCGATCCCCTCTTTCATCCTCCTTGCCAGGAGCCTACCTGGTCTCTCTGTCGTGGCGAAGGATTTCCAGGGTTAAACCGTATTATGTGGTGAATGGCTGGTCGTTGTAAGCGTGTCAATCCTTGCTCCAAAAGGTATGGGGGAAAATTGCATGATCAAGGCTCGTTTGGAAACTGACGATGGCGGAAGCGGACATCCCAGCGGTGATGCGCGTTTCGATCTCATTGATCGCGTTATGAAACGCAATCACTACCAACAACACGCCTTGATCGAAGTACTGCACACTGCCCAAGAGGTCTTCGGCTATCTGGAAGAAGACTTGTTGGTCTACGTGGCCAATCACTTGAAACTACCCCCAAGTTGGGTCTACGGAGTGGCCACCTTCTACCACTTTTTTTCTCTAGAACCCCAGGGGGAGCACACCTGCATTGTCTGCATGGGCACTGCCTGTTACGTGAAACGGGCAGCTGAAATCTTGGCGACTCTGAAAGCGGAGTTTAATCTGGAACCAGGCCACACGACTCTTGATAATAAACTCAGTCTTGCCACTGCCCGTTGTCTTGGCAGTTGCGGCTTAGCGCCGGCTGTCGTCCTGGACGGCGAGGTCTTGGGCTTGGAGGCTCCAAAAACAACAGTAGCTGAAGTGCGCAAAAGGATTGGCAGCCAAAAATCGGAATCAGCCAGCCCAGAAAGGGGAGCAGCAGAACAAGCACTGCAGGAGGCAAGAACCTGATGAACCGCGCTGAGCTCCAGGCAATGGCACAGCGGGAATTGGCACGACAAAAGGCGTTTAGCTGTCGTCTACTTTGCTGCGCCAGCACTCCGTGTCTGTCTTCCGGTGCCACAGCCGTTCTGGAAACTTTGCGAGAGACCATTGAGATAGGTGCTTTGCGGGCCGAAGTGGAAGCAGTTGCAACCGGTTGCATGGGGCCGTGTAGTCGGGGTCCTGTGGTTACAGTCCAGATGGAGGATTCAGAAGATGCGGTCTACGAAAAGGTCACTCCCGAGATGGCCCGGGAGATCGTACAAAAGCACGCAAGTCCTGCCTCAGACATATCTTATCACAACAATGTACTCCCGAGTGATTGGTCATTTTTCACCAAGCAGAACAAAGTCGTCCTCGCCAACAGTGGTTTGATAGATCCCGAACGGTTGGAAGACTATGTGGCCCGAGAAGGCTACAGTGGCCTCGCTCACGCCATCCGCGAGATGACACCTGAGGAGGTTTGTGAAGAGATCAGTCGGAGCGGCCTCCGTGGCCGCGGTGGCGCCGGCTATCCCACCGGACTGAAGTGGCACTTGGTCCGTAAGGCACCCGGAGAACGCAAGTTTGTTGTGGCTAATGGGGACGAGGGTGATCCCGGGGCCTACATGGACCGTACCTTGATGGAATCGGATCCGCACCGAATTTTGGAAGGTATGGCCATTGCTGGTTACGCTGTTGGGTCGGAACAGGGTTACATCTATGTGAGAGGCGAATATCCTGTTGCTGCTCGGCGACTGGAGCAGGCCATAAAAGTGGCCGAGCGTCGCGGATTGCTCGGCAGTCGGGTTATGGTCAGCAACTTCAACTTTCGCATCGATTTGCGCATTGGTGCCGGCGCCTTTGTCTGCGGTGAAGAAACTGCGCTGATGGCGTCGATCATGGGTCGAAGGGGGCAGCCGGTTCCCAGACCCCCTTACCCGGCCCAGCACGGCCTGTGGGGATATCCTACTCTTATCAACAACGTTGAGACCTTCGGCAACATCACGCCAATTATTAATCGGGGTGCGGATTGGTATTCCCAGATTGGCACCGAAAAGAGCAAGGGGACCAAGATCTTTGCTCTGGCAGGCAAGATTCAGAACACCGGCCTAATAGAGGTGCCCATGGGCATTACCCTGCGTGAGATCGTTTTCGATATAGGTGGGGGCGTTCCCGAAGGTCGGGCTTTCAAAGCAGCCCAGACCGGCGGCCCCAGTGGTGGCTGCATACCAGTTGAGCATCTCGATACTCCGGTGGATTATGACAGTCTCCAGGTGCTCGGGTCAATTATGGGTTCCGGTGGGTTAGTTATCATGGACGATCACAGCTGCATGCCGGATGTGGCAAAGTTCTTCATGCAATTTTGCATGGATGAGAGTTGCGGCAAATGTGTGCCCTGCCGGGTGGGCACTGCGCAATTGCACTGCTTGCTGGAACACATCACCAACGGGAGCGCCACCACCGCTGACCTGCAGATGATGGAAGAACTGTGTCGGATGGTAAAGGAAACCAGCCTCTGTGGTCTGGGGCAGTCGGCACCAAACCCCGTGTTGAGTACTTTGCGCTACTTCCAAGAAGAGTACGAAGCGCACATCAGGGATAGGTCCTGCCCAGCTTCTGTTTGTCAGATGACTGAAAGACCTGTTCAGATCCTATCTGATCCACCAGGCTGAGAAAGGTGAAAAAGGTTTTTCCCAATGGCGGTTGTTACCCTTACAGTAGATGACAAGCTCGTTGGAGCCAGTGAGGGCCAGACCCTGCTCGAGGTAATTCGGGAGCAGGGGATCGACATACCCACCCTCTGCCATCTAGAGGGTCTGAGTGAGTTGGGCGGGTGTAGGCTGTGCTTAGTGGAGGTCAAGGGGAGTCCCAAGCTTCTGGCCTCGTGCGTCTCGCAGGTGCAGGAAGGGATGGTGGTACAGACCCACAGCGATCGGCTTATTGAGTATCGGAAGATGATTGTGGAGCTCCTTCTCACCGAGCGCAATCACGTCTGTGCGGTCTGCGTAATGAATGATCACTGTGAGTTGCAGGATCTGGCAGCAAAACTTGGTGTGGACCATGCGCGGTTTGAATACTTCTGCCCGGATTTGCCCATGGATGCCAGTCATGATCGGTTTGTCGTGGATCGTAACCGGTGCATCCTCTGTAGCCGTTGTGTTCGTGTTTGTGATGAAGTTGAGGGTGCCCACACCTGGGATTTGCTCGGAAGAGGCGTCAAAAGCATGGTCATCGCCGACCTTAACCAGCCCTGGGGCAAAAGTCAGAGCTGCACCGATTGCGGCAAGTGCGTCCAGGTGTGTCCCACAGGTGCACTCTTTGAAAAAGGAGTTCCAGTGGCTGAGATGAAAAAAGAGAATGACTTCCTACGCTGGATTCTCGACGGTCGGGAAAAGAAGATTTGGCATGGTAGATCCTTGAGCAGGGAGAAAAAGTGAGTAAGACCCGGCATAAAAAGATCCGCTTAGCAACTGCCTGGCTTGGTGGTTGCTCCGGCTGCCATATGAGCTTCTTAGACCTGGACGAGCGCTTGCTTGATCTGACGGAGGCGGCTGAACTCGTTTACAGCCCGCTGGCAGATATAAAAGAGCTGCCGGAAGGAATCGATGTGATCCTGGTGGAGGGGGCGGTAGCCAACACTGACCACCTCAAATTGGCAGAGCAGATCCGGTCCAGGAGCAAAATCGTAGTAAGCTTTGGGGACTGCGCTGCTACTGGTAATGTGACCAGTTTGCGCAATCGGCTGGATTTGGAAGATCTGCTTGCTACAGTCTACCAGGAGGGACCAGGGAAGATATCCCAGCAGGATGAGCTCTTGCCGCTACTCTTGCCTAAGGTGCTTCCTCTGCACCAGGTAATTCCTGTCGACGTTTTCATTCCGGGCTGTCCTCCTGATCCTGAAAGGATCTGGGCGGCGGTGACCGCTTTGCTGGAGGGGAGACCGGTTGTCCTGAGCGAAAAGATGAGAAGGTTCGGTTAATGTTCTCTGGACAGAACGTTCTAGAGGACTAGCAAAAAGTGCGGAGAGAGTGGTTATGACCCAGATAGTAACTATTGATCCGGTAACCCGCATAGAGGGTCACGCAAAAATTGCTCTCTACCTCGATGAAGGTGGCAGGGTAGTTGATGCTCGCTTTCAGGTCAAAGAATTCCGGGGCTTTGAAGAGTTTTGCCAGGGCAGAAGTTTCTGGGAAATGCCGGGCATCACCTCACGGATTTGTGGAATCTGTCCAGTAAGTCACCTGCTGGCTTCAGCTAAAGCGGGCGATGCCATTCTCGGAGTCCAGATACCGCCCGCGGCTACAAAACTCCGCAAGCTCATCAATTGGGCCCAAATAGTACAGAGCCACGCCCTCAGTTTCTTTCATCTCAGCGCGCCGGATCTCTTACTCGGCATGGAAGGCGAACCCGCCAAGCGCAACTTCATTGGGCTCCTGCAAAAACATCCTGAGATAGGGAGGAATGGTATCCGTTTACGCCAGATCGGCCAGGCAATAATACGGCTGCTGGGTGGTAAGAGCGTTCATCCCAGTTGGACCCTTCCAGGCGGAGTGGGCGACCCACTCTCGCCAGAGGAGCTCAGTGAGATCAAAAGTATGCTTCCGGATGGATTCCATATCATTCAGCTGGCGCTGGACTTGCTCAACGACATGCTAAGCAAGTATGAGGCTGAAATCGAAAATTATGGCAATTTCCCTAGCCTGTTCATGGGATTGGTCACGCCCGATGGAGGCTTGGAACACTATGACGGTCTCCTACGGGTGATGGACAGTGAGGGCAGGCTGGTGGAAGACAAGGTGTCTCCTGAGGACTACAGGGTCATAATTGAAGAGGCCGTTGAGCCCTGGAGTTATTTAAAATTTCCCTACTACAAACCTCATGGCCCCGACGGCCTTTACCGGGTCGGCCCTTTGGCTCGGCTGAATATCTGCGATTTTGCAGGCACGCCGAGGGCGGACCGGGAGCTGCGGCAGTTCAGACGGTTGAGTCCAGGCGGCACGCCGGTGACCAGCAGCTTTCACTATCACTACGCCCGGCTCATTGAAATCCTTTTCGGACTGGAGAAGATTGCCGAGACCTTGGAAGATCCGGAGATCACCGACCCACACGTACGAAGTAAGGCCTTTGTCAACCAGTCTCAGGGCATCGGTGTGATCGAAGCACCCAGAGGCACCCTGTTTCACGAATATCACGTAGACCAGCATGGCATCTTGCAAAAAGTCAACCTGTTGGTTGCGACGGGCCACAACAACCTGGCCATGAACAAGACCATCTTGCAAATCGCTCAAAGGTACCTCAACGGCTCTCGTATTACAGAAGGGGTGCTCAACCGCATCGAGCATGGCATTCGGGTTTTTGACCCCTGCCTTAGCTGTTCCACCCATGCCGTGGGGCAGATGCCACTGCATCTGCAAGTGCTGAACTTTAGGGGAGGGGTAGAGGTCGAACTGACCAGAGATTGATAGCAACCGGGGACTGTCGATGATTCTGCTCATAGGTTGCGGTAACAGCCTGAGACGAGATGACGGCGCCGGTCTGCTCTTGGCAGCATTACTGGAAAAAAGCTGGCGGTCAGGTCCCCAAGTGGTGAAACGGATCTGCGTTCATCAACTCACACCGGACCTGGCTGAATACATTGCCCGCGATGAAGTGAAGGTTGTTGTTTTTGTTGACAGCATAGCCGCAAAAATGGAGGTCACCCATCCAGAGGTTGAAGTGAGAAGGTTGACCGTAGAGGATTCTTCGCCCAGCCTCGGACATTTCTTGCCTCCAAAGGCGTTGATGCTCTACGCTCGTTTTCTTTATAACAAAAGCCCATCCAGCTGGACAGTGACTGTTCCAGGTACAGACTACGGTCATGGGGAGGGCTTGGGCAAAGTTGCCAAAAGAGCGATAGCCAAGGTTTCCTACCGAGACATTACTGCCCCAGATGTCTGGTTGGTAAAGATGGCTGCTGCGGCAACCCAACAGCCAATGTAGATGCCCAAGAAAAACAACGCAAGCTTACCTCAAGCGTGGCCTACAGTTTCCCACTTCTGCACTCCTGGGTCGCTCAACATTAAACCCCCGGTCAAACCCTGAAAAGTTATGCAGCCAAAGGTCATCGCCAAGGATCAGCCAGGACAGTACTATTACCACCAAGAGTACCCGCCAGCATTCTTTACAAGTTGTAAAATCCCTTCCCCTGCCACGAAATCTACCATCTAATAATTAGCATTTATTTCAATAAGTTAATTTTGAACTTGTATGGCACAAAAATTTCATCTTCTGTTACTCAAGCGTGCGGAAATGTTACTGGAGGGTTCTGTTCGCCCACTGGTAGAGGTTGGAGAGCACTGCCCAATAACTATAAAAAATTCTCGGACCTCACCTGAAAGGAAGAAGGCGTGAAATCCGAACTTGAAGTCTCAGCGGTCGATGCTCGGTACTATTTCGCTACTCGGGACCTGGGCTTGAAGTGGTATAACTATGACGAATTAAAGGAGATAAGCGATCTTATTTGCACAACCACCGCCGTTGGCCATCTGCCGTTTCACTTGGTGGTGTTGCTGGCAGCAGATGCAGCTGAGACGAGACTGCAGCGTAAAAGAGAATCGAGCTCATCTTGTTTGAAGTCGTGGGGATTCCTAGCGTTAATCTGAAGCTCAACGCAGAGCAACTGTGTGAGGCGATTGAAGAGCTGCATTGTGCCTTGAACCTTCTGGACTCTGTGCTCAAAGAGCTTGAAAGTGGTGCAATGATGGGGATGACAATTTCGGACCGCCTGGCAGAAGCCTGGTATAAAGTGAACTGTTGTCGTCTTTATACCGAAAGCGATGTCAACCTGGATGAATTCAACGTGGAAGCGATGGGACTCATCAACGATGCGAAATGCATGGTGGACAGCCTGGTGAGTTGGGGAAAAGGAATGACTTCTCAAGGAAAGATCTCAATAACTTCATGCATTTCCAACGCTTCAAGGAATCTCACGTTTGTCTTGTGTGAGTTGGAAGATTGGCTCAACAGGCTAGCAAGATGATTAACCGATGAGATTTCACTTAATGGAAGGCGATTTATGCTATGGCTCCGATTTTTGAAAAAAACGAGCTTGTGATGCTGGAGGACCTTATACTCCTCGCCAAAGAAGGCAAAGATGTTCGGGTGCAGGTTCAATTAAGAAAACAGGATATCAGCCAGAAAGTCCATACCGTAGGGACGGCAGAGAGGAAGGCGGAATTAGAGTCCTACCTTCTAATAGCTGATTACACCTGCAGCGTTGCAGGAGAGGTCTATGAGGTGCCAAAAGTCTACATCTTCGGCTCTGAAGAGGAATCTCTAACTACGGCCAAAATGCACAAGAATATCGCCAACGAGCGTTTAAAGAGAGATTACCAGCGTCTGAAGGATGCCACAATTAAAATAGAAGAGAAGTACTTCTGAGCAAGCGCCCGGTGGCATACAACAAACAGTTACTGGCGTCAACTTAACTGATGCAGAGGTGTTTCCGCCTGTCTATTGCCTATTCGGAAAAGGCTTTGTGTGCAGGTGATTCTGAGGGGTTCCGCCAAAAGCGTGACGACGAATAATCTTTGAGTTCTTGAACTCGCAGGAGAATCTTTGCTTCTCTCAGAATGAAATCGAGTACTTTGCGGATGGAAACTAGACCGAGCCAGGCGACATGTGGCTAGCAAGGACACCTAGTAGACACTGGATTTTTTTGATTGGGACGTTTGCTTTGTTTATGCCTTCCATGTCCTGCAGTTATCCCACTGTTGTGGGAAGCATAGCCGAATCTAATCCAGGCACGCATTTCCTTTGGATTGCGATCATTTTGTTGGTAGCAAAATTGTCTAACCTTGTGGTGCGTTATGGTCAGCCTCCGGTTCTGGGCGAACTACTCGTTGGCGTTCTATTCGGCAACCTGTCCCTGGCGGGCTTTCATTTCTTTGAGCCAATTCGGCAAGACCTCATCATCAGGTTTTTGGCTGAACTCGGAGTTGTGATCTTACTTTTTCAGGTTGGCTTAGAATCCAATGTGAAAAAAATGCTTCGCGTGGGCCCACGGGCTTTTCTGGTTGCCTGGATTGGAGTCCTGGTTCCCTTCTTTCTCGGCACCGCAATAGTTGGACCTTTTCTCCTGCCAAGTCTTTCTTTTCATGCTCATCTTTTTCTAGGGGCGATCCTTACGGCAACTTCGGTCGGGATTACAGCACGAGTTTTCCAGGATGTGGGTCAATTACAAACTCCCGAGGCTCAAATCGTGCTGGGAGCAGCCGTAATTGACGACGTGTTGGGCCTGACTATTCTGGCTGTTGTGAAGGCTATCGTGGAGTCTGGTAAGGTCAGCTTTATCGAAATTGGTTTGATTACCGCCAAAGCTGTCCTTTTCGTGAGCAGCGCTATTATTATAGGACAAACGCTAGCCGTCACATTGGGGCAGCTTTTTTCTAAGATCAACCCCGGCATCGGCATGAAATTTATCCTGGCAGTTAGTTTCGGTTTGTTTTTCGCTTATCTCGCCGAAAGTATTGGGTTGGCGCCCATAGTTGGGGCCTTTGCCGCCGGGTTGGTATTGGAGCCGGTACATTTTAGCCACTTTGATGCCCCGACCATCGTTGAAGACATAGAAGAAAGTGTAAAGGACGCCGGACCAGAATTAAAAAAGGCTGTCTCAAATGTTCTGGATTCTCTTTCGCGTAGCCACATCCAAGACCTCATTAGACCGCTGAGTTATTTTCTAGTCCCTATTTTTTTCGTACTGACAGGAATGGAGGTTAGACTCGAAACATTGTGCAATCTGCCCATCCTCCTTCTAACTTTGGCTGTCGCCGTAGTGGCCTTTGGCGGCAAAATTGTGGCTGGCCTGGTGGCTGGCAGAGTCAATAAGGCAATCATAGGCTGGGGCATGGTGCCAAGGGGTGAGGTGGGGTTGATTTTTGCGGCGATGGGTAAATCAATGGGGGTGGTTTCCGATGAAATTTTTTCCATGATTGTAATGGTAATAATGCTGACAACCATCGTGCCACCCCCGATTTTGAGTTTCCTGCTGCAGCGTAAGAATAGATTAAATTCTCAAAGCCGTAACTTCCTTTCGTCCATCTGAGCAGCGGCGTGGAAAATGAGGGGAGATGCCCCAGGATCCTCAAGGGAGGCAAATTCGTAATGAAAAAATTGTCAAATTTTCAGGTGGATTACGATTTCTTCTCTGGGAGAAGAGAGGAAGATATCGTCTTAATCAGCTTCAAAGAAAACCTCCTTCAGCGCAGCACTCATTTGGACGCCAAAGGCAAGTTATTTGATTATCTTGACCTCGTTTCAAAAAGTGATGCGATCAGAAGTGTTTTAATCATCGGCTCACCGAAGAAAATTGGGCGTGAAGAGTATATTGGAATTTACCGGCAAGTATTGAGGCAAGAACTTGATACCAGGGCCCTTGCGAGACTCTACAACGCAGTTAATCAGTTCGTTTTGAAAATGGTCGGTTTCAACAAAATAGTTGTTCATGCCGACAGTGGCAAGGTTATTTCTTTTTATATGAATCTCAGCTTTGCGTGTGATTACAGGATAGTAGGAGACAACACTGTTTTCCAAAATCCGTATCTTGAGCTGGGGCTGGTACCAAAAGGGGGCGGAGCCTATTTCCTGTCCAGACTGCTGGGTTTTAGCAAGGCACGGGAGGTATTGCTCTCGGACGAAGATATCACCGCAGAAGAGGCCCTGGAACTCGGTATTGTGGACAAGGTCGTTCCTTCGGTTGAACTCAACGAGGCGGCATTGAAGATAGCCAAGGACTTGGCCCAGAAGCCCGTGGGCTCGGTGTCCGGAATCAAGAAGCTTTTGAGCTGTTGCCTGAAGGAGTTAGAAGATTGTCTGGAATGCGAGAACCAGCTGCTTTTGCAGACTGTCAGCAGGTCCGATTTTCGGAAAAGCTTAGGTGAATACACCGAGGCCTATCATTTGTGAGACGAACGACCACAGTCGCCAGATGATACTTTTGAGGCTAACTCGCTGATCAAGCGAAACGAAAAACTATGTAGTGTTCATGGGGGCCCAATGGTGAGGCCTGGTAAATGATCACCGTTCGGGGAGTCGATCGTGAAAAGAAACGATTGGAAGTATTTAGTGAATGCTTTGTTGTTTGTGGACATCTGTTCAGTGTTCGTAATTGGATTGCTTTTGGCCCTTGTCATCCCTTCCGGAAGGGGGCGTTCTGCAGAAAAATACTTTATGGGATTACACCGGCACGATTGGGCGGATCTTCACTTCTATCTCGCACTACTCCTGGTGGGGTTCCTGATCTTGCATGTTTGGTTGAACTGGACGTGGGTAGCACAGTCTACCAAGAGATACTTTTCTAACCGCTGGAAGAAAGCGCTCTATGGTTTATCTTTTGCCTGGCTTGTTGTCATTCTTTTGGGTTGGATTACGATCAAGTTTTGACTGCTTTGGCACCGCCACTGAATATTGCGATCAAGTAGATTGTCTCTATCGAGATGATTGTCTTCCCTAGAACCTTGTTGTAAAGATAGCAAGTCGGGGCAATATGGCAAGAATCCTTCTGGTGGATGACGAGGAACACATTCTCCGATACTACACCGAGGAACTCTCTGAGGAAGGCCATAAGGTCTGGACGGTAGCCACTGGACATAAGCTTCTCAAAAGGATTGATCGTGTCCAACCCGAGGTGGTGGTTCTGGATATCAAGCTCGTGGAATACGACGGTCTGGATCTCTTAAAAGAAATTCGCAATTGCTACCACGACCTCCCGGTCATTCTCTGCACTGCGTACGATACCTACAAAGAAGACCCGAAATCCATTGCCGCAGACTACTACGTGGTCAAATCATTCGACCTCACTGAGTTGAAAATGGCTATCCAAAAAGCCATCGAAGTAAAAGTGTCTGACCTGTAACTGCCACCTACGAAAAAGGGGTCGCGGCAGCACAAATCGTGTTTTTAAAATTCGGTTCGAGAAAAGGTCCACACCGCTCCTCCACTGTCGGGTAACACAGGCCTGTGGCCTTCGTTAAAAAATGATGTCTGCCAGTATTCTTTACAGCATGTAAAAGTCCTTTCTCCATCTCCGCCCATTTCAATCTCGAAATATCTTTGAATTTCAAACTAATATACTGCCCTGCTATCTGGCATAAATATTTCAATGAATGTTTTTGATTACAACCGCATAAGGTAGGGGGTGAAGCGTTTTAAACAACGTTAACCCAGGAGAATAAATCAAAAAAGGATCCTGAAAATGGTCACCACTGCCAGGAATGGGTTTGATCAGCCTTATCCGATAGCGAAAGTGGAGAGTGGCAGCAACGTAGAGCATCGACGCGAGATAGAGGTGGCTTTAGTCGATCCAACATTCTATCCCCATCGGACGACAAATATTCAGGTTGCGGAAACCCATATCTCTAAAGTATTTCTCACCGGGGACTTCGCCTACAAAGTGAAGAAACCGGTGAATTTCGGTTTTTTAGACTTTACCACTTTAAAGAAACGACGCCACTATTGCGAACAAGAGGTTTTGTTAAACCAGCGGCTCAGCAAAGGGGTGTATCTTGATGTTGTAGCTATCACTCAAGAACCAACGGCATACATGTTCAATGGCCCCGGGGAACCTGTGGAATATGCGGTGAAGATGCGGCAGCTCCCTCGGGGAAAAACAATGCTGGAGCTTTTGTTGCGCGGCAAATTGAGCGGAGCAATGGTGCAGGAGCTTGTCGATGTTCTGGTTCATTTCTATCAAAAGGCCAGAAAAGGGACGGAGATAGAGGTTATGGGTTCCCGAGAGATGGTGGAAATCAACACCAGAGAAGACTTTACCCAAACAGAGCCCTTCGTGCCCGAAATCCTGAACCAAAAAAAGTTTTCTCGCCTGAACCAGGCTGTGCTCACTTTTCTCAGCAACCACGAGCAGCTTTTCAATCACCGTATTGAAGCTGGATTCATTCGCGATTGCCATGGCGATCTGCGTCTGGGTCATATCTATTTCCTAGATCATTCCGATTCATTGACTGGTATCCAGATTATCGATTGCATCGAGTTCAATGAGCGCTTCCGCTATGGTGATGTCGCTGCAGACCTTGCTTTTCTTGCCATGGATCTGGACTATCATGGATTTGCAGAGGTCGGCCGGGACCTGGTTACCGGTTATGCCCAAGCGGCCAATGATCCGGAAGTTTTTCTGCTCCTAGATTTCTACAAGTGTTACCGTGCCCATGTGCGCTGCAAGGTGGAATGCCTGCGGCAGGCGGCAGGGGATTT
>Ga0316193_10000149_pt1 | contig 38422 bp, 31 predicted proteins | sample MerIslsedime2_MG_FD_207735 | JGI IMG/M metagenome (GOLD analysis project Ga0316193, IMG submission 207735) | Coastal sediment microbial communities from Maine, United States - Merrow Island sediment 2 | ecosystem: Environmental > Aquatic > Marine > Coastal > Sediment | place: USA: Maine... | reverse complement strand
ATTATTGGCCGGATTGATCCAGTGATCGTGATGATCGCCGTGCGGCGTACTTATTTTCTCCCAGGTTTTACCGCCATCGATGGATTTCATCAACGGCACGTTCATGACATAAACGGTATCGGCATCAATCGGGTCTGCCGCGATGTGGATGTAGTACCAGGCGCGCGAATGCAGGACACGGTGACCGTTGATCAGCTCCCAGCTTTTACCTGCATTATCACTGCGCCAAAGCCCGCCCTTCTCAGGTTCTGCTTCGATAATGGCATACACCCGGTCCGGGTTACTGGCGGAAACATCGACACCGATTTTACCGACCAGGCCCGGCAGCCCGCCTTCGAGCTTCTCCCAGCTGTCGCCGCCGTCACTGGATTTGTAGATGCCCCCCCCTTCACCGCCGGACTTGATGAACCAGGGCTTGCGGCCATGGTGCCACAGGGCGGCGTAAAGGATTCGGGGGTTGGTCGGGTCCATCGCCAGGTCAGAAGCGCCTGTATCGGGGTTGACTTTGAGCACGTGTTGCCAGGTCTTGCCACCGTCGGTGGTCCGGAATATGCCTCGTTCTTCGTGCGGCCCCCAGATCTGGCCCTGAACAGCGACAAAGGCGATATCAGGGTTTTTAGGGTTGATCTTGATCTTCGAAATCTGGCCGCTTTTCTCCAGTCCGATGTGTTTCCAGGATTTGCCGCCATCCGTCGATTTCCACACACCGTCGCCATGACTGGTGGTGACGCCACGAATGGGTGACTCGCCGGTGCCGACATAGAGCACGTTGTGGTCTGATTCGGATACCGCCACGGCGCCGATGGTGCCCACTTTGAAGTCGTCATCTGACAGGTTTTCCCAGCTGGTACCGGCATTCTCGGTTTTCCAGACGCCGCCGCCTGTGGCCCCCATGTAATACAGATTGGGATTACCCGGAACACCGGAGACTGTTGTGACGCGGCCGCCGCGGTACGGGCCGATCATTCGCCATTCCAGCCCTTTGAGCTGGCTTTTTGCCGATTCCGTTTCTGATTCTGCACAGGCGGTTGCAGACAGGAGTGTGAGAAGAAAAACTGAAACCAGGGATGAAACCACAGGGCGGAAAGAACGACGCATTTGTAAAACCTCTTGAAGTCAGCAGAGCCGGTCAGGGGACTGCAGCAGAATACTGGAATTGGTCACCCAATAACAGAAACTGAGATCAATTGATTGCCCGACAGGGGGTTATACTTAAGCGTATGAAGCGGAGCCCGTTTATGAATATTTATTCCAGACTTCTGTCAGCGATTTGCATCATTCTCCTGTACCCGCAGATAGCCTCCAGCCAGGATGTCCAGGTCCAGATCAGTGAATGTGAAGCCTGTCATGGACCCGCCGGTGTCTCGGTCAGCGAAGACGTTCCGAGCCTGGCAGGAATGGATGCCGAAGAGCTCCTGAAAGCCATGGATGAGTTCCACTATTACCAGCGGCACTGCACAACGACAACCTACCGGTCCGGTGACCGCCCGAAAACGCCCCTGAATATGTGTAACGTGGCCAATGCACTGAGTGATCAGCAGCGGCGCGAACTGGCAGAGTATTTCGCCGCTCAGTGATCCGTGGGTTCTTCGAGAAATTCTTCCGGATGGCCGTGTGAACGGAACATAAGGATCGCCAGCAGTAACAGGAAAACCATCAAGCCCTTGAGCGCATAATTCTGCGACCACGAGGTGGTGTCGGAGACCATGCCGTAAAACAGTGATCCGGCCGTCGCCCCCAGGTTGGATACGGACATGTAGATGGCGAACTGCGTGGCCGACTCACCGTGAGAGCAGATGCTCATGGCCAGGGCCAGCGCGCAGACCATGATGACGGGCAGGAGCAGAATCCAGGCGGACATCATCACCAGGACATAGGTGTCGTTGTTCCACATTTCCTGCGTACCTGCCAGCGTGAAGGCGTGGATACCGGTCAGAAAGATGGTCAGGCCCATGATGGACTTGGCGCCAAATCGGTCAATCACCGGCCCGAGTCCGAGCGCGACCACAGCACCCGTGAGACCCATGATGGCATTGAGGTCGGACCATTGCGGTGTCGTGAAATTGAAAACCTGGACAGCGGCGATCGGCATCAGCGCGCGTCCGTAGCCAGAGACAATTCCATCGATAAACATGATAAGCATGATGATCAGGCTGGCCCGTGACCAGAGAACGAGGTTCAGGTCCTTAAACACCTGTCTGAACGAAGGCGGTGGTTCATTCTTTGCCGAAGCTTCGCCGCTGGACCAGGGAAACAGCCGTTCATTGCGCCGCTCACGAACCATAAAGAGGTAAATGAAAATGACGGCGGCGCCGATACTGCACACCAGCGCAGTGACTTTCATGCCAAAAGCCACCAGCAAAGTGCCGGTAACAGCCGAGGTGATGGCCCAGCCCACTGACTTGCCGAAGCTCATGAAAGCGTTCAGCCGCCCTTCTTCTTCCAGCGGAACCAGGTCGATGGACATGCCGTCGACGGCTACATCCTGTGTCGCGGTGAACGCGTTGATCACGAAACCGATAGCGGTCAGCAGGCCGATCTGGGCAACCGGGTCATCCAGCCACATCAGGGAAAGCAGGCTGAGAACCATGCCAAACTGGGCGCCAATCACCCAGGGCCGCCTCTTGCCCATGGGCAGGTATTCGAAGTGGTCCATCAGGGGCCCGACCAGCAATTTGAAGGCCCAGGGCAGCATGATGACGCCCAGGAACGCCGCAATTTCGGATGCCGGCACGCCTTCCACGGCCAGCCAGGCCGGCAGGGCAATATGCAGCAACCCCATCGGAATGCCTTGAGCGAAGTAAGCCAGTGCGCCTGTGGCGTATCGGGTTTTGGCGCTGTTTGAGAGAATCCAGCCAGGGTTTTTCATTGTTGTTGTTTTCCTGTGTTCGATGAACCCTTCATTTATAGTACATCGTTACTTACATTTCTCGATGAGTTGGAACATATTGTGTGCCTGATTCTTTTCGCATGGCAAGCTCACCCCCGTTATTCGTTGGTGTTGGCGGCGAATCGTGACGAGTTTCACGAGCGCCCCACTGCCGAAGCGGATTATTGGGACGACCATCCGACCATCCTTGCAGGCCGTGATTTGCAGGCCGGAGGAACCTGGCTGGGGGTCAGCCGGGGCGGGCGCTTTGCGGCGATCACCAATTATCGTGAACCGTCTGAACCATCGACGCCGGCGAACCGTTCACGAGGCCACCTCGTCAGCGACTACCTGGCGGCCAGGTCGGAGCCCGGGGTGTATGCCAGGGAAGTGCAGGATGAAGGCCATCTGTACGAAGGATTTAACCTGTTGCTTGGCAACAGGGATTCGCTCTCTTATGTTTCCAACCGCGGCGCCGAAGCGGCCGCCATTGAACCCGGAGTTCATGGCCTGAGCAATCATCTGCTGGATACCCGCTGGCCAAAAGTAGAGGCGGGGTGTCATAGCCTCGAGACCCTGCTGGAGCAGGATGAGGTCGAAGCGGAAGCACTGTTTGACCTGCTGTCCGATCGTGCGCTGACTCCGGGCGACATTCCCCGGAACATCGAACAGCACCTGGCGCCGGAACGCATGATGAAACACTATTTCATTGTTTCTGATATTTACGGCACCCGCTCTTCAACCGTCTTGCTGGCCGGACATGACGGCAGCCTGTTTTTCAGCGAACGGCAATACGATGCCAGGGGCCGGGCCATCGGGACACGCCGTTTTTTGATCTAGAGTGAATCGTAAGCCATCGAAAATGTGTCGCCATCTTCAATCCGGCCGCTTTTCAGCCCTTTATTGAACCAGCGCATTCTTTGCTCTGACGTACCGTGCGTGAAGGTATGGGGTACAACCTTGCCCTGCATGCGGCCCTGGATGGCATCGTCGCCAATGGCATTGGCAGCCCTCATGGCTTCTTCAATATCGCCCTGGTCCAGGTATTCCTGGTTGTTTCGCGCCCAAACGCCTGCGTAATAATCAGCCTGCAGTTCCAGTCGGACTGAGTATTCGTTGTAGTCGGGACGGCCTCGCATGGCATGGACTTTCTGGGACGTGCCCATGAGGGTCTGAAGGTGGTGGCCCACCTCGTGCGCGATGACGTAGGCCTGCGCAAAATCGCCGGGCGCCTGGAACGTGTTTTCCAACTCGTCATAGAAACTCAGGTCGATGTAGACCTTACGGTCTCCCGGGCAATAAAAAGGCCCCATCTGGGCTGAGCCTGCACCGCAGGCCGTGTTGATACGCCCGGTATAGATTTCCAACTGGGGTTCAGTGTAGCTCTCGCCATGACGGGCGAACTCTGCGGTCCACACGTCTTCCGTGTCAGCAAGGACAACCGTGACGAAATCGAAACGTTCCTGTTCTGCGGGGCTGGGCTGGTAAGGCACGGACTGGGTGGTAGTGCCGCCCCCCAGGAACGTTGCAGGATCAACCAGGCCCGCCATCCAGAGCGCGCCAACGACGATGATCATGACCAGGATGCCTTTCATGCCAAACTTTCGTCCGACCAGGTTCAGCAAGACGCCTGCGCCGGCCGTATTGGCTACTTTTCTGCCGCGGCTGTCTGTTACGTTAGTACTTTGTCTTCGGCCCTTCCACTTCACGGTCAGTCTCCTTTCAATGCAGCGTTCACAATGTTACGCGCTTCATCCTGAATCTGCTTCAGGTGCTCACGGCTTTTGAAACTCTCCGCATAAATCTTGTAAATATTCTCTGTTCCTGAGGGCCGCGCTGCAAACCAGCCGTTCTCGGTGACCACTTTCAAGCCACCGATGGCGGCGTTGTTGCCGGGCGCTCGGGTCAGCTTGTCGATGATAGGCTCGCCTGCGAGTTCGGTGGCAGCGACCTGTTCCGGGGACAGGTCTTTCAGTATCGCTTTCTCGGCCGGACTCGCCGGCGCATCAATCCGCTCGTATACCGGGGTGCCAAACCGTTCGGTGAGGTCCTGGTAATGCATGGCCGGATCACGGCCGGTTCGTGCGGTGATCTCAGCTGCCAGCAGGTCCATGATGATGCCGTCCTTGTCCGTGGTCCACACGGTTCCATCTTTGCGCAGGAAAGAGGCGCCAGCGCTTTCTTCTCCACCAAAACCACAGCTGCCATCCAGCAGGCCGTCGACAAACCATTTAAAGCCTACAGGTACTTCGTTCATGGTCCTGCCACTGTCCCTGGCAAGCCGGTCAATCATGCTGCTGCTGACCAGGGTCTTGCCAATGGCCGCTTCAGCCGGCCAGCCAGGCCGGTTTGCGAACAGGTATTCGATGGCAACCGCCAGGTAGTGATTGGGATTCATCAGGCCGGCACTGGGCGTCACAATGCCATGCCTGTCGAAGTCGGTATCGTTGCCAAACGCAATGTCATAACGGTCTTTCAGGCCAATCAGGCCGGCCATTGCGGGCGGGGATGAGCAATCCATGCGAATCTTTCCGTCCTTGTCGACGTGCATGAAGCGAAAGGTCGGGTCGACGCTTTCACTGACCAGGTCCAGGTTCAGCCTGTATTTTTCGGCGATAGGAGCCCAGTAAGCGACACCGGATCCGCCCATGGGGTCCGCACCCATGTGGATTCCGGAATCGGAGATGACCTGCATATCGATCACGTTGCCAAGGTCATTCACATAAGGCGTGATGAAGTCGTGTCGATGAATCGTGTCATGCTTCCGGGCGCGAGCCCAGGGTAAGCGGCGTATTGAACCTCTTTGAGCCATCAGCTCATTCGCCCGCTGTTGAATCAGGTCAGTGATAGAGGAGTCTGCGGGCCCGCCACTGGGCGGGTTGTATTTAAAGCCGCCGTCTCCGGGCGGATTGTGTGATGGCGTAATCACCACGCCATCCGCCAGCCGGTCCGGATGGTCGCGGTTGTGGCACAAAATGGCATGCGAAATGACCGGGGTCGGTGTGTAACCCGAGTCAGCGTCGATCATCACCTCAACGTCATTGGCTGCAAAGACCTCGACGGCGCTGATCAATGCCGGCTCGGACAGGGCGTGGGTGTCGATGCCCAGAAACAGGGGACCTGAAATGCCCTGCGCCTTGCGATACTCACACACAGCCTGGCTGATCGCCAGGATGTGCAGTTCATTGAATGTGAAAGCGCTGGAGCTGCCGCGGTGGCCGGAAGTGCCGAAAGCGACTGCATGAGCCGGGTTGGAAAGATCGGGCTCCAGGCTGTAGTAGTTGCTGATCAGCCGCGGAATATTTTCCAGAATCGATTCGGGAGCCGGCTTGCCGGCCAGTGGGTGCATTGCCATGGAGAAATCCTCTGTGAGGATTGAGATTATCTTGGAGAGCAAATGTTTAATCAAACTTCTCCTGCCTTTGACGCAGCACCATGAAGCCGGTAACGTCCGATTCCATGGAGATCATTCACACTGACTGTCTCGTCATTGGCGCAGGCCTGGCTGGTGCGGCCTATGCATTACACGCCGAGAAGGCCGGGCTGGATGTGCAGCTTCTGTCACTGGGCGGTCCTAATGATGCCAATAGCGACTGGGCCCAGGGCGGTATTATCTATGATGTTGAATCCGGTTCCGGCTTGCTGGCAAAAGACATCATGGAGGCCAGCGACGGGACGGCAAATCCGGCCGCGATAAAACAACTGGTGGAAGAAGGCCCCGGGGCGGTCCGGGAATTGTTGATTGATAATCTCGGTGTGGACTTTGATCGGGAGGCGGATGGTTCCCTGGAATATACCCGCGAAGGTGGACACAGCGTCCGCCGGATCATCCATGCAAGAGATCTCACCGGCCATGCCATCTTGTCCGCTGTGGCCCGGCGTGTGCACGAAACACCGGGAATTCACAGGCAGGAAGGCGCTGTCGCGATTGATCTCCTGACCCTGTCACACAATACCGATAACGCGGAAGACCGGTATGCGCCGCTGACCTGCTTCGGGGCTTTTGTTCTGCCGGCGGGTTCAACGGAACCGGTCGCGGTGGTCGCGCGCAAAACCGTGCTGGCTACAGGAGGCCTGGGGCATATTTTCCAGCACAGCACCAACTTCCCCGGCACCGTGGGGAATGGCGTGGCTATGGCCTATCGCGTGGGCGCACGCCTGATCGACCTCGAATATGTGCAATTCCACCCGACCGTGTTCTATGGAAGTAACGCGCCCCGCTTCCTGATCACCGAGGCGATCCGGGGCGAAGGCGCCGTGTTGGTCAATGTAAACGGCGAACCTTTCATGGACGGCGTTCACCGCAGGGCTTCACTGGCTCCCAGGGACATTGTCTCGCGTGCCATTCACGACGAGATGGCCAAAAGCGGAGAGCCTTGCGTTTACCTCGATCTGAGTGCGCTGGACAAGAACAGGTTGAAAGACCGCTTCCCCTCAGTTTTCCAGCGGTGCCTGGAGCATGGCGTGGATATTCTGACCGACCCCATACCGGTTGTCCCCGCGGCTCATTATTCCTGTGGGGGTGTGCATGCGAACCTGGAAGGGCGCAGCAGTATTCTGAACCTCAACGCGATTGGAGAAACAGCCTGTACCGGGCTCCACGGCGCCAACCGGCTGGCCAGTACTTCATTGCTCGAATGCCTGACCAGCGCAAAGTTCACAGCGCAGGCCGATGCCAGGGATATTGCCGATATGGAATTCAAACTTCCCGAGCCCCGGGCCTGGGAAAGCCCCCGCACCGAGGCGGACCCCACACTCGTGGCACAGGATCTGAACCTCGTTCAGCAAACCATGTGGAATTACGCGGGCATCGTTCGGTCTCCCAGGCGCTTGACCCGTGCCCGGCGAATCCTGCTGGAAGCCCGGGAAGAAATTCAGTCGTTTTATCGGGATTGCCGGGTCACTGCGGAATTGGTGGAACTGCGCAACGCGGTCCAGGCAGCCCTGTTGGTGGTTCACGCCGCTTCGCTCAATCCACGCAGTAAAGGGGCTCATTACGTCGTTGACGAATAAAGCGAAAGTCGATCCTGATCTGCCCTGTTGGGCGGGATACCGGCGGATTCTCAAAGACCTGGATTGTTCCACTATCCCTTGCGCGTTTGCGCTCACAGAGCGGTTACCACCAGGAACCGTGAATCACAGGGGGCTACCCATTCGGTTTGTTCCCGCCAGTAGCCTTTCTGTCACGGATTATGAAAAACATATTTTCGAAACCGGGGAAGTCAGCACCCGTGAGAACCATTGGCATGATTTCTTCAACGCACTGGTCTGGTGCCGCTTTCCGGCGCTGAAGGCAGCGCTCAACGCAAGACACCACGGACAACTCGACAACGCCATATCGGGATACCGGGGGAAAGTCCGGGATGCACTGACCCTGCTCGATGAAAGTGGAGTGATCGTGACCGGAATGAACCGGGCTGTTCTAAACGCACTGACAGAAAAAGACTGGATGAAGGCGTTCGTCACGCACCGTGAACAGTGGGAATCAACCATCAGGGTGACGGTCTGTGGCCATGCCATTCTTGAAAAGTTTCTCAATCCCTACAAATCGGTCACTGCACACGCACTGCTCCTGCATGCGCCCGCGACAATGCCTGTCGGGGAACTTGATGTTTGGCTGGGTGGGGCGGTTAAAAAAGGGAAGATTCTCGAATCACCGGCCTGTTTGTCACCCCTGCCCCTGATGGGTATTCCGGGGTGGTGGCAAAAAGGTGAACAAGACAGGGAATTTTACAGCGACCCCGATGTATTCCGCCCCGATTCAGGCCGCCGCGCCCCGGCGCCTGTGTATGAAATTCCGATTGTCTGAGCTGCGCGTGACTCAGGGCATGTGAAAAGCGTCTGCAGGCGCTCACAATAGAAGTGTCTCTTCTGGCCTGGGAGGGTTTGTCATGTCAATTGGAAACAGTTTGAAACTCGTGCGACTTACCACTCTTGCAGCGATCCTATTGCTGTTTTTGCCCGCATGTGGCGAACAGGGTAAGCCCGTCAAAGGTTTTGTGCTGCCGGAAGGTGACCTGGCCCAGGGCGAGCAGGTCTTCCTCGATTTTAACTGCCATTCCTGTCACACAATTCCAGGCGTGGACTTACCCGAAGCGGACTTCAAGGCGCCTTTCATCATGGAAATCGGTGGCGAAGTGTACCGTGTGAAGAACTACGGCGAGTTGCTCACTGCCGTCGTGAATCCGGACCACATCATTTCACCAAAATACGTGAACATGCTGAAGAACGCGAAACGCGACGCAATCATTTCTCCGATGCCGTACTTCGGTGAGGAAATGACGGTGGCCGAGCTGATCGACCTGGTCGAGTTTCTGCATGCTCAGTACACGCGGTTGCAACCGCAGTATTACCGCGGGTATTACCTGACCAAGTGAGGTCACGGGTCTTGATCGTGATGGCGAACCTATCTCAGGGTTAAAAAAACGCCGCTCGATACGAGCAACAGGTCGCTAGTGCCTGTCGGCGAGCAGTTCTTTCTTCAGCGTCTTTCCGGCGACACGGACAATCAGCAGGATGAGGCCGACCACAAAGGTCAGGGCAATAGCGCCAATGATCAGTTCGTTCTGCTGCAAAGAAACATCACCGCTCATAATGGCGGCGATATTACTCACGGTCGTTCCCAGGTAAACAAACAGGAACACCGGAGGTATCGAGCCCAGGGCAGTGGCAAGAACGGCGTCCCTGAAACTGACCCGGGTCAGGCCCAGTGAATAATTGAGCAACTGGTAAGGTATGACCATGACCAGGCGGGTCAACAAAACCACCAGGAAACCCTTGCGTTGCACGGCCCGGTCGATCGCTGTGAACAGGGCGTTGCGCTGAATTTTTCGTTCGATCCAGGGGCGGGCGAAGGTCTGGCCAATCCAGAATGCCGCCGAGGAAGCCAGCAGGAAAGCGGTCCATGCCACCAAGAATCCCTTGAGCAGACCGAACAGTAAGCCGGAAAGCATCAACATCAGTGAAAACGGCAGCAGCAGGAGGGTTCCCAACACGATGCTGGCCGTCACCACGATTGCAGCCGAAGACGGGTGGGCAATCACCCAGGTTTGGATGGCGGCCATCAGTTTTTCAATCGGCAGGAAAACCGCCGTTGCCGCCAGAGCGGCTAACAGGATGAAGAACAGCAAAGCGCGCGGTGCTTTCACGAAATTTCCATTACCCGGGATCGAAATATTTATATACTCTACCCCAGTAATTTTTGGCCTGGAGAGAAATTTAAGTGAAGCAGTACACAATCAGTCATAAATGCAGACTTCAAAGCGTCTCAAGCTGCATGATTTTGCTCGCAGGTCTGGCCTGCTCCGGCACTGTTCTGGCCAACAACGCGATGAACTCTCACGGCTACGGCACCAAGAACAAAGCCATGGGAGGCGCCGGTATCGCTTTTCCCCGGGATGCAGCAGCGGTGATCAATAACCCGGCGACGGCCGTCGCAGTCGCCGGCCAGATGCAGGCTGGACTGTCGGTTTACCATCCCCGCCAGAACTATTTCTCCACCGAAAGTGAAAATAACGGCGAGAATGGCACTTTTACTATTGGACCCAACGACATTGCAGGCGACAGGAAGTACCTGCTTCAGCCCTATTTCGCACAGAGTGTCCCGATCAATGACATTTCTGCCGTGGCAGTGTCCCTGTACACGCGCGCGGGGATGAACACGTTTTACAAGGGTGGCACAGCGACTTTCGATCCCGACCGGGATGGACCGGAACCGGTGCAGACCTTCCCCGGCACGTTTGGCGATGGAGATGCCCGCTACAAGATGTACCAGACGCTGCTGGATATGACTTATGCCCGCCAGGTCAGCAAGAAAATCTCGCTGGGCGTTACCGGTGTACTGGCAGCCCAGAAGTTCAGGGTCGATGGGGTGCAGTCGTTGGCGCCGCTGACACAGACTTATGCCCTCAGTAACGGCGAAGTCATGCCGGAAGATCTGTCGGGAAACCGCAATGACTGGACCTACGGCGCTGGCCTGAAGGTCGGCTTTCACGCGCAGTTCACACAGTCGATCAGTTTTGGACTGATGTATCAGTCCAAAATATTCATGGGCAAGCACAAGGACTATTCCGACCTGCTGCCGGACAACGGCAGCTTTGATATTCCGGCCAATCTCAAGGTCGGGTTTACCTGGCAACCGATGGACGTGCTGGCTTTCAGCCTGGACATGGAGCGGATTTTCAACAGCGGTGTCGATGCGCTGAACAACTCCCTGGAGGATGCTCTGGAATGCCCCACCGCAGGATTCGGTGGAACCGATACCTCAAAATGCCTGGGTGCCAAGAATGGCGGCGGCCTGGGCTGGGACAGCACCAATGTCTACAAAATTGGTGGCAGCTGGAATGTGACGCCGAAGTGGATGTTACTGGCCGGGTTCAGCATCACAGATCAACCCATTTCGGTATCCCAGTCTCTCAACAACATGCTGACGCCTTACCTGGCCGAAGCGCATTACACGTTCGGGGTGACCTACACCCTCGATTCCGGCGCGGACCTGAATTTTTCCGCGGCCTATTCCGAGGAGGAATCACAGGGCTACCCGAATGCATTTGACCCCAGCCAGATCATCAAGATCGAGTCCGACCAGTTTGACTTTGAAATAAGCTACAGCTACCGGTTCTGAAATGACTGAAACGAGCACAGCCATTCCTGAACACCTGGCGCCCCAAAAGGGTGACCTGGTCATGTTCGAGAACAGCGCCTTGCTCGAACGGCTGAGCCGTATGCGTTACACCACGGTGCTGATCGTTTATTTGCCGGTGATCGCTGTTGCGCTCTATTTTTGCCTGGCAAAAGGGGTTGGCGTGGCGGCGACCCTGGGGCTGTTCCTTGGCGGCGCTGTTTTCTGGACCTTCTTTGAGTATTTTTTTCACCGCTTCGTGTTTCATTTCAACGCGACGACGCCTTTTCAGCACAAGATTCTGTTCACGATCCATGGTGTGCACCATCAGTACCCGAACGACAAGGACCGCCTGGTCATGCCAATCACTGTCAGCATTCCCCTGGCGGCATTGTTCGGATTGCTGTTCGTTTCCCTGATGGGGGACAGAGGCTGGGGGTTTTTCGCGGGTTTCGGTGCCGGTTACGTCGGCTACGACATGATGCACTACGCAGTGCACCACGTGCAGAATTCAAAGTCCGCGTTGTTTCGTAAAATCCGCCGTCATCACATGGCCCATCATTTTCGCGATACGCGCCAGGGTTTCGGCGTGTCGTCCTATTTCTGGGACCGCGTCTTTAAAACTTGAGCGACACTAAAGATACATGAATCCAAAGAGCCGCCCCCTGGACGGAATCCGGGTACTTGAAGTGGGTCAGTTGCTGGCCGGTCCGTTTGCCGGCAGCATCCTGGGTTATTACGGCGCCGAAGTGATCAAGGTCGAACCCCCCGGTGACGGTGATCCGCTCCGGACCTGGAGGGAACTGGACGATGACGGCACGTCTTTCTGGTGGCGCAGCCTGGGCCGTAACAAGAAGTGTATTACGGCCGATTTACGCAGTGAAGAAGGCCGCGAGCTCGTGCGCAAACTCGCTTCCAAATGCAATGTGTTGGTGGAGAATTTCCGCCCCGGCGTGATGGAGAAATGGGGGCTGGGTCCTGCCGACCTTTGGGCTGACAACCCGTCTCTGATCTTTGCACGCATTTCCGGTTACGGGCAGGACGGCCCCTGGGCCTCGAAGCCCGGCTTCGCCTCGGTTTGCGAGGGTGTCGGCGGAATTCGCTATGTCAACGGTCTGCCGGGTGAAGCGCCCATGCGCCCCAACCTGAGCCTGGGCGACTCGTTCGCCGGCTTGCACACAGCGCTGGGAATCGTCATGGCCTGCCTGCACCAGGCGAACCACCCCGGCAGCAAGGGCCAGGTGATCGACACGGCCCTCTACGAAGCCACATTCAACCTGCTGGAAGGAGTTGTCCCCGAATACGACGGAGCAGGTGTGGTTCGTGAACCTTCCGGTTCCACCATCACCGGCATCGTCCCCACCAATACTTACCGCTGCTCCAACGGCAAATTCATCGTCATAGGCGCCAACGGGGATTCCATTTTCAAGCGCCTGTGCGAACAGATGGGCCGTCCGGATATGGCCGAGGATGCAAGGCTTGCCAGTAATACCGGTCGGGTAGAGCATGAACCGGAAATCGATGCGGCCATCGCAGAATGGACAGGTTCCCTGGATTCTGTGACCGCCCTGGCCCTGCTAGAGGAAGCCCGTGTGCCCGCCGGGCCGATCTACAGCGTCGCCGACATGATGGTCAACGAGCACTTCATCGCCCGAGGCCTGTTCGAGGAAGTAGACGTCAACGGCAAGCCCCTCAAGATCCCCGCCATGGTACCCAAGATGAGCGAGACCCCCGGCCGAACCGACTGGGCCGGCCCCGAGGTGGGTGCCCATAACGATGAAGTCTATCGCAAATTGCTTGGTCTCTCCCCGGAAGAAATCGCTGAACTGGAAGCAAACAGCGTACTGTGACCGGGGTATGTGCCCACCATTGCCTGACTACCACAGCGGGTCCGGGTGTACTTCCTTATTTCAGGACCTTCGGCTGTCGGGAACAGCCGAAGAGCGCACACGGACGTCTCGAGCGTGTCCTGAAATAAGGAAGTACACCCGGAGCCTCTCCTGGCACCCAAATCACAAAGGCGGAATCCGTAGTTACAGGGAGCGCCCGTAGAAGAGGGTGACTGCGTGGCGTGCCTCTGCGAAGAACAGCCAGCGCTCAACTACGATTCCTGAAAGGCCGAACACCAGGGCCACGACTAGAAGCGCGAGTTGGGTCGTCCCATGTAACACACCGGCCAGGATGAGCAGGATTCCAGGTATCAGCAGGCCCAGGTTCACGGCCATGCGGCGCAATTTGTTGGCGTGTTTGCGGGCGATCTGGAAGCCCATTTCCTTCAGCAGGTAGTTTTCCGAAGTGTGCGGTGCTTCGAGTTGCGTCACTTTGCCCAGGTGGCCCAGGCCGGTTGCGGTGCCGGTGGTGCTTTCGGGTTGCTGGCGATCGATGAAGCGCCAGTACAGCCATTTGATCATCCATGAGACCAGCAGGACTGCGAGAACTGCGATCAGGCTTTTCTGGCTGGCGGATTTAGATACGGCCAGCACAAGGGTGAACAGCAGACCGCCGCTGGCTATGGCCAGCGCGACGTATACGGGTACCACCCAGCTGTTGTGCCAGCGGGGAATGGTTTTGAGCGAAGCGTAAATCATACCGGTGCTGATGACGGTAATGATCGCGAGTACAAGGGTGGCTGCAGCCGCGGCGGTCATCAGTACAGGCGGGACCTCTGGCCGAATCCAGCCGGCGGTGAAGATCAGAGCTGCCGGATAGGTCAGCAAAGCGAATATCCCTTCGCGACTCAGCCAGGAGGTTTTCCACTGGCTCAGCGCCCGCCAGGCACGTTCAGGGTGACCGAGATGAAACGTTGATGACAACAGGCCGACCGTGATCAATACCAGTGCGACCAGGCAGGCGATCAGTGCCGTGACCGGGCTGATGTGCCACAGGCTTGTGAGGCGGGCGAGGGCCAGCCAGGCGATGAGGCCATAACCTGCGCCGGAAGAAGATGTAAAAAGTATGACGGAATATGCCGGATCCATGAGTTTTAACTTCTCCTGCTATCGGGTTAGCGCCTTGTCCAGCCATTTGAAGAACGTGTTGCCTTCGACGGCATCTTCTGCAGCTTCAAGGTGGTCAGTCGTGCCGGTGTCGCCCGCCCGGTCCTTGCGTGGACGCGGCGGCAGGTAGCGATTGACAGGTTCATAACCGCTTTCGGGCATCAGGGCATAGCCACCGCGGCGTTCCACCAGCGTGGAAATATCGGATTGGGGGTCGCCCAGGTCCCCGAAATGGCGGGCGCCGGCCGGACAGGCGATTACGCAGGCTGGCTTGCGTTCGCTTTCTTCCAGGTTTTCGTTGTAAATACGATCAATGCAGAGGGTGCACTTTTTCATGATACCGTCATCTGCATCGTACTCCCGGGCGCCGTAAGGGCAGGCCCAGGAACAGAGTTTGCAGCCAATGCATTTCTCAGCATCGACCAGCACGATGCCATCCTCTTCCCGTTTGTAAGAAGCGCCGGTAGGACAAACCGTGACACAGGCGGGTTGCTCACAATGCAGGCAGGAGCGGGGGAAATTGACGGTACGTGTCTGATGATCGTCCTGGGTCTCAAAGACGTGCACCCGGTTGAACCAGACCCCCGACGGGTCTTTGCCGTAGGCATCGGTATCAGTCAGCGGCGCCGAATGACCCCCGGCGTTCCACTCTTTGCAGCTGACCGCGCAGGCATGGCAGCCCACGCAAATGTCGAGATCGGTGACGAGACCCAGTTTCTTTTGAGTTGATTTTGGCAGACTGGTCATGACTGATCCTTCCGGCGCCAACTGCCTTTGGGCAGGAATTGTTCACCGAACCTCAATATTCCGGGTCGCTTCTGGACGCCAGGTACAGGCTTCAGCGGTTCAAATTGCGGCTCGCTGACCTCGGCGCCTGCCTCAGTCTTGCTGATTTTTACCCGCAGATCGAACCAGGCGGCCTGACCGGTGACCGGGTCGGAATTGCTCATGCGCCGCTTTTTACCATCGCCGCCCTCGGGGAGCAGCTCGGAAATCAGGTGATTGAGAAGGAAACCTTTTTCACCCTCTGCCGCATCATCTTCCAGGTTCCAGGCCCCGCGGCGTTTGCCAATGGCGTTCCAGGTCCAGACAGTATTGCGCTCACAGCCCGTCATGGTGCGTACCTGGGCCTTGATTTTGCCGTGGTGGCTCTCCACGTATACCCAGTCGTCATCCCCGATGCCCAGTTCAGCCGCCAGGTCGCGATGCATGCACAAGCGGTTGTAGCCATGAATCTGTCTGAGCCAGGCATTCTGCGAACCCCATGAGTGGTACATGGCAGCCGGCCGTTGGGTAATGGCGTGGATGGGGTATTCCTTGAGTGAAACCAGGGATTCCTCGATGGGCTGGTACCAGATGGGCAGGGGGTCAAAATACGCTCCGATCCGTTCTCGCAATTCATCAGGGGGCTGAATTTCACCATGGCCCTGCGCCGCCAGCTTGAATCGCTGCAAAGGCTCACTGTACATCTGCATGACGATCTGATCCGCGTTGGGAATGAAGCCCATGCTGTGCGCATAGTCCAGGTAGCCGCGGTTGGCGTGCTTGTAGTACAGCTGGGAATCCGGCAGGTGGTGCTGCCAGAAGCAACCGTTATCGATATAGCGCTGTAGCTGGTCAGGGTTGGAGTCGCCCTTGCCCTGCTGGTCACCGTCGGACCCTCGCCAGCCAGCCAATGGGCCGATGCCCGGCATGCGCTGATGGTTGACCAGGTAATCCGGGTAGCCGCCCGGGTATGCGGGCGTGCCGTCTTCATTGCTGAACGCCGGCAATCCCAGGCGCGCTCCCAGCTCAATCAGCACATCCTGGAAGGGGCGCACGTCGCGGTCCGGCTCCACCACGGGTTGGCGGATGGAATCGGCCGGGCCGTGCGCGGTGCTGATCGGCCGGTCCAGCAGACTGACGCAATCCCAGCGCTCCAGGTACGTTGTGTCCGGCAGCACCAGGTCGGCATAGGAGACCATTTCCGATGCATAGGCATCCGAATAAATAATGTGGGGAATCTTGTATTCACCGGTGGCTTCGTCGATGTCGGTGAGCATCTCCATGGTGCCCTTCGAATTCATCGACGAGTTCCAGGCCATGTTGGCCATGTACAGGAACAGGGTGTCGACCGGGTACGGATCGCCCGCCCAGGCATTGTGGATCACCATGTGCATCAGGCCGTGAGCCGAAAACGGGTGCTCCCAGGAAAACCCCTTGTCGATCCGGCAGGGGCTGCCGTCTTCATTGACCAGCAGATCTTCCGGACCGTTGATGAACCCCAGTGGTGGTCCGGGCATGGGTTGGCCAGCGTTGACCTGGCCGGGCTTGCCGGTAGGTTTCGGACCCGGCGGGCAGGGGCGCGGGAACGGCGGCTTGTAGCGGAACCCGCCCGGGCAGTCGATGCTGCCGAGCAACATCTGCAGCAGGTGGATCGCGCGGCAGGTGTGGAAGCCGTTGGAGTGGGCTGATATGCCCCGCATGGCATGCATGGCAACCGGCCGGCCGATCATCTTGTCGTGTTTGCGCCCTGCCCAGTCGGTCCACTCAACATCCAGTTCAATTTCCTGCTCGAACGCTGCATGGGCGAGTTCAGCAGCAATCCTCTTAATCGTTTCGGCTGGAATCCCGGTGGCCTCGGCGACCTCGACCGCGGAATATTCCTGTCCCAGGTAGCGCCTGGCCATGATTTCGAAAGCAGGCCGAGCCCTGGTGCCGTCGTCCAGTTCGAAAATGCCGCTCAATTCAGGAGCGATATCCGGTAACAGCGCGTTTGTGGGTCGGTCCTTGTGCTTTTCCCAGCTTAAGGGGTTGCCTTCATCATCGCGCAAAAACAGCCCGTCTTCCGGGTGACCTTCCTGCGACCGGACCAGCCAGGCCGCATTGGTGTATCGAATCAGGAAATCCAGGTCAATTTTCTGCGCTTTCAGCAGTTCATGAATCAAGGCCATCACGAACAGCCCGTCAGTCCCCGGCCGGATGCCGATCCACTCGTCGGCGATCGCTGAATAACCGGTACGTACAGGGTTTACCGAGACATACTTGGTGTTCTCCCGGGTTTTCAGCAGGCCCAGTCCGCTCTTGATCGGGTTGGAGTCATGGTCTTCGGCCACGCCGAACATCATGAAGTAGCGCGTATGTTCCCAATCGGGCTCGCCGAACTCCCAGAAAGATCCGCCAATGGTGTAAAGCCCGGCGGCCGCCATGTTGACCGAACAAAAGCCGCCATGAGCGGCATGGTTGAGCGTGCCGAATTTCGTCGCCCAGAACGCGGTCAGTGACTGGCTCTGATCCCGGCCGGTGAAGAAGGCCAGTTTACGGGGGTCGGTGGCACGAATATCTGAAAGCCAGCCGGTGGCAATATCGAAAGCTTCTTCCCAGGATATCTCCTCGAATTCACCGCTTCCCCTGGGGCCAGTCCGCTTCAGCGGTGCTGAAAGGCGAGCCGGCGAAAGGTGCTGCATGATGCCCGAAGAGCCTTTTCCACAAAGCACACCCTTGTTGACCGGGTGATCGGGATTTCCTTCGATGTAGCGAACCTGTCCGTCGGTCAGGTGCACTTTGATGCCGCAGCGGCAGGCGCACATGTAACACGTCGTGTACTTGATTTCGTCGGAGATTTTCGGGGAGGTGTCTACCTGTTCCTGATGAAGGGTCATCAGCAGTTTCCTGGTGTGAGTTAATCCGGGGGCTTATCCAACAAACTTTAGCATATTAGCAAAAGGTAATAAATGATCAGAGGCAGGTTTCAGTCACTTTCAGCTTGGTAAATACGCCGTAGCTTACGGTTGTTGAACACCAGGCCCGATAAAGCGGTCAGCAAGGCCACGGTTCCCAGGATGATGGCCAGCCTGGTCCATGGCTGATCCCAGGCGATGCGCATGGCCGCGAAGAAATACAGGGAGCGCAGCCATTCCAGGGCTCCAGCCAGTAAAAGGATTTGAAACAGGCGCGGAATCCAGCTTTTTCGCATGAACAAAAGTAAAGGCGTTATCGCACACAGGACGGTCAGCGGGACAAGGCCCGCGCGGTAAAAATGCGCGCCCAGTAAAAGGAAGCTGAGGATGACGGGAATCAGTTTCAGTGCATTCATGATCAACAGCATTTTACCTGGTTTTTGCCGGAGTAGAGGTGAACCTGCATGCGCTCAGGCCGTGGGCTTCACGTTCGCGTTCAGGCGGAACAGGTTGGTGGGGTCGTACTCGTTCTTCACCCGTGCCATGCGCTCGTAATTGCCCTGGTAATTCCTGTTGACCTTGTTTTCGGCGTGGTCGTCGACCTCGTTGGTGTACCAGCCATCCGTGAACGGTTCGAACTCCTTCCAGAAGTCCTTGATGTACCTGACGTGCGAGTCGCGTGATTCGTTCATTGGCCATTCGACCACGGCGAACATGTTGGCGATGGACTTGCGGTGGGCGAAAGCGGTGGCGTCCGCCGGCACCCGGCCGATGGCTCCGCCAGAGTGCTGGAAGAACATGGTCGAGCCGCGCTCGTTGAAGGTCTTGTAGTTCTGCGCGATGGTGCTGACCAGTTGGTCCGGAAATTCATTGATAAAGCCGGATTTTAGATAGCTGCCCTTGTTGCGGGGGTCGGTGTTGTCCCAGCTGCGTTGCAGGGCGACATAATCGACTGAACGGGTCCCGTCGTCAACCGGCGTGCCTACTTTTTTGATCAATGAATAGATCTTGTCAGCGCCGCTTTCCGGGCCGGAGTAGCAGGTGCTTAACAGGACACCGCCGTCGGTCGTGCCGGGGTCCGAAAACACCGCAAAATCCAGGTACAGGTCATCCGGCGCTTCGGTGACGTAATCGGCATAGAAACTGAGCACATCCCGGAGTTTATCGAGTGGGTAAATAATGTCACCGCCAATGACTTTCCGTTGCATAGGATGCAATTGGAATTCGAACGAGGTGACCACGCCAAAATTACCGCCACCGCCGCGCACGCCCCAGAACAGGTCGGGATGCTCACTGGCGTTGGCATGCACGAGCTTGCCGTCAGCGGTGACAATATCGACGCCAGTGACGTTATCCAGGGCCAGCCCGAATCGTCTCGCGAGCCTTCCAAAGCCGCCGCCGAGAGTGAGGCCGCCAACGCCCGTATGGGAAACCGTTCCCGCAGTAGTCACCAGCCCTTGCGCCATGGCCTCGTGATCCAGCTCACCCAGCAGGCTTCCGCCCGCGATGTAGGCTGTGCGGGTTTCCGGGTCGACCCTTGCGCTACGAAACGAGGAAAGGTCAATCTGCATACCGCCTTCACAGGTCGACTTACCCGAGAAGCTGTGGCCGCCGCATTTCACCGCGACCAGTAATTCGCGTTCGCGTGCAAAGGTCACTGCACTCATGATGTCGGCTGCCCCGCTGGGCTGAACGATCAATGCAGGGTGCTTGTCGATGACCGGATTCAGCACGCGGCGGGCGCTGTCATAGCCTTCTGCACCCGGCAACAACATCCGGCCGCGGAGACTGTCGGCCAGTTCCTTCACTGCAGCCTGTTCCAGCGTAATCTGTGCGCCACTGCCGGTCACGGCATTGACATCCCTGCTGACATCGCTCATTGCAGCCATGGCTGCAGCCAGTGCCTGCGAGGTGGGAAGTGAGGCAGCGACCGCGGCAGCGACGGATGATTGAAGGAAGTGGCGTCTTTTCATGAAGGGTTCTCCTCGGCAAAATCTTATAGTTGTTGTCCTGGTAACCATAGTTGAGGAAATGAATTCATGCCACATCGAGTTCGGAAACGTGCCTTGTTCTGGCGCCGCGATTTCCTCTGCAGGTAGAATAGCTTTTTACCTCAGAGATCCCTCAATATGTCCGCTGACCAACGATTCACCGGTACCGACCGTTACGTCGTCACCGAAGACCTGATGACCGCTGTCAACGCCGCCGTGGTGCTCGGCCGCCCCATCCTGATCAAGGGCGAACCCGGAACCGGCAAGACCCAGCTGGCCGAGGAAATAGCGAGAGGCCTGGGCCGGCCGCTGCTGCAGTGGCATGTCAAATCCACAACCAAGGCACAGCAGGGCCTGTACGAATACGATGCGGTGGCCCGTTTGAGGGATTCGCAACTGGGTGACGAAAAGGTTCACGATATTGCCAACTACATTGTCAGGGGGCCGCTGTGGGAGGCCTTCGAGCAGGATGTTCAACCGGTTTTGCTGATCGATGAGATCGACAAGGCGGATATCGAGTTTCCAAATGATTTGCTGCGTGAGCTGGACCAGATGGAGTTTTATGTTTATGAAACCCACCAGACCGTGGTTGCGCGGCATCGCCCCATCATCGTGATCACCAGCAATAACGAGAAAGAACTGCCGGATGCCTTTTTGCGCCGCTGCTTTTTCCATTACATCCGGTTTCCGGACGAAGAAACGATGCGTGACATCGTTGATGTTCATTTCCCGGGTCTCAAAAAGCAGTTGTTGGACGAGGCGCTGCGGTCATTCTTCGAGCTGCGCGAAGTGCCGGGCCTGAAGAAGAAGCCATCGACTTCCGAGTTGCTGGACTGGTTAAAGCTGTTGCTGGCCGAGGACATTTCCCCGGAGGCTCTTTCCAGCAACGATCGGCGTAAGACCTTACCGCCGCTGCATGGCGCCTTGCTGAAAAACGAGCAGGACGTACACCTGTTCGAGCGGTTGATCTTCCTGAACCAGCGCGAAGGGCGTTGAACGGGGTCAGCTCAAAGCCATGTTGATCCGCTTCTTTTTCATGCTGCGCGACGGTGGGCTAAAAGTGTCCATCACTGAGTTCCTGACCTTGCTCGAAGTTCTGGAGCGACGCGTGGCGGGTTATAGCGTGGACGAGTTCTATTACCTGGCACGCGCCTCCCTGGTCAAGGACGAAGCGCTGTATGATCGCTTCGATCGCGTATTTTCAGAGCATTTTAGCGGTATAAAAGCTCTTTTTGGCGAAGATGACACCGAAATACCGGAAGATTGGCTCCGTCACCATTATGAGCGCCTGATGTCCGAGGAAGAAAAGGCGCTGGTGGAGTCGCTGGGTGGCTGGGAGCAGCTGATGGAGACGCTGCGGCAACGGCTGGCGGAGCAACAGGAGCGCCACGAAGGCGGTAACAAGTGGATCGGTACCGGTGGTACATCACCCTTCGGTGCTTTTGGCTACAACCCCGAAGGTATTCGCATCGGGCAGGCAGGTTCGCGCCACCGCCGGGCAGTGAAAGTCTGGGACCGGCGTGAGTTTCGAAACCTGGATGATTCAATCGAACTGGGAACCAGAAATCTGAAAGTTGCTCTGCGGCGGCTGCGGCGCTTTGCGCGGGAAGGCGCTGCGGATGAGCTGGATTTACCCGATACCATCGAGAGCACGGCGCGCAATGCCGGACTGCTGGACATCAGGATGGTGCCCGAAAAGCACAATGCCGTAAAAGTGCTGTTGTTCCTCGACGTTGGTGGCTCCATGGACGATCACGTCAGGGTGTGTGAAGAACTGTTTTCCGCTGCACGTGGCGAGTTCAAGCACCTGGAGTATTTTTACTTCCACAACTGCGTTTACGAGGGCGTCTGGAAGGACAATGCCCGCCGCCATTCGGACCGCACGCCGCTGGTGGATGTCCTGCATAAGTATGCAGCTGACTACAAACTGATCCTGGTCGGTGACGCAACCATGAGCCCCTATGAAATCCACTACCCGGGTGGCAGTGTCGAACATTGGAATGAAGAAGCGGGCGCCACCTGGATGCAGCGGCTGCTGAATACCTATTCCAAGGCCATCTGGCTGAACCCGGAACCACAACAACGGTGGGAGTACACGCCTTCCATCCGAATGATGTCCGAGTTGATGGAAGAAAGAATGTTTCCGCTGACGGTCCGCGGGCTTGAAGATGCCATGCGCGAGTTGAGCTAGAATAGTCTAGATGGATAACCCAACCACACTGCTTGTAGCCATCATGTACGTCACGATCGTAGCGACCGGTCTGGTCAATGTTTTGATGGCGCTGTCTGATATTGTCGGCGGTAAAAGTAAGTCCGATTCGCTGCATACGGGATGGCTGGTGCTCCTGTTGCTGGCTTACCTGAGCTTTTTCTGGGAGACCACGGCTATCCTGGAAATTGAAGGCTGGGACTTTCTTGCTTTTGTCAGCTTCATCATGGGTCCCATTGTTTTTCTCTTCGCAACCAATCTCATCACTTCGCCAAATGAGGTTGAAGAAGAACCGATGGGGTCGTACTACTTCGAACAGGGCAGTCGTTTCTTCATGTTGCTATGCCTGGTGCAAATCTGGATCATCGGTCTGGACGTGGTATTTAGCACGATCGGCTATGCAACTTACCTGACAGCGGGTATCGGTATTCTGTTACTGGTGATGATGATTTCGAGAAACCACCGCCTCCATGTGACCGGCCTGGCCATCCTTCTGTCAGCTTTCCTTGCTCGAATCGTGCTTCGGGCGTTTTACGGCTAATAGAAAAATTCGGCGATCCGGCGCTAACCGGTGTAAAGTTCATCCTTAAATTCTTATGCTGGCAACAGGGGCCAAATTTTCACATGACAGCATCACCCAACAAACGCAACAGTTACACACGCGAAGACCTGGTCGATTGCGGGCAGGGCGATCTATTCGGCCCGGAGACGGCGAAGTTGCCGGCCGGAAACATGCTGATGATCGACCGGATCGTCGACATCAACAGCGACGGTGGCGAACATGGATTAGGGTCGATCACTGCGGAACTGGATATTCGACCGGACCTGTGGTTTTTCGGCTGCCACTTCGTCGAAGATCCGGTCATGCCCGGTTGCCTGGGACTCGATGCGCTTTGGCAGTTGTGTGGTTTCTTTCTTGCATGGTCCGGTTGCAAAGGCAAAGGTCGGGCTTTGGGCGCAGGTAATGTAAAATTCACCGGACAGATTCTCCCCACAGCCAAAAAGGTAACGTACAGGCTGGAAATGAAACGTGTGATACTGCGCAGATTGAACATGGTGATTGCTGATGGGACCGTTTCGGTTGATGGCCGAGAGATTTATTCAGCAGAAGATTTGAAGGTCGGGCTGTTTTTGTCCACAGATAGTTTTTGAGGTAATTATGCGTCGGGTAGTCGTAACGGGTATGGGGATTGTTTCCTGCCTGGGAAACACAAAGGAAGCAGTGACGGATTCATTGCGCAACAGCATTTCGGGCATCAGTTTCAACGAGTCATTCCGCGAAATCGGTTTGCGGAGCCATGTTTCGGGTTCGGTTGATATCGACCTGGTAGAACTGATCGACAGAAAACACAAACGGTTCATGGGTGACGCGGCATCTTATGCTTATGTCGCAATGCAAAGGGCCATTGAAGATGCCGGTCTGGATAGTGAAGATATTTCCAACACGCGAACCGGCCTGATAGCCGGCTCGGGCGGTGCTTCGAGTTCGAATATTGTCTGGGGCGCCGACACTCTGCGCGAAAAAGGCGTTCGTCGCGTCGGGCCTTACCTGGTGCCACGCTGCATGAGCAGCACCATATCTGCCTGCCTCTCCACGCATTTTAAGATTCTGGGTCTGAATTACTCCGTGACTTCGGCCTGTGCTACCAGCACCCATTGCATCGGTTCGGCAGTTGAGCAGATCCAGTTTGGTAAGCAGGACGTGATGTTTGCAGGCGGCGGTGAAGAGGAAGACTGGAGCCTGGCAATGATGTTTGACGGCATGGGCGCATTATCTACTGCTTACAACGACGATCCTGCGCTGGCTTCCCGGGCTTACGACGCCAACCGGGATGGTTTCGTTATCGCCGGCGGCGGCGGCATGGTCGTTCTGGAAGAACTGGAGCATGCACGGGCGCGCGGAGCGAATATATACGCGGAAATCGTCGGTTATGGCACCAGTTCAGACGGCGACAATATGGTTGTGCCATCGGGTGAAGGGGCCATTCGCTGCATGCGCCAGGCGCTGGAATCGATTGAATCACCCATTGACTATATCAATACGCACGGCACCAGTACTCCGGCTGGAGACATCGCTGAGCTGGACGCCATGCGTGGAGTTTTCGGTGAAGACTTACCGCCCTTCAGCTCAAGCAAATCCCTTTGTGGCCATTCGCTCGGGGCTGCAGGCGTTCAGGAGGCGATACATTGCCTGCTGATGATGGAGAATGACTTCATGGCAGGTTCGGCCAATATTTCCGAGCTGGACCCTGGCGCTGAAGGCTTGCCGGTATTACTGGAAACCCGCGAAAACACGCCATTGAACCAGGTTTTGACCAACAACTTTGGTTTTGGTGGAACGAACGCGAGCATGGTTTTTCGCAAATTGTAGTCCTTACGACCAGATTCAGCGCATGGCCGCCAGGCACTCGATTTCGACCCTGGAATTCAGCGCAAGGCCACTGGAGCCGAGTGCGCTTCTGGCAGGCGGGTTTTTTGGAAAATAGGTGATATAAACCTCGTTCATGGCGCCCCATTCGTCAATGTCAGCCAAAAATACCGTGCACTTGACGACCTCATCCAGTGAGGATCCGTACTTTTCCAGGCTGGCCTTGATATTTTCCAGTGCCTGCCGCGTCTCACCCTTGATGCCGCCCGCCGCCAGTTCCGAAGTGCCTGGGATATTGCCGATTTTGCCGGACAGGTAGAGCATATGGCCCACCTTAACGGCGTCCGAGAAAGGGAGTTGCATGTCCGGATTGGAACTGTAGTGCTCCACTTCCAGGTCGCTGGCCAGTGCGGGTCCGGCCACTAGAACAGACAGGCCCAACAGGGTAACAATCACAGATTTCATTTCTCTCCTCCTCGCGCAAATTTAGCAATGTGTTCGGACGCGCTGAACGCCAGAGCCTGGATGTTCATCGCCAGCCAGCCCGCGCCTGCCGTTGTCCGGTTTGCCTCAAGGCGCACTCATCAATTCGATGGCAGAGATCACCGTTGCTTCAACCCCGGACTTGATGCTGGGTTCGGGTTCAACGAAAAAGTAGGGCGAGTGGTGGGATGGCGCGTTTTCGACCTCACCCTCCGGCGTGCCTCCCACGGCGAAGTAAACGCCCTTAACCCCCGTTTCCGGTTGGACAAAGTAAGAAAAATCTTCTGCCCCCATGCCGGTACGTGGCGTTAATTGTACGAACTCTTCCCCCATCTTGTTCGTGACAGCGGCCAGCACACGCTCTGCGGTGGCGCGGTCATTGATGGTGGGCAGTGTCGTTTCTACAGGCGAGCGGATTACTTCTGGAAGCAGGTCTTCAGGCAGTCCGAAAGAACGGGCCACGCCTTCTGCCACGCGGTCGATGCCGTCGAGTAACAATGTTCTGACCTCCGGATTATCCGAGCGCACGGTCAGCTGCATTTCAACCCGGTCACTGATGATGTTGTGCTTGGTGCCGCCATGTATCGAGCCAACGGTAATGACGCCCGACTCCAGCGGGGGAATGGTGCGGCTGACCACCGATTGCAGGGTCACGACGATCTGGGAAGCCACCAGGACCGGATCGATTCCCTTGTGCGGTGATGCACCGTGTGCTCCCACACCGTGAACAATGATGTCTACGGAATCCGAACTGGAAGCCACCACGTCCAGCGGAATCTCGATCATGCCCGAAGCGATGCCGGCGGCTACATGAAAAGCCAGCGCATAGTCGGGTTTGGGAAACCGCTCATACAGGCCATCAATCAGCATGGCGCGCGCACCGGAGATGCGCTCCTCGGCCGGCTGACCTATCAGCACCAGTGTGCCCGACCACTCGTCCTTCCGCGCGGCCATCTGCCGGGCCGTTCCCACCAGGGCCGTGATATGCACATCGTGGCCGCAGGCATGCATCACGGGATATTCCTTGCCGCCCGGCCCTGCCTGTACAGCTTTGGAAATGTATTCCAGCTCGTTGTCTTCTTTGAGGGGCAACCCGTCCATATCGGCCCGGATCATCAGGACGGGCCCGTCACCGTTCTTCATCACCGCCACAATCCCGGTGCCACCAACCCCCTCGGTCACTTCATAACCCAACGCACGGATTTCTTCCGCCAGCCGTTTCGCCGTGGCGAATTCGAGGTTTGAAAGTTCAGGGTTTTGATGAAAGTGAACAAAGAGTGATTCGAGATTCTCGTCATAATCCGCAGCAATCGAGTCGCGTAAATTATCGCTGGCCCAGAGACCAGGGGCAAAGGTGAGAAGGGTGGTCAACAGGGAAACTGGCAGGGCCTTCATTCGGTTCTCCGGAACTTCAAAAAACCGTAAGACTAAGGCTTCGTGCCCACCGGCGCCAGTATTACCTCCCTTCGTCACAAAAACCGTATAAAATTCCGACCCTATGGCGAAATTCATTCCTGTTGACGTATTCGACCTGGTTATTTTCGGCGGCGCGGGCGATCTGGCCCTGCGCAAGCTGATGCCAGCCCTTTATCATCGCGATGGTGACGGTCAATTGCCGCCCGGTTGCCGGATTCTATCCGTCGGCAGAAGTGCGATGTCCCATGAAGTGTTTCTCGGGAAGGTGGAGGAATCATTGCGCAGCAACCTGGGCGAATCGGAATTTTCCAGAGCACTCTGGCAGTTCTTCGCGGACCGTTTGCAGTACATCCAGACGGACGCCACCGATCATTCCAGCTGGGGCGAGCTGAAAACGGCACTGGAAGGCTATGACGACCGGGTTCGCGTGGCATACCTGGCCACCTCTCCCTCCCTGTTCGGGACCATCGCGACCGGCTTCCGGGAAAACGGCCTGATCCATGACAACGTCCGGATCGTGCTGGAAAAACCGGTCGGAAGAGACTACCAGTCAGCGCGCGAAATCAACGACCAGGTGGGTGAATGTTTTCCGGAAAATCGCATTTTCAGGATTGATCATTATTTGGGCAAGGAAACGGTCCAGAACCTGCTGGCGGTGCGGTTCGCCAATTCCCTGTTCGAACCTCTGTGGAACCGCGGCAATGTTGATCACGTCCAGATCACGGTCGCTGAGGACCTGGGCGTGGGCGGGCGCATCGAGTTTTACGACCAGGTCGGCACCCTGCGTGACATGGTCCAGAATCACCTGATGCAGTTACTGTGCCTGGTCGCCATGGAGCCACCGGCCAGCCAGCATCACAACGCGGTTCGTGACGAAAAGATGAAGGTGTTGCGGGCACTCAAGCCGATTGGGCCGGAACAGGTCAAACGGCACACGGTGCGGGGCCAGTACCAGGCCGGCGCCATCGGTGGGCAGCCCGTGAAGGGATTTCTTGAAGAACTGGGAAGTGAAGACAGCCAGACCGAGACGTTTGTCGCCGTGAAAGCAGAGATAGAAAACTGGCGCTGGTCCGGTGTGCCCTTCTACCTGCGCAGTGGAAAAAGACTTAAGAAGAAGTACTCGGAGATTGTCGTTCAGTTTCAGCATATTCCGCATTCCATTTTTCCTGAGCTAACCGGTGACAGCGCTCCAAACCGGCTGACCATCCGTTTGCAACCGGATGAGGGCATGAAGCTGAGCCTGATGTCGAAGGAGCCTGGTCCTGGTGCATTCGGTCTGCGGCCGGTGTCGCTGGACCTCAGTTTCGAAGAGGAGTTTGGCATGCGATACCCGGACGCCTACGAGCGACTGCTGATGGAGGTGATCAGGGGGAATCCCGCCCTGTTCATGCGCCGCGATGAGATTGAATCGGCCTGGCGCTGGATTGACGGGATCATCGAAGGCTGGGCCGAAAAACGGCCGGAAGTCGAAGGCTACGTGGCGGGTACATGGGGTCCGACCGCTTCATCCCTGATGCTGGACCGGGATGGCCGATCCTGGTTTGCCGGTTCCTGAGCGGGCAGGTGAAGCCCGTGTGGACAGAGTACCCGGACCGGCATATGGCCTCGGCCGCCGCAGCGGATATGCTGGCAAAGGGATTAAGGGGGGCCCTGGAGGGAGACGGCCTTGCCAGCCTGGTGGTCAGCGGCGGAACCACGCCACAGGAGTGTTTCCTCAACCTATCTCGCCACGATCTGGACTGGTCCCGGGTTACCATCGTCCCCAGCGATGAACGCTGGGTAGAACCGCATTGTGAAACCAGTAATGAACACCTGATACGCACCCGGTTGATGCAGGGTCCCGCAACTGCAGCCCGGTTGCTGTCGTTCTACCTGGAAGAACTGAACGCCGAGGAGGCGCCGGGAGTCATCACGAGCGAACTGGATCGACTGGCCAGGCCCTTTGCATGCACCCTGCTGGGCATGGGGGAAGACGGTCATTTCGCCTCCCTGTTTCCGGACTTCAGTGGTCTGGACCAGGCCCTGGATCCCGAGAATCCCAATCAGTGCCTGATGGTCAGAACCGCCGGCAGCCCCTACCTGCGTATCAGTCTTACGTTTTCCGCATTGCTTGAGTCGTCCGCCATCGTGTTATTGTTTTTCGGGGCTGCCAAGCGCCGCGTTTACGAAGCGGCTGCCGCCGGTGACACGGGCTACCCGGCAGCGGCGCTGTTATCCCAGGAAAAAGTACCCGTTACGGTCATTTGGGCGCCATGAATTGCGTTCCGGAGAATTGAAATGAACCCAGTATTACAACGCGTCACGGACCGGATTCGTGAACGAAGTGAAGAATCCCGCGGCGATTACCTCGACCGCCTGGACCGGGCGGCAGAGGCAGGCCCTGCCCGGCTGAGCCTGTCCTGCAGTAACCTCGCCCACGGCATTGCTGCCTGTGGCGATGACGACAAGGCAGCCCTGACCGGGGAGAGCACTCCCAACATCGCGATTGTCTCGTCTTACAACGACATGCTGAGCGCGCATCAGCCTTTTGAGACTTTTCCAGCGCTGATCCGTAAAGCAGCCCATGAAGCCGGGGCCGTGGCGCAGTTTGCCGGGGGAGTGCCCGCCATGTGCGATGGTGTGACCCAGGGCGAAGACGGCATGGAGCTTTCCCTGTTCAGCCGCGACGTAATCGCCATGTCCACCGCGGTTGCCTTGTCGCATAATATGTTCGACGCTGCGATTTGCCTGGGTGTCTGCGACAAGATCATTCCCGGCCTGCTGATCGGCGCCTTGAGCTTTGGCCACCTGCCGTTTGTTTTTGCACCGGCGGGACCGATGGTTTCCGGCCTGCCGAACAAGGAAAAAGCCCGGATTCGTGCAGAATTTGCCCAGGGGCTGATCGGCCGAGAGGAATTGCTGAGGGCGGAATCTGAATCGTACCATTCCGCCGGCACCTGCACTTTTTATGGAACGGCCAACAGCAACCAGATGCTGATGGAGTTTATGGGGCTGCAATTACCCGGCGGCTCTTTCGTCAATCCCGGTACGCCCATGCGCGACGCGCTGACCCGCGAGGCGGTTAGGCAGGTCCTGAAGATCCGCGAAGAGGGTGGTGACTACACGCCCATCGGCCGGATTGTCGATGAGAAAGCGATCGTAAATGCCATCGTGGGTTTACTGGCGACCGGGGGGTCTACCAATCACACGATTCACCTGGTAGCCATCGCCGCTGCCGCCGGTATCCGGATCAACTGGGATGATTTTGCAGAGCTTTCAACGGTCGTTCCCCTGCTGGCGCGGGTGTATCCCAACGGACTGGCGGACGTGAATCACTTTCATGCGGCCGGCGGGCTGGGTTTCGTCATCGGGACATTGCTGGACCAGGGGTTGCTGAATGAAGATGTCCGGACCATCCTGGGACAGGGCCTGGGGGATTTTCGGCAGGAGCCGGTACTGGAGGCCGGTTCGATCGGGTGGAAGCCTGCCCAGGATCAGTCGCTGGATACCGATATCGTCCGTCCCGCTTCGGACCCATTCAGCCCGGAAGGCGGGCTCAAGCTCGTCAAGGGTAATCTGGGCAGAGCTGTGATTAAGGTATCTGCCGTAGCAGAGGAACATCATCGCATCCAGGCGCCGGCGCGGATTTTTGACTCTCAGCAGGCATTTGTCAATGCATTCAACCGGGGTGAGTTCACCAGCGACATGGTGGTTGTACTGACGCACCAGGGCGCTTCCAGCAACGGCATGCCTGAACTGCACAAGCTGACCCCCTTCCTCAAGATATTACAGGACAGCGGTCTGAAGGTCGCCCTGCTGACAGACGGCCGCATGTCGGGGGCTTCAGGGTCAGTCCTGGCCGCCATTCACACCACCCCGGATACACTGGGAGGCGGCCTGATCGGCCAGGTCGAGGAGGGTGACAGCATCCTGATCGATGCCGTGAACGGAGTGCTCGAACTGGAGGTGTCCGGCGAAGAGTTGGCCTTGCGTCCGCCTGCTGCAGTGGGCAGTGAGGACAGCAGTCATGGGATGGGCCGGGAACTGTTCGAGGTTTTCCGCCGCAACGCCGGTGAAACCGAATCGGGGGCTTCTGTCTTCTAGTCAGGTCAGTTTAATTACTGCCTTTGACCCGAAGCGTGGCTTGCGTTGTATCATGCACTTGCACACCGCTACCAAACGTCAGGGGACTCGCTTGTGACCTTTTCAAAGGCAAAACTGGATGCAATTGTGACGTCGATCAGCTCTGTACTGATCGGCAAAGAATCAGAGGTCAGAACCGCTCTGGCATGCCTGCTTGCAAGGGGCCATCTGCTGATCGAGGATCTGCCCGGCCTGGGAAAGACCACGCTGGCCAATGCGATAGCGCGGGTCCTGGGCCTCGAATTCAATCGCATCCAGTTCACCAGTGATTTGCTGCCTGCCGACATCGTTGGCGTCTCCGTATATGAGAAGGCTGAGGGCGCATTCCGCTTCCTGCCAGGGCCCGTGTTTTGTCAGTTGCTGCTGGCTGACGAGATCAATCGCACTACCCCCAAGACCCAGAGCGCGCTGCTGGAAGCAATGGCCGAAGGCCAGGTCACGGTTGAGGGACAAACGCGCAACCTGCCGGTGCCGTTCTTCGTGGTCGCGACGCAGAATCCAATCCAGCACTCCGGCACGTTTCCCTTGCCGGAATCGCAGCTCGACCGTTTCCTGATGCGGGTGTCCCTGGGTTACCCGGACCTTGCCTCGGAAAAAATGATTCTGACCGGTGGTGACCCGCGGAAACGTCTCGACGAGATAAAGCCCTTGCTTTCTATCGGAGAACTGCTGGCCCTGCAAGACGAGGTCGATCGGATCAGCGTCGCTGAACCGGTGGTGGACTATCTGCAGCGCCTGATCCAGTTCACGCGAACGAGCGAGGTTTTCGAGTACGGCTTGTCACCTCGCGCGGCCCTGGCGATCCTGCAGTCGGCCAGGGCCATCAGCCTGCTGGACGGCCGGGCATTTGTCATCCCGGAAGACATCCAGGCTGTATTCCCGGCCGTCGCCAATCACAGGTTACAAGGCGCGGGCCGTGGCCACGACAGCGGCAGCCGGGTACTTATCGACAAGGTGCTCGATTCCGTCGACGTTGTCTGAGCGTGGCGCCGGCCCGGTCATGAACCCGCTGTCAGGAATCCGACAGGCATTACGCAGACGCTATCGTCGGTGGGTAGACCGCCGCACGCGGCTGGAAGACGAGTGTCGCCTGGACCATCGGCGCCTGTACATTCTGCCGTCGAAAGCAGGCTTCGGCTTCCTCGTTCTCGTGGCTGCGCTGTGGTTGCTGGCGACCAATTTTGAAAACAACCTGGTCTTCATGCTCTGTTTCCTGCTATTGGCCCTGTTCGTGGTGAGCATTCACTTCACCCACGGCACGCTTTCTGGTTTACGGGTCAAGCCGGTTCGTGCCCAGTCCGTGTTCAAAGGTGAGGCGACTGCGGTCGAACTCTGTTTCAGCCAGGTCCGGGCCCGGCGCCGCGAGCAGGTGGTGTTGCGCTTCGCAGGTGGCGAGACCCTGATGGTGACACTCGAAAAGGCCGGTGATACCTTCGTGACCGTGCTGGCGCCAACGACCCGGCGGGGTTATCTCGATACCGGCCTGTTGACCATCGAAAGCGTTTATCCGGCGGGCCTGATGCGCGTGTGGACCTACATTCGTTTTCGCTTTGACGCGGCCGTTTTTCCAGTGCCTTTAGCGGACCGGGCACGTGCTTCAGGTCGGCGCGGATCCGGTGATGGTCACTACTCTGGTACGTCCGGCTCCGATGATTACGTCGGGTTGAAAACTTTCGAGACTGGTGAGTCTCTGCGGCACGTTGCATGGAAACAATACGCGCGCGAGCAGGGACTCTGGTCCAAGCAATACGGCGACCCCGTCGACAGCAGGGTGTGGGTGGACTGGGACGACTACGCAGGGATGGACACCGAGCAGCGCCTGTCACGGATGACCTGGCAGATTTGTGAATGCGAGGCTGCAGGCAAGGTGTACGGCTTGCGGCTGCCGGGTACGGAACTTCTGCCCAACCAGGGATTGGCTCACCGGCAGTCGGCACTTCGGTGCCTTGCTCTGTACGGTATCAACGATGAAGCCGGGGCTGTAGATGCGACGTCCTGACTGGAAACTGTCCCGCAACGGCCTGTTCTGGGTCCTGTTCGCCTTCACTGCCGTAATCGCGCTGCACCTGGACCACCTGCCCCCCTGGGTGACGGCCGTTGCGGGACTATGCATCCTGTGGCGAATTCTCGAATATCGCGGCGTGGTCCCGTTCCCGCCCTGGCCGCTCAAGGCCATCCTGGTGGCGGGTTGTATGGCCGGGTTGGCCGTGGACTATCCGTCGCTGCTGGGCCTGGAGCCGATGCTCGCGATGCTGATGGCGGGATTCGGTTTGAAGTTGCTCGAAATGCACCACAAGCGGGACGCCGTCGTGCTGGTCTACCTGGCTTTCTTCACGGCAGCCGTGGACTGCATCTTTACACAGGGAATCCCCGACTTCAGCCTGGTGCTGCTGACCTTTGTCATCGCAACATCTGCACTGGTCAGCATCAACCAATCTGGCAGTCGTGGCTTCTCCATGGGCTCTTCACGTATCGCTCTCAAAATGCTGGCAACTGCCCTGCCGCTGATGCTGGCACTGTTCCTCGTTGTTCCGCGATTGGGTGCGCTCTGGTCCATTCCTGTGCCGAAGAACCAGGCCCGAACCGGCGTTGGAGACACGCTTTCACCCGGTGAGATCTCAAGCCTTGTGGGTTCCGACAAGCTGGCATTTCGCGTCCGTTTCGATGGTGAGACACCGCCTCGCGAAAGGCTTTACTGGCGTGGGCTCGTATTCTCCGAGTTCGATGGCAGGGAGTGGAGTCAGGCGGATTTTTATGGCCCTGATCAGCCGATTCTAAGCCGCGGTAGCGACGAGAGCATCGTGCGGTTTGGCGAACCGGTGCGCTACTCGCTGACGATGGAGCCCACACACCGAAGATGGCTGTTCGCACTCTCGACACCTGCGACCGTCGAGCCTGGCATCCGCGGGATGCGGGACTCACGGCTGGTCAGCGTCGACAGGATCAGCCTGAGGCGCAATTACGAATTGCGTTCCTGGCTCGATTACCGACTGGAGCCGGAAGGGCTGCACCCGCATCGCGCTGAACTGGAGCGGAAACTGCCACCCGGCTCCAACCCGGAAACCGTACGAATAGCCAGGGAGTGGGCGCTGGAAACACCGGATGTCGAAGCACTCATCGCACGGGTGTTGCAGCTTTTCAATCGCTCTTTCATCTATACACTGGAGCCCCCGCTACTCGGCACGCATGCGGTTGATGAGTTCATGTGGGAGACCCAGCGTGGCTTCTGCGGTCATTTCGCGGGGAGTTTCGCTTTTTTCATGCGGGCAGCCGGCTACCCCGCCCGCGTGGTGGGTGGCTATCTTGGCGGCGAGGTCCATCCCACTGAAAACTTCGTCACGGTCCGTCAATACGATGCCCACGCCTGGGCTGAAGTCTGGATCGAGGGAAGGGGTTGGCAGCGCATCGACCCGACGGCTGCCGTTGCGCCGGAGCGGATTGAAATGAGCCTGGCCGATCTGTTCGGCAAAGAAGACGGCTTCCTGGCGGACAGCCCGTTAAGCCTTGCTCGCTTCCGCGATTTCAGACTGGTCAACTGGATCATCCTGCAGCGGGATTACTTTGACTACGCATGGGCTACCTGGGTGCTCGGTTACGACCAGCAGCAAGTTGAATTTCTTAAGCGCCTGCTGGGCCAGGTGTCTGTATTTCGGCTGAGTCTGCTGTTCCTGGTGGCCGCTGGCATTTCGCTGCTGCCGTACCTGGCTAAACGGCTGATCATCCGCCAGCGCGTTAAACCGGATCCGCGGGATGCCCTGATCCATATCTTCTGCGAGAAGATGGCCCGGGCCGGTCTGCCGCGGCGGACCGGCGAAGGTGTTCTCGATTTTGCCCGACGCATTGCAGCTGAGAGGTCGGAAGTCGAAACGGAGGTGATGGCCATTGCCAACACATACGTCACACAGCGGTATGACAACCGGTTTCCGCAGCGGATTGACGAATTACGAAAGATGGTTCGGCGTTTCAAACCACCTAAAGCGGAGCACGGCGTGAGCTATCGGTAAATCCCCGCTGGCGTCAGCTTCAGCAAACGTCCGCCGTCCCGATCCTCGAGCACCCATACATTTCCATCCGGGCCTTGCTCAACTTCTCGTATGCGGGCGCCGAGATCATAACGCTCTGCCTCGCTGGCGTTGTCGCCATGGATTTTCACCTGGATGATCGCGCGCGAGGCCAGTCCGGCAATCAGTGCCGAGCCCTGCCATTGGGGAAACTGTTCTCCAGAATAGAAGATCATCCCAGCAGGAGCGATTGTGGGCACCCAGGCTACTTTGGGCGCCTCGAATTCCGGCCGCGTGTTGTGATCCGGAATTTCTTCGCCACCGTAATGATCACCCTCGGAGACGATTGGATAACCGTAATTTTGGCCTTTCAATACCAGGTTCAATTCGTCTCCATGTAGCGGCCCCATCTCGGAATTCCACAGACGACCGTCGGTATCGAAGGCGATTCCCAGTGGATTGCGGTGCCCCAGCGACCAGATCTGTGCCGTGACATCCCCTTTGTCGAAAAATGGATTGTCTTCCGGTACCGAGCCATCGTCATTGAGCCTGACGATCTTCCCCAGGTTGCCGGTCATCTGCTGCGCCGGGTCAAATTTCTGCCGGTCGCCGGATGTAATGAACAAATAGCCTTCGGAATCAAAGATCATGCGATGACCATAATGCCCGTCATCGGTCACCTTTGGGTTCTGACGCCAGATCACTTCAACGTCTTCAAGACGGTTGTTGCCTTTGGTCAGCACAAGCCGCGCACGGGCGACCGCAGCGCCGCGTACATTGCCGACGCCGGACTCGGCGTAACTGAGATAAACCAGGGAGTTGTTCTCAAAATCGGGATGAAGGATGACATCACCCAGGCCACCCTGCCCACGGTAGTCGACGTTGGGGACTTCCTCGACGGGCCGGGATTTCTCACCTTCCTGGTCCACGATATAAAGCCGGCCTCTCTTTTCAGTCACCAGCATTCGGCCATCGGGCAGGAATGTCATGGCCCAGGGTTCATTGAATGTTGCCACCGGTGACACCTGGAAAGGTACTTCGGTTTCCTGGGCCCACGCAGGGATAGCCAGGTACAAAGTGATCAGTAATAAAACAGGTCGAAGCATAGTTTGAATCCGCAGGTTCGGTTTTGGTGAAAAGGAAGTATAAACTACCCGTTCACAATCAGATCAAAATCATGAATCGGTTCGACAAGGAGAAATGATGTTCCATTTGAAAACAGCATTCTTTTGCACCCTTATAAGCACCTTTGCGTTGTCTGCTTGCCAACCCGAGGCGCCCCGGGAGAATGCGGAGCAAACGCCGGCTCCGAAACCTGTTGCAGAAACTGTCGAAATTTCCCTTATCAGTCCTGAAAACTGGCCTTTGCAGAACCCCGTTTTTGTGCGCAATCCGGAAATGGAGCAACGGATCGAGGATCTGTTGTCCCGGATGACCCTGGAGGAAAAAGTAGGTCAGGTCATCCAGGCGGATATCGCTTCGGTGACTCCAGACGAAGTCCGGAAATACAATCTTGGCTCGATTCTGAATGGCGGCGGCTCAGCACCCGACGGTGATCTCAGAAATACACCGGATTCCTGGCTTGCGCTTGCAGATAAGTTTTGGGAGGCATCGACAGATACGACGGATGGTGGTGTCAGAATTCCCGTCATCTGGGGAACTGACGCTGTGCACGGGCATGGCAATATCGTGGGCGCGACCATTTTTCCACACAACATTGGCCTGGGAGCGGCCAATGACCCGGACCTGATGTATGAGATAGGGCGTGTGACTTCACTGGAAATGCTGGCCACCGGGCTGGACTGGACGTTCGCTCCTACCATCGCGGTCGTGAGAAATGACCGATGGGGTCGTACCTACGAAGGGTATTCCGAAGATCCCAGGATCGTCACTGCCTATGCGCCCCGCATCATCGAGGGGATCCAGGGAGCTCTCGGAACGGAAGAATTTCTTGGCGAAGACCGGATGATTGCGACGGCCAAGCATTTTGTCGGAGACGGTGGCACCGTTGATGGTATTGACCAGGGTGACAGCCGGGGTAGTGAGGCCGAACTTCGTGATATCCATGGAGCGGGTTACCCGGCGGCGATAGCAGCCGGCGTTCAATCCGTGATGGCCTCATACAACAGTTTCCATGGCCGGAAAATGCACGGTAACCGACAGATGCTCACCGATGTACTGGTCGGGCGGATGGGTTTCGATGGATTCGTCGTTGGCGATTGGAACGGCCACGGCCAGGTTAATGGATGTAACGCTGAATCCTGCCCGGCTTCATTCAATGCCGGCCTGGACATGTTCATGGCGCCGGACAGTTGGAAAAAGCTGTACGAGAATACCCTGGCCCAGGTACGGTCCGGTGAAATCACCGTCGAACGGCTGGACGAGGCTGTAGGCAGGGTGCTGCGGGTCAAGATGCGGGCCAGTATATTTGATGCGCCCAGGCCTTCAGAGCGGAAACATGCGGGTAACTGGGACTTGCTGGCTGCGCCGGAGCATCGCGCTATCGCCCGCGAAGCGGTCCGAAAATCTTTGGTGTTGTTGAAAAATGAAAATAGCCTGTTACCGCTGTCACCCGAATCAAATATCCTGGTGGCGGGGAAAGGCGCTCACGATATCGGCAAGCAAAGCGGTGGCTGGACACTCTCCTGGCAAGGTACGGGTAATTCCAATGAGCACTTTCCCAATGGCGAATCCATTTATGAAGGTATTGCTAAGGCCGTGGAAGCGGCCGGGGGCCAGGCTGTTTTGAGTGAAGACGGTACCTGGGACACCAGGCCCGACGTCGCCATCGTTGTCTTTGGTGAAGAGCCTTATGCTGAATTCCAGGGTGATCGCATGCATGTCGACTATGATTCCGGGGATGGTCTCGAACTTCTGAACAGATTCAGGGAAGCGGGTATCGCGACCGTCAGCGTGTTTATTTCCGGGCGCCCCATGTGGGTGAATCCCGAGTTGAATGCGTCTGATGCTTTCGTTGCGGCCTGGCTGCCGGGTTCCGAGGGTGGAGGCGTGGCCGATGTCCTGATCGCGGCGCCCGACGGTAGACAGCGCTACGATTTTTCCGGGCGCCTGGCATATTCTTGGCCGGCGTTGGCGACCCAGTCCGAAGTCAATGTCGGGGATGAAGATTATCAGCCGCTGTTTCCTTATGGCTATGGCCTGGGCTACTCGGACTCGGTTTCGCTTGCGGTCCTGGCGGAAGAACCCGGTCTTGATCTGGACTCTGATAACGCGGCTGGCCGGATGATCGAGTATGGAGATCCGGTCGGTTCATGGCGGATGATTCTGCGTGACGCCGGTGGCCAGGTTCAGGTAAGCGATTCCCGGGGGGTGAGCAAGGCGGCTGCTGTCAGCGTTGTGCCCTCGGATAATGAAATCCAGGAAGATACATTTATCGTGACCTGGACAGAAGAGGGCAGCATGCTGCTGGAAGGTCCGGGTGCGAACTTTCAATGGGAAGCAGGTGTCGGGTATTCCCTGTCGATCCGCTACCAGGTGCTGAGTGAAGCTTCCGGCCGTGTCACTATCGCAATGGGTGAGGGTGCGCTGGAACTTTCCGACCAGGTAACCGAATTGTCCGGTGCAGGCTGGCGCACCTCGAGAATCAGCCTTTCATGTTTTGCCGAGCGTGGTGCAAATCTCGAATCAGTCGACTTGCCGCTGATCATTACATCGGATGGGACACTCT
>Ga0316193_10000147_pt1 | contig 38715 bp, 36 predicted proteins | sample MerIslsedime2_MG_FD_207735 | JGI IMG/M metagenome (GOLD analysis project Ga0316193, IMG submission 207735) | Coastal sediment microbial communities from Maine, United States - Merrow Island sediment 2 | ecosystem: Environmental > Aquatic > Marine > Coastal > Sediment | place: USA: Maine... | reverse complement strand
GGTCGCGCGGATCATGGCGCATGCAGCGGGCGATCAGCACGCCGAGCTCCTGGGTCTCCGGGCGCTCCAACAGAGCCCGCACGGGTTCCGGGTCTCCGTCGTGTGTGACGTGCTGCGTGATCATCGCTGCCTCGCCGTTGCCATCGAACAATGTCTTCCCGGTGTAGGCCTCGAAGATCAAGCAGCCGAACGCGTACACGTCAGCCGGAATGGCCTGAGAGGTGTCGCCGGCCCCCCAAATTTCAGGTGCCCCGTAGTTCGCGGTGCCACAGCCGGGCCGCAAGTGTCGACCGGCGAGACCAAAGTCGACGAGCAACGGCTTCGGCGGCTGACCCACACCGGTGATGGCGTCCGGGTTACACACGATGATGTTGGACGGTTTGACGTCCAGGTGACCGACGCCGACTTGGTGCATGGCATCGAGGCCGGCGCCTACGCCGAGAAGTAGCTCTCGGGCACGTCCGAGCGAGAGGCCGCCCATCTCCAACATACGCTCGAGGCTCGGTCCTTCCACCAACTCCATGACCAAGATCGGCTTTGGTCGCGCGCCGGCATCGAACGTGACGAAGCGCGCGATGTTTGGATGCTCTGGAAGCGCGAGCAGCGCGCCGGCTTCCTCGCGAAAAAGACGCAGGAACTCATCTTCGGAGAGTGTGCGTGCAGCGGCGGCAGAGTAATCGGGCACCTTCAGCGCGAAGAGCGGGGCCGTTTCATCCTGCCGCTCTTCAACGCGGCGGGCGACGAAGACGGAGCCAACAGCTCCGGTGCCGACCGTTCGCACGAGGTAGAATCCACCGAGGATCCGGCTCGGGGGCACCCACGCCGGCAAAGGAGCGTCGGCGTCGAGCTCGATCGGCGCGAGACTCGGCGCACGCCTCGGCCCGTCCAGCGGAAGCGAGCAGAGGTGCTTGAGGAGTGCTCGCGTCAGATCAGCAAACGCCCCGGGCAAATCGCGGCCGACCGCGGCAACCGCATTGGCGAACGCTTGGTCGATTTCGGAGACTGAGGCCCGAAGGGCGCGTTCGACCTCGAGCCCCATGGCCCAAATCTCGGCTGCCGCTGGGCTAGACTCGTCGATCATCGCAGCGCCCAATCGCCGCCGGGATCCGCTGACGAGCTGGGCCATGGTTGCCACGCCTCGTTCCAGGATGGCCAGGGGCGTGCCCGAAGAGCGTTCAGCGACTTCGGTCAGCGAGTTCGACGCGCCCACTGAGCGCAGTCCGCGGGAGAGAAGCGACAGGGCCTGGCGGAACGCTTCGATCCGAGCGGAGCGTGCGACGGGCAGCTCGTTGCCGATCGCTTTCAGCGCGTCGGTTGCGACCACCAGTCCGTGGCCGTCGCGCTGTGCGGTGCGGGTGGCTTGCTCAAGCTTCGCGTACGCGCGCAGCGCGCATTCGATCTCGGGAACCATCGAGGCTTCTGCCATCGTTTTGAGATCGTCGAGGTGGCGTACCTGCCCCGCCGCGGCAATCACGACGTCGGAAACGTCGGCGATCTCCTCTCGCACGAGGGCGTCGCAGGTGCGGGCGGTAGCGGCGCACAGCGTGCGACGGAGCGAGCTCTTGGCGTCGTGCTGGACTCGGTTGAACAGCACTCGCTGCGTCAAGAGCCGCCGTTGGCGGACGAGGTCCTTGCGTGGGTCGACGTGTGGTCCGTCCGCATCGACGAGATGCAGCATCGTCCGCAGCTGGCGCAGGCGCGTCGTGAACTGGGGGACTTGACTCCCTTCCTTCAAAGGGTCCCCTTCTCGGATCACGAGCCAGTTGGTGACCTGCTGAAAAAGATCTCCGAGCCGTTCGTCGTGGGCGCTGTGCGTATCGTCGTCTTCGCCGATGAGTAGCAGGTCGTTCAAGGATGATGTTTCGAAGAGCGCCGAATCCAGCTCTCGAAGTGCGAGAAATGCGGACACATTGGTGTCGGGGTCACCCGGCCCGGGGCGTTCGAGCAGCCTGGCTTTGCGAGCCGCCGCTTCGAGGATCGGCTGTGCTTCGCGCGCCGCTTCGTATGCGCCTTCGTTCGCGAAGGTTTGCAGCGCGTCGGATATCATGTCGCGGAGCGCGGGTCCGCTTCGGGCTCGTTCTCCGTTGAGCTCTGCAGCGAGGGCTTTCATGAGCGCAGCCCGTCCCAGATCTTCGCTGCCTCCCTGCGCGATTGCTTTTCGCAGATGGGCCTCGGCCTTCTTCGCGGCTTCCTCGGCGAAGCCAGGCCGGATTCGTTCGCGCCGCAGCTCGACCAGCGCCTCCGCCGTATCGAGGCCGCCAACGCGGATCAGTTGCTCGAGCAAGGACTCGACGGCGATTGGATGGCTCTCCGCTGCCCGTGGGAGCCCTGCGATCATCGCCGCGGCGATGCCGTGGTCTTGCTGGAAGACGACCGAGTCCAGGAGCTCACGGCACGCTCGAAGGCCTTCCTCAGGCTCAACCGCGATGCTCGCGGCAAGCGACGCCGCCGCGCGCCGCCACTCGGTGACGGTGAACTCCGGGTCGAGGTGCCGTTGCATCTCTTGCTGGAAGACCGGCATGGATGAAGCGAGCAGACCCCGTGCGGACGCGACGTGCCGCCAGACCAAGGTCTCGCGGTCTGCTAGCAGACGGTCCCAGGCCTCTCGGACCGCCACCGTGCAGAAGACGCGGACGCCGGTGTCATCGCCCTCGGCAGCACGACGCGCGGCTTCGCGCGCTGCGCGTTCCAGCAAGCGCGCAGCAAGGCGTCGGGATGGCAGCGAGCCGGTCGCTGGCGTGAGAAGCCAGTCGCGGCTGGAGTCCTGCCGGGAGATCAACGCGAGGGCGAGGGCATCGACGTTGTTGACGGTGCCGATCGGCAGGCTCAGCGCGAGCGCGACGCGAGCGCGGATCGAGCGGCCGCTCAGGGCCCGCTGAGACCCGAGGGCCAGTTGCGTGGCTACCGACACGAACGTTGCTGCGTCTCCCTTGCGGAGACGTTGAAGGACCATCCGGCCGAGTTGGCGTTTGACGGGACTCGAGGGGAGCGCTGCAGCGACCTCGTAGAGCGCGGCGGCGGCCGCCGGTCCCGAGAGCCAGTCGAGCCTTTCCACGAGGCCAGCTTCGACCGCAACCTCGAGGCTCCGCAACAGTGCGTCGGGGTCGAGCCCCTCGAGCGGGACAGGCCGGCGTTCGTCCACGACCGCCCGCGCGAGGGTCGCGATACCCTGACGCCACGCGGCCTCCCGCTGCTCGGAGGAGGTCAGTCTGTGCAAGACCGTCAGGCCTTCAAGCCGTTCCCGAGTGGCAGCACGCATCCTCTACGATTCTAGCCTGCCGATCGACTCTTCGAAAGCGCGGTTGACAAGGATGCGCCAAACCTCTAGCCCCAAATGGCGTGCTCCAACTTTCCTTCGAGTTTGCCGGCGAATCGCCGACGATCGCGGAGCCCGGCGTCACCGAGCGTCGCGGGGACCATCTGGGCCGGGCCTACGCCCGCGCTTCCGGCTGGAGCCGCACCCTGGCAGCGCGTTTGGGGCAGCCGGTGCGTCTAGTGGTGACCGACAACCGGAGCACCATGTTGGTTGCTCGCCCCAAAGGTGGGCGGCTCGAGGTGCGCCTCCATCACATGTTCCTGACGGCCGACGAGAACATCCTCGACGCAGTGGGTGACTATTTGAGCGATAGCGACGCCCGGGCGGCCAGCATGATCGACCGCTTCGTCGAAGAGAATCGCGCGCGTTTCGTCGCGCCCGGCCCGCCCCAAGAAGCCTTGCGCTCCGAAGGGAGCCACCATGACCTGCGGGCGATCGCGGACGACTTGGCACGGCGGCATTTTGGCGGTGACGCCACTGTTCGCATCACCTGGGGCAAGCGCGTCCGGCCGAAGCGCCGGCAGCGTTCGTTGCAGCTTGGGACGTATCTCCCCGAAGAGCGCTTGATCCGGATCCATCCCGTGCTCGACCAGCCCTGGGTGCCCGGCTTTTTCGTCGAGGCCGTGGTGTTCCACGAGATGCTGCATCACGATATGCCGGCGGTCGTGGAGAACGGCCGCCGCCACTATCATACCCGAGCGTTTCGAACGCGGGAGCGAAGCTTCGAGTACCACTCTGCCGCACAGCAATGGCAGAAAGAGAACCTATGGCGCTTGTTGCGAGGCCAATGACTCGTCTCAATTAAACCGATGGCACGTCGTCGCAAAATCCGATCCTCGATTTCGATCCCCATCACCCTGGGTGCGATCACCGTTCTATTGAGCATCGCACTCTTGGTCGGCTGGTCGTTCCTCCTCGGCCAGAAGATCACCCGCTCCGCCGACGTTGCGGGCGATGTCTGGCTCCTGGTGCTGGGCGCTCTTTCCTTCGTCCTGATCATCGTCGTGCTGGTGCTGTTCGTGATCTCGCTTGCCCGCGGAATCATCGAAGTGCGCAAGCAAGACACCTTCATCGATTCGGTCACGCACGAGCTCAAGAGTCCGCTTGCGTCGCTGCAGCTGTGTCTGGAGACGCTCGGACGCGAGGGTCTCGAAGGAGATGCGCGCGAGAAGCTGCGCCGCATGATGCTCGAAGACGTCGACCGTCTGCGCGCGTTCATCGATGACGTTCTAGAAGCGAACCGTCTGTCTTATGCGCGACCCGGGATGTTGAACCTCAGTGACGTGTCACTCGCGCAGCTCGTCGAGCAATGTGCCGCGTCCGTTCGCGCTCGGCGCAAGCTCGAGACCCACGAAGTGCTCGTCGACGTCGATCCGGAGATCATCGTGTCGACCGATCGCGCAGCACTCGAGATTGTGGTGAAGAATCTGATCGACAATGCAGCCAAGTACTCGGAGCGTCCGGCTCGGGTCGAGGTCGTGGCGCGTAGAGAATCGAACCAGACGGTCCGCTTCGAGGTTAGCGACAACGGCATCGGGATCGATCGAAAGGACTTGAAGAGAGTCTTCCACCGCTTCTATCGGGTGGAGGATCAAGAGGTGCGAGAGCGCCGGGGCACGGGGCTCGGGCTTTTCGTCGTCTGGGCGCTGGTTAAGCAGCTGGGTGGTAAGGTACAGGCGTCTTCCGAGGGGCGAGGGCAGGGCACCACCATGCGCGTCGAGCTCCCCGTCTCCCCTGTGGTGAGCGGATGATGACCAACCACGAAGCGCAACGGCTCCTGATCGTCGAAGACGAGGAACACCTCGCGGCTGGTCTCAAACTAAACCTCGAGCTCGAGGGGTACCGCGTCGACGTTGCGGCGAACGCCAAAGAGGCGGGCCAGCGATTGCTCGATCCCAGTGGCTACGACGCCATCGTGTTGGACGTCATGCTCCCCGACGTCAACGGCTTCGACCTCTGCAAAAAGTTCCGAGAGGCAGGCAACTTCGTACCCGTGATCATGCTGACGGCGCGCTCATCGCCCGAAGATCGGGTGCGCGGCCTCGAGGCGGGCGCAGACGACTACATGGTCAAGCCGTTCGAGCTCGGTGAGCTGCTTGCCAGGGTGCAGTCGGTGCTGCGGCGCCAGCGCTGGGAGCAAGTCTCCGGCAACAGCGCGAAAGCCACCACGCTCTCGTTCGGCGCGGCCGAGATCAACTTCGATACCCACGAGGTCACGGTTTCTGGCGAGGAGGTGCAGCTCACGCAGCTGGAGCTCGACCTCCTGCGTTACTTCGCCGAGAACGCCGGCCGCGTCCTGAGCCGCACCGAGCTCCTCGAGCGAGTGTGGAAGCTCCGCAACTACGGCAACACCCGCACGGTAGACAATTTCATCTCCCGTCTCCGCCGCCGCTTCGAAGAAAAGCCGGGCTCCCCCACCCACATCCTCTCCGTCCGAGGCGCCGGCTACAAGTTCATCGCCTAGGCGATAGTGTGGGGGCGGTGGGGCGGGACAAACAGCCGCCAAAGGCGACCCGAAAAATCTAGGGTCAGCCCCCCTTTTTACATAACTATGACAAAAAGGGGGGTGAATGGTGACGGTCGTATTGCTGTGGCTGGGATAGCCTCGGGGGATGGAAACGACGGTTCTGGAGGCCAAGCCAGCCAGGAGCTCCCTGAGTCGAGGTGAGCAGTGGCGACGGTCCACGATATTCGTGCTTTCGCACCTTGCCGTGCTCGGAGCGTTCTGGTCCGGAGTGACCTGGCAGGCCGTTGTGCTGTGCTTCGTGCTCTTGTTCGTTCGTTTGTGGGGTGTCACCGCCGGCTACCATCGGTACTTCTCCCATCGTACCTACAAGACCAGCCGCGCCTTCCAGCTCTTCCTCGCTGTGCTCGCGCAAAGCAGCTCACAAAAAGGCGTGCTCTGGTGGGCCGCGCACCACCGCGTGCACCACAAGCTCTCCGATCAACCCGGCGACGTTCACTCTCCGATTCAGAACAGCGTTTTCTATGCGCATGTCGGCTGGATCTTCGATGACACTGAGGAAACGCGCTGGGACAAAATCCGGGACTTCGCGAAGTACCCCGAGCTTCGATGGCTCAACAAGTACTGGGCCGTGCCACCGGCCGCGCTCGCGACCGTGTGTTTCCTGATTGCCGGCTGGCCCGGGCTGTTCATTGGGTTCTTCGGGAGCACCGTGCTGCTTTGGCACAACACATTCCTGATCAACTCGCTCACGCACATCTGGGGCACGAAGCGCTTCGACACGACGGACCAGAGCCGCAACAACATGCTAACGGCCTTGCTGACGCTCGGAGAGGGTTGGCACAACAACCACCACCACTACCAGTCCTCGTGCCGCCAGGGCTTCTACTGGTGGGAAGTCGACGTGACCTATTACACGCTCAGGATGTTGAGCTGGGTCGGGCTCGTGTGGGACATCCGTGCAGTCCCAGAACGCGTCCTCCAAGAGGGACGTCGCCGCGACAGGGGCGAGGTCGACGACCGAGACGCCGCGACCGAGAGCCGGGGCGAGAAACTAAGTCTGGCCGCTTAGGGCGAAGCCCCGTGGCGGAGCTTTACGGGGGTGCTCTACAGCCACCAACGTAGGATGTGCGCCCACCAGGGAGCAGGTCTCCGTTCAGGTTGCCATTTACGTTCGCTGCTGTGCATCAAGGCCTCCGTTCGGGCATGACGTACCCCGGTCGCGTGATTATACAGAGATTAGGACCATTTCGAAATTGTTTCGCGCTCTCCGTAACCATTGAAAATAACAAGCTAATTCTCCAGCCTTCCGTCTCCTAGGAGTTCTGCCCATGCCTGCGTTACGCGTAGTTTCGACCCCTTCGGATGATTCTGACCGTCCCTCGTCGGAGCTGGTCGGCGCCCTTCGAGCCCATTTCGAAACCGGGGCTACAAAATCGCTCTCTTGGCGCCTTTCCCAGCTGGACGCGCTTGAGCACCTGCTCATGGAGCGCGAGCAAGACATCCTCGACGCGCTTCGTGCCGACCTCGGCAAGCCGGCTACGGAGGCGTTCGGTTCGGAGATCGGCCTCCCGCTTTCGGAGCTTCGCCTCACACGCAAGAGGCTGGCCTCGTGGATGAAGCCCGAGCGAGTCCGGACGTCGCTCCTTGCAATGCCCGGCCGCAGTTACATTTACAAAGAGCCTCTCGGTGTAGTGCTGATCATCGCGCCGTGGAACTATCCATTTCAGCTCGTCGTGCTGCCTCTGATCGGCGCGATTGCGGCAGGAAATTGCGCAGTGGTCAAGCCTTCTGAGATCTCTCCGAATGTCTCAGCGTTGCTTGCCAAGTGGGTGCCCAAGTATCTCGATCCGAAGGCGGTGCAGGTCGTCGCAGTTGGCGTCCCCGAAACGACCGCGTTGTTGCGCGAGAAGTGGGACCACATTCTTTACACGGGCAACGGCACGGTGGGCCGCATCGTCATGGAAGCGGCGTCCAAGCACCTCACACCCGTCACCCTCGAGCTCGGTGGAAAGAGCCCGTGCATCGTCGACGAGAGCGCCGACTTGGACATGGCTGCCAAGCGAATCGTGTATGGGAAGTTCTTCAATGCCGGCCAGACCTGTGTCGCTCCGGACTACGTGTTGGTCCACGACCACGTTCACGACGCGCTGGTCAATCGGATGGTCTCGACGATTCGCGAGTTCTACGGGGATGACCCCAAGCAGAGCCCCGACTTCGCTCGAATCGTCAACGAACGGCATCACGCCCGTTTGACCCGTTTGCTCGCCAACACGGATGTCGTCACTGGCGGCGAGGCCGATCTGTCGGACCGGTACATCGCTCCGACCATCCTGAGGAACGTCAGCGAAGACGACCCGGTGATGCAGGAAGAAATCTTCGGACCCATTCTGCCGGTGATTTCGGTCCCGAGTGTCGAGTCGGCCATCGGGTTCGTCAATCGGCACGAAAAGCCACTGGCGCTCTACGTGTTTGCAGGCGATGAGGCCGCGCAAGACCGTGTCCTCTCGGGCACCAGTGCGGGCGGCACCGTGCTCAACCACGTGTGGCTTCACGTGGGTGTGCCCGAGCTGCCGTTTGGTGGCGTGGGCGAGAGCGGGATGGGTGCCTATCACGGCCGCCAGTCGTTCGAGACGTTCTCGCACAAGCGTTCGGTCTTGAAGAAGCCGACGCTCCCGGACCCCCCGATTCTGTTTCCGCCGTACTCCGCGCGGAAGCTGCGTTGGCTCAAGAAGCTGTTCTAGGGCCCCCCGCCGATGTAGAGCGCGCGGCCGTCACCCTCGAGATGGCGTTTGAAATAGTAAGGGATCCGCAGGAGGTCCCGCCGGATTGCCGGGCGGATGATCGACACGAAGACACCGTCGCCGATGTCGACGAGTGCGCCGAATGAGACGAGGGTTCGGCCCCCTTTGAACGGCCGGAGCCGCATGAAGCCCCAGCCTGCACGGATGTCGTGATCCTGCGAGTGGTCGACGCGGAAGACCATCGAACGGTGATCGGGCTCGAGCGTCGTCTGGAACACGTAGCGAACGTCGATGGGTCCCCATTGCTGGCGCATGGCCAAGTCGGCTTCGTTTCCGGCCTGATGTTTGATCTCGCTTTCCGTCGCAAGCGGGATGAAGCTCTTGTATCTCGGCAAGTCCGATAGAGCCTGCCAGGCGAGATCCACCGGCACGTTGATGATCTGCCAGCTCTGCCCGCCGATCAGCTTGAGCGAGCCTCGCTGCTCGTTCTTCTGCTTCACGACCAGCTCACCCGCCATGAGCAGCTTCTTGTCCTCCTCGGTGAGCGTGTCGTTGTTGGAGAGCGAACGGGAGGGGGCGGCGAACATCACCGCGACGACACAGAGCAAGGCTAGGGCCGTGGTCAAAATTGACCATCGGCTGCGTTCCTGTCTATGTCTGACCTTGCTCATGCGTGCGGTCCTCGTGGTTCTGATTGTTGTCGGTGGTTTCGCGGCCGCGACTGCGGGCGCTATTCCCAATGACGGTTCCGCCCCGACCGTCATTCAGAATATTTCCTTGAATAATATACCGGGCGCGGCGGTGGAGGTAGCCGACGGGGGTCCGGGAAGCGGCCTCCCCGCGTGGGTCTCGATTCTGCCACCGCTTCTCGCGATCGCCCTGGCCTTACTGTTTCGTCACGTTTTGCTCGCCTTGATCCTCGGGGTGTGGCTCGGATCGTTCTTGATATCGGGACTGTCGCCCTTCGCATCGTTCGCGCGCTTGCTCGACACGTACATCGTCAACGCGATCGCGGATAGAGGGCACGCGTCGATCCTCGTATTCAGCTTGCTCCTCGGTGGAATGCTAGGGCTGATGACGCAAAGTGGCGGCGCGAAGGGGCTCGCTTCTTGGGTGAGCACTGACGGGACGAGCCGTCGACGAGGACAGCTGACGACGTGGTTCCTCGGCTTGCTCGTCTTCTTTGACGACTACGCCAACTCGCTTCTTGTCGGATCTTCGATGCGCCCAGTCACCGATCGCCTCCGCATCAGCCGGGAGAAGCTCGCGTTCCTCGTGGACGCGACCGCGGCGCCCGTGGCTAGCCTGGCACTGATCTCCTCTTGGATCGGCGTCGAGGTCGGCTACATCGGAGACCAGTTCACCCACCTCGGTATCGAGCGGGACGCGTACCTGACGTTCATCGAAACGATCCCCTTTCGGTTCTATCCAATTCTCATGCTCGTCTTCGTCGCGTGGATCGCGTTCCGCGGTCGCGACTTCGGCCCGATGCTGCGGGCGGAGCGGCGCGCGCTCGAAGAAGGCCTCCTTTCGCGGGCCGGAGCCCAACCCGCTTCGGACTTCCACGAGGAGTCGGTCCCCGAGGAGCTCCCCGGCCGCCCGATGAACGCCTTGATTCCGGTCGTCGTGGTGGTCTTCGTTGCCGCGATTGGAATCTACGTCGATGGGCGGGCGAAGGTCCTGTCCGCCGGAATGGAGCCGTCTCTTCGGGCGATCGTGGGTGAGGCCAGCTCGAGCGCGGCGATTCTGTGGGGGACGGGCGCGGGCTGCCTCGCCGCCTTGGCGCTCGCGGTGGCGAGTGGCGCACTGTCGTTTGGCAAGTCGATCGAGGCTTGGATGTCCGGCATGCGCTCGATGCTTTTCGCCGCCGTGATCCTCGTTCTGGCGTGGTCGCTCGGAGCGGTGTGTCGCGACCTCGACACCGCGTCGTTTCTGATCGGGGCAGTAGGCGATTGGATAGCGCCGGCCTGGATTCCGGCAACCGTCTTCGTCATGGCGGCCATGGTGAGCTTCGCAACTGGCACCTCTTGGGGCACGATGGCGATCCTGTTTCCGCTGGTGGTCCCACTCGCACATGAGATCGCACCAGGAAACGAGACGATCCTTTTCGGCACCGTGTCGTCGATCCTGGCGGGGTCGGTCTGGGGTGATCACTGCTCGCCGATCTCCGATACGACGGTCCTCAGCTCGATGGCCACCAGCTGTGATCACATGGATCACGTCCGAACACAGCTGCCCTACGCACTTTTCATCGGCGGCGTCAGCTTGCTCTGTGCGGAGCTCCCTGTGGCCGCGGGCTGGTACGGTCCGTGGGTGGGGTTGCTCGTCGGTGCGGCCGTGATGATTGGCGCGTTCGAGCTACTGAGCGGGCCGGTGCGGCGGTAACCGCTCTGCACTGATTTCACCCGACAAGAGCTGGTCCCGAAGCCGGCGCTTGAGCGTCTTTCCGCTGGCTCCTCGGGGAAGGGTTTCGACGAACGCATACCGCCGCGGCACCTTGTATGGAGCCAGTTGTTCTCGCGCCCAGTCGTCGAGCTGCTGGGCCGTGACATCGCCATCGCGAACGACCACGGCGACGATCTCTTCGCCGTAGTAGTCATCGGGCTGTCCTACCACGGCGACGTCGTGGATCGCGTGATGGTGAGCGAGGACGTTTTCGACCTCCGAAGGGTAGATGCTGGCGCCGCCGCGCAAAATCAGGTCCTTGCTGCGGTCGGCGATCGTGAGGCGCCCCTCGTCGTCGACGAAGCCAATGTCGCCGGTATGAAGCCAGCCGCCGCGCATCACATGGGCCGTCGCGAGCTTCTCGTCGAGGTAGCCCGCCATCACGTTCTGCCCGCGAACCAGCACTTCGCCGTGCACCCCTTGCGGAAGCTCTTCGCCAAAGTCGTCCGCAATTTTCAGATCGACGCCCGCCACGGGCTTGCCTGACGATCCTCGAACGGCCCTGTCCGGTGGGGCGTTGACGGTCGTGAGGTTGGCTTCGGTGAGCCCGTATGCTTGGCGCACCGGCGCCCCCAAGCGTGCCTCCGCTCTCAGCCTCACATCTTCGACGAGCGGCGCCCCGGCGCTCATGCACCAACGGAGAGAGGGCGGCGTCGGCTGACTGTCCTCGTTCGCCCATGCGACGAACATCGTCGGCACGCCAGGGAGCCAGGTAATCCGATGCGTGGTGCAGAGCTCGAGGGTGCGCGACGGGGAGAATCGGGGGACGAACACAGTGCTTGCGCCCGCGTAGAACGGCACGAGAAGCGTCGTGCGAATGCCATACGAATGCGTGAGGGGAAGAGTGCCGAGGACCCGATCATCTTCGGTGAGCTGGAGTGTCTGCTCCACGAGTGCTTGGGTGTGTGCCCCGAGCGATTCGTGCGCGATGCAGACGCATTTGGCAGCTCCTGTCGTTCCCGAGGTGTAGAGGAGCATGGCCGGTGAGTCCGGGGGGGTATCGCAGGGCGGCGCCTCGCCCGTGGCGCTCGCGATCGCGTCTCCGACGAGAAGGACTTCGGAGGACGTGCCTGCTCGCGCCTTACTCTCGTGCGCGACCGCGGACCGATCGGCGTCGGTGAGCAGCGCCTTGCAGCCGGCATGTTGCAGCCGAAACGCGATTTCGTGAGCTGTCGACATTGCCGGGATGGGAAGGGTGGTGCACCCCGCGTACACCGTCCCGAACCACGCTGCGATGAAGTCCAGCCCGTTGGCCGTGCAGATCGCAACGCGATCACCGGGACCCAGCCCGCGGTCGAGCAGGTACGCAGCCACGCGGGACGCTTGGTGACCAAGCTCCCCATAGCTGAACACGAGGTCGTCGCGGCCGGAATCGACGATGCCAGCTCGCCCAGGGTCTTGCTGCGCCCAGCGATGCAGAAAGCTCCCGACGTTCGCGCTCATCGACGAGAATCTAGCATGACAGGCGGAGCTGGACGCGGACCGGTAGCGCGTTAGGCTTCGCCTCATGCCCAAAGCAAAAGCGATTCGCATTCGTGAGCCCGGGGGGCCTGAGGTGCTCCAGGTGGGTGAGATCGACCTGCCCAAGCCGGGGCCGACAGAGGTCCTGGTCGATGTCGCTGCCGCCGGCCTCAACCGCGCCGATTGTCTGCAGCGCCGTGGCTTCTATCCGGCGCCCCCCGGAGTGCCCGCCGACGTGCCTGGCCTGGAATTTGCGGGCGTGGTGGAGTCGGTTGGCGACGCGGTCAGCACGTGGAAACCAGGCGACCGTGTAATGGGCATCGTGGGCGGGGGCTCGATGGCGACCCGCGTGGTCACCCAGGGTGCCGAACTGATGCCAGTTCCGAAGGAACTGTCGTTGGAAGAGGCCGCCGCCGTTCCGGAAGTGTTCCTGACGGCGTACGACGCGATCGTGTTGCAAGGAGGTTTGCAGGCGGGGCAGTCGGTGCTGTTGCACGCGGTCGCAAGCGGTGTCGGCACCGCTGGCATTCAGTTGGCGTCCGCGATCGGCGCGACCTCCATCGGCACATCACGCACCGCCGACAAGCTCCCGCGATGCACCGACCTCGGATTGAACCACGCGGTGCTCGTCGAAGACGGCAGCTTCGCCGAAGCCGTGCTCGAAGCGGCCCCGAAGGGCGTCGACGTGATCCTCGACACCATCGGTGCCTCATACCTCGCCCAGAACGTCAAAGTGATCGGCAAGAAAGGCCGCATCATCGTCATCGGCTTGATGGGCGGCGTGAAGGGGGAGCTCGCTCTCGGCACCCTCCTCGCCAAACGCGCGTCGATCCACGGCTCCGTTCTTCGTAGCCGTTCGGCAGCAGAAAAAGCGGAGCTAACGAGGTCGTTCGCCGAGGAGATGCTCGAAAGGTTCGCCACGGGCGAGCTGAAGCCGATCATCGACGACGTCCTGCCCATGACCGACATCCAGACCGCGCATCAACGCATGGACAAGAATGAGACATTCGGGAAGCTGGTTTTGAGCTGGTAACAAACCGGGGCACGGCGGGACGCGACACGGGAACCCTGCGGACGGGTCGGGCGTGCTCACAGGTTCACCGGGGCTCGGAAAAACACGACACGGGGTTGCGCCGGACGGGGCGCCTTGCAGATGTGGCCGGAGGGGCTTGGGGCCTGAGGCCACGCAAGGCGCCCCTCGGAGCTCGCGCCAATCGGGGCTGATTGCTGTCGTGCCGATTGTCACTCACACGCCGACTCCACCCCATGTCGCGTTTTTCCGAGCCCCTATGGACGACTCCTCACACGAAAAAGGGGACAGTCCCCTTTTTGAAAGGGTTAATGCTCCGTGCGTCACACGCGACCCCCTCCGTACGTCGACTTCTACACAGGAGAACGGCTCGCGATGTGCGGCACAGCGAGCGGGGGGGAGGCTAGCCGTATATTGACGTAAAGACGCGGCCGAGCGGGTCCCGCTCGCGAGCACGTGCGTCGTGAGCCGTTCTCCGGTGGTGCAGTGGGTTGCTCAGAGCTTCAAGGCGCGTTTGACGTAGTTGGGTAGGGCGAAGACCGCTTGGTGGAGGTCTTCGTTGTAGGCCTTTGAGCCCTCGACGATGGCTTCCTGGCGTTCCGGGAATGGTCGGAGGGGTTCGCCGGTGTTGGAGCACCAGGTCCAGCTCCAGGTTCCGGTGCCGTAGAGGGGGACTGGGCCTAGGTATGGGTGGACTTCGGAGAACACGTTGCGGAGCTTGTGTTGAATCTCGACGAAGATGTCCAACATCAGAAGTGGCGACTCGCTCTGCAACGCCATGACGCCGTCGGGGGAGAGCATGCGCTTGCAGCCTCGATAGAAGCTTTCGTCGAAGAGCACTGCACCTGGGCCGATAGGATCGGTTCCGTCGAGCAAGATGACGTCATACTTTTCGTCGGCGCTATTCTTCACGTACTCGATGCCGTCGATGAAGCGGACCTCGAGGCGTGGATCGTCCCAGGCCGTTCCGATGCCGGGTAGGTACTGCCTGGACGCATCGACGACCATCTCGTCGATCTCGATCATCACGCATTCCCTCACGTCGGGATGTCGGAGCACTTCCCGGACGGTGCCGCCGTCGCCTCCGCCAACGACGAGCACGCGATCGATGCGCGGCGCGGTCGTCAGCGCCGGGTGTGCGAGCATCTCGTGATAGAGGAATTCGTCGTACTCGCTGGTCATGAAGACGTTGTCGATGACCAGGACCCTCCCGAATCCAGACGTGTCGATGATCTCGATCTTTTGGAACGGGCTCTGCACCGAAAACAGGGTCTCCTTGACGAGAAGCCCAAGCCGCGTGTGCTCATCAAAAATTTCTTCGTACCAAAGGCCCATCGGTTCCTCGCTAAAGGCCTAGCTGAAGTTGCCGGTCACGCATAGCCCCGAGCTCCAGCGGCTGCTGTTGCTGCGCCAGAAGCAGCTCGGTGCTCTGATGTCCGAGCGCGGCTTCGGCAGAGCTCCGTGCCAGCTGGGGTGAGTTGTTGGTTTCCGAAAGGTGCATCAAAACGACGCGTCTCGGGGCGTGCGCAAGCCCCGCCAGCAGATCTCCGGCCTGGCCGTTCGACAGGTGACCGAGCGATCCACCCACGCGTCGTTTCAACATCGCGGGGTAAGGACCCGTTTCGAGCATGTCCGGGTCGTGATTGGCCTCTAGCAGGAGCGTCTCGCATTCACCGAGGAAGCCCCCGAGCCCTTTGGGAACGTGCCCGAGATCGGTGACCAAACCTACGGTGGTGACCTTCGTTTCGAATACGAGCGCTACCTGAGGCGCGTCATGCGGAATCGATCGCGAGTGGATCGTGATGTCACCGACGACGAAACGCCGGCCGACGGTGAACGTCTCGGCTTGCACCGTCGGCTTCAGGCGAATGGATTGCATCGTTGCTTCGCTGGCGCGAACTGGACAACCAAGACGGGTGGCGTAGGTCGATGCATGCGCCGCGTGGTCACTATGGCTATGCGTCACGACTAGGGCCGCGATGTTTGTCGGGGCTTGACGGCCGATCGCGGCGAATCGCTGAACGAGTTTGCGGTGTGACAGACCGGCGTCGACCAGAACGCTGGTTGTACCGGACTCCAAGAGAAGCGCGTTGCCTTCGCTCCCGCTTCCAAGGATCGTCACCCTCACGCGCTAGCTAGAGCACAGCTCGAATCGCTTGGCAAGACTCTTGGCTTGCAAGTGTGGGTTTTAGGCGCGAGAGTTCGCCCGTGAGCGATACGGATTCGGAATACGATAGTGTTCTCCTGGTGTCCTTCGGGGGTCCGGAGCAACGCGCGGACGTCATGCCGTTCCTCGAGAACGTGGTCCGAGGCAAGAACATCCCTTCGGACCGGCTCAAGGAAGTCGCGGCGCACTACAATCACTTCGAGGGCAAGAGTCCTCTCAATGACCAGAATCGCGCATTGATTGCGGCACTCGAAGAAGAGCTTCGCGGCAACGAGATCGACCTCCCGGTGTATTGGGGCAACCGCAATTGGAACCCGTTCATCCTCGAGGCGCTTCGTCAGATGCGCGACGACGGCAAGACGCGCGCCCTTGCGTTCGTCACCTCGGCGTACAGCAGCTACAGCGGATGCCGGCAGTATTTGGAGAACATCGAGAAGGCGCGCGAAGAGCTCGGCGAGGGTGCACCCACCGTCGCCAAGTTGCGAGCGTTCTACAATCACCCGGGCTTCATCGAAGCGAACGTCGATCGCCTGCTCGTCGCCCTCGAGACCTTGCCCAAGGAGCGGCGCGAATGTGCTCGCGTCGCGTTTACTGGACACAGCATTCCGGTCGCCATGGCCGAAACCTCCGATTACGCCGAGCAGCTCGAAGAGACGGCCCGTTTGGTCGCCGAGGGGGCCCGCCACGAGCGTTGGCAGCTCGCGTATCAGAGCCGTAGCGGAGCGCCGCACATTCCCTGGCTTGGTCCGGGTATCCTCGAGCATCTCGATGCGCTGTCACAAATCAACGTGAAAGACGTGGTGATCGCGCCGATCGGGTTCTTGTCGGACAACATGGAGGTGATCTGGGATCTCGATCACGAGGCCCGGGACTACGCCAACGAGCTCGGAATCACCTTGACGCGGGCGTCCACGGTGGGGACCCACCCCGCGTTCGTGTCGATGATACGTGACCTCATCGAGGAGCGCCTGGGCAAGGTCGTGGTGCGGCAGGCTTTGGGCAAGCGAGGCCCGTACCGCGACGAGTGTCCGCCGGATTGCTGCCAGTATCAGCCCCGCGTGTCGCGGCCGCCCGAGCCGGCTTGAGCGGCGGCTGACTATTCAGGGTCTTTGAACGAAGGCGTGCGCTTCATCATGTTCGCCTGCACCGCCTCCGTTTGATTGGGGCTGCCGAGCAGGCCGACTTGAAGGGCGGTCTCGAGCTTGAGCGCGTCGGCACGTGACATGCCCGGCGCATCTCTGAGGAGCGTTTTGCCCGCGCGGATGGCATGCGGCGACTTGGTCGCGATCAGGCGGGCGGTTTCGAGTGCATCCGCGAGCGGATCGTCTGAGACCTTGGTGGCGAGTCCGAGCTCGACGGCCTCGGTGCCGGAGACGATGCGCCCCGTGAACGTCAGTTCCTTCGCGACATCGATGGGCACGAGCCGCAATAGCGTCTGCGTGATGCTCATGTCCGGGATCAAGCCCCACTTGATCTCCATGACGGAAAACTGGGCATCGGCGGTGACGTAGCGAAGGTCTGCGCCGAGAGCGATCTGCAGGGCGCCGCCGAAGGCGAAGCCGTGCACTGCGGCGATCACGGGGACATTCACCTCCTGCCAGATCCAACCCGCCCGTTGCGCCATGTTGGCCGGGCTCTCTTCGCCCCGTGCGAGGAGCTTTTGCATCAAGTCGGGCGCTCCGAGGAACGAGGCGAAATCGAGGCCGGCGGAAAAGGCTTTGCCTTCGCCGTGCAACACGACCGCTCGTACGCTGTTGTCTGCGATGATGCGCTTCCCCATGCGGATGAGCCCGTCGAACATGTCTGCGTCCAGGGCATTCCGCTTTTCAGGGCGTGACATGCGAACCGTGGCGACGTGGTTGTCAATGGTGAGCTGGACACGTTCGGACATGCGGACTCCTTAGCTAAAGACGACGGTCTTGTTGTCGTAGACGAGGATTCGGTCGTCAAGGTGCAAGCGGACGGCGCGTGCCAGCACGACCTTTTCCAGGTCGCGCCCCTTGCGTACGAGGTCCTGCACCGAGTCGCTGTGTGAGCACCGCACGACGTCCTGCTCGATGATCGGCCCATCATCGAGCTCCGCCGTGGCGTAGTGGGCGGTGGCGCCGATCAGCTTGACGCCTCTTTCGAACGCGCGGTGATAGGGCTTGCTGCCCATGAACGCCGGCAGGAACGAATGGTGAATGTTGATGACCCGGCCCTCATAGCTCTTCAGAAAGTCATCGCTGAGAATCTGCATGTATCGGGCGAGGACGACGAGGTCGACGTTCGCTTCCCTCAACAGTTCCAGAGCCTCGCTCTCCTGAGCACCCTTCGTCTCTTTGGTGATCGGCAGGCAGTGGAAGGGAATCTCGAATTGCGCCGCCACCGGCTCGAGGTCTGGGTGGTTGCTGATGATCATCGGGATTTCAGTGGACAGCTCACCGCTGCGCTGCCGCAAGAGCAGGTCGTACAGACAATGATCGTACTTCGAAACGAAGATGGCAGTCCTCGAGCGGCGATGGCCGTCCGCGAGGCGCCAGTCCATCGAGAAGCGCGCTGCGACCTCAGAAATCGCCGTCTTCAGGCTCGTGCGGTCCGTGTGGAGCTCGGAGAGATCGAATTTTATGCGCTGGAAGAACTGGCCGGCCACCGGGTCGGTATGTTGATCGGCGTCGAGGATGTTGGCGCCGTGCCCATAGAGAACCTGCGCAAGCGCGGCGACGAGGCCTTTGCGATCCGGGCAGCAGACGAGCAGGGTTGCGGTTTGTTCCACAGCTAGGTGTTTAGCCGTTGGGGGAGCGTTCGGCCAGCGCCCGCCTAGCTACCTGTTCAGGCGCTCCATCGCATCGCCGAAGATGTAGACCAGTTGTAAGACGCCAGCCGCGGTGCCCAGCACGGCGCCGGCGGCGATCAACTTCCACTCATCCTGCTGGAACGCCGGCCTCAGCACCCCTTCGTAGCTCTCGCGATCGAGGCCCTTCATGCGGCGTTCGAGCTCGCCTTGAAGGTCCACCGATTCGCCAGCGAAAGTGTGAAAGAACCCCCCGGGCTTTGGCCATTCGGTTTGGATTCGTTCGAGGAGCTCGGCCCGGAGGGCAGGGCGCTCCTCCTCCGGCAAGACCAACTTGGCCATCGGGTGAGCTTCGTACTTCGCGATCAGGTCACTGATGCGGTGCTCGACGATTTCGTTCATCCGAGTTGCACCTTCGCCATCCATGACCGTGGTCACGATGTTGTCGGCGTTCAGCACACGTGTTGCGACGGTCCGGCCGAACGCTTCGGCTACCTCGTTTTGGCGCTTGTGAAAAAGGCCCTGGACCGTCATCGGTCCGATTTTCACAGGCTCCCGCGGAGAGAACACCAGCCTGATCGCGATCCAGTTGGTGAGATAGCCAACGCCGAACCCGGCAGCGGGAAGGATCCAAGGTGCGGGATAGAGGACCCAGATCACCATCTGGAAGACCCCGAACAGGAAGCCGAAGTAGAGGCCCGAGCGCTCGATGAATTTGAACTCCTGGCGGCCGACTTCGTAGAACATCTCGCCCATCAGTGCTTTGTGGCGCTCCATCGCTTCGAGGACGGTCTTCTCGATGTCCATGATGCTGTCGATGTCATCGGCCATGTCCATGGCGATCGCGCGTGAGACTTCGATCACCTCGGCTCGCACGTGCTCTCGCACCTTGCTCTGCATGAACTCGCCCGCGTTGTCCCACATCGCCTTGGCGTGTTTATTGGCGACCTCGTCGATCACCTGTTCCGTCACGTCGTCGATGACGGCGCCGAGCTTTCCTGCAAACGAGTCGGCGTTGAAGGTTTGGTCGAAGAGTTGCCGTAGGGACAAGAGCTTCTGCGTGATCAGCGTGTTCGAGACCTTAGCGAGGCGCATAGCGTTGGCGGGGATGACGCCCTGCCAACCGAGATAGGGCGGGATGCCAACGAACTCGACCGGATGAAACATCATCTTGATGGCGACCACATTGGTGAACCAACCGACCAGCGCGCTGATCAGCGGGATCAGGAGGACGATCCAATTCTCTTGAATTCGGCTCAGCAGTTCCATCGACGTTGACGCTCAGGCGTTGGATCTCACGGGGAGTAGAGGTGCATCCAATACAGCAGTAAGGTGATCGTCTTGGCGTCCTCGATATGCCCGTCCCTGAGCATGTCTCGCACCTGCCATTGCGGAATCGGGAAGACTTCGATCTCTTCGTCGTCATCGAGGGCCTGTGAGGTCTGCTCGAGGTCGGTGGCTAAAAAGCCATACATCCGCTCGTTCAGGATGCCTGGAGATGCGAAGAACTCCGTGAGAGGGGCCAAGGTTCCGGCGCGGTAACCGGTTTCTTCCTCGACCTCCCGTGCTGCGCATACCTCCGGCGCCTCGCCGGGCTCGAGCGTGCCGGCGGGAAGCTCCCAAAGGACCTTGCCCACCGTCCTGCGAACGTTGCGAATCAGAATCACCCGACCATCGTCCAACAGAGGCAAGATCACGGCTGCGCCCGGGTGCTCGATGACATCCCGCACGATCTCTCCGCCATCCGGGCCGTCGAATGTCAAGCGGGCGACCCGGAAGAGCGGCGTGTCGAGGAGCAGCTCGCGCGATTTCATGGCGCGCATCATGGCCGACTTTCGTTGGAGTTTCACGTCAATTTGACTCGATCGTGCGGGATCGCCATTGTGGGGGCGTGCGGCTCGGGAAACTATGGGGCTCGCCGTTGGCGGTCGTGCTGGTCGGGGTAGCGGTGATGGGCGTTTGGACGCTCGGTTACGGCGCTTCCACGACCTCCGCAGACGCTTCTCCCAGGACGCCCGCCTCGATCGATGAAAGCGGAGTGGTCGCAGCAGTCCGTTCCGGTCAGCGTATGGGGCCGAAACTCTTGCAGCCGCCCCCGAACGACGAGCTCGGCCTCGACATCGCGATCGAAGATCGAGACGGAAAGTCGATGGCGGCGTTGCATCGGGCCCTAACGCTTGCAGCTGCAGGCGAGGGGCAGGCTCGGCTGCTCTTCTTCGGCGCGTCGCATGTCGCCAGCGATCTTTTCACAGGCTACATTCGCCGGGAGCTCCAGACGCGCTACGGCGACGCCGGCCACGGCTTTCTACTTCCGGTGCATCCGTGGCGAACCTATCGGCACCGCGACATCAACATCGAGAGCGACGGCGAGCGATGGGAGACGCAGCGAATTCGCGTGGGCGACTCCGAGGTCGAGCGCGTCGGCATCGCTGGCATCGCGATGATGAGCAAACGGCCCGCGTCGTTTGGTGCGGTGTACACGGCCGAGGACGGTGAGTACGGCCATACGGCGAGCTTCTTCGAGCTGTACTACATGAAGCACCCGCGCGGCGGTGACCTGGACGTTCTGATCGATGGGAGAAAGGCCCGGCGCATCTCCACGCGGGCGGCCCAAGTTTCGACGGGCTACGCGACCTTTCGTGTACCCGATGCGCCCCATCGCTTCGAGATTCGCACGCTGAGCAAACGCCCCGTCTGGCTGTATGGGCTCGCAGTCGAGCGGGACCAGCCCGGCGTGGTAGTGGACACGCTCGGGATCAACGGCTCGCGTGTTCGATACCAGCTTCTCTGGGACGACCAGATGTATCGGGAGCAGCTGCGCCGGCGGAATCCCGACTTGATCGTGCTGGCCTACGGCACCAACGAAAGCGGTGACGAATCACCGCTCGAAGAGTACGAGACTGATCTTCGCGCGGTGGTCAAGCGCATGCGAGACGCGGCGCCCGAAGCATCCTGTCTATTGATCGGCCCGTCGGACCGGCCGATGCAAGTCGAGGAGCGAGTCTTTGAAGACCGGAGCCGGACCGCTCGTCTGATCGAGGTGCAGCATCGGGTTGCTCTCGAGCACGGTTGCGGCTTCTTCGACCTGGTGGCATTCCAGGGTGGAGCGCTTTCAATGCTGCAATGGGCCGCCAGCGATCCGGCGTACGCGTCCCAAGATCACATCCACTACACCCGCGTCGGCTATCAGCGGTTGGGTGAGGTGTTGTTGTCGGCGTTGCTCGAAGGAATGCCGGAATCGGGCGAGCCCGAGCCCGAACCCACCTTGGTCGAGGTCGATGGCGGAGGCGCCGCGGAAGATTCGCCCGAGAGGTAGCCGGCGAAGCCCGCCAGAAGGGCTTTGTAGAACATATTCCCGATGACCTCGTAGCCGGCCGGCGTCGCGTGCCGGAAGTCGCCCATCGCGAGTCGGGGCTGCGCTTTGTACCAGCGTCGCATGGCGTCTTGGCCGCCCATTGCCTGCCAGGTGTCGTAAAAGGCGCAGCCGGAATCGAAGGCGGCGCGCCGCTGGGCTGCGACGATGAGGGGAATCGTTGGCAATGAACGGATGCGTCCGCGGTGCCTTCGGGCCTGGTCGAGCGGTGCGAACACGAGGCAGCCCAGGCTTTCGCGCCCTTGGCGCATATGGTGCAACACCCGCATGTAGTCCTCGTAAAACGCCTCTTCGGTTCGCTCGTCGCTGGCTTCGTTTCCGCCGAACCCGAGAACGATCAGGTTCACGCCCCGCTGCTCGAGTTGGGCCCTGATGTGGGACTCGTCGTAGTTGAGCAGGCGATTGGCGCGTGCCCCCACCAGGCCGAGCGAGTCGTACACCACGCCGGGGCCGTCGCGCTCGACCACCACGCCGTAGAAGTTGACTGGGCCGCCTCGTGCGTAACGAAACTCGAGCAGATGCGGCCCGTCGGGCGCCTCGATGGAGTACACCGCGTCGCCGAGAGCCTCGGCTTTGGTCGACACGATCTCGCGCGCGCCCCGGTCGAGCTGCACCGAGAACTTTCCACCGCGCGGCTGTTCTTCATAGTAAATGTCGAACCGAGAGGCCTTGGTGCCGACATCGCCTCGCTTGGCCGTGCCGACGCGAGCCCATGCGCCTGGCTCCGCTCGCGATTGCACGCCTCCGTACCCGTAGCGGCCGTTGCGATCCTGCCGGCGCACGACTTCGCGAACATCCCAGTCCTCGGGATTGGAAGATTGCCGGACGCCGTGGTGCTTGTACGGAATGTACCCTTTTGCGGCGAGAACGAATCCATGGCCCGCATCTCCAAAGCGGGCCTGAAGGTTCTCTCGCACGGTCGATGTGATTAGATCGGTTGCAATGCTGGAGTCGCCATAGTGCCCCACGCGAGTGACCGCGTCCTCCTTTGCCGCTGCCGTCTTTTCGAGCGCTTCGTAGAACGACCGCATCCCGCGACCGGTGGGGTCCTCGATGTAGATTGAAATCCCGGCGTACTCGGTCGGGTCGATTTTCGGACCCTCATCTGAGTCGACGGGCGGAGCGACGACTGGCTTGGAGCCGAGGTTGGCCGCCACCGTCTCGCCGACGGACTCTGCGAGGCGCTCCGCACCGGCTTCGGTGCTGGTCGATCCACGGTACGATCCTCCATGGCCTGCGAATGCGGGGATCTCTCCCCATCGCTTGAAGAGCCGAACGATGGGAAAGTCCTCCTCGCCCGGAATCCAAGGGCGCAGCCCCTCCATCGGGGGAATCACATACGTCAGCGCGCATGCGGCGAACATGAACACGGTCACCGTGGTCAGGTGCTGCAAGGGCGTGAGCTGGCTGTAGATTCGTTTGAGCATCAGAACTGGAAGTAGATGTAGGGAACGACTTCGCTGGTGGCGACGACGCTCAGGACGAAGCCGAGCATCGCTAGGGTGACGCCCTGCGCGGGCGCCGGCATGGACTTGAATCCAAGCTCGATCGATTCGAACCAACGCTTGGGGGTGTAGTGCGCCGCGAATGTGAGGATTAGCATCGCCCACACACCGAGGGAGATCTGTGCGACGGACAAGGTCCCGGAGCCCAGTCTCACCGTGATGTCGGCTGCGTTCTGGAGGCTCGTTGCCCGAAACAGGATTCTCGAAAACACGACGAATTGAAGGGCCCAAAACACCTTGAACGCGTGGAGTTGCCAGGTGTCGACGGTGTCGCGAGTGCGGCCCGAGCGCCGGTAGAAGAAACGATGGAGCACCATCGCCATCGACTGGAGGATGGCGTAGAACACGAAGGTCCACGATGCGCCGTGCCAGATGCCGATGAGGAACATCGTGAGCCAGAGGTTCCAGTACGCGCGGATGGGGCCGACGCGGGAGCCGCCCAGAGGGAAATACAGGTAGTCCCGGAGCCACGTGGACAAGGTCATGTGCCAGCGCCGCCAGAACTCTGCGGGGCTCGCGGACTGATACGGTCGGTCGAAGTTCTCAGGGAGCTCGAGCCCCATGAGCTTGGCCGAGCCGCGCGCGACGTCGGTGTACCCGGAGAAGTCGCAGTAGATCTGCATCGTGAAGCCGTAGAGCGCGATGACGACTTCGGCGGCGCTGTAGAGCTCCGGCTGATCGAACACGCGGTCGACGAGGTTGACCGAGAGGTAGTCGGCGATGACGACTTTCTTCACCATGCCGGTCGCGATGAGGAAGAGGCCCCGAGTGACCTGCTCGTCGCGAAGCGTGATCTTGCGTTGGAGCTGCGGGAGGAGCTGAGAGGCACGAACGATGGGGCCAGCGACCAATTGCGGGAAGTAGGTGACGAAGAAGGCGAACTGGAAAAAATTGCGGGTCGGCTCGAGCTTCCGCCGGTAGATGTCGATCGTGTAGCTCAGGGTCTGGAACGTATAAAAGGAGATGCCGACAGGCAGGAGCACGTCGAGGAAGGGCGGGTTCGGGATCTCGATGCCGAAAAACAACCCCAGAACGTCAGCCGTCGCTTGTGAGGCGAAGTTGAAATACTTGAAGAGACCGAGCAGCCCCAGATTCGAGACCAGGCTCACGATCAACCACCGCTTGCGGGCCTTTGGCTCGTTCGTGGCGTGGATTCGGAGGCCGACGATGTAGTCGACGAGGGTCGATGCGAGGATCAGGACGATGTAGACGGGGTGCCACGCCATGTAGAACAGGCATGACGCGACGAAGACGAAGATGATCCGCAGCTGGGCGTGGCGAGCCAACAGCCAGAATCCTGCGACGGCGATGCCCAGGAACAGAATGTAATCGAGGCTGTTGAAGAGCACTGGTCCCCTTACCCAGCGTGAACGCGCCCGGTTTTAGCTGCAGGCGGCCCTGCACGCTAGTTGCTTGACCGGGGGGCCGGTTAGACCAAGCATCTGCGGCCGGAGGTCTCAATGAAGATAGAGGGTTCAGTAGCGCTGGTGACGGGTGGAGCTTCCGGCTTGGGCGAGGCCACGGTGCGCCAGCTGGTGAGCGAGGGGGGCCGCGTGGTCATCGTCGATCTCAACGCGGAGCGCGGGAAGAAGCTTGCGGCCGAGCTCGGTGACGCGGCGACATTCGCGCAGGCCGACGTGAGCAACGCCGACGATGTCCAGGCTGCGGTCGAGCAAGCGACTTCGATGGGAACGCTTCGGGCCGCCATCAACTGCGCCGGCATCGGTATGGCCATGCGCACGATCGCCAAAGACGGTACGCCTCACGATTTTGGGGTCTTCCAAAAGGTCATCTCCGTCAATCTCTTTGGGACATTCAACATTCTCAGGCTCGCGGCCTCAGCGATGGCCCGGAACGAGCCCGTGGATGGCGAGCGTGGTGTGGTGGTGAACACCGCCTCGGTTGCGGCGTTCGACGGGCAAATCGGGCAGGTCGCCTATTCGGCATCCAAGGGCGGCATCGTAGGGATGACCCTTCCTGCGGCGCGCGATCTTTCCAAAGCCCAGATTCGCGTGGTGACGATTGCGCCCGGCACCTTCGACACGCCCTTGCTCGGGATGCTTCCGGAAGAGATTCGAGCCGCCCTTGCTGCAACGATCCCACACCCGAGCCGCCTCGGTCGCCCTGAAGAGTTCGGCGCGCTCGCCTGTCACATCGTCGAGAACAGCTACATCAATGGTGAGGTCATCCGGCTCGACGGAGCCATTCGCATGGCGCCGCGCTAGACTTGTCGGACCTCGCCAAACTGCGTGTCCCGCTGGCGCGGCGGCGCCGGATCTTCGGGCTCGCGCTTCCCATCATCGGCGGCATGCTCTCGCAGAACGTGCTGAACCTCGTCGACACGGGGATGGTTGGGACCTTGGGGGACGCGGCGCTCGCAGGTGTCGGCCTTGGGGGCTTCGCGAACTTTCTATTTTCCGCCTTCATTTTGGGTCTTTCGGCGGGGGTCCAGGCGATGGCGGCGCGTCGCGTCGGCGAAGGACGCCTGTCGGAGACGGCGGTCCCTCTCAACGGGGGCTTGCTGCTTGCGCTAGCCATCGCCGTCCCCTGGTCGGCGGCGCTGATCGCGCTCGCCCCGGAGTACTTCCCGCTGCTTACCGGCGATGTTGCTGTGGTGGAGCAAGGGGTTCCCTATCTTCGGGCACGCCTGTTCGCGATGTTCGCCATGGGGATGAACTTCGCGTTTCGAGGGTACTGGAACGCCGTCGATAAATCGATCCTCTACATGCGCACGCTCATCTCGATGCATGTGCTCAACATCTTTCTCAACTGGGTATTGATCTTCGGGAACCTGGGAGCGCCCGAGCTCGGCGCGGCTGGCGCGGGCGTGGCTTCGGCGATCGCCACGGTGTTTGGCGCGGCGTCGTACTTCGTTCTCGGGCGCAGCTATGCACGGGACGCCGGCTTTCTTCACGGGCTCCCGAGCCGCGAGACGATGGCCACCATCATCAGATTGGCGGCCCCGGCAGGCCTTCAGCAGTTCTTCTTTGCGGCGGGCATGACGGTCTTCCTGATGCTCGTGGCTCGCATGGGCACCCCAGAGCTTGCGGCGACCAAGGTGATCATCGACTTGATGCTGGTTGGTATACTGCCCGGCATCGGCTTCGGGCTCGCCGCTGCCTCGCTCGCCGGTCAGGCGCTCGGTCGGGACAATGCAGAGGACGCGAAGCAATGGGGTTGGGATGTCACGAAAATGGCCGTCCTGGTCGTCGGCGCGCTCAGCATTCCGGCAGTGCTGGTCCCAGAATGGCTCCTGAGCGGCTTCATCCACGAACCTTCAACACTCGCTCTCGCCAAGACCCCGCTCCGCTTGGTCGCCGGCTTCCTGTTCCTCGATTCGGTGGGCATGGTGCTGATGAACGCTCTCATTGGGGCCGGAGACACAAAGCGCGTGATGTTCATCGGGACGAGCTTACAGTGGCTGGTCTTCCTACCCGCCGTGTACGTGATCGGCCCTGTGATGGGCCTGGGGCTCGTCTTCGTGTTCGCGGCCCAGGTGATCTATCGCGGTTTCCAGTCGTTGACCTTCGCGCTCATGTGGCGGGGAGGGCGCTGGCAGTCGATCGAGATTCAGTGACGGGCGCGCTGACGCGCGGTCACTCGATACCGAACGGTGTCGCAGTGACACCCGCCCTCGAGAACCTCGGGGTCAGCGTCGCTCATCATTCCACTGGCTCGCCGCTGGAACGGTCGAGCGTCATCCAGGGGGTTCCTGCGATCTGCACTTCGATAAGTTCTTCGTTAACTGACAGCGTGGGCTCACCGGCAACGGCCCCGAGCCCGGCGCGCCAGATCTCCTTGCCTGAACCCACGTCCTTGGCGATGACGACGCCCGGGTTGCCTCCATGCGCTTCGTACAACACGCCCTCGCTCAATACGGATGTGGTTTCACCGCCACCGGGCCCTTGGCCTTCTCGATTGCTCTTCTCGAGCTGCCTGGCTCCGAGCCAGGCGATCAACCCTGCGACGAGAACCAAGCCGAGCAAAACGGCAACGACGCGCTTCCCAGACTTGCCTTCTTCGACCACGCAGGGGTCTTAGCACGTCCGCCGCGACCGCCTAGCGACGCCACATCTCCCACAAGGGGACCAGGCTCATCACGAAGTAGCTGACCAGCATCAGGGCGCCCGACACCGCATAGCTCGCGACCGCCCCCGCGCAGCCGTGTGCAGCGAGCCACGGAGCCAGGATGTGGAGCAAGGTTCCGAACGACCCGGCGGCGATCCAGGCCGCCTTTGCCTTCTTGGAAGACCGCGACAGCATGTACATGTGGCTGAGGATCAGCAGGTACACCGGCATCGAGAACAGATGAAAGTGGGTGACTTCGAGTAGCTTCCGGCGGGGCATGGGCTCGAACGCGGCGAGCTCCTCGCCGCCGGGTGGCAACACGAGCGCAGGGCCCCCGACGACCTCTGCCTCTTCGATCGGTGCCGATGCGCCTCCGTAGTATTCGCCGGCTCCGCTCAGGTCGATTCCGACCATGTCGTGGGTGAGCCAGAGCGTGAGCGCTAAGCCCACGAGCGTGAACACGAGAAACACCGTGTACACGGCGCGCGCGCCCAAGGGTAGGGCGCGCAGCCTGCCGGACGGTCGAGTGAAGTCTTGCATGGATCGAGCTAGGACGACGTGAGCACGGTGTCGTGCAGTAGCAAGGTCGCGCGTTTCACGGCTTTGGCCATCGCGCGCGCGGAAAGCGTCGCGCCGGAGATCACGTCGATGTCGTGACCTGGCTTGAAGCCGCTAGCCGCTTCCTTCCCGACGAACTGTTTGCGGAAACGCTTCGAGCGAATCCCTTCGCCGTACGGCTCGCGGTAGGCAACCACTTCGACTCGTGTCACCCGGCCATCGCAATCGAAGAAGGTGGCGAAGTCGATGTACTCGTGCTGACCGAGCTCGCGATCGAACAGCGCGTAGCCATCGACATGATCCGCAGAGCGCGCGACGTAGAAGATGTACTCCGCCCTTTCGAGCTTCTGGCCGAGATGCCGTTCGATTTCCTCACGGCGATCGGCAGAGAGCTTGATGCGTTGGAAGTCCACCAAGTCCGAGCCCTGAAACTGCTCAGAGAGGAGGCCACGGACGCTGAAATAGACCTGCGCGTGACCGCTCGCGGCCAACCCGGAAGTGACCGCCGAGACAGCAAGCAGAAGGGCAGCTCTATTGAAAACGCCTTTCATCTTCGTTTTCAACGATACGGGCAGCGTAGAAGCGCTGCAAGTGGAAATTACACGCAAATTTTGCGTATTTCGGCTGCGAGCCTCCCCTTGGGACCCCAATGGGTGCCATATTCCCGAGCATGAGAGCTTTGAGTAGAACGCTCCCGTATTGGCCGAGCCAATTGTTTCCATGCGGACTGGCCCTGGGCGCGCTCTGGGGCAACGGCGATGCGGATCGTTGGTTTGGCGCAGGAGCGATGTTGGACATGGGCTGGGCCCGGGTCGGTCCACGCGACGACGGCGGGTATGGGTCGCCCTGATCCCGTTTCCAAGGGCCGCTGGAGGTCGGTGTTCTTCTTCCTTCTTGCCTGGCTGATCCTGGCGACAGGATGCTCAGGCGTGCTCCAGAACATCGGGGCGCGGTGGGTAACTCACAAGATCTCCGCGGTGTTCGATCTCGACGAGGCTCAGGAGACCGCCACGCGAGCGGCAGTCGACCGCGCGATCGCGAGCGCGCCCGAAGTATTGGGTCCACGGCTCGACCTTCTGGTGGCGACGGTCGACCGCGGGCTATCCAAAGGCTTGAACGAACAGAACATGCTCGTCATCGAGCGGCAGGTCGACATTCTCATGGACAAGGCGGTCCTGTGGATCGTCGATGAGGCCGCTCCCATCTTGGCGACCTTGCGTGACGAACAGATCGACCATGCCGAGCGCGAGCTCGACGAACGTCTTCAGGAGACACGCGACGAGCTCAACGCGCCCGAGGATGAACGGCTTCGGAATCGGCAGGAGAAGTTCGTCGACGCGATCGAGAAGTGGTCGGGTCGATTGAGTGACGCGCAAGAGACAGCGATCCGCGCCTATGTGGCGGCCATGCCCGATGAAGCGGCGGACCGGCTCAGAGCGGACGAACAGCGCCTCGCAGAGATCGCGGACGGGCTACGCGAGCACCCCGGTGCGCCAGCCATCCGAGATCTGTTGTGGAATGCCTGGGAGCAGCGCGAAGACTGGGGCCCCGGCACCCGCTCCGCCGAAGCGCGACGAGCCGATGGTCGCAAGACTCTCTTCTTCGTGTACGATTTACTCGATGCCAAGCAGAGGGATCACATGAGCGAACGTCTTCATGAGATGCACGGGACGGTGAAGCGCTTGCTGGGGACGGCGGGAGAGTAGCGATGTCGCAAGGTCCCGGCCGTCCAGTTCCCCGCACGTACACGCTGCCCGAGCTCTTCAACGGACTGAAGTCGCTCATGTCGCGCTTGCCGGCCCTGTGGTCGATCTGGATTGGCGGGCGCCTGCCCCGAGCGTTGCGGGAAAAGGTCGTCGTCGCGGTCGCGCAAGTCAACGCTTGCCGAATGTGCGAGCACGCCCACAGCCGGATGGCGCGCGAAGCGGGAGTTTCGGATGCGGAGCTCGCCGCGCTCGAGAACATGGACGAGCACGCGTTTGACAGGCGAACTTGGCTCGCGGTCGCGCACGCCCGGGACCGCGTCGTGGCCGATTTCGCTCCCGTCACTCGGGACGCATCGCAAGACGCCCTGGTCGAGGTGCTGGGGGTTCAAACCTACCGCGACGTGGAAGACGTTGCCTGCGTGATGACAGTGGCCAATAGGATCGCCAACACGCTCAACGCGCTTCCCGATCGCCTACGCGGCAACCCCGTGCCTGACAGCAGGCTCTTCGACGAGCTCTTCATCAACTTCATGTTCTTGCCAGGCGCGTGGCTGGGCACGCTAGTGGCGGCGGCACGACAGCGAAAGTCGCCAATCGCAGTGTGGCGCCAGGCTCGCAGTTTCGAAGGCCGTAGCATTTCAGGCTGAGCAGCGTACGCCTCCACATGGGATGCCTGAAGGCCGCACCCGGGTCGAGATCCCGAGCAACTTGATGTCGTTGGAATACTGGTACCTGTTTCCCGTTTCCATCGGCGTTGCGACGCTGGCGATGGCGAGCGGCATCGGAGGCGCGGTGTTCTTCTCGCCGATCTTCATCCTGTGGCTAAGGCTGGAACCGACGGTCGCCATCGGCATCGCCTTGATTACGGAGTTGTTCGGCTTCTCCTCGGGCTTGGTCGCATACGTGAGAGCCCAGCTGGTCGACTACCGGCTCGGCGCGAACTTGCTCATGTTCTCCATTCCTGGCGCGATCGTCGGTGTCCTGAGCGCGGATCTGTTCCCAGCCATCGTGCTCAAGACCATCTTCGCCGTAGGCCTGATGTTCATCGGACTTCAGCTCTTTCTCTCCTGGAGGCAAGAGCAGAAGGAAGCCATGGACGAGCTCATCAGGGTCGAGGGCGAGGAAGGCTACCGTTCCGAGCTCACCGATCGCGCGGGCAACACCTATCGGTACACGGTGTGCAATAAGGCGCTCGGGCGCACCTTCGCCGCTGTCGGTGGAGCGTTTCTGGGCATGATCTCCGTCGGCTTGGCGGAGCTACAGGAATACCATCTGGTTGCCCGATGTAAGGTGCCGTCCCCCGTCGCGGTGGCAACCTCGATTTTCGTCGTCGTGATTACGGTCCTGGTCGCCTCCGTGGGCCATGTCTACGGCTTCATCGAAGAGGGAGGCGGCGACGCGCTCCAAGAAACGGTGAACGTGGCGATGTTCACGGTGCCAGGAGTGCTCATTGGCGGACAACTCGGCCCGAGGGTCCAGGCTCGCGTGAACCCGGACAAGATGAAAGTGCTGATCTCATGGATCTTCATGGCCGTGGGTGCCTTCATGCTGAGCACGCTGCTGGGCTAGTAGTACGGCTGGTACAGCGCATGAATCAGGAGGGCGGGCCGGTCGAATACTCCACCTCGAGCTCCGGGTGACTTTGCGGGATGCCCACTCGGAACCAAATGAAGGGGAAGAGTGGGTTTGGAAGCCAGTACATCCAGCCGAGGTTGCGAACGCGCTCGCCAGTCGCGAGTACCAGGTCCATCCAGACATAGAGGAACTTGTAGACGCAGAGGCCGGGGATGAAATTCACTCTGAACCCATCGGTCCGGAGGAACTTGCGTCGGATGTAGAAGTTGCCTTCGAAGGGCATGATGTTCCACCCGACAGGGCCTTCGGCCAGCGGCGTCCCCGTTGGACGGTGTGAGATGCGAACCCAGTTGCGGGCTTTTGTGGTCGCTGAGTCGGCCATTGATCGGGTATATACGCGCCGAAGCAGAGATGTTACCGACGGAACGGCTTCGGGACGTCGGGGCGTCAGTGAAACATCTGGCCGGGTGGCGCGTACCGAAGGCCATGTATGAAAGGGAAAAGTTCATGAAGCATGCGGTTCGTAATGCGCTCGGAGCGGCGCTCGGGGTTTTGTTGGTCAGCTCGACAGCCTTTGCTGCGTTTTCGGCGCTCAAGCTGGATCGAACGCACAGCAAGCTGAGTTTCACGGCTGCCACCGTGATCTTCGATGTGGATGGCGAGTTCGGGGAATTCGATGTCCAGATCGATGGCGATCCGAGCAAGCCCGAGACCGTCAAAGTCGAGGCCAGCATCGACGTCGCTTCGATCGACACGCAGAACGGTAAGCGAGACGACCATCTCAAGAGCCCGGACTTCTTCGACGCAGCCAAATACCCGAAGATCAGATTCACTTCGATAGGCGTGAAGGCGAAAGGAAGTCAGCTCACGGTCAAGGGCAACCTGACCATGCACGGGAAGACGAAGTTGGTCAGTATTCCGTTCAAGGTCGCCAAGGGTAAGAACGGTGCCGGCGTGGATGTGACGACCTACAAGGGCAAGCTCACACTCGACCGAAACGAGTTCGGCATCGGCACGGACAGCATCGCCGCAAAGATCAGCCTCGAAGACGAGGTCGAAATCGAGCTGCTCATCGTCACGTTCCAGTAGGGCTCTGCGAACCGCAGTTCATTTTCCACCGACTTTTCATTGCCCATGCCTCGCTGCTTCGCGCTAGAGTAGGGCGAAGATGCGGGGTGTGATCCGTGGGCCACGACCAGTTTGATCCCGAGCGAGACCGGCAAGTTCGCCGGGTGATCGTGATCGAAGGGCTCGCCAACGTGGCGGTGCTGGCCCTGAAGATCGTCGTGGGTGTGTCGACGGGATCGCTCGCGGTTTTCGGTGACGCGCTTCACTCACTGAGCGATGTCGCCAACAATGCGGTGGCTTGGTTTATCGTCCGGATCTCGTCGCAGCCGCCCGACCGCGACCATCCGTACGGCCACCGGAAGTTCGAAACCTTGGCCGTGTTCGTGCTCGCCACGCTCCTGACGGTGCTGGGTATCGAGCTCGCCCTCGGAGCCCTGCGCCGGGATGCCCAACCGACCGTCGGCGGTCCGTGGACCTTGCCGCTGATGTTGGGCGTTCTCGTGATCAACGTGGCGCTGGCATCCTGGGAGGGCGCCTGGGCTCGCCGCCTGCGCTCCGACATCTTGGGCGCAGACGCGCGCCATACGTTTGCCGATGTCCTGACGACCATCGTCGTAATCGTGGGCTGGCAGCTTTCGGCCCGCGGTTATCCCTGGCTCGACACCGTTTGCGCGATAGCCGTCGCCGGGTTCGTGCTCGCCTTGGCGTTTGGACTCTTTCGCCGGGCGATTCCCATCCTGGTCGACAGCATCGCCGTAGAACCAGAAGCCGTCAGCGATGTCGCTCGGGCGGTTCGCGGCGTGCACCGCGTGACGACCGTTCGTTCGCGTTCAACTGGAAGCTCGACGGCTATCGATATGGTCGTCACCGTGGATTCCGGGCTCAGCACCGCCGAAGCGCACGCGATTACCGACGCAATCGAGGAGCAGCTCCGCACCCAGTTGTCAGTCGAGGACGTGACGATTCACGTCGAGCCGGAGAGCTGATCGGGAATCAAAACGCGTCGACACCAAGGCCGACGAACCCCGAGAAATGCGGGTTGTCGAGCAACCAGTTGCTTGGAAACGCCCAACCTAAGCGTGCGTAAACCTGCCAACGGCCCCATCGAAGATCCGTAAACAGGGCGAGACCTCCGATCCCGCCGTAGTCGTTGAGCAGCCCCTGGCGGCGCGGGTCGTTGATCGCCCCACCTGAAACGAGCAGCCCGAGCTCCTGCGGCTTGTTCTTCTTGGGCCTGATGTGTCCGCTGAGCTGCGCGATCGCCAAGCGTTCTGAAATGTTGGCGGACCAGGGCAGGCCCGGGATCACCAGGACGTAGGGATTCATGCCGCCGACGCGCATGCGGGTAATGTCGTCCTGGAACCAGCCCCAGTTGAAGGTCTCTTGTAGCTCTAGCCGGAAGCGATCTCCGGTCTGCCAACCGGCGCGCAGCCATTGGTTCAGGGTCCAAATCGCTTTGCGCGGATCGTTTCGCCCATCACCGACGAATCCCCACGCACGCACCTCTGAACGCACGTCGACTCCGACCGATGCGCCGACGGCCACGCCTTGGATCCGCGGAAAGAGCTTGGACGCGCGATACTCCTCACCGGGCGAATCGATGTTCCAATAGATGTAACCGAGCCGCGGCTCGAAGACCAAGGTGTTGGCGGGGAGTGCGTAGAGTGGGTCGGTATTCTTGTCGCCGAAGAACCAGTACCGTACGTTGGTGAGTACCTCGAGAGTATGATCGTCGGCTACATGCCACTGGATCTTCGGCAAGAGGACCACGTAGCTCGCGTTGAAACCGAGGTCGGAGCGCCGAAGCCCTTGCTCATAGTATTGATGAAGCAGGCCGGCGAAGGCGATCTCGCCGCGAACGGCAACCGAGAACTCGAAGTTCTTGCCCATCGGAATGCGTTCGATCTCGAGATGAATCGTGTCGGTGTTGTAGTAGAGCCGAACGTCGCCCTCGCCGACCTTGTCCTTACCGGTCGCCTCGAAGAGGACGAACCCAAAGCCAGTTGTCTCGGGAACGAAGGCGAAGTCCGCTCCACCAGCAACGGAGCCATGCCAGTCCTCGGCGTGAGCCGTGGAGGCAACGAGTGTCAAAGCCAGGATGGCGGATGCGATCCGCATGCCCGAACCATACTTGAATCGCTGCGACCTGCATGTCGATGGAAGTACCCGGAGTTCCCCCGGCGTGCCGTGCCTGAGTGTCACGAGCGCACCAGGAGCACCGAGCGACTCAGCGCGATTGCGGGTCGGTCGCGCAGTTGAAATCCCGCGCGAATCGCGGCCTCCACGCTGACTTCGAACGCGTGTCGGCGGACGTGGAGCTTGGGCTCCGTGACGAGCAGAGAGGCTCCATCCTCCAGCACGCTACGCAACTGCTCAAACAGCCGGTCAAGGTCAGGGACCTCGTGAACCATCCAGAAAGCAACGGCAAACCCGAATCGCCTCTGTGTGCCAAGCCCCAGATCGTGAGTGCTGGCTTGGATGAGCTCAGCGCGCGCCGAGAGCCCACCGCGCTCGAGTCGTTGCTTGGTCATCTCCAACATGCGCGGCTGGAGATCGACGGCGGCAACCAACCCGTCCGGACCGACTAGCCGTGCCAGGCCCTCGGTGTTGAAACCCGCCCCGCACCCAACATCGAGAACATGCATCCCGGGACGCACAAACGTCCCAAACATCTGCTCGGGGTCCTGAAACCTCCGCCGGATCGGATTGTCGAAGCTACGGACGAACCACCAAGGACAAACATGGGCCATGGATCAACTCCTCACGCGCGGGGGCTAATGGCTGTCGCTGTCCTCGCCCTGCTGTTCATCGCCGGCGACGATCCCGTCGGGGACGCCGCCATTCGCAACATAGACCTGAGCTGCGCCAAGCGCATACACCAGCCGGCCACCGCCCTCACCGGTCCTGTAACCCAGGCCGAAGACAATCAGCGTGCCAAGAAAGGCGCCAAGGGCGACGGCCTGACGCGCGCGGCCTTCTCCGAGCACGAGCGGCACAGTCATCAGAAGCAAGAGACCAGCACTGGCCCAAACGAAGATCTCCGCGGCCTCCTCATGGGCCTCGATGCCATCCTCGGAGACGACCTGCTCGACTCGGTCTTCTTCGCTCTCCCCGGTGTTCATCGCCAACGCGCCCGATCCGACCAGCACGGCCTGCAGCAACAACACGACAAACCAGATCCGGCGGTCGAACCAGCCTCGCCACCAGGCGAAAAGAAGTCCGCCCGTCACCAATGGCATCAGGACGGCGAGGGCCATTGGCAGGTGAACGACCTTGGGATGGAAAAGTAGTTGGTCCATGACTGCAACCTCCAATCGCTACAATGAGCTCCACGGAGGGTCACTGGCCATACTTCAGATGTGATACGTGAGTGATTTCGGCCGCTTGATAGCGGGGCATGCTACATGCGGTGGATAGGGTCGATGCGGAACGACGATTTCACTTCGGAGCGCCGAGTCCTGATGGGGGTTCTGTTGGCCTTCCTGGCGGTTGCCCTATTCGCGGCCATCGACATTTCGGCCGATCTGGGCGAAGGAACTACCGTCGCACACGTGGCGGTCGAAGCCGCGATCCTACTTGTTGGCTTGCTGGGCTCGCTCTTCATGACTCGCCGCCTTGTGCTCGCGCTGAGGCGTGCGCGCGCGGTCCGGAAGGAAGCGCTCTCGCTGGCTGAGCAGTTGGAAGCGACCCGTGTCGAAGCGAATCGTTGGCGGAGTGAGGCACGCGATCTGATGAACGGGCTTGCCGCCGCGATCGACCAGCAGTTCGACCGCTGGGCACTGTCCCCTGCCGAGAAGGAGACCGCGCTGCTCCTCCTCAAAGGGCTCAGCCACAAGGAGATCGCCCAGGTCCGGTCCGTCAGCGACGCGACCGCTAGGCAACAGGCTAGGGCGGTCTATAAGAAGGGCGGGCTTTCCGGAAGGCACGATCTCGCGGCCTTTTTTCTCGAAGACCTCATGTTGCCACTACACCCGGTGTAAGGCGCAAGAGCTATCGGCTGGCACACCTCATGCATCAGCTGGCTGCATAGCCTAGATGAATGGATTGTGGCTTGGTCTAGCGACCACAGGAGGTGGAAGATGAGAACGCATTCAAAATTGCTTGGAATTGTGCTCTGTGCCCTGGCCGCTGCGGCATGCGGTGACGACGCGCCGATGGTGACCGGCGTGGTGTACAGCTGGGAGGAGTCGGCTGCGCCCATCACGGTCGCCGGAGTGACCGTCGGGGTATTCGGTACCGACATCTCCGACACGACCGACGCGAACGGACGGTTCGCCCTCCAAAACGTACCGAGCGGGGACGTTTTCTTCACGACTGAGGCAACAGGGTACTGGGGCCTCGTAGACTACTGGGTGGTGCCTGTGGTCGGTGACATTTCTCTCAATGTGATACGGGACGGCGAAATCGCGCGTTGGGAAACGGAGCTCGGGCGGTCGATTCCCGCGACCGATGGTGCCGTCGACATCCTGTACTATGGCAGGCCAGGCGAGGGCCCGGTGGGCGGAGAAACCGGGGCGATCAGCGCATCGAGCGACGATGAGTTCACGTTCGATGTTTGGACTCCGGTGGACCAGACTAGCGTCATCGTCGCGACACTTCAGGACGGCTCTAAATTTGGTGAGCTGGTTTTCACCTCCGTCGACCCAGCAAACGAGACGATCACCGCCACCGTGACGGGGGCCCCTGGCGAGACGCGGTGCCTAGTAGACGAAACTCCGGGAACGGAATATCCGATCATCGCGAAATCGCTCACAATCGTCTATGCATGGTGCGAGCCTGTGCAATAGGCGGCGCAAAAACTGCGTCTTTCATGCCTGAGGCGCAACAGGTGCGGCTCGTATGTCCGGCTAGAACATGTAGCCCACGCCGACGTTCCAGCGATTCGTGATCGCACCGCTTGACGGCCGTTCGTACTGGTAGTCGAACTTGAAGACGACCTGCGCAATGGGGCGGTAGCTCAAGCCGATGGTGGGCACCAAGAAGGCCGGCAAGTTGAAGTCCGGATCCGATTCTCGGAACGTCGTGTCGTAGTAGTCGACCCGCACGAAGGGCACCAGCGCCATCTCGGTATCCACGTAGTAAAGGACGTTGTAGCCGAGCTCTCCGTACACGCCGAAGAGGTCCGATCCGACCGTGCTCGTCGGCGCGGTCTCGCCGGGTGCAACCGTGACTGGCGCCCGGAGGGCGTCGGTGTCGCTGACGTGGAAATACGCGATCAGAAATCGAGACTCGAAGCCTTTGCGGAGGATGCGCCAATCGCCCGAGGCTCCGCCGACCCTCACGTTGACGTCAGCGAGGTCACGTGGCCCAGCCAAACCGAAGTACGGCGATACGCCGAGCACCATGCCGAGGATGGGCTCCCATTCCGCACGGCCAACGAATGCCGGCCCGTTGAGCTCCGCTTGGGTGATTTTGAGCCGGCCACCGCGAAGGCCGCTCCTGCCGGAGAAGCCGCTCGCGTCGAGGCCGCTCATCACATAGAGCTCGTAGCGAAACTTGTCGTTCGGTTGGCCCCAGATACCGATGCCGCCCTCTCGCCAGGTAGTCGGGATGATCACGCGGTCGACCGTCGGGCGCTCGACACCGTTGAAGATCGGCGGCTCGTGCCATTGGTTGATGATGCCCATCGGCACCAGGATCGCACCGGTTCGCAAGTAGAGCGCCTCACTCGAACCCTTGAGCAGTCGCCAGTCGAGGAAGGCCTGCTCGATCTGCACCGATCCGGGAATCGCAACGCCATCGCTGTTTGCGACGAATGCATGTTCAAGCTCTACCTCCGAATAGAACTGGAAGCGATCGTTGAAGCGGTGCGCGAAGAAGATGACGAAGCGATGAAAGTCCAAGATGGAGCTGAAGCCGTCGTCCTCGGGCTTCATCATGTTTAGGTGAAGCTCGCCGTAGCCGCCGATCGTAGTCTTCTGCTCACGGCGCATGCGCCCTTGCTGCATGCCGCGCAGGGGGTCGATTTCGACGCGATACGATCCCCCCGCGGGTTCTTCGGGAGCGACCTCCCCCGGAGGCAACACGATTGTCGGTCCCTCAGTGTCAGTGCCAGCGTCAGTGCCAGCGTCAGTGCCAGTGCCAGTGCCAGTGCCAGCGTCAGTGCCAGTGTCAGTGTCAGTGCCAGTGTCAGTGTCAGTGTCAGTGTCAGTGTCAGTGCCAGCGTCAGTGCCAGTGTCAGTGCCAGTGTCAGCGTCGGTGTCAGCGTCGGTGTCAGCGCTCGTGCCCGTGCTCGCGTCCGGGGAGGGGGCTGCGCTTCCAGTGTCGTCCGCGCTTGGTTCCTGCGCCCGCGCGGCAGGATGGCCCAAGCCGAACCCGCTCAGTGCGACCAGCACGAGGCAACTCAGCCCTAAACCCTTGGATACGTTACTCATCTTCAACCTCTCCATGTTGCAAATGAAAATGATTTTCATCTTCGATAGCATGGCCTGCAAAGAGCGCAACTATGATCGCGCTGGCACA
>Ga0316193_10000145_pt1 | contig 38761 bp, 42 predicted proteins | sample MerIslsedime2_MG_FD_207735 | JGI IMG/M metagenome (GOLD analysis project Ga0316193, IMG submission 207735) | Coastal sediment microbial communities from Maine, United States - Merrow Island sediment 2 | ecosystem: Environmental > Aquatic > Marine > Coastal > Sediment | place: USA: Maine... | reverse complement strand
TCCAACCACTATTTCTGAGAGGGAGATCTTGCGGCGCAAATCCTCGATTCGACCCTCCACAAAGGCCTGCCGCTCGCGAGCGGCAAAGTACTGCAGGTTATTGGCCTTGTACCCGTATGACCGGGCATTGTAGAGAGCTTCTATGACCTGAGGCCGGACAAAGCGGTAGAGAAAGGAGAGCTCTGCGCGTAGCCTCTCGTAGCCGGTTCTTGTAATGGGCCGCTTTTCCATGGTTCAACTTCTCATCTGTTTCTGTTGAACAACTCAAGTCAGACCTTCTATAGATAATCACGGGCTTTCGTTTCTCCCGGAGACCTATAGGAGTTCAAATAATCTCCGCGTTCTTGGCAAGAGGGTGAGAACAAATGGAGACCCGTTACAGGTATTAATGCTAGCGTAAAAAAGTCTTCTTGGCTAGTATTTTTGAGCATGCGAGTTCGTTGGTGTTCAGCCAAAGCCATATTTTCCCTTCCCCGTCCCCGCTGCACTGCGGCGGGATCTTCGAAGGGCCCGGATTCTTTACTTGGAGGCTGGAAAGGAAATGAGTGAACAATTGACCAATGTGGGAGTAATGTTCCCAGATGATGCCGAAAGCTTTATTTCTCAAAACCCTGAGTCCACTTTTATTGTCCTGGATGTGCGTCAGCCCATTGAGTATGAAAGCGAACATTTGCCAGGGGCAAAGCTCATTCCTTTGCCGGAGTTGGTTGACTCTCTGCAGGATTTGGATCCAGGGAAGACAATTATAGTGTACTGTGCCGTTGGCGGGCGAAGTCGTATGGCAGCTCAGTTGCTGGCCAATCAAGATTTCAGGAAGGTGTACTATCTGGAAGGGGGAATGGAGGCATGGGAGGGTCCAGCGGCTGAAGGGCCGCGGGAATTCCATCTCCAATTTATCCGGGGTGATGAAGCGGTGCAAGAGGTCATTGCCCTGTCATACAAAATGGAACGAGGGCTGAAGGCTTTCCATGAAACCGTGAGATCCAAGGCCAAAGACCCAGAGCTCATCAAGCTTCTCGGCCATCTCGTCAAGGCTGAAGAAAGCCACATGAAGAGATTACTGGCTGTGAGCTTGAAATGGGGTATGGATCCGGATGAGATTCAGACTTTCGAGGAGAACGTCGAAGCCACTGTCATGGAAGGGGGCATTGATATAGGGAGTTTTCTGGCCAAGAATGAATCTTTTCTCCAGAGCGTTGCTGGGGTTGTGGATGTGGCGATGATGGTGGAGACTCAGGCATTGGACCTATATCTGAGAATGGCTGCGGAAAGCAACGATGCCGCCACTAAGGAGGTTCTTTTCGAGATCGCCGAGGAAGAGAAGGCCCACCTCAGGGCTCTGGGGCGAGTGCTGGAAGATCATCTTTCGAAATCGGCATAACCCGGATGTTTCACGAATGGCCTGCTCAGACCGTGGATATGACCGTCCTTCCGGGCGTCCTCGGGTGTCGGACCCTGCGACGTACTGTTCAAGTACGCCTCGGATCCAACCCCCTGTGGTAGCCCGGTGGCACACTCTTCTCCACGATCTCGCGACGGCAATTCGTGAAACATCCGGGTTAAGGAAAGAGAAATGAAGAAGCTGCTACTGGCTTTACTCCTTGCGGCCACAGTCGCCGCCCAGCCTGCGATGGCAGTAGAGAAATTGGAATTGGGCTTCGGCGTTGGCGCCGCACCGGATTATGAAGGGTCCGAAGACTATGTACCTGTTCTTCTACCTTACGCCAGGGCAGATTTGGATTCAGGCCAGTTTCTGCGTCTGCAAAGCAACCGGTTGCGAGGTATAGACTTCAAAGCGAACGTGCTTCCGGATGACATTTGGAGATTCGGGCCAATGCTTGGGTATATCCCTGAACGGGACGATGTCGACAACAATCAGGTGGATCGCATGCAGAAAGTTGACACCTCCGTTATGGTGGGCATCTTTTGGGGTATCGAGTTTGATGGGTGGGCCGCCGAAATAGAGGCCCAGCAGGATGCAGTCGGTGGGAATGGCTTCTTGCTCACATTAGACGTTGGGTACAAAATGCCAATAAATTACCAGTTGATGGTAGGGTTCAGCGTCTTTACGAAGTATGCTGACGGTGACTACATGAATGCTTATTTCAGTGTCGATAGAGGGGACTCGCAGCGCAGCGGGTTAGACCAATACGATGCCGACTCTGGTTTCAAAGATGTCGGTTTTTTGCTAACCGGGCGCTATAATTTTTACGGGTATTGGAATGTCTTAGCCGTTGGCAGTTACAGTCGGCTCATTGGTGACGCGGCGGACAGCCCGATCGTAGATGACGAGGGTGATCCCAACCAGTTTTTGCTTGGGCTCATGCTCTCTTACGACTTCTGATTGCTCCTGCCTGTCTGATAAAGCGGCTATCCGGAAACGGCACAGTGTTCTCCACGGTCTTGCGGCAGAAATTCATCTAGAGAAACATCCAAATTTTCAAAATGTTCTTGTCCTCTTCCCGGCGGTACTCTATCGCGTTTCTCATATGACGTACGAATTGTAGACCCAGACCCTCTTCAAGTCTATCCATGGCGGACTTGGAGTGATCCGGCGGCGGGACCGTCAGCGGATTGAATTCTCTGCCATCATCTATAACTGTGAGGGCGACCTCTTCTTGCTCGACCTCGATCTGGACCTCAATCTCATGGGACTCTCCATCGTCATATCCATATTTGATGATGTTCATGAGAATCTCTTCCAAAATGAGGTTTACCGCGTAAACAAGCTTGGATGGTAACGCTCGCGGTTCCAGAAAGACGTTCACTACCTGAAGCACATGAGTCAATTCCTGCATGTCGTTAGCAAATGAGATGGAAAGTGTGTTCGCCACAGCAAGCCTCCATTAGCCCGGATGTTTCATGAATCACTTGCTGCGACCATGGATAAGGCCGTCCTGCCTGGCGTCCTCGGTTGTCGGTCCCTGCGACGTACCGTTCAGGTACGCCTCGGAACCAATCCCGCGGTACCGCGGGACGGTTGCCAGGTGGCACGCCCATCTGCATGGTCTCGCAACAGCAATTGAAGCTCCCTGCAGCAAGCTGCAGGGAATCTTCGAAATGTAAGGTACTTAGACCATTTTATTGTAGTTCACTCGCTCACCCAAGTCCGCTCTTGCGGACTGGGGGTTGCGCTCGCTAGAGCATTTTCATGAAATATCCGGGCTGAAAGTCTTTGAGCTACTCGATACGAAATTCAAAGTAGGTACTGTCTGTAGATTCCGCATTCGTAAGTACCTCTTTCAACGGGCTCCCTTCCCGGGCTTCGGCGAATCCAGCGGTAATCCATAAATTTAGCCCGGGTTGCCCTTCACCCTCGATAAAATCACGTACCCTCAACTCTCTGGCTAATTTGATGCAAAACTTCCGGGCCTTATCCATCTTGGCGTTGTGCTGGACCACCATTATCTTGTTCATGCCGTAACGGGAACAGGTATCGGTGATCTCGAGCTGTTGCTTCACCCGGGAGGCAAGGTTTTTGACCACGGTCTGACCTGTCACATGCCCGAGCTTCTCATTGACTTCATCCAGATTTTGCACAGTGAATGAAATAACGGAAAAAGTGATCTGGTGGCTTTCCAGCCGGGCCATTTCTTCCTGGAATTTTCTCTCGCCTTGTGATTGGGTGGCCATGCCGGTCAGAGCGTCGTGGGGGGTTTCCAGCCCCTGGATGAACTGCTGCACCACCTCATCAGAGGCCTGCTGGATTTCCTCCGGAGTGCCTTCGAACCGGATCAGTCCCTCGTCCAACATGGCCACGCGCTGGGAAATGTAAAAAATGTCAGGAATATCGTGGCTGATCACAACCCCAGTAAACCCGAGCCTTCTTTGGTAATCGGAGATCATGCTGTGTACTGCGCTTTTTCGTATGGGATCGAGTCCTGTGGTGGGCTCATCGAAAAGAACAATCTCCGGTTCAGTCACCAGGGCTCTTGCCAAAGCTACCCGTTTCTTCATGCCTCCGGACAACTGGCTGGGATACTTGTTGTCTATCCCTTCCAGGTCGAATAACTTCAGTTTGTCCCACACCCGGGTGCGTATCTCCCCTTTCGGCAGGGAGGTAGCCTCTTTCAGAGGAAGGGCGACGTTTTCGTAGACACTCATAGAGTCGAAAAGAGCCGTGTCCTGAAACATGTAACTTAATTTGGCTTTTAGGCTGTCTATCTCAGCCCTTTTCATTTCAGACAAGGATCGTCCCTGGAAAAGAATCCTGCCCGAATCGGGTTCCAACAAGCCAATGATGTGCTTCAGGAGCACGCTTTTACCCGTGCCACTTTTGCCAATAATGGTGGTGATCTCCCCCTGGTAAATGGACAGATCGGCGCCATTTAGAACCTGATTGGCCCCGAACCTTTTGTAGACGTTTACAAACTGAATGAGCGGCTGGTTCATTTTCGATCCCACAACAGTTGGTTGTTTTTCCCCGGGGAGGTCTGCAACGTTAGGGTTTCTTATCATATTTCGCCAATAAACCTAAACCATAAAAATAGTCATCGCAACCCACAAAGCACCTCCCATGTTTTTTGGAGCCCTGTTGATCGTGATAATTGAACCGTCCTTCCTGGCGTCCTCGGGTGTCGGACCCTGCGACGTACCGTTCAGATACGCCTCGGATCCAATCCCGCGGTACGGTTGCCAGGTGGCACGCCCATCTTCATGGTCTCGCGACAGCAATTGAAGCTCCCTGCAGCAAGCTGCAGGGAATCTTCGAAATGTAAGGTACTTAGACCATTTTATTGTAGTTCACTCGCTCACCCAAGTCCGCTCTTGCGGACTGGGGGTTGCGCTCGCTAGAGCATTTTCATGAAATATCCGGGCTAGTCGAGAAGTTCTTCACAGTTGAAGAATTTGCAGGTAAGATGGCTAAATGTTGTCACAAAAAAAGACCTTTCCCTCCCCCCGTCCCTGTCTAAGGCGCGGGATCTTCGACAGGGGAGAGGAGTTTATGGGAGCAGTGAGTAATGGTTTTGCTGGAGGAGCAGCTAAATGAAATTCAAACTTAAACACAAAATATTATTACTCTACGCAGGCGTGAGTATTTGTCTTCTAGTTCTGATAGGTGGTTTCCTCTCATCGAAATTAAAAAGAGAAAAATTTGCGGCAATTCAGAATGATTTTGCAAATCAGCTCACTCATATCGATTTTGCTCTGGTCAGTTTTTTTGCTGAAGTCGAAGCAGATCTAGAGACTATTGTTGCAAATGAGTTTGTAAGGTCAAAAAAGGATGAGGATTTTACCAACTTTACTGAAGCGGGTGCAGATACTTTTGAATATAACATTGGCGAGCTAGAGCAAAAAATAATCAACATATTCAACAACTATAGAATAACACATAAATTTGCTAATTCTGTTTATATGGGCCGGGCAAACGGTAGTTTTGTGCGGTCTCATAAAAGAAATAGATCCACGAAGTATGATCCTAGAACCAGACCATGGTACATCTTGGCCAAGGAAAACCTTGGAAAATTAGTAAGAACTACCCCATATACCTCCGTAACCTCATTGGATGTAAACATAGGGGTAGTTGCCGCACTCCTAGATGAACAAGGTCAAGTCTATGGTGTAGTGGGTATTGATATAACCCTTGATAACCTCACAGACTATATTGAAAACGTCAAGGTTGGACGCAACGGCTACATGGTTCTGCTCGATGAAGATGGCATGTTTTTAGCGAGTCGGAACAAAGCCGAGATCTTTCAAAGTATTGAGGCAATATACAAAGATGACATCGACAGACTCTTTGAAGAGAGTCAGGGGGTTGTAACTCTCACAAAAAACTTGAAAAAACAATATCTCTTTTTTGATACCTCCCCTGAGCTTGGCTGGAGTCTTGGCATGATCATTCCTGCGGAAGAAATCAATGCCGAGGTTAGAAGTTCGGTAAACGGGATACTTTTGGCCCTGCTTTTAGCCCTCGCCCTTCTCAGTGGACTTACCCTTGTCGGCCTGCAAAATTTTGTTGTCAAGCCTTTGAAAAAACTAGACGAAGGAACTGGCCTCATCGCTCGTACAGGTAATCTGGACCATCATGTAGAAATTAGATCAGGCGACGAAATAGGACACCTGGCTCAATCATTCAACAAGATGATTGATTCGATTGGCCAGGCAGAGAAGGGTTTGAAAGAATCAGAAGCAGAGCTGAGAAAACATCGGGATCACTTGGAAGAGCTGGTGGAGGAGCGGACCAAAGAACTTTCAGAGGAAATCACCGAGCGCAAGCGGACCGAGGAGGCACTTAGAGAAAGCGAGGCTGAGTACCGATTGTTGGTAGATAATATGCCAGGTATCGTCTACAAGGGATTGGCGGATTGGTCAGTGGCTTTTAGAGACGACAAGATAGAGACAATGTTAGGCTGCAGGGCGGAAGAGTTTAATTGTGGGGAAAGAAAGTGGTCTGATTTTATAGTTGAGAAAGATCTTCAGGCTGTCCATGAGGCCTTTGTCAAAGCCTTGAAAACGGACAAGTCATTTGTCCGAGAATACAGAGTCAGGACCGTGGGTGGAGAGACTCTCTGGGTGAGTGACAGGGGAACTATCGTTTGCAATGAAAAGGGAGAGATTGATTACGTCAGTGGGGTGTTTTTTGATGTAACCGAGCGCAAAGAGGCGGAAGAGGAGGTGCTCAAGCTATATCGCGCCATGGAGCAGAGTCCCGCCTCGGTAGTTATCACTGACCGCAAAGGTGCGATCGAGTATGTGAATCCCAATTTTGTTAAAGTGACCGGATACAGTGTAGAAGAGGCGATGGGGCAGAACCCACGGATTTTGAAGTCCGGTGAACACAGTGCGGAGTTCTATGAGGGGCTCTGGAATGAAATTCTTAAAGGTAATGTATGGCGTGGCGAGTTTCGTAATAGGAAAAAGAGTGGTGAATTATACTGGGAAAGCTCATCTATTTCTCCCATTCTTAATGCTGCTGCTGAAATAACCCATTTTGTCGCGGTTAAAATGGACATTACCGAGCGCAAGCGCATGGAAAAGGAATTGATCCAAGCCAAGATTACAGCCGACGAAGCCAACAAGGCCAAGGGCTATTTTCTCGCCAACATGAGCCACGAGATTCGCACCCCCATGAATGCGGTTATCGGGATGACATATTTGGCTTTGAAGACGGAGCTCACATCCAAGCAGCGGGATTACCTGACCAAGATCCGATCATCGGCAAATTCCCTTTTGGGCATCATCAACGACATCCTGGATTTTTCCAAGATCGAGGCGGGCAAACTGGATATGGAATCGGTGGACTTCACTCTAGATGAAGTTCTGGATAATCTGGCTAGTCTCACCAGCGTTAAAGTCCGGGAAAAAGAAGACCTGGAGGTTCTTTTCGCCACGGCTCCGGATGTGCCGCGATTTCTGGTAGGTGATCCTTTGCGTCTGGGGCAAATACTCATTAATTTGGTCAATAACGCCGTCAAATTTACCGACTCAGGGGAGATAGTGGTATCCACCCAGCTGGTGTGGCAAGACCAGGAGCGCTTGACTCTGAAGTTCTCGGTGAGCGACACAGGAATAGGTCTCAGTGAAGAGCAAATAGCCAGGCTCTTTCAGGCCTTCAGCCAGGCCGACACCTCCACCACCAGGAAGTACGGCGGCACCGGACTGGGGCTTGCAATAAGTCAGCGTCTGGTGAATATGATGGGAGGCGAAATCTCGGTAGAAAGCCAGCCAGATCAGGGCAGTAGCTTCAGTTTTACCGCCACCTTCGGCCTGGGCAGGGAAAAGGGAGAAGAGCGCTTGGTGCCTTCGCCGGATCTGCGGGGTTTGAAGGTTTTAGTGGTGGATGACAACGCCACCTCGAGGGATATACTGCAAATCATGTTGGAATCTTTTTCGTTCCAGGTAGTTTTGGCGTCTTCGGGGGAAGAGGGCCTGGCAGAACTCGAGGCCGCCCCCAGGGACGAGCCCTTTGAACTGGTGCTCATGGACTGGAAGATGCCCGGAATGAACGGCATTGAGGCATCCAAGCGCATTAAAGGGCATCCTCACCTCAGCAAGATTCCGGCCGTCATTTTGGTGACCGCCTATGGCCGGGAGGAGATCATGCAGGAGGCCGAGAAGGCGGGGTTGGAAGGTTTTCTGATCAAGCCGGTGAACTCGTCGCTGTTTTTTGACACCATCATGCAGGCCTTGGGCAAGGATGTTCTCAAGAGTTCTCCCGCTGTGCGGCAAAGAGAGCAGGAGGTGGAACTGCTGCAAAATATCCATGGGGCTCGGGTGTTGCTGGTTGAAGATAATGAAATAAATCGGCAGGTGGCAAAAGAGATTCTTACTGGGGCGGGGCTTGAGGTTTTCTTGGCCAACGATGGCCAGGAAGCTGTAGACGCAGTTGGAAAAGAGCACTACGATGCTGTGCTCATGGACATTCAGATGCCGGTTATGGATGGTTACCTGGCCACTGAGGCGATACGAAGCGATCCGCATTGCAAAGATCTGCCCATAATAGCCATGACCGCCCACGCTATGGCTGGTGACCGTGAAAAATGTCTGGCAGCAGGGATGGACGACCACGTGACCAAACCCATAGATCCTGAACAGCTCTTCTCGACTCTAGGAAAATGGATTCGAGCGGAGCGGGATTCGCGGAAAGCTCTGCCCAGGGAAATAATAATTGCCGATGAAAGGGCAGAGGAAGTTTCACTGCAGGATGGGGCTTCAACCCAGGCAGAGTCAGAGGAAGAGTATCTCCCGTTGTCTTTGCCGGGATTTGATCTCCCTGCTGGGCTCGCCCGTTTGCAGGGGAATAGAAGCCTTTACAGAAAACTGCTGCATGATTTCGCCGCCAATTATTCCGAGGTGGCCGGGGAGATTCGGCAGGCCTTGACTGCAAAGGATATGGATCTGGTGCACAGCCTGGTCCATAATCTCAAAGCTGTGGCTGGCAATCTTTCAGCCACAGACCTGCTGGCTGCGGTTGTGGAAATGGAAAAGCTGGTGAGAAGGGAAGATGAAGCCACTGCTCCCACACCTGAGGCACTAGAGCAAAAGCTGGCAGCCCTGGAAAAGGTACTCAAACAGGCGCTGGAGTCGGTTCAAACACTTGAGCCACCGGCAGAAGATAAAACAGCCGAGCCATCCCCGGATGTGATGGCCTCGGTTCCCCCTGAACTGGCAAGAGCTGCGGCCAGACGCATTCGAAAAGCCGTGGATATGGGCGATGTAACGGAATTGAAAGGTATTGCCGACGAGCTGCAAGCTCAGGCAGAAGAACTTGCGCCTCTGAGAGAAAAGATCGTGCAATTGACGGAAGATTTCGACTTTGATGGTATATTACAACTGGCTGACGTTTTGGAAAAGGATAGGAACAACTAATTGGAGCTGCAGATGACCAACCAGGTGACCACCTTTGCAGACGATCAAGAACAACCTGAACGGATTTTGCTTGTGGACGACAATCCCACCAACCTGCAAGTGCTGTTTCAGACCCTGGAAGGGCGAGGTTACAATCTTCTGGTGGCAAAGGACGGTGAAACAGCTATCTCCATAGCCATAAAGGCCCTGCCGGAATTGATCCTGCTGGACATTATGATGCCGGGGATCGACGGCTATGAGGTATGTCGACGGCTGAAGAATGATCCCACCACAAAAGAGATTCCGATAATTTTTCTTTCCGCTCTAGGTGAAACCAAAGACAAAGTCAGGGGATTGGATTTAGGAGCAGTGGATTACATCTCTAAGCCTTTTCAGGCAGAGGAGGTGATCGCCAGGGTAAATACCCACATCACTATTGACCGGCTGAGACGTGAGGTCCAGGCCCAGAAAGATGCCCTGGAACGGGAACTCGAAGTGGTTGCCAAGGTACAATACGACCTCCTCCCTAAAAGGCTTCCCGAGATTAAGGGGATGAAGTTGTCGGCTTATTATAAGACCAGTCGCTACGCTGGTGGCGATTACTACGACATTATTGAACTTCCGGATGAGCGCTGGGGTTTCATGGTGGCCGACGCTGAAGGCCACAGTACCCCTGCTGCTGTTCGTATGGCCATGACCTGTGCCCTGTTGCGTGGTTATCCGGGAGCGGCCAGCGATCCGGATGAAGTTCTGAAAGACCTCAACAGGACTCTTTGCGAGGTTGTCGGCATGAGTTTCATAACTGCCATTTTTGCTATTTACGATGGGCGAGATAACAGTTTGCGCATAGTAAAAGCGGGCCACATGGATCCTCTGCTCTACAGACCTTCCAAAGGCGAGACCGTTGAGATTCCCTGCGAGGGGACATATGCCATGGGCATTGAGCAATATGACGAGGTGCCGGTGACAGAAATCAGGTTGCAATCGGGCGACCGGCTGCTATTTTATACTGACGGGTTTAGCGAACGATTCAACCCGGAAGGGGAAATGTACGGCCTCGAAAGACTTAGCCAGCAACTTTCCAAAGACCACGGAGGCAACCCAAAAGAAATTCTCGATACAATCGTTGATGATGCGGAGAGGTTTGCAAAAGGATTGCCGGCTGACGATGATCAAGCACTTCTGCTTTGCGTTGTGGAGTGAGCTTAAGCGAAGCAGGAAATGCGAAACAGTTTGAAAGGAGCAGGGATGGAAGTTGTCGAGAAGAAACAGGACGGAATTTGCATTCTAACTTTGAGTGGTCGTTTAGATGCGAACAGCTCTGAGGAATTTCGTGAGAAGATCTTGCAACTTATCGAGGATGGCACCAAAAAAGTAATTTTGGATTGCGAGAATCTGGACTACATCTCGAGTGCTGGTCTGCGCGTGGTTTTAGAAGCCACCAAAGAAATAAAGCGGAATGAAGGGAAAATAATGCTCTGTGCCTTGCAGGATTATATCAAGGAGGTATTCGAGGTAGCTAAATTCGACGCATTCTTACCCATCGGCGGTAGCGTAGAAGAAGCGATCAAAACATTCTAATTTGCTGGTTTCTCTTAAACCGCGCTCATGTCCCATCGGCGTGCCCAATGTGATAAGGGCTAAAGCTGTTGGAGTAGCGGAGGTTGGGCTCCGGGTTTACTTGCTTATCGTGACCACCATTTTTTCACGTATAACCTTTCCATTCTGTCTGACTACCAGACTTATTCCGTTTTCTCCCTCTGGCAGTCCACCCTGAGTATATTGCACGCCTCCTGGTGCCGTCCCTGTCGCTCTGCCAAGCAATTGCTTGGGAAAGATTACCGCCGTGAGCGTGTCTCCTGCGGCTATAGTGACGAGAGGTTGGCCTCTCATTTCTTTAAGCCCATCCCAGGTAACACCTTCCCACAAAAAACGGCCTTTCTCGCGGCTATTCAGGAGATAGAAGGTGTTTTCCCAATCAAGATTCAGCTCTTTTTTCGTTTTGTTGGTTAAAACCAGACGAAATGTTGCAAAGAAACCCTGGCCCTCTTTAAGTTGGGGCTTGAGCTCGGCAACAAAATAGTCATTACTGGCCCTTTGAACTTCTGGATTACTAGAGTAGACTTCCACCGGGGTTACCCCCTCTGGGAAGACCCCCCTTTCTTTCACCAAGGCATTCCGGTACTGGATATAAGCGTTGCGGATGGCAATGTAGGGATCGATGGCGGCTTCCTTGAGAGCCTCGTAATCTCCCAGGGTGAGTGAGACGTTGTTGAATTTCTTATATCCCTTTACTCCCCAACGCAATAGCAATGGATCAACATACCAGGTGACTGGATCCAGGAAGGAATCTCCAACCCAGCCTATCAAACTTCGCGTACTGTATGGCCCCAGTATTGGCATGTTAATGAAAATACCATGCCCCATCCTCGCTACACCCAGAGTCTGGCCAAGGTCCTCGTCCTGCATGGGGAGGTTGAGTCCTCTCGAGGAAGGATCGAAAAAACCGAAAAAACCGAGGGTTGAATTAACAGCGAAGCGCGAGACTTCGATGCCTGCACCCCGAAAGTTCCCCTGCAAAATGGAATTGACGAAGCGGACCGGGAACAGCAGGTTGACGAAAAAGTTGCGTACGGCAACCCGGAAGTCCTCGGGGAAAACCCAATTGTAGCTACGGGCTGCCGGTTTGAGGAGCCAGAAGTAGAGCCGGTCGTTGAAGTGAAATATGGCTCGGTTTACTGGTTCCAGGGGATCTGCAATCAATACTGCCTCGGCTTCTTCCGGTTCCTCTTCCAGGAAATCCAGATCCTCTTCGAAATCGAGGTCCTCATCCGTTAGGTCTTCCGTTCCCTCCTCTGAGGCCGGTGGACTTTTCTGTTCCTGTACTTCCTCTACCTGCGGAGGACTCTGTTCTGCCGTTAGCTCCTTGGACTGGGATGGGTTTTTCTCTGCGGCGGCCGAGGCTACCTGCTGCTCCTGCACAGAGGGAACCGTTGGCTCCATAGAAGGGGTGGAAGTAGAATTGTGGGCACAGCCTGCGATAAAAGCAACAAGCAGGACCATCCATGATAGTGGCTTCATGAAATCCATGCTCCGTACTTGCCCGGATATTTCATGAAAATGCTCTAGCGAGCGCAACCCCCAGTCCGCAAGAGCGGACTTGGGTGAGCGAGTGAACTACAATAAAATGGTCTAAGTACCTTACATTTCGAAGATTCCCTGCAGCTTGCTGCAGGGAGCTTCAATTGCTGTCGCGAGACCACGAAACTGGGAACCCGCTTGCGGGACTGAGCGGAGCGCAGCGAGCGCGAAGAAGATGGGTGTGCCACCTGGCAACCGCAGGGTGTTGGTTCCGAGGCGTACCTGAACGGTACGTCGCAGGGGCCGACACCCGAGGACGCCAGGAAGGATGGCCATATCCGTGGTCAAAGCAAGTAATTCATGAAATATCCGGGCTAGGTAACGCCCTACGTCTAGCTCTACTGCTACCTTTTTCAGCTATTTTGATCTACGCTTTTTCGGTCTTGTTCCTCAGGATTTTGAGCACTTCTTCTGGTGGGTTGTTCGCCAGGATGTCTCTGAACTGGGTGCGATAGTTTTTAACTAGGCTAATACCCTCAATGATGACGTCGTACACTTTCCACTTACCGTCCTTCAGATACACCCGGTAAAAAATCGGGATCTCCACGGACTTTGTAATGATGTGGGTTTGGACTTCGGCTTTTTTTTCAGAAAGCATGGTTTCTTTACCAAAAGTCACCTCCTCGTCCGTGTACGAGAGAATTCTGTCCATGTAAGCCTTTTCCAGAATTGATCGGTAAAGCTGGATGAATTCTTTTTTCTGGTCGCTGTTGAATTTTTTCCAATTTCGACCGAGTGTGAGCCTGGACAGTGCGACATAATCAAACATTTCATCGGCAATAGCCTCAATCTTTTCTTGCTTGGCTTCTTCCTTGGCGTCGCCTTGCAGGGCCGGATCACGCAGAACTCTAAGCACTTCGTTCACATGTCCCTTTACCGTGTCAAACGGCACACCCGCACGTACATGAAGCGGGATAATCACAAGAACTAGGAGAATGAATCCCACAAGCAGTCTTTTCATGGCTCACCCCTCAGATTTTGTAGTACTATTCCTATTTCTCAACGTCTCCGAAAGCATACTTGCTGATGAGTTCCTGGATGTCAGTGGGCGATTCGGTCTCGGTGATGGTTCCGCCCGGTTGCAGCAGTTCGTCCGTCCCCCCTCCGGGATCGATACTGACGTATCTGTCGCCGATCAAACCTTCAGTTTTTATCGAGGCGATGGCATCATCATAAATGTTTATCCCCTTGTTAATTCTAAATTTCACCACCGCCATCTGATTCTCTTGATCCATGGTGAGTCCGTCCACCCGTCCGATCTCAATACCGAGCATCTGTATGGAGCTGCCGGCTCTAAGGCCGGACACCGAGGTGAACCGGGCAAGTAGTGAGTAAGAGTCGTCGCCGAGAAGGCCGACATTGCCCAGTTTTACGGTCATGTACCCCACACAAAACAACCCGATGACCACAAAAATGCCGACCGCAGTTTCCATGGCATATTTCTTCATTTCTGTTTACCTCCGCAGCTCGCACTGGAATCGTGCGATTTCTTCCTGTCTAAATTTGGCGAACTCTATGATGGATTCCATTTCTACAAAAGGTTTCCCCTGGGCCAGCCCGGCAAGAATGGTGAAGTTAATACACTCTGTAGAGTCCGATTCCTTCTGAGCAACAGACTCAATGTCCCGGATTCCTCGATCTTGAAAATCCTTGGCGAAATCCTCCAGGATGCGCCCAGCTTCATCCAGATCAGAGTAGGGGAGCACCGTGACAAATTCATTGATGCTATGACGGGTGGAAAATCCCCCCACCGCACCGAAGTGTTTGTCAATATATGCACCCAGGGCTCTTATGATTTCTTGCGCCGTGGTGTGACCTAAGACATTACTTATTGCTTCCAGTTCCTCCAGAGTAAAGAGGGCAATGGCGTAGGTCTCATCTCTCCGTTTACGGCTTAAATCCGTTTGGTATCTGACCTTGAAATGCCTCTGGGAATACAGCCCGGTCAATTCTTCCTGGAAGCCCTCCAGGCTCTGTATGACTTCATCTTTGAAGGGATGTTCAAACTCATCGAGTTCTTCTGGAGTGCCCTGAAAAACGATCTTGCCATTATAGAGGGCGAGAATACGATTTGAGATGAAAAAAACGTCAGGAATTTCATGGCTGATCAAGATCGCGGTAAAGCCCAATTTCCTCTGATATTCAGCGATCATGGCCAGGATGGCATTCTTGCGTATGGGATCCTGCCCGGTAGTGGGTTCGTCGAAAAGAACAATGGTGGGATCTGTAACCAGGGCACGGCTCAAAGCCACCCGCTTCTGCATACCGCCGGAGAGCTCAGACGGATACTTGTAGGCTACTTCGGTAAGCTCAGTCTGTTCGATTCTCGCCATCACCCTGCGCTCGATCTCAGTCTTGCTCAAATTCGTTGTCTGCTGCAGTGGCAAGGCAACATTGTCGTAGACCGTCATCGAGTCGAAAAGGGCGTTGTTTTGAAACATATAGCTGACCTGGACTCTGTAGGCATCCCACTCGCTCTTCTTCAAGCTTCCTATGGGATTTTCCCGGAACAGGACGCTGCCTTCATCCGGCGCTAGCAGGCCGATGATGTGCTTGAGAAGGACGCTTTTGCCCGTGCCGCTCTTGCCTATAATAGTCGAGATCTGGCCTTCGTAGATTTTTAAATTGACCTGATCGAGAATCGTCCGGGAACCGAATCGTTTGGTCACGTTTTTGAATTCGATGAGAGGGGTTTCCATAGTTATTGCTAAATGAGAAATGAGGTTACAGCATAGTCCGCCACAAGAATAAGCACGCACGACAGGACAACGGCCGAAGTTGTGGAAAGACTAACACCTTTGGCACCGTAGCTGTCCGTGCGCATGTGGGTGAAATAGCCCTGGTAGCAGCAGACAGTGGTAACAATGACGGCGAATACCAGGGCTTTGATGAAACCGTCGGTGACGTCCTGCATCTCCACACTGGACTGGACGCGGTGAAAGTAGGTGCCGGCATTTACACCCAGCAGCACGACCCCGGAGAGAAAGCCGCCAAGGATGCCGATGAGGTCAAACAGAGCCGTGAGCAAAGGAAAGCTGATGATCGCGGCGGCAATTCGTGGGCTGATCAGGAACTTGAGCGGGTCGATACGCATGGTGTCCAGAGCGTCGATCTGCTCGGAGATGCGCTGGATCCCGATCTCCGCGGTCATGGCGGAGCCTGCCCGGGCGGTAATCATAATGGCTGTGAGCACGGGCCCCAGTTCCCTGACCAGAGAAAGGGCCACCAATGTGCCGAGCGCCCCTTGAGCGCCGAACTTAACCAGGGCATGGTAGGATTGAAGACCGAGGACCATACCGGTGAAAAAACCTACCAGCATGATGATCGTTATGGACTTGGCGCCGATGTAGTAAATTTGTTGAATAATGGCGGGTATCTGTTTGGGCCGGAAGATCATGATACAAGCCTTACCGAAAAAAATGGTTGCGGCTCCCATATGATCGACCCAACTGATTACTTTCCTGCCTAAACCAGCAAAGGGCCGGGTGAGAAACGTCCCCGGCTGCCCGGTGACTTCGTTTTCACCAGGATCTTGGTCATGAGAATTAGTAGTCACTTACGAGGCTCCCGTTGTGCATGGATTGTCAGTCTTCGGTACCCAAATCTGGCTTTCCCCGGGCGATACGCTAAACTGGCCATAGACAAAGAGAAGGCGGAAACAAAAATCGCGTCAGTATAGCGTAAATTTCTCAATACTGAAATCCTTATGTTCCTTCCCTGCCTGTTCAGGCCTTCGTTTACGGGGGCAAGAGCCGCCACTGTAATGTAGTCAAGCTCGCCAGACCTCTTACTTGGGGGTAAACTCGAACTTCTGTCCCCCCACGGTGGCTTCCGCCATCAGGCCTCCTCTGGGCATGGTGAAAACGGCCACCCCTTGGTCATAACTAGCGTCTTTGGAAGCCCCCTCCCTCACGGCGACTGCTGATATCTGGGCGTTCAGTTCGAAGTTTCCCTGCTTAAAATCATCCAATGCCGCTTTGTTCTTAAAAAAGATGATTTCCATGAAGGACTGGCCGCCAATCTGGGCACCCACCGTCACCTGCACAATGCTGGCACGGCCAATGAACCCTGCTTGTTCATACACCCATCCATCACCGTGAGCTCCACCAACGATAAAGCCACCTTTGCCCACCGACGGAAAGACCACGTAGCCGTACGCCTTATCGAAGAAAACCTGCATGCTTGAATCGGCTTTCTTGAATCTGGCAATCGTTTCCTGAACTGCGGCCTTTTCTTTCTGCTCCCTGGTCGGGTCCCATCCCGCCCAGGCCGAACTACTTAGCACAACCGGCAACCAGATTGCCAGGAGTCCACAAACCATTACTTTTCGCATAATGGTTCCTCCTCATGTACTGGAGAGGTCCAACAGCAAGGAAATAGTATTTGTCTTTGGCCGTCTCTCTTACCACGTTCCCCGACAAGGGGTCAAATCATCAAGAGTTTCCCCAAAAATGTTGTGAGCGACACAGCCCAAAGGGGAAGGCTGCTCCACAACGAGCAATTCACACCATTATATGGCAGCGTCCGTGTTACGAAAGCACCAAATCTTCATGCTAGCTCTAGCGAAGCTGAGATGCGTAAAGAGTGGAGGCTCAGATGCTCGTTGTTTTCCAGCCTCCCCCTTTGTCCATCCTGGTGTTTCTTCTGAGTGACTGGCGGGAGGCCTGTGCCACTTCCGCAGCTGTTGGTGGGGGAGCCCCTGGCCCGCCGCAGGCGGGAACAGGGAGGGGGCGCCTTCCCCCGCCCACAGCTGCGCTCGAAGTGACCAGGCCGGAGCCTCGGAACGACAGAAGAAACACCAGGAAGACATTTTTACTTTCAAATGAGACCGCAACGCGGCAATAACTTCAATATATAAATATCAACCATCCAATTTTGTGGTAAGTCCTGGTAAATCAGCCTTTGACTTTTGTTTGAAAACAGATAAAGTCAACTGAAGATTTGTCGCTTTAAAAGGAGATTGCAGCCATGAAACAGAGCATCAAGGTGATCGATCAGCTTGATCTTCAAGACAAGCGCGTTTTCATTCGGGTAGATTTCAACGTGCCGCTCGCAGAGGGGAGGGTTGCAGATCGCACTAGAATTGAAGCTGCCTTGCCCACTATCCGTTATGCCCTGGATAAAGGTGCTAAGGTGATTTTGGCATCCCATCTTGGCCGCCCAAAAGGAAAAAGGACTCCAGAGCTTAGCCTAAAACCTGTGAGTGTGGCTCTGGCTGACTCTCTCGGGATACCGGTGAAGCTGGCGCCCGATTGTGTGGGTCCCGAGGTTGAGGCAATGGTTGCGGCCATGCAGCCCGGAGAGGTGCTGCTGCTGGAAAATCTCAGGTTTCATGAAGAAGAAACGAAAAATGAGGAAGAATTTGCTAAGGCCCTGGCACTGCTTGCCGAGGTCTATGTTAACGATGCCTTTGGCACCGCGCATCGAGCCCACGCCTCAACCACAGGTATGGCAGCATTCGTCCCGGAACGTGGAGCAGGCTTTCTGCTAAAAAAAGAATGCGACTACCTGGGCAAGGTCTTGGCCAACCCGGAGCGCCCTTTTGTTGCCATTTTAGGAGGCGCCAAAGTCTCCGATAAGATTCCGGTGATTAGTAACCTATTGGAACTGGTGGACTCACTGCTAATCGGTGGCGCCATGGCTTACACCTTTTTGCGTTCTTTAGGTCAACAGACGGGCGAGTCCCTGGTGGAAGAAGACCAGCTTACCCTGGCCCATGATCTGTTCAATGAAGCTAAAGACCGGGGGGTGGCTCTATTGTTGCCCACTGATCATGTTGTGGCTGACAAGCCAGAGGAGGGGAGGGTGGCAACCACAGTTAAGGGTGACATTCCTGCCGGCAAGATGGGGCTTGATATCGGCCCGGAAACCATCGCTTCTTTTGTAAGCGAGATCGCCAGGGCCAAGACAATCTTCTGGAACGGCCCACTGGGGTTGTTTGAAATAAAACCGTTTGAAGCGGGTACGATGGCTATTGCCGCCGCCATTGCAAAAAGTGCAGCACTCTCGGTTGTCGGGGGTGGTGATTCGGTGGCGGCAGTGAAGCGCTCGGGTCAGGCTGAGTCCATCTCGCATATTTCCACGGGTGGCGGGGCTTCATTGGAGTTTCTGGAAGGGAAGACACTTCCGGGTCTTGCCGCCCTGGTTTAGGCATAGGGCAGAGGGTATAGAGCATAGAGCCATAATTCCAAAGTCATCACTCTCTGCTGTCATTCATAGTCAATTGGCCACCAAAGGTGGCCGTCAGTACGCTCCGCTGTCATTTGTTGTCACTAGGTCGTTATGAGGAATGACTATAAATGACGGGCGATCAGCCCGAATGACGCCGAAGGCAAATGACCACGAATGACGGCCGTAAGGCCTAATGACGGGCGCAGCCCTACTGACGGCGAAGCCAAGTGACGCGTAGCTAGATGCCTCTTTCCTGCTTCACGGCATTATATGCTTCCTGGATCTCGCGAAATTTATCTTGAGCAAACTTGGTGAACTCTTCAGGCAGTCCCTTGGAGGCGATTTTGTCCGGATGGTATTCTTTCACTAACTTTCTGTATTGTTTCTTTATCTCTGCATCTGTAGCACTACTGTCAGTTTCCAGAATAGCGTAGTGTTTTTCAAAGTCCAGGGCGTATCTGGACTTCAGTTCTTTGTATTTTTTCTCACTGAAATTGAATATGCCAGCAGCAGAGTTGATGAGTCTCTCTTCACTCTCACTCAGGATGCCGTCGGCAATAGATAGTCTGAGTAATACATCTATCATGAGGTCCAAAAGCTGGGGTTGGTTTTGGAATTCTTGGTAGAACTGGGTGGCAAAATCTTGGAAAGGAGTTGGAGAACCAAGTGCTGTCTCGAAGATCTCCGCGGCAAATCTCTTACTTTGAGGGCTAAGATTTAACTCATGTGCCATAAAATTTTCAATGGTCTGTATCTCCTCTGGTGATACTCGGCCATCTGCCTTGGCCAGTTTTGCCAGCATTGAAAATGTTGCAACGAAGAAGGTCATCTGCGACTGTTCGTGGTACGAGAGTCGCTTTCTTCCTTCTGCGTAGTATTGTCTGCTGTCCGCATCAAAGGTGTGACCTAAGGCAACTCCTGCAATGGCACCGATAGGACCGCCCAAAGCGAATCCTATGGTGCCTCCGAGCATCTTCCCTAACCAACCCATAACTGCTGCTCCTTGTCTAAGTGAGGAGGACTAACTCTGGCATGGAATTTTGGTGGTTGTCAAGGTGGGTTCGTCAGATCAGAGAGTTTGTCAGACCTCGAATTATAAAAAACCCCACCGAACCGTGTTCCCTCCAAGCTGGTCTGCTGCGGTTGAACGATGGGGAAAGGGGATCAAACTACAATCAAGATAGAGGGGATTAAAATTGAGGATCTTTGTTTTGCAGCAACCGCCGTAGAAAGGGCTGCCAGAAACAATTTTCATAGAGCTTGCAAGCCTTGGCCCAATGACCGCCAAGTCGACACCACACATGTAAAGGATGCAAGCTGTGCTGTAGCCACTTCTTCATGTGAAATTTCTCTACTCTTTTTCCAGGTAATTTACTGAGAGCAGGGCGGTGTCTCAATGGGGCAAAGTGTGTATTTTCTGGAGATAGATGCAGTATTTAGTAGAGTAGTTTGACCGGGGTCATGCGGGAAACTGAGGCCTTCAATAAAAAAGCGGAGCCGAAGCTCCGCAGTGTTTCTTGGAGTGATCAAGCTGCGAGGCGAAGCCGTGTGAGTTTTCTGGTGGGGCCAGTCTCGGCGAATCACCATAATTGGCCAAAAAACCAAGATCGAATTGGCCAAAACATCAAATAGACGGCAAGGTCCTACCCGGTTTTTCGACCAACATTGCGTTAATTATTAAGCCGCCCCTGCCAGGTCCTTTGGTTCAAAACCGTGGCACTTGTCGCAGACCGACTCAGCTTCTCTCTGCATCACTATAGCATGCATGCCGGAAAAACTGGCGGGTATATCCCGACTCACGGTCTCGAGATCTCGGCATATTGGGTAGTGCCTGCAATCTATGGGTTTTTTGTAGTCTCCCATGATATGCTCCACTGACAGCTTCAGAGCTTGTCATGCCAATTAATCTCCTGACTACCCAATTGTTGCAAACACAGTGCCAAGCCACAAAAAAAGCGGAGCCAGAAACTCCGCATTTTCTTTGTTTCAACCAAGATATTGTAGTTTGGTCTCAAAAGCAAAAGTCTGGATTAAAGTATGTAATCTCCACTCCCGCTGGGCCATTTTCGACTTGCAGAATAGATAGGGTGACTAGCTCGACCTCTAGCAGTGATCTATGGCTTTTCCTCTCCCCCCCGAAAGTTAAAAACATATTCTTCGCAATTGATGTCAACAGTGAAATTACCTCCCCGTGATCTTGCGTATTCGACCCAACCTGGCTTGTCCTCCGTGTAGCAGTAGGAGGGTTTGGTGGGAGTGTGATAAGGGACACGAGTGGGAAGCTTACATACACAGCAGGAGTAAAGGGTACGGCAGGTGTCCTCACTGCAGCGGTAGGAGAAAAGCGTGAATGCCGCGAGCCTGCTGCCGGAGTGGCAGAGGGCGGAGTCAAATACGCTTTTACGGAACGTTCGTAAGTTTCACTCCTAAAAAGAACCCATCTGCAATCAAGTCGAGCGGGAACCAAACTTTCTCTTGCACCCGCATTCATCCTATTCTAATCTTAGAGTAGTTCCTTCTATCAGGATATAATTTTTGAGGGACTACCAATGAAAGATAGCAAAAAGCAGGCTCGAAGAACAGCGACGGTATCTCACCGTTTGCTGTCCAGCCAAGAGTCTACGAAAGAAAAAGTCACCATTCGAGTGGCCGCCAAGACCCTTAATTTATCCAAGGGTCAGATAATCACTTACCTCAACCAGGGAATACTAACACGACTAAAAGAAGGCGACCAAATTTACATTTTAATGAATGAGATCAGAGCCCTGCGTGACAGCTTGAAAAAACCAGATGTCACCACCTCTATTGATAAATCTAGTGTGAGAGAGAGGACTAAGGCCAAACTGAGGGAATTGGAGAAAGAGCAGCAAAAGCGACCGGGGGATTCTAGAAGCAAAGCAAATTCTACTAATCAGCATTTATTAGAGAAGACTCAAGCTAATGTACTTATGGTGGAGGAGTTGAAGCGTCTTAGACGGCCCTGGTGGAAGGAATTATTTGGCCACCTACTACGGCTGCGGCCTGAGCGTTCTATGGAAAAGGGGGTGGTGTTATGCGGTGCGTTCGCTTTATTGGCAGTTCTGATCTTCTCAGTGTGGTGGTTCAACCGTTCTCCTAAACAGCCTTCGTCGCCCGAGACCGAGGGACAGGCCTCCGGGTATGAAACAGTCCAGGTTACCTCTCAGGCTGTGTTGGATTCAGAGTTGCAGCAAGAACAATCCGCCAGGGTGGTCCAACGACTATCTGGGCCGCTCCATACCACAGTAGCACCGGAACCAGAGCCAGCAGCACTCAATGCCCAAACCCCTCAGCCATATTTACCAAGTGTTGAAGAGTCACCCTATTCGGAAAAAAGAGCTCGCCCCTTGTCAGAAACAGACCAGCAAGTCGTTGGGCTATCCTCGACACCGCCGCCCCATATTCTGCGAGTCGAGACCATGGCACCTACTTGGCTCCGCGTGGTTATTGATGAGAGGCAAGAACTCGAATATCTGCTTCACCCTAATGAAAAGCATACTTGGAGGGCAAGGTCAGGTTTTAGACTCCACATAGGAAACGCCGCTGGGCTTCAGCTTTACCTGAATGACCAGCTCCTAAAACCTTTGGGGAAAAGCGGCGAGGTGGTTCACCTCCAACTACCAGATCCTTCGCTAATCGCCACCTCCAGTTCAGAATATACCGAGCCAGCAAGTAAGCCATGAATGTAGTGACCTTCAATGATCCAAATTCCACATAACTAGCCAATATGGAAAACTCTTCAAAAGTTAAGATATGGATATCTCAAGTACTTGCAAATTAGTGTAATGTTACATTTATGGTGGAGATCTTTATATCCAATTTTAGCGGAATAAATACTATATGTGGTAGCTGGATCTCAAGAGGCAAAAGTGTGGATTAAAGTATGTAATGTTCAGTTAGTGCAGCGAACAGGTACAAGATTGCCGCTTCTCTCTTCCATCAGTTGGATGTTGGAGACCGCTGCGCCACCGCCATTAACGAAACCGAACACGATTGTCTGGAACACCTTGAATCCATCCACACAAAGTACTCGGTCATGCACATTTTTCAGGTCTGGGCCTCCTCGCTCCCTTTGAGTCTCCCTGATTTCACCAAAAACTAAAGCAACACTTCCGAGGACTACAAGTAAAACGACTCCCCAACGAAAAAACTTTTTCATCTTTCTACCTCCTTTGAGAAAATTAATAATGCTAACTACTTAATAGACAGAAGTTTTTCTGCATATCCCTATAATAGAGGACTTCTACAGAAAAAATTTTGTATAGCACAATCCATCCCATAGCAAAAGTGTAGATTACATCCCTTAATTCACACTCTGCTGAAATTTGCATTGGCGCTAGATGTTGGGATAAGTCAAGACGGGTGTGTCGGGAAAAGAAAGCCCCTCGACACTCTGTCCAGAATCGAGGGGCTTATGAAATCCCCACTGACCGACACTGACCACCGTTATGGGTGGTCGCAAGCCTATGGGGACTTAGGGCTAAACAGCCCGTTGTTCATAGTCCGCAGAATAGGAGATGTTGCTCATCTCTGTCAATACGAAAAACCACCATTCATTTGGAAGAGTCCGGAACGAGAGGCAGAATGTTGAGTATGAGATGTAAACTCACAGGGAAAGGGTAAGAGGTTTCACATCTTCACGCGAACTCTTAATCGGGTCGAGAACCACTTTTGAAGAGGCAGCTGTCAGGTCAGATCATAGTCCCTACACGATCAACCTCATAGAGGTGTGTCCCTCTATAGCTCGATCTATTGCCATTTTCAGCTCCGACAAATCAAATGATTTGACCACGTAGTAGTCAGCGGCAACGGACTTTTGATCAGATTTGTATATATCGTAAGCAGTACATAAGATGACCGGCAGGTCGTGGTAGAGATTGCGGATCTCCTGCAGAAGTTCTAAGCCGTCGTAGTCTACGAGTCTGATGTCCAGAACAACCGCTTCGGGTTGGAGAGAGTCAATCCTCTTCAGAAGATTATGTCCCGTAGCCACAGTGAAGACCTTGTGACCCTCCTCGGAAAGCTCCTCGGTGTAGAGTTGGCGGATGTGCTCCTCATCATCCACCAAAAGGATTCTAGCCATGGTTCCACTTCCTTCCTAATAACGTAGGAGAGGTTTGTTAGGCTCTATTTGGGATTAATCAGTCTCTAAGTGCGCAGGCCCGAGTCTTGACCAGCAAAAGCAGGGTTGCTTGAAAATGAGAAAGCGAGAAAAGTTTTGAGCCTATCGGCCATTCTATAATTGAGTGTTTCATCGATCAAATGCGGTAAGCTCTGAAAAATGAATTTCACCTACAGGAGTTATGCACAGAGAGTAACCCTTTAGGAATCATGGGGAATCTTTTTGACAGCCCTGTAACACATGAAAATATCTCTGATTTTTATGATGCATAATAAATGGAGAAATATCCTTATGATAACCATGTTATCTGCAATCTAACGGTTCAAACGATATCTTGGTTTTTCTACTGTTTTCTCGCGATTTCGTACAAAATTGCATTTGTACATTATCCCCCTGCGAATATGCGTGAGATTTTAGTGACGGGACTGATCTCTTGCGGTGGTGCAGGCAGATTATCTTGGGTTGGGGAGTACAGACTAAGCCATAGACTGATAGAAAATACTTCGCAACGCTTACGGGCAGCGTATAGGGGCAAGATCGATCACATATAATGATGAGAAATCTAAACTCTCCTCGATCACAGGCAAAAGTGTGGATTACATCCCTTAATTCACACTTTGCTGAAAATTACTCTGGCACAATATGTTGAGAGTCAGTCAACGCTTCTCAAGTTTGGGCAACGAACTCCCACAAACAGGACACACTTTCTCAGTTGGCTTGACCATTAGGTCGGCTTTGCACTTGGGGCATTTGACGGGGTGGAGTTTTACTCGTTGGATACTTTGGGATTCTGGGATGCTACTCATTTCGCTCTTTTTCCACTAAGGCAGCGATGTATTGTCGGTCTTCGGGAGCCATGAATGTGAATCTAATACCCGTTCCGAATACTGTTCTATCATCAATGTTGAAGTTGCCCGACCAGACCCTTTCACCAAACACGGAAATGAACCTTTCCTTAGAAGGCTCAAGTGTGATAGCAAAGCTATTTTCAAGTTCAGGCTCCTCAGGACAAAAGATGAAAACACCATCAACGCTGATATCTTTGGTTATTCCTTCAATAGTTCCTTGCAGGGTTTTTACGGTAGCAGGCCATTCAACAAGTATTCTGGGGTAGAGTCGTTTTTCAATGCTCATAACAGTTTGAGCGGGAGCTACTTCTCCGCCTCTTCCTCTTTCAGATGACTTTCAGATTCAAAAGAACTGCTCTCTGATGGTTGGAAACAAGCAGCTAGAGGATACCTCCGGTTGCAGTCCCAACAGAAAATATGGTCATCGCCCATAGACCAGGAAATATGCTTGTGACCTTCTGGACAATTCTTAGGTGGCCCTAGAGTAGGCTTCTTCATGTCTTCTTTCTCTTCCTCTACTGGCTGCTCCTCTATCGAGGTCCGTTCCTTTATTAAACTCTGCACCTTTGCATCTTCATCCGCGGTTGGAAATTCCAAGTACATGGCAAAATCAAGACCTGCAACGAAAGAGGAGATGATTTCTCGGTCTTCATCAGAAATATTGATGAACTCGACACCCACACCACGTGGCATATCCTCATCAGGAGGAATTTGGTTGCTCGACCAGACCACTCTTGCTTTGACTGTTATGGGATGGTCAGGACCACTAATAGTCATATCAACGACTTCATGCAGCTCAAGTGGAGACAAACCACTGATGAAGGCTCCATCAGGACTTATGTTGTATGTAGCCCGTTCAATAGTGCCTTCTTCGGTCTGAATGGTGACAGGCCAACTGACTTTGGCTCTTTGATGTTGGCGGCCTTCTTCTTCCATCGCTGGCCCTCGCTATAAGGGACTATTTCTTGAAGAGTTTCTCTCGTGCTTTCTTAGAAGGACTTAAATTGTTTTCAAATTACAGGAATGAGGGGTGAAGATGCAACAGAAAAGCCCCCACTGACCAGTCCAGCTCCCAAGGCCAGTGAGGGCAAAAGGATGTGTAAGGTATGTCCGTCTCAAGCATACCCTACCCGCATAGCACCTTACCACAAGGGGGGTGGAGGCTACGACCCTAGTCCTGCTTATCTGCTGGTAATCGGTGGTCAATTTGCCGAAGAGATTCGAGAACATTTTCAGCGTGGTCGGAGGAAAGAATTTCACTGGTGCAACATTGACTTTTACAGATTCTCTCAAGGTCCTCAACGACTGTTATCTGCGGAAATAGAAATAGTTTCTCCAGTAACTGTTGCTGTGGACACTTCTGCTCAGCAAAGAGATTGCAGGAATTGAGGCATTTGTAAAACTTTCGAACCATGTTGCTCCAACGTAATCTGAAAGCCGTAGTTGTTGAAGAGATTTGGGATGGTGAAGATGGGCTTAACAGGAGAAAATACTAATTCAAATATTGGGTGAACCGGGAAGCGGGACACCCTAAACAACGCAGCGTGCAAACACTACCCAGAAAAGGTTGACACTGTCAATCGGTAAAACCACCATTTTGAGGCAGCAAAAAGCGGAGCCAACGACTCCGCATCTTCTTAGTTTAAACCAAGATTTTGTAGCTAGGTCTTAAGAGGGCAAGTGTGGATTAAAGTATGAAATCTAAACTTTCAGGAAAAGAGTAGGAGAGTTTGCATCTTAACCATGTCTATTTTTCTAATCGGAGGTCTAAATGTCAGAAAGAACGGGCGGCTTTTCGAATGAGTCCTCGACTAGCTAGCCAACGGATGGCTTGTCGGCACTCTTGAACGTCCCTTTCTCGAATGGGAAGGCTCCGCTTGTATATGTTTATCGCCAGAGGGCTGTGTGCTCGACCAGTGTTTCGCTTCTTAGACTGCGGGTTCTTGAGGATTCGACGTATCTGGATAACCCGTTGGACTTTACTTCTGTACTCCCTCAGAAGCCAATCTGGGCTCCGGCCAGAATCCACGACCCATCTAATGTATCTACCTTTACTCATGACATCCTCTTGTCTTCTTCAAGAAAAGCCGGAGTTGCCACACTTTTCAGATTCACTGCACCATTGTGCGCTTCGGTAGATTCTCTAGAATACTGTTTACCTAGGCATTTCAAGATAAGTCAAATGTCGAAAACCTTGAAAATTGGATCTAGAGCTTTTGAGTTATACACAAAGGCTAACTTAAGAGGATAACAATGAAACATTGGCAAGGTGTCTGAAACATACGAGAATGACTACAATTCTTTGGCAATTATTAAAAATGTCGAAATATCCTTATGATAACAAGAGTCTCTACAACTTATTGACAAAAGTTCATCTCATCTTTCCTCATCTTTCCTCGTCTTTCCTCATCTTTTCGCGAAATTTCGTTTACGTCTCTCACGCGGGAAGGGAATCCTCAAAATACTGCGGCAGCTTACTCAAATTCAGAATTATAGAACTCTTGCCAATACCTAAACTTGGCCAGAATTAAAAGTATGGGAAGCATAAGTGAACCGGAATTGGTTCGTATTCTGAGCAGAAAGTCAAGACTCACCAGAACGGGTGTGAAACTGTGGATTACATCCCTTAATGCACACTCTCAGAGTCTGAATGGAGCATTAAAAAAGCAGAGCCAAAGCTCCGCCGTGTTCTTCGAAAAATGATGGATAGTAAATGGTAATCTGAGAGTTCTAGTCGCAACTATTGGCAAGCTGATTTCTTCGCTTCTCGATTTTCTCAAGGACTAATTCAGAGCGATTCTTCTCCAGTTCGTCCATATAAGTCATCAGCCTATCCCTGCGATTCGCAATGTGTCCGACACGAATAACCGACTGCAGCCGAACGCTTAGGTCTTTCATATCAAAAGGTTTATATATAATATCATCAGCCCCAACATCATTAGCTTCCGTTTTGCTGGCACCATATGCAGTTATCAAAATGATCGGGATGAGCCGGGTTTTCTCATCTGCCCTCAGTCTTTTGCAGGTTTCCATTCCGTCAATGCCAGGCATATTAATGTCCAGGAGAATTGCCTTCGGCATCTCGCATTTTGCCAGCTCTAGGGCCTGTTCTCCATTTGCAGCTAAGACAACCTCGTATCCTTTTAGTGTAAAAAATTTGTGCAGGACTTCTCTTATATTACTGTCGTCATCCACTACCAGGACTGTATCCGCCATAGTGTCTGTCCTTTTAGACTTTACAAGAAGCATTTCCGCAAGCAACCAAAAAGTCCTTATGCAGTCAGGTGGGATAAACCCAAATGCAACGACCATGCCTATCTGCTCTGGTAGCTGGGCAGCATGGGAGGGGTGGAAAAAAGAACCCCCATCGGCACGGCGCACACCGCTATAAACCGATGGGGGTTACCGAAACTCAACGAGGTGAACCCTATGCCCACCCCATTGTTTTACTACTGCAAACCCAGTGCCAACAAAAAACGGAGCCAGTGACTCCGCAAGTGGTATTTGATAACTGAACATTTCAACCTAATGGCGGTGTGGATGTCACTTTATCCGGAAACGTGAGTTCGCACCTCATTTGTCAATCCAACATGGCTTGGCATGATTCTTTCATGTTGGACAACTAGATGAGCTATTCAAAGATATTAATGGCAGAAAGCATTGGGAGACTATTCTAATTGCTTCAGAAATTTTGCTGCTGACAGGTGGGTGATTAGTATGAACTCTACTCATGTTTCAGAGAAACGAAAACATCCTAGGGTCGAGGTGAAATGGCCTGTTACTATGATGACTACTGATGGGGATGCGAATGGTATCGTAGAGAACATTAGTTCTAGCGGTGCTTATATTCGCACCAGGAAGTTGCTATCTAATAATGACCTAATTGTCATGGGTGTTTTGGGTCTAAAGCGAGAGCTTTTGTGGATAGGGGCAGAGGTAGTAAGGACAGATATTGCCACGACATCAAAGCCGGAACAAGCTGCCGTAGGTATAGGGGTTCGGTTCACTACGGTTTCTGCAGAAGACTACCAATTCCTCAAAAATGTGGTCTCGGAGCGTTTAAATTTAGCGACTCCGTGATGCCGTCTCATCATGAATGGTCTGAACGCATTATTCCCAAGGGAATCTCTCCTCGCCAGTGCATTTTCTAATACATGACCAAAGTGAACTTCATCAGAAATACTTGTCCCTGCCTCGATCATAGCGAAAGTGTAGATTACATCCCTTAATCCACACTTTTCCTCTTGAGACCAAGCTACCAAATTCTGTGCGGAGTTCGCTAAGGGGATAGTGTGGATTAAGGGATGTAATCCAAAGTCTGCTCCCACCCCTCAACTCTGCCCACCTCACTTTCTCCCAGTTTGACCAACCGTTTATGGTGCTTTCCAGATAACTTCGCCTCTTTCGTTGAAGAGAACCAGGGAGGATGGCGGACGTTTCCCGCCTATTACGGTTTGAGTATGTTTTAGGGAGGTGCTTCCAAGGATGGCACGAGTATTGTCTTTGTCATCCTTGAGTGTGAGATGTGGTCTACCTATTGGATCTAATGTTAAAATAGTTCTTTTAACTCCTTTCTTGTCTATCAAGAGTATAGTTGGCCATTCTACGCCTATACTCGTTAGGCTCATTAGGCCAATCTGTAGGCGGAGACCGCTTTTATCATGCATGGTAAGAGCTGGCGTTCCTGCTCCGACTGAGAAACCAGCCCTATACCTGCCTCCCTCATCGTAGAAATGAAGTCCAGGTTCACCATTTTCGTCTACCATCAACCTGATACGAGGTTTGCGGTGTAAGTCTAATAGCATTATCTCCTTTGCCATGATAACTCGAAGTTCAGGAAATATTTCTTCGGCCCTCTTGGTTGCTTCCTTGGCAAACACAGGTTGATTACTGAAGAACCAACTTGATGCCACCCCACTTGCTAGGCCAGCCACCAAGGCCAGCACCAGCAGTAAGCTATATTGTTTCCTGTTCATCTCTTCACCTCGCTTTCTCCCTGGTTGCCCGAGGGAATAGCAGGATACCACAAGGGAGCAATTGTTGACAGGCAACCGTATCTTGTGCCAGAATAAATTCCAGCAGAGTGTGAATTAAGGGATGTAATCCACAGTTTCTCCCTGGTTGCCACGAACAGAGGCGAAAATCAGACTTTCTTCCTATTTACACAAGCAGGTTTTCATAATAAAATAAAAAAGTTATATGTGTCTTTTATCACTCATCCACGAGAGACAGTCCTTGTGTTCTGTACTGCCTTTGTGATGCGGTGAACTGCTTTGCATGGTTAACAGCTTATTATTTCGAGACCAATCATGTATATATTGCTTATTATAATAATATTTATTGCTTGCATTACTGTATTCTTCTATCAACTGTACAAATCCTGCTCCAAAGAAAGGCTGATTATTGAATCATTCATACGAAAATATGTTTCCTATATCAGAACATTCACCACTATTTATGAAGAAATCCTACAGGGAGAAAACAATCAAGCTGAACAGAATCTCGTCAATAAAACTGAAGATATGAACGATATTCTTGTATTAGATGGAAAGAAAACTTTAGTCAGGGTTATTAGGGACAAATCTATCTATAGAAGAATAGTGAAGCTGAATGGTTATTTCTCTCGGATCAACGATTGGAAGAAAACTATCTCAGCACCCGATTTTCAATCATCTAAATCCATTATGTACTCAAGCTCAATATCTAGGATGCTGGAAGCACTCTTAGGGGATGTTCGCCAGGACGATGGCTCTTTTTATAGATATGATTTTAAAGAGCACATTGAGGATATAGCTGCAATATTAGACTATCTTAACAGAATAAATACACATTTTTTGTTCCGTTTTCTGGCACTGTTATCCTCAAGATATAAGGAGGAGATAGCAGAAGTTGGTAGTTTTATCGCCGTAAAAGAATCTGAACTTGATTCTTTGAGGTGGAGGTTAGAGAAACTTCGACTTCTGGAAGAGAAGTATCTTCTTGAGCAAAGAAAATCTCCTGCTACAGGAGACAAACTCCTACAAGCTGTCCATTAGATCATTTACTGTTAACTCTTCAAAGAACACGGCATAGGCCGGAGAAGGGAAAAGGACTCCAATTAACGAGGTGCGATTATGACCAAGCTTGAGAAACGACAGTGCTTCAGAACCGTAGCCACATGGCCTGCTACAATGATTACCCCGCAAGGCTTCCAGGAGGGCGAAACTGTAGACATCAGTCCGGACGGAGCGTTTGTCAGTTGCCCAAAACCACTTAAGCCTGGAGAAAAGCTCTCCCTGATTGTCACATCTCCTAATAACTATCAGTTTCAATATTCCGCTCAGGTTGTCTGGTCTTGTACTCCTCGCCAAAATGATGAGAAGATGCCTCGTGGCATGGGGGTTATGTTCATATTCTAGTGCAACCTAGCCCGACACTAGAAACCCAATTCAAAGATAGAGATGGCTACATCCCTTGACCCGAATGAAATCAAGAGAGTCAAACTCCACCCTGTCAAATGCCCCAAGTGCAAAGCCAACCTGATGATTAGGCCAACTGAAAAAGTGTGTCCTGTTGTGGGAGTTCGTTGCCTGTTCTCAAAAAATAGCCGAGCACTAGAGGCAAATCCCGCTCCCTAAAAAATCTCTTTAACTTTCGACCTAACCAGTATTGGTGAATTGCTAATCCTATGGCAAATTTTCTGCTTTTTTGATATAGCTCACAGAACCAATATCACAAGGGGGAGACACAAATGTTTAAGCAGAAAAAACGCATGTATCCAAGGGCCGAACTAACATGGCCTGTTTCCGCACAAGTCGATGGTTCTTTAATAGAGGGAGTCACTAAAAACGTTGGTGTAAGTGGAGCGTATGTGTGTTGTGCCAGACCGCCAAGACTCAACTCCGTGTTTGCTATGGTCATCAATGCTCCCGATAAACCGCTAAAGATCAAAGCAGAAGTGGTATGGGCGAATATCTACGGACGCGATGACAAGATCAATCCCCGTGGCATGGGTGTTCGTTTTGTAGATATCTCAGATGAGGACAGAAGGCTTATTGCCCACGAGGTAACAGACCCCAACGCTGTGAAAGAGGCAATTGATAATCTGGATAACTTAGAGACACAAATAATTGAGGATTTGAACATTGACTGATTTAGCACATCTGTCTCTGTTAAAACAACACCGGTATCCCTAAGTCATCAGCCACGCCATTAACGTCCCTGCTACCAAAGCAATACTGCCTGTTTCTATCCTCCTCTTTGACCTTCCCCTCCATGTTGTGCTAAGGATTTCGGAGCTGAAGTGTGAATTAAGGGATGTAATATATACTCGCACAATTATCGAACTGAATTTCAAATTCTCCTCACTCACTGCAGTTCTGAATTAATTCTTTTTAATTTATTGAGAGGAAATTAGAAACCATCCAGAGAGGTCGAGAGACCCTTGGGGTTTACACATAGCACCTTCTGACAGCCTCTTTCCACGGGTACCTCCAGAGGGAAATAATCATAAATGGTTTGACTTTCACCTAAAAACTAGGTTATGATCCAGTCAATCAATAAAGGGCCGTCTTTGTTGGCGGCCCGGTTTCGTTCTAGGGGAAGATCCATTTGTCAAAAGTGGCAACCTCAAGTTTGGGACTATGAGAATTTTTTAGAAAGGAGGATGTCATTATGGCTAATGGAATTGTCAAGTGGTTTAGTGACCACAAAGGCTACGGCTTCATCGAGCAGGAAGATGGCCCGGATGTATTTGTTCACCATTCAGGGATCAACGCAACCGGTTTCAAATCTCTCAATGAAGGCGACAACGTGACTTTTGATGTGGGGCAGGGCCAAAAAGGTCCTGCAGCCGAGAACGTCACGAAGATTTAGTTGGCGGTAACACGCTTATTAAGGGCATCTCGCCTAAGTAAGGCAAGATGTCCTTTTTATTTTTCTATGCCTTGCCAAAGTCGGGTTAAACAAGTAAAAATGACCAAGTCTAATAATGAGACCATGAAAGGCTGGTTATTATCTGAAAGATGAATCTCTTAAACGGAATTACTTATAACTTGCGTGGTCTACGGCTGGGCATAAAGACCCCAAAGCTTCTTGCATTGGGGCTTATTAGGTTTGCCGCCGTCATCATCATTACCATTCTTGCCGTAAGCCTAATCCTTGTTTACCATGAGAAGATTCTGCATCTCATTTGGGCTAAGCCTGCAAGTCAATGGATTCTTTGGTTATGGTACGTCCTCTCCTGGTTGCTTTCCTTATTCCTCGTGGGGCTGTCGGGCATACTTTCCTATCTTGTCTCTCAAATACTCTTCAGTGTGTTCATCATGGATTACATGTCTCGAGTTACGGAACGCATGATGGTGGGCGAGGAACATGAACCGGAAAAAGTGCCCGTGTTGAGGCAACTTTCCTATCTTGTCAAACAGGAAATACCAAGAACGATCATCCCAGTTTTAGTAATCCTTCTACTCATGGTTCTAGGCTGGCTTACACCCTTAGGTCCGGTGCTGGCGATCCTCTCATCGGGAATTTTAGTCATTTTTCTGGCGTGGGACAATACGGATCTTGTTCCTGCAAGAAGGCTTTATCCTTTTAAACAACGTTTCAAACTTTTGCGGAAGAGCCTCACGTTTCACCTAGGTTTCGGGCTTCTATTCCTGATTCCTCTATTGAACATCCTTTTTCTCTCCTTCGCACCAGTGGGCGCCACTATCTACTTTATCGATAAGTATGACACATAGAGGCTATTCAGAGATCAGCTTTGCGACTTGCTCTCCCGGAAGTTTATATTACATACTCCACAGTTTACCTTTTGAGACCGATCCTTTTGCACCACTGAGTCGCAGTCAAGATGATGGTTTTTTGTATTGACAGTGTCGATGGAATTCCTGTATTTTTCGTCTAGTTAATCTTTCGTTATTATCTCGACCAGTTAGCTTGAGCTTTTCATATGGTTGCAGATTGGCGGAGGACATATGAACCTGAAATGGTGCCCCCGGGACTCCTAGTGGAATGTTGTCTGAGTTGCTGTGAGCCACAGATATCTTCGCGTACAATCGTCGTCACCTATTCTGCGAACACCGGTCCGCCTTCGCTCTCCATTCCTGCACCGCTTCCCTCTCTCACTGTCAGCATTGCTGCTCTCACTTGATTGTGGGGATTAGCCAAGTAGTCCACGGGAATCCACTCATCCGTGATGGGCGACAACAATTCGAGGAACGATAGTGGAAGGGGGTAGTGTACATGCGGAAAACAACCAAAATGTCGAATGAAGATCTAAAGTTTGTGCAGAAGTACTGCCTTGCCGGCACATTCCCTGCGAGCGATGAACGCTGTCCATATGCAAAAGCAAAACTGCTGGCTGGATTCCTCGAAAGCCCAAAAGGTGAAAGCGATTTCAGAGAAGCAGATGCGATGTTTCTCTGTCGATACCCTAATCAAGAAATGCCTGCACACGAAGCGCGCTTAATCTCAGAACTGAACCAGTGTCCTGACACCGAAAGAAGAGAGAAGATTGATGCGGTGGGTGTGGCAAACGGCTAATTTCGATTGCGGTGTTATCTTTTCTGTATCCCACTCTTTGCCACTTCCCTGTTCGTGCATTTAACTTCATCCGGTTGAAATCATGGTAGAGATTGATCCCTTTTTAATCTTGGAAGAAGAAGAGTATGAAGACGGAGACGTCATTTTAAAAGAGGGCACCTCCACAGACTGGATATATATCATCTTGGAAGGTCGGGTTAGGATCCAAAAGAGCACCCCTAAAGGTGTGGTGTCCATTACCACCCTTGGCGAGGAGCGCGTGGTAGGCGAAATGGCCTTTCTAGAGAAAGGTAAGGTGCCTCGCGCCGCTTCGGCGGTCGCTCTGGGGTATGTGAGATTGGGAGTCCTTGACCACGATAAACTCACCAAGGAATATGACTCGCTTTCTCCAGTTTTCAAGAAGTTGATCCTAACCCTCGTGCGACGCTTGCGCTATGTTACGGATGCAGCCGTCAGATTCATTACAAAGCAGTAGCAGGCGATTGGGAAAATATCTGGGTCAGACCAAAACAGCCCACCAGTCTGGTGGGCTGTAAGCAATACCATGTCTATCTGATTACGACAGTCCTTAGGATCCCCTTTTCTGCAATTGCTCCACGTGTGAGTCCCATCTCTCTGTGGGACTCATTTGGACTTCAGCGCCCCTCTGGGGGGCAACCTCTTCTCGTTCTATCTTTTTCCGGTCCCATAAAATGATCAGACCAAAAAGCCCAACCAATGCAAGGACCCCTATTGTAACCATAAGACCTGAACTCATGTGCGACCTCCTTTAACCCGGATATTTCATGAATTACTTGCTACGACCACGGATATGGCCGTCCTTCCTGGCGTCCTCAGGTGTTGGCCCCTGCGACGTACCGTTCAGGTACGCCTCGGAAACAACACCCTGTGGTTGCCCGGTGGCGCGCCCATCTTCCTGGTCTCGCGACAGCAATTCATGAAATATCCGGGCTTAACCCCGATGCGGGGATTAGGCCAGGCCGGCGAACCATTCCGGCACATCCCTTACCACGGCTTTGACTATAGCCCGATCATATTCGCTGAGAGCCCCCCTGGCAATCAGGCCCTCCACCGTATTTTCGAGCACCACCATCTTGCCGTCGGTGTGAATTATAGCCGGGTAATACTCATTAACAAAGAACTGTTTGAGCCTGAAGCGCTTGAGTTGGTCATCAACCATGGCCTTGATCTGTTTATCAATTTCAGCCTCATCGAGACCACGTAATGCGGATTTTGGTGACTGCATCTTCTTGCCTGTGGCCTCTATTCCTTCAATGCATTTAAAGGTGAGCTGCCAATGCTCGATGTTGCCGAGGGAGTTTACCATAAAGGTGTTGGTGGTGATGAGACCGCGCTCGCGGTCGACTTTGACACCTTCGAGGTGAGGGAAAAAATAGTTGTCGGAGATGGCTCCGAAGGCACTTACTCCGCCGGCAAATGGCTCATCCATTAAATCGCAGACCGTGAAAAACGGTTTTTGTTCAAAACGTGCATCCTGAAGGAGGATGAGCTCTTCCTCAGTGTAGTGGAAGCGTTCGTTCCAAAGTTCCTCTGGGGAGAGGTCCTTTCTGGTTAGTGAACTCTGGCTGGTAAGCATACCCAGGCTCTGCCCACCGCGCCAGACCAGGGGCAGGGCACCAACCGTCCACTCTGCGCTCCCCCCTATCTCGCCGATCATGCTGTGGAAACCGCGACCATCGGGACAGCGGAGACCATCAAGTCCCATTACCACTGCCGGAAAGAGGTCTCCATCCTTGTCGTAAGGAGTGGCCACCCCCATACTATTTAACTGGTCCATTGGTAGGTGGTGGCGTGGCCGGTCGAGAAAGTAAGCGGTCATTTCAGAAAGATCTTTTATCCCACAGGCTTCGGCGATTATCCTGGTTTCCTCCAGCAGATCGGTATTCCTGGGGTTGAACTCCGGAAACATGGCGCCGGCCATCCAACGCTCTACGTAGATGTCGGGCAGATGCCTTTTAAAATCGGATTCTGTGACAAAAAGGGCAGTAAGTGAACTGTGAAAGCCCTTAACCGACTTGCCGGTGCCGTCGATCACATCGGAGCCCATAGACAATCTGGTGACTTCCTTGCTCACGCCGCGGCCGTAACGGCTGCAGTGCTCTTTTTTGCCGAAGAGGGCGCCCACCGGAATGGTGGGATTACCACCGGCCTCCAGTCCCGGCTTGACCCTAACCCCCTCGGTTATTGCGCTCTCGATAATGACCTCGTCGCCGACTTCAAAGGTCTCCGTGGTAAGCTGGAGCACCTCGCCCATAACCTGGGCCGCGTTTCGGTCGTTCTGTCTTTTGAGCCGATTAACCATTGCCTTGGTTTGCTCCTCTTTGGGCAGATCCTGCAGCGAACCGAAACCGTCAATAGCAACCGCCGCCGCCGGCAGGGCTGCCGCCAGGATCACCCCCTGGCGTAATTGCTTACTTCTGAATACGCCAAGATTGGAAAGCCCGCTTACCCGGTCCTCAATGATGAATACGGTGCCTTTCGCTAATTCCAGGCCGTAAAAATCCATCACCTCCTGGTGCCTCAGATTAAAAGTGGAGACTTTCGCATTGCTCATCTCCCTAGCTTCGTACCGGCCTTCATATGTCAATCGCGCCTCAGCTATGTCGGAGCGTAAGAGACTAGTCATGGTTACTACCTCCCTGGATTATTCAACCGGCGTGATCCTCCGGTAACGCGAACAGATCTGCGAGAAGACAAGCAAAAACACCCCTGGCACCTGAAATGCCGGTCCAATGAACTCTCGTGAGAGTTTCGATGCTATTTTTCTTTCTGTTGTTGCTTTTTGGTGGCTTATTGTTGGCCTTCAGTTTTTTCTTGGCCTTCCTGTTCTCCTGCTCCCTTCTCGGTTGCAGACTCAGTGACCTTTTTTTCCGCAGGTTTTTCATCGGTTTTCATGATGTCGACCTTTTCGGGTTCCGGTACCCCGGCAGCCTCCAGATTGATGATTTTTGTCTCCTGTTCATCAATCTGTTTGAGCAGGTCGTTGATCTTCTCTCCCGTGGTATCTCGCTTTGCTCCTATCTTGATGCTGTTGGCTTCAATCTTGAGTTCTTTAGACTTGAGGTCAGCTATGTCTTCTATGTTTGCTTTCTTTTCACCCAGACCCGCTCTGTCTATGGCTTCCAACTTGGCGAGATCCACGCTAACGGCCGCTTTCTTCTGATACTCGACAGCTGCATCTTCCTCATAATCCGCGTATTTCTTTTGCAAAGAAGCCAACTCCTTCTTCATCTCAGCAAGCGCCAATTTTTCTTCTGCAACCTGCAGGGCATACTCAGCCTTTTTGACCTCCTCCCGCTCTTCAGCGGGCACCTGAGCAAGCAGATTCTCATCCGCGCTGCCGCTTATGGAGCTTGTCAGACTGCGGGTAGCCTCACAGCCGGTCAGCAGTGAAAGAGCAAGCAGGAAAATCAAGCTGATATGGCCGATAATCTTCATGGTCTCTTCCCTCCCTTGCATTGTTATCAACCGGTTTGTCACCATTATGTGGGTTTAAAATCCGTTTGCCCAGCGCAGATGTTCAGTCCCTGGGAGATCATTTTGGCGGGGTTTCGTCTGCATCTATGACGAGAGTCTGCAGAGCCTCCAACTCCCTGGGATCAACGTTCTCCGACTTTAGGTGCTGCAAAGCTACCTTGGCTATGACTCTACGATGTTCACCAGATATTTGTAAAAAGCGAACCCCCATACCACGAGGGGTAATGTCGTCGTTAGGGCCATAGATGTTTGACCAGATTACCTCAGCCTTCGCCTCGATGGGCTGGTCAGGAGCATTGATAACCAGGTCAAAAACTTCATTTAACCGAAGCGGATTCGCACACAAGACAAAGGCGCCATCCGGACCGAGATCAAGGGTCACCCCATCCATGGAGCCTGCAGCTGTTTTCACCGTGACGGGCCATTTGATCTTAATGCGTGGCCCGCCTCGACCATCTCCTCCAAGAGCCATATTTCTGCCTCCACTATGAGAATATCTGTATTCTAGCGGGTAAATCCATATTCACCGGACAGGAGCTGTCTACCTAGTGATTCACTTGAATCTACAACACGTACTCGTCGTTATTCCCATCAGGGTGCAAGCCAAGGTGGCATCTGAGAAGGTGATGCAGAAGGTTTAGATGTCACCCTTAAGAAAATAAACCACGGTTGCAAGGTTGAAGTCAACGAAAAAGCTCCACTGCCATATCCATAGTTCAATGAGAAATCAAATGAAATCCGGGTCTTTACGGTAGATCTTCCTTATCAAAGTTACAAAAAATATACGGGCTTCACTATCTTTACCTTAATTTCAGAGGTCAAATTACACAATCTGCTCGTTTTCAGAAATCAAAGGCAGTGGCATGAGGCGGGTTAAGACTCAGAACTGGTTGGTTGTGCTGCGCTTAGGCATGCGTTTTGCACGGAGTTTGGTCTGGTTAACAAAACAAGAAAACATAATAATTCGATAGGTCGCAAGGGGGAGGAGGAATCATCATGAAACATGCACTCATGGCTACTGTTGCCTTCCTGGGCATCGTTATGCTCGGAGCAGCAGGGTGCAGCACCAAAGCCCACGTCCAAACAGAATCAGTAATGGTAGAGGAGATGGCCAGCTTTGAGCAAGCGGAGCTTGAGCCCTGCACCACAC
>Ga0316193_10000144_pt1 | contig 38821 bp, 38 predicted proteins | sample MerIslsedime2_MG_FD_207735 | JGI IMG/M metagenome (GOLD analysis project Ga0316193, IMG submission 207735) | Coastal sediment microbial communities from Maine, United States - Merrow Island sediment 2 | ecosystem: Environmental > Aquatic > Marine > Coastal > Sediment | place: USA: Maine... | reverse complement strand
ATGGAAAATATTTCACCGCTGGCAAAAAGTGACATTAACCTGGAAAACCTGAACAGTTCCCTCGACAAACTGGCAAGACTTAAACCACTGGAAAAACCGCGCCTGCTCAAGGCCTGCGCTATCTGCATCACTGCTGACCGGCAGATAACTTCGAACGAAGTAGAGATCTATCGCGCTATTTCAGCGATACTCGATTGCCCGGTACCGCCGATTACTATTTAGCAGCCAGGCTCGATGAAGTTATAACCTTCCCTGTAGCTTTTATAGATGAAGCTGTAACCCAGTTGTTTCAGACGCCTGTTACTGCAGCGTTTGTTTTGATCACTGCCTTGCGGCAATATCGCCTTTTCAGGCCGCTCAACCCCGAGCTTGTCGGCCAGATCTTTAAACACATCCCACTTTGCTGCCGGGTCGTCGTCTGAAGCAAGGTATACCGGTTCAAGAGCAGCCCCGGCAATCATCTTGTGCGACAAAAAACGCAACACAGCGACGCAGTCATCGCGGTGAATTCTGTTTGTATAATACGCGGGCTGATACTGGACCTCGCCGCCTCTGGCCACAAGGTCCAGCAGACGGCTCCGGTTGCGGCCATATATGCCCGAAAAGCGGATGATGCAATTACTGCTGCAATGGGCCAGGAAGGCCCTTTCTGCCTGCAATATGATCTTGCCGGTAATCTTGGCCGGCTCGGTCACTGACGCCTCATCAACCCATTCACCATGCGTTTGACCATACACACTGGTAGATGAAACAAATATAAATCTTGTGTCGGGATTGTTCCCTGAAAAAAAGTCCAGCAGGTTAGCGACACCCAACTCGAATACGTTTCTGTATGATTGTTCGCTGCGGTCATCAGGCGTAAGGATATAGATGACCAGGTCAAAACCGCTGTCGAGCTTTTCCAGATCGGCAGAATCGGACAGGTCAGCCTTTATATATCTGATTTTATTATCGTTCGCTGGCGGATGCCTTCTCAGGCCAAAAACATCGTGGCCATCATCAGAAAGCAGTTGGCCTGCTGCAACACCGATATCCCCACATCCAGCTATTAATATTCTCGCCATAATGAACTCTCAGTCTAGCCCGAAGCGCAGAAAACGTATTTTTGCATCGATCTCGCACAATATAGTAATTACACAATAATATATTAACAATATTGACATATTTGGCTGCTATCGTTAATTTAGCTATCGTTGAATGAAATACCATTATTCAACAACTCATTAACATTCGTCCGAGGTGTGTAAATGTCGCGAAAGAATGGCAGGCATAAAAATAATAAATATCATATCGACTATCTAACAGGAGACCAGACAGTAATAGATATACATCAAAGCACCACCCCCTTCTCCCCTCCTCAAAAACTCTCCAGCCTTCCAAAACCGATTCAAGCCAAAAACCAGTCCCAGGGTCAGTTTATGGCTGCAATCAAAAGCAACACCCTGGTATTCGGCCTCGGCCCGGCAGGCACAGGCAAAAGCTACTGCACCGCAGCGATGGCCGCGGAGGCTCTGATATCCGGCGATATAGACAGAATCATCTTCACTCGACCTGCCGTCGAAACCGGAAACAGCATGGGTTTTCTACCCGGGAAACTCGAAGACAAGTTTGATCCCTACTTCAGCGCGTTTAAATCCTGCCTCATCAGTAATGCGGGAAAAGGCGTGGTCGAATGTGCGGTAAAAAATGGCAACATTGTCGTAGAACCTCTTGCATATATGCGCGGTAAAACGTTTAACCGCTGTTTTGTCGTTCTTGACGAGGCGCAAAACTGCGCCCCGGAAGAAATAAAGATGTTCATGACACGCATCGGCAGAAACTCGACTGTTGTCATCAACGGCGATCTAAGCCAGTCCGATATAGACAGTTGTTCAGGTCTGCACGACGCCATCAACCGCGTTCACGATGTTCACGGCGTGCATGTCCATGAATTCACATACGAGGACATTGTTCGCAGCAGCATCGTAAAAGACATCATTATGAAATACGAAATCAGAAACCCACCAGCTTACCGTTTTTGTAATGCCTTTTGATTAATCAAACTTGAAAAATGAAAGGGGATAAAGAGCAAAACATACTCTTTATCCCCTTTTTCGTTGCAGGCTTGATATGTACAATGTATGTGTAGGTGATGCCCTGTTAATAACAGTCATACAACACAGCTTTTAATTCAGATGGGTCTTCACCACATCAAGTGGATAAAAAATTCAAATAATAGCCACAGAATCACAGAGAACACAGAGGCTTTATCCGCAAACAATTCAAAATACGCGAATGATGTTGTGTGTGAATAGATGCTTATTGATCTGCTTATCACTGTAGGATTCATGATATAGGGCCATTGAACCGCTGGATGCCAGCAAGGAACAGGACATATGTCCACAGATAAACGCAGATGAACACGGATGAAAGCGTTTTTAAGTTTCTAAATATCTGTGTTCATCTGTGGATGTTGTTTTTAATAATTTGCGTTCATTTGCGGGGGCCGTGTAGCGGCAGGCGCACAAATATTCCCTGTGTGGCCAGGGTATTATCAGGGGTCGCCCCACTGTCTTTGGGGAAGACCCATTCAGATTAATATCTGCTGTATACTTTTCTAATGGCCAATACTGATTATTACTGATACACGCTTATGCCACCCTTAAAGCTCAGGCATCTGTTTATATTTCTTATATTTGCTCTTTTACTGGGTACCTGGGCAGGCCGCATACAACTCTCCGAGTTTGCCATTACATCATCCATGCAGGCTTACGGGCTGAAGAACATCACGACTGAGATCAGCCAGCTTGGCTTGAGTCAAAGCCATATATCCCGATTCGAATTTTTCCTGGAGACTGATACAGGTTATTTCCAGCTCGAAGCCTATGACCTGAACCTGGACTATGACCTTGACCAACTGGCACAAGGTCGTGTGGAAAACCTGGCCATCAACAAACTCGTATTGCACCATGCGAACACCAGCGAATCATCGGAAAAAACGCAAGTTATTAATGAAGCACTGGAGCCACTAAAAATCATAGCGGCGCTGAGACACGCTTTACGCGAGTATATAATCTTTAACACATTTTCTGTTAAACACATGGCGCTCGAGGGCGAGTCTTTTGGCATTGTGCAGGGTAAAGCCTTTTACTTGAAGGGCACAAACGATGCTGGAACTACATATGCTGAGTTCACCTTGCTGGAACAAGACGGGTCCAGGCAAGATAAAAAGTTACGTCAGTTCATTATCAACAAACTTACGCAAGATTCGCTCATGGCGAACTTAAAGTTTGCAGCATCACAGGAACCTGTAGCTGCAGGGCTGGAGCTTAATATTCGTGATGCGGTTATAGACGGTTCATACCATATTGATGTTCAACCGTTGAAATCCTGGCTACAGCCATTTACAAACATCGATGAAATTAATCAAACAAGGAAAGTTCACGGCACATTTTCATCCAGCTTTGAATCTGATAGCGCAATCATTTCAACCATTACCGCCATATCCACCAAACTCGCTTTCAGAAGGTACAGCGCAGCCAATGCTGCCGTTAAATTGAAACTTGAACAACCCATAACCAGTCCCTTCAGGCAGATTAAAATCCTGAACGGCTCCTACATTAAAACCGACAACCTCGAGTATGAAGGGTTCTCCCTGAAAAACACCCGTATCAACATGGTCGGCAAGCTTTCAAATTCTGCCGACGCCTGGCAATACAAAGGCGGCATTAGCACAACACAACTTGCGCCTGGTTACGAATTGCAAACACTCCAGCTCAAGGATATAGCTGCGCAAATATTTGCCAACTCCGAAAATCTGCAAGCCGATGGAAACTTTTCTACTGCAAATGTACCAGGGCGATTTACATTTGCACTTGCTCATGCTTTTGATAAGGGGCAGGGCCGGTTTTCGATCAAACCGTTAAAACCGCTCGATCTAAATGCCGAGAACAGCAAACTAAGCCTGTTGTGGACCCCGTGGACTTATCCGTTCGACATGTTGACAGGACGAGTAGAACTGACATCCAGTGCCGCATGGTCTCAAAACAGGGACTTCAGACTGACAACCCGGATAAAGCTTGATGATGCCGGCGGCAATTACCGCGAGCTTGTCTTTTCCGGGCTGTCTTTCGATCATGCATTCGAAATCCTGCCAGACATACATTCAGTCGAGACAAGTAACATCAAACTGAAGCATCTGGATAGTGGCGTTACTGTGAGCAATACCAGCACCGACCTCACCCTGGAGACGGCAAGCACAGGACCTCTGCCACAATTCCTGATACAAAACCTGCACGGCGAAATATTTGACGGCGCCTTTTCTAGCGATGATTTTGTATTTGATCTGAACAGGAGCAAAAACAGCTTCAAGATAAAAGCTACGAATATAGACCTCGCACAGATCGTTGAAACGCAGCAGCTTGAAGACATCGTGGTAACCGGAAGAATCGATGGCACCGTGCCTGTAGAGATGAACGAGCAGGGAATTTCCATCCAGCACGGCGCATTTGTTAACGTTGTCCGTGATGGAACCATCCGCTACAACCCGGCTGCCGGAGCCGATCAACTCAAACAAAACCCACTCACGGGAATTGCGCTGGATGCGCTCAAGGATTTCCGTTACAGTCACCTGTCTGCTGATGTAAACTTCACACCGGAAGGTATGCTTACGATCAATCTCCAGTTGAAAGGCACCAGTCCGGAGCTGGATACCAAGCGTCCCGTACATTTAAATATAAATACTGAACAAAACCTGCTTTCACTACTCAAAAGTATACGTTATGCAGAAGGCGTGAGCGAAAGCATCGATCAGAAAGTACGCCGTCAATACAGGAAAAACCAAAAGCAATAACCAGGCCGGTCAAATTATTATGCATAGACAACTGTTAATACTTACGATGGCAGCTTTTCTGATGAACTGCACCCCTACCGTCAAGGTGGCACCACCCGATGAACCCATCACCATCAACCTTAACGTCAAGATAGAACATGAAATTCGCGTCAAGGTTGATAAAGAACTTGAAGATATATTCAGCGAAAGCAGCGGACTTTTCTAACGGAGACTGCCAATAATGAAAACTTTTCTAGCTTTTTTTACCATATGTGTGCTGCTAATAGCGCAGCCTGCTTATTCAATCGATCTCCAAACGGCGAAGGGCCAGGGACTGATTGGCGAGACAACCAGTGGTTACCTGGCTGCAGTAAAATCGCCGTCACCCGAAGTATCAGCGCTGATCGAAAGTATCAACGCCAAGCGTAAACAAAAATTCATGGAAATCGCCGCGCGCAACAACACATCACTTGAGGCTGTCGAACAGCTTGCCGGCAAGAAGGCAATCGAAAAATCCGCCAGTGGAGATTATGTCAAGGTGGGTGGCAGCTGGCAGCAGAAGTAACAGTGGCAAGGGACGAGTGGCAAGTGGAGAGGTTTAAATATTAAAAAAACCGGTTTAACTATCCACTTTAGATTAGCCGCAAATAACGCAAAGTACGCAAAGACATTTATTTCATTTGCGCCTTTTGCGCTGTTCGCGGCTAAATGACCTTCCTAGAATTTATCGGTGACAGCACCTTCAGACGCCGAGCAAACCAGCCTGGCATACTTGGCCAGAATACCGCGGTTTTCCTTAGGTGCCGGTGCTTTCCATGCAGCCAGGCGCATATCCAGATCTTCACGAGGTATGTTGAGGCTAAGCTCTTTCTTTTCAGCATCGATGGTGATGCCATCACCATCCTGGACAATTGCAATCGGCCCGCCAACGGCAGCTTCAGGTGTAACGTGGCCAACAACAAACCCATGACTGCCGCCGGAGAAACGGCCATCGGTTATTAACGCGACATCCTTGCCCATGCCCTTGCCCATGATCGCACCGGTCGGGCTGAGCATTTCACGCATGCCCGGGCCACCAACAGGCCCTTCCTGCCGGATCACGATCACATCGTCTTTCACCACGGTACCGTCAAGAATCGCAGCAAGCGCAGACTCTTCCGATTCGAACACACGTGCATTGCCTGTAAAACTCAACCCCTCCTTGCCCGAGATTTTTGCCACTGCACCGGTTGGCGCCAGGTTACCGTAAAGCACGACCAGATGGCTGTCTTTCTTGATTGGATTATCAAGCGGGCGCACGATGTCCTGCTCGGCGGGATACGGCCTCACCTCGGCCAGGTTCTGCGCCATGGTGTTGCCGGTCACCGTCATACAGTCACCGTGCAGTAATCCTGCATCCAGCAAGGTTTTCATCAACGGTTGAATGCCGCCGATAGCGATCAGTTCCGACATCAGGTATTTGCCGCTGGGTTTCACATCCGCCAGTACCGGCACTCTGGCGCCGATGCGAGTGAAATCATCCAGTTCGAGTTTGACGTCTGCGCTATGTGCCATCGCCAGCAGATGAAGCACGGCATTGGTGGACCCACCCAGGGCAATGACGACAGTAATGGCATTTTCAAAGGCTTCACGCGTCATGATGTCACGAGGCTTGATATCCTTGCTGATAAGCTCGAGCACGGCTTCGCCGGCACGATGGCAGTCGTTTTTCTTGTCATCGGAAACCGCTTCCTGCGCCGAGCTGCCAGGCAGGCTCATACCCAGGGCTTCGATCGCCGATGCCATTGTGTTGGCGGTGTACATGCCGCCACAGGATCCCGGACCCGGTATCGCTGTATGTTCGACTTCAAACAATTCTTCATCGCTTACCTTGCCGGCAGCGTGGCCGCCGACAGCTTCGAACACGGATACAATGTCACGACGGTGCGCGCCCGGTTTGATGGTGCCGCCGTAAACAAAGATACCGGGACGATTCAGTCGCGCCAGTGCCATCATGCAGCCCGGCATGTTCTTGTCGCAGCCACCGATTGCCACCAGGCCATCAAAACCCTGCGCCCCGGTGACCGTTTCAATCGAGTCTGCAATGACTTCGCGCGACACCAGCGAATAACGCATACCCGGCGTCCCCATGGAGATACCATCCGATACCGTGATGGTGTTGAAGATCACGCTCTTGCCACCGGCGCCATCAACACCCTCGCCGGCGTCTTCCGCCAGCTTGTTGATATGCATATTGCACGGCGTCACCATACTCCAGGTTGAAGCAATGCCGACTTGCGGTTTGTTGAAGTCTTCATCTTCAAAGCCGACAGCATGCAGCATGGCGCGGCTTGGCGCCTGTGCGACACCGTCAACAATTACAGAAGAATATTTACGTGTTTTATCGTTTGCCATCGAAACTTACCGGGGTAATATGCCACTACGCTTTGTTGGCACAGAAAAAATGCGTATATTACAGCAACTTCAGGATTATTCAGAAATTCCTGCAACGCATGAATGTGCTACCATGTTGAACTACAGTAAGTAATTGAAAAGCCAAGGGATGCGAGGACCCAATCGGAGCACTCACACCATTAGGAGCATCAAGTTTGAACAACACGCCTGACATGAGCGAACACGTCGAATGGTTCAGAAACTCGGCGCCGTATATCCACGCGCACAGGGGCAAAACCGTAGTTGTATTATTCGGTGGCGAGGCCGTTGAGAATGAATGTTTTCATCATCTGATCAATGACATCGCCCTTCTCGGCAGCCTGGGTGTGCGCCTGGTACTGGTGCATGGTGCGCGCCCACAAATCGAACGCCAGCTGGAAACACTCGATATCAACACCGAATTCGTCGACGGCCTGCGCATAACAACGACTGATGCGATGCCGGGCGTCGAACAGGCTGCCGGCCAGGTGCGCATGATTATCGAGTCCAAGCTGTCCATGGGATTGCCGAACACACCGATGGCACACGCCTCCGTTCGCGTTGTTTCCGGAAACTTCGTCACTGCTCAGCCATACGGAATCCGTCACGGTGTCGATTACTGCCAGACCGGCAATGTCAGAAGCGTCGATGCCGAAGCCGTCGAACAGCACTTGAACCAGGGCAACATGGTGCTGGCCTCACCCATAGGATATTCACCCACGGGAGAGATATTCAACCTGCGAGCCGAAGATGTCGCCACGGATATCGCGATTGCACTGCATGCAGACAAGCTGATTTTCGTCATGGAAACCATTGGTGTAATTAATGGCGACGGCGGGCTGTTGCGTCAACTCAACCTGCCGCAGGCTGAACAGTGGTCCAAGAAACACGGACAGGGTAACAAACAGATTAATGAGCAGGAAGTGCACGACACGCAATCGCACCTGGATAATGCCGCACACGCCTGCCGGGGCGGCGTTCGCCGAGTACACCTGATCAGCCGCAATATCGATGGTTCCTTATTACTCGAACTGTACACCCGTGATGGTGTCGGCACACTGGTAACAGCCGATAATTACGAAGGACTGCGCACAGCTACAATCGATGACATTGGCGGCATACTGGAACTGATCATGCCACTGGAACAACAGGGCGCACTGGTTAAACGCTCCCGCGAACAGTTTGAGCTCGACATTCATAATTTCACCGTGATCGAACGTGACGGCATGATCATTGCGTGCGCCGCCCTGTTCTGTTTCGAAACAGAAAAAGCCTGTGAACTTGCCTGTCTTGCCGTGCATCCGGACTACCAGCAACATGGCCGCGGCAATGAGCTTATGCAGCATATCGAATGGCAGGCGCGTAAACAGCACATGGAAGAAATGTACACGCTCACCACGCAAACCATGCACTGGTTTATCGAACGCGGATTTAGCGAGTCAAGCCCGGAAGACTTGCCGATGAAAAAGAAAGAACTGTATAACTATCAGCGTAAATCAAAAGTGTTGCGTAAACACCTGGGCTAGATCCATCATGTCCGTTCCACAAAGCACAATCGAAGAGAATGTACATATCGCCTTGCGTGAAGATGTTGGTGATGGCGATATCACGGCAGAATTGATACCCGCCGATGCCATATCACTTGCCAATGTGATCAGCCGGGAAGATTGCGTATTCTGCGGCATGGACTGGTTTGAAGAAGTATTCAGACAAATTGATCACGAAGTATATATCGAATGGCATGTACAGGATGGCGACAGCGTTGCAAACGGCGAAACCATCTGCAGCCTCAGCGGCCCTTCCCGCTCGCTACTGACCGGCGAACGTACTGCTCTGAATTTCATCCAAACCCTGTCAGCGACTTCAACCCTGGCATCCAGCTACGCCCAGGCGGTCGCAGGAACAAACGCAGTTGTACTCGATACACGCAAAACCATTCCCGGCTTACGCGCTGCACAGAAATATGCTGTATCCTGTGGCGGCTGCCAGAACCATCGCATGGGACTGTTCGATGCCATCCTGATCAAGGAGAACCACTTGCTGGCAGCCGGCAGTATACAGAAAGCCGTCGATGAAGCCAGGTTCCACAGTCCCGGATACCCTGTCGAAATCGAAGTTGAGAATCTTACACAGCTTCAAGTTGCTATCACCGCTGGCGTTGACCGCATCCTGCTGGACAACTTCACGACAGACCAGATCAGACAGGCCGTAGAAATCAGCAATGGCAGAATACCGCTCGAAGCCTCGGGTGGCATTACCCTGGAAAACATTCGTGAATATGCCGAGACCGGCGTTGATTACATCTCTACCGGCTCATTAACCAAGGACATTATTGCCATCGACCTGTCGATGCGCTTTTCCATGTAACCATCAATGCCATGCACCGGATATTAATCGGTTACAGATTGCTTCTACTCAGCCTGGTTTTATCCACGGGCAGTATTCTTACCGTGTTGTTCCTGCACGGCACAATTCCACCGAAAGGCATCCAGAGCCTGATAACACGCTGGTGGCACCGCAGCATTACAAAAAGCCTCGGCATACCGGTGCGTGTCTATGGCACGCCCCGAAAAGAAGCGACCCTGTTTGTCAGCAATCACGTATCGTCATTTGACATCGCGGCCCTGGGCAGCGTGCTGCCAGTACACTTTCTTTCCAAGGCGGAAGTCCAACACTGGCCCATACTGGGCTGGATGGCGACGCGTGCCGGCACCCTGTATATACAGCGCGGCGGTAGAGAAGCCGCTGTGAATGCAAACAAGGCAATTGCTGAAGCCCTGTCGAAGAATCACAACGTCATGCTATTCCCGGAAGGCACCACCACAGACGGCAATGTAAAAAAATTTCACAGCCGCCTGATGCAGAGCGCCGTTGACAGCGGTGTGTATATACAACCCGTCGCAATCCGCTATCCGGACCCGGGTGGTAAGAAGGCGCATCCTGATGTCCACTATGTCGATGGCATGTCATTTATGGATTTAAGCAAGCGTATTCTTGCAGCCAGACAACTGCTAGTAGAGATATATTTTTTAGACGCGGTGTGCGCAAAAAATAAAAGCCGGGATGAACTGGCACGCTATGCCGAAAACGAAGTTCGCAAGAAGCTTGAAAGCCTGCCTCTGGCACCTGGGACCTAAGGGTTATACGCCAAATGAGAGTGACCGCTTAATCAATATGACACTAGTTCGATAACTCGGGTAAGCCATAGATGCCATTGCTGTATATATCAGTTGATTGTTGTTGGTATCCACGTTCTAAAATTCTTATATCACCGCAGAGGCGCTGAGATATGAAGATGGTGTTTCCGATCTAATGACCTATCGCCAGCAACGCTTCACTTATGCTGGCCTACGTCTTTTTCCCTTCTGTGTAATAATCGGTTCCTCCTCTGCGTCTCTGCGGTTAAAACCATGTCATGTTATGGATGGTCACTTTCATCTGGCCATCAACCCCAGGAGCTAGACTCTGGCGCTTGATATGCGTGTCAGAAAAAAGCCCAGGGCTGCAGCAACAACGATGGCAGGGCCTGCCGGCAGGTCCTGGTAGAAAGAAGCGCCCAGCCCAAGCACGACTGCAGCTACAGCCATCAGGCCGGACAATAAAACCATCTGTACCGGCGTGCTTGAAAATGCGCGCGCACTTGCTGCCGGGATTATCAGCAGCGCCGTTACCAGCAGAATACCCACCACTTTGATCGCAGCCGCGATGACCATGGCAAGCAGCAGCATAAACACAAAGCGCACCATAGAAACATTGATACCATCGGTGCGTGCCATATCTTCATTGACAGAAATGGATATCAAAGCCCGCCACAGCCACGCAAATACCGACAATATAAAAATCGTACCGATATACATCCACATAATCTCGGTTTGATTTACCGCGAGAATGTCACCAAACAGATATGCCATCAGATCGATACCCGGCACGCGTGCCTGAATGATTGAGAACACGATCAAGCCGAGCGCAAGTGCGCTGTGCGACAGTATCCCCAGTAACGTATCTGCTGACAGCTCTCTTCTTTGTTCCAGCCAGAACAGCAACGCCGCCAGCACCACGCCGATAAACACAACACCAACGATAGGAACCAGTTCGACAGACACCGCGAGGGCCACGCCCAGCAATGCGGAATGCGCCAGCGTATCGCCAAAATAAGCCATGCGTCGCCACACCACGATGCACCCCAGCGGCCCGGCAACCAGCGCCAGCGCAACCCCTGCAAGCAGCGCATTGATGATGAAGTCATCGATCATGCGAGCCCGCCTCATGCTGCCCCGTCTCATTGTCACCGGCCAGCGGAATCACGTTACCGTGCACATCATGTGCATGATCATGATGATGTGAATACGGCGCCAGTCCTTCCATTGCCTGGCCGAAGATTTTCAGGTACTCGGGGTGTGCGCTGACATCGTCAGGATGACCGGTACAGCAGATATGTGTATTCAGGCAAATCACCCGGTCAGTTGATGCCATCACCAGGTGCAGATCATGCGAGACCATTAACACGCCGCAGCCATGCCGGTCTCGAACATGCTTGATCGTCTGGTACAGCGCCTGTTGACCGATAATGTCTACGCCCTGCGCCGGTTCATCCAGCACCAGCACATGCGGCCGGTTCAATAATGCGCGCGCCAGCTGCACGCGTTGAAATTCACCGCCCGACAAAGTCTGTACCGGCGATGTCAGCAGATGCGCCATCTGTACTTCTTCGAGCACAGCGACCAGCTGCTGACTATCGAAACGGCCGGCCGTCAACAGGAAATCACGAACCCGCAAGGGCAACACCGGATCGATGTGCAGTTTTTGCGGGACATAGCCGATTTTTATACCCGGCTTGCGGTAGATTTCGCCATGCGTAGCTTTTTTCAGCCCGAGCAGTATGCGTACCAGGCTGGTTTTTCCTGCACCATTGGGCCCGATCAGGGTGACGGTCTCGCCCGCATGCAACTTCAACGATACCGCATCGAGAACCTGGAGACCCTTGATCGTATAGCCCAGGTTTTCAGCCGATATCAGCACTTCATTGCCCGTGTCACTGCTCATGTAACTGCCTGCAACGGCTGCACAAGCCGGTGAGTTCAACGGATGCATGCTCGATTGCAAAATCAAACTGCTCGGCCTGGCGCCTGAGCTGATCGATTACGCCACCGGTATGCACTTCCTGGGTGTGGCCACACTGGCTGCACACCAGGAATATTGCAGCGTGCGGTTGCTGCGGATGCGCACAGGCCAGGTAGGTGTTGTTGGTCGCCAGGCGATGCACCAGGCCCTGCTCGAGCAAAAAGTCGAGCGCACGGTAAACCGTTGGCGGCGCCGCAGAACGGCCAGACTCACGCAGTTCGTCCAGCAAATGGTAGGCGCCCACAGGCTGTTCGGCTTTACAGACCAGCTCCAGCACCTGCTTGCGCAGCCTGGTGAAACGCAGATTGCGTTTGTCACAAAGCTCCGTGGCCTGATCGATTAACCGTGCAACCTGCTCTGAGGAAGGCAGGGTGCAGCTGGCGATGTCGGAGTGTGAACACTGCTCGGTCATAGTCGCGCTACTCGGGCAACCCATAGTTCGTGTAAAATAATGTTATATTATAACATAACAAATCAACATCACATTTACAGCTATGCGCAGCCGACTCATTCCCACCCTTTTGCTGATACTGACAATCCCGGTCCAGGCGCAAGCCTCAGCAGAAGCATTCAGCGTCGCTGTCACTGTTAAACCCGTACACTCACTGGTTGCCGGCGTCATGCAGGGCGTTAGCGAACCCCTGCTGGTCATGGGCACCAGCGCATCCCCGCACCATTACACCCTGCGCCCCTCGGAACGCCGCGCCCTCGCTAATGCATCGTTGATCTTCTGGGTCGGCCCGGAACTTGAAAGCTTCATGCCGCGCATACTGGGCAGTCTTGATGCCTCGAGTAAGAACGTCGCCCTGATAGAAGCAAAAGGCCTGCTTCGTTTACCCGCCAGAACTGCACATCATCATGCCGTGGCCGATTCACATATTGACCCGCATATCTGGCTATCTCCACAAAACGCGCACACCATGGTCGATGCCATTGCCGATGAACTCAGCCGCCTTGATGCAGCCCATGCGCGCATCTATGCTGACAACAGCAAGCGGCTGCACCAGCGCATTCGCGAAAGCGATGGCCAGATACGCCGCCAACTGGCGGGCAAGACATCCGCTTTTCTCAGCTACCATGACGCGTATCAGTATTTTGAAAAGGCCTATGGCCTGAACAATGCCGGCTTCGTCAGCAGCGGCGATGAAATCAGCCCCAGTGCAAAATATGTGCATGAATTACGCGACAAAATCCAGAAACAGCAACTACACTGTCTGTTTTATGAAGCACCCAACCGCCCTGCCCTGGTCGATACATTGACGCGTGGTCTTGCGGTTGAGGCATTGGAGCTGGATGCCATGGGCGCCCGGTTTAGACCAGGCAAAGACACCTGGTTTAAAATCATCAACAAACTGGCCGAGACCTACAATTCCTGCCTGTAAACTTGCTAGCCTGCATATTGCATGAAGGATTTGGAATTTAGGGACAATATTTTGTCAGCAACAAAATATCGCGTTAGCCCCGAAGGGGTGAGTCTCATGGATGAGACGAACAACCTGTAACTGAGTATAACCCTGTGATTCATGCGCAGGTGTTTAATATGCAAACAAATACCCCGGATATTTTGTTCGCCTTAGTGCAATATGCGGGCTAAAATTTACCAATTCACATTCATTCTGAATTCTATACGGACATTTCATTACCATGGTTCACCAGCAACAACTCCGGGTTTCCACGCGGGGACGCGGTACTTTTGACATCAGCCGGCAAGTTGATGAAGTCATTCATGACTCCGGCGTGAAACAGGGCATCTGCCAGGTATTCATTCACCACACCAGTGCCTCATTGATATTGTGCGAAAATGCAGACCCGACAGTACGCACGGACCTTGAAACATTCATGAAAAAGATAGCTCCTGATGGCGACAGCATGTTTCGGCACACCGACGAAGGTCCGGACGATATGCCGGCGCACGTGCGAACCGTGCTCACGCAAAGCTCGTTATCCATACCCGTCGATAACGGCAAAGATACGCTTGGCACCTGGCAGGGCATCTATTTATGGGAGCACCGCACACATCCGCATACGCGCAAGATTACCGTTACCGTGATGGGTGAATAATGGTTTACCAGGACACTCTACAACTTGCTGATCACGGTGAGGGCGCATATGAAATCACCGACCTGATTGCGGACTTCATCAAGGAATCAAAAATCCGAATCGGCACCTGCCAGTTATTTATTCATAGCAGCAGCGCATCATTGTTAATCGGCGATACCGCAGACGAGTCGACGAAAAACGAAACCGCTGCATTCATGGCACAGCTTGCGCCCAGCAGTGACAACATCGATAACAAAATCAATGCAAGCATGGATGCCATCCCCGAAGCGATGCGCAAAGCAATAGCAAGTACCAGCCTCAGCATACCAGTCAGCAACGGCAAGCCGGGCATCGGCGTATGGCAGGGAATCTTTTTATGGGAGCAAAGCAAACACGCGTCTGAGCGCAAGTTGACAATTACAGTGACCGGTGAATAGCAATATCAGTTAATAGTGTAAAAAAGTTCCATTTCGACTGAAGATCGAGATGTGCATTTGTAGCCTGCGCATATTCGTGAACACCAGAGTTATTTGATTGATGTTCACCACCTGGTGCTTGATCAACATGAAATACGCGTGGATTCTGCCTGAAGTAGAGCCCTCCAACGGTCGTTTTTCGAGTGGATTCTGGCGAGATAGATGGGTTATGCTTCACGCCCCCAATACCCGATGCCTCCCAGGGAGACACTGACAATGTTACGTAAGATCCTGCTGCCGACCATCATTGCCATCCTGACCTGGGGATTCTGGATCAGTCCTGATTTCAAGACCATCGCTGCCGGAGTCTCCATCTTTCTGTTCGGCATGCTTTCGCTGGAACAGGGATTCCAGGCATTCGCCGGCGGTACCCTGGAACGGATACTCAATAAAACGACCGACAAACTATGGAAGAGCCTCAGTTTCGGTATTGTTAGCACGACCCTGATGCAATCGAGTTCGCTGGTCTCGGTAATCACAATCTCCTTCCTTAGCGCCGGCCTGATCACTCTTGCCTCCGGAGTCGGGATCATCTTCGGTGCGAATATCGGCACCACCACAGGTGCCTGGCTTGTCGCTGGTTTCGGCCTGAAGGTAAAGATTTCTGCTTATGCGATGCCGATGCTGGTCTTCGGTGTGCTGTTGCTGTTCCAGAAAGCCAAAAGCCTGAAAGGCATTGGCTACATCCTGGTTGGCCTCGGTTTTCTGTTTCTTGGCATCCACTATATGAAAGAGGGTTTTGATGCCTTCAAAGACAGCTTCGACCTGGCCAAGTTTGCAGTGTCCGGTTATCCCGGTCTGTTCCTGTTCGCCTTCATCGGCATCGCTGCAACGGTAGTCATGCAGTCCAGTCATGCCACGCTGGTACTGACCATTACCGCGCTTGCCGCCGGGCAGATCACCTACGAAAACGCACTCGCGCTGGCCATTGGTGCCAATGTCGGCACCACCATCACCGCCATCATCGGCTCGATGAGCGCGAACGAACAGGGCAAACGGCTGGCAGCGGCACACCTGATATTCAACATGGTGACCGGCCTGATCGCAATCGTATTTATTTACCAGATGATGGCGACGGTCGAATGGATCAGCGCCCACACAGGCATCGCCGAGGATGACTACACATTGAAGCTGGCGGTGTTCCATACCCTGTTCAACACCATCGGCGTAATGGTTATGCTGCCACTGATTGGCAGGCTGGTCACCCTGCTGGAAGGCCTGTTCGAACCCAAGGCAGTTCTTGTCAGCCAGCCTAAATACCTGACCGACTCTGCCTTTGAATTCCCGGACACCGCGGTGGAGGCAGTCAGGCAGGAGACTCTGCGGATCTGGGACCATACCATCAACATTCTGGCCGGGACCTTCGGTTTCAAACGTGAGCAGATTTGCTCCAACACCGACCTTGCGGCAGTTGCACAATCCCAACGCAAGCTACCGGATTTCGACGTGGACGCGGCCTACGAACAACAGGTGAAGCCGTTGTACGGTGCCATCATCACCTTCATCAGCCGTGCCGGTTTCTCCTGGCAGGATGAGCAGTCCGGGGACATACACTGGTTGCGCGAGGCCAATCAGAACATGGTCGATGCGATCAAGGCCGGCAAACACCTGCGCAAGAATCTTTCTGCCGCCGCGGCATCGACAAATGAGGAACAACACGCTATATACAATAATATGCGCGTTCAACTATCACTTTTGATCCGGGAACTGGAAGAGATTCGGTCGGCACCCGTGGAAGATTCCCCGGTGCTGTCGCTTGACCACCTGCGCCTGCTGCTGAGCGAACACTGCGACATATTCAATACGCGCATGGCCACATCAATGAGCGAAGACCGGATATCCGGCGAGATGGCAATCTCGTTGCTGAACGATTCCAACTATGGCCAGGAGATCTTCGGCAAGCTCGTGGACATGGGCGAAACCCTGTTCGTGAGACAGAAACATAATCTCAGCGATGCAGAACGTGAAGTGCTGTTGAGCGAAGACGAACTGCTCGAGCTCGAAACATGAAGCACTGTTCGCAGATAGATTTTAGAGTGCATAGTCATTAACCCAGGAACCCACTATGAAAGAGAAGAAACTACTCGACCGCCTGGAAGCCTACCTCGACCTCGGCGCCAAAAATCGTAAGAAAAAGGCAGATGAACTAAAGAAAGTCATCAAGAAGATCAGGAAGAAGGAGAAGGATCTGATCGCCGAGTGCTGCAAGGCTGGCAAGGGTAAGAAGAGTGAAATGCTGGAAAAACATATTATGATCCTGCATGCCCAACGCAAGAAAGGACTGAAGGCGCTGAAGAAAATCAAGAAGTGAACGCGGTGATTAAGCTTGCTGCTGGTGCTCCGTATGCGGGGCCTTTAAGTCTCCTACACATCATGGATCCGTGTAGCCGAGTCTTCATCCCTGACGGGGAAGCCTGCACTGTGCTAATCGGTAATTCAGACGATTTATCATCGACGACGTAGCCACACTGGTCTCCAGGCGCCTGGCTATGTGCAGCTCGCTCACTACCACAACCTGCTCCCACATCATCTTTTATCCATGTTGCTGCTAATTAATAGCAGTAATAAATGGCCGTTTTCAGCATCAATTTACCGCTCGCTGACATTTAGTAAATGACTGGAATTGGCCGTACCCTGTAGTCAAATGAAAATTCAGATATGACCGCTTCTAGCTTTATTAAGAAATCCACCATTGAAGAGTCATAATAGTAGCCAAGTGGTGATTGTGTCATACTTAGTCCAGACTTCCACACGAGAGAAAACAGACAGTTAACACTTTACTTTCTCTGTGACTGGTTTTTACTCAGCTCTCACTGTTCACTGATATTTTATTGCATGACATTCGTTGGTTATGATTATATAGCCGGTTATTGTTCCAAAGCATGTAAACAGAGATCATCCCGAATGAAAAACCTGGTATTTGTTTCAACTATTCTTATTGTATTGTCCGGCTGTTCTGATATCAGAACAGAGTCATCTGATGTGGCTCATGTGGACTATGTCAATAGGGTTTACTCCGTGGCGCAGCAATCGGCCATAAGTGCCGGCTGCTACGATTTCGATGACGCATCCACTGAACGTGAAGCATGCATCAATAAAGAAATTGATAATACGATACAGTCCAGGAGTAAAAGCCAATTTAACAGTTCGATGAAAATCGTCAATCAGTTAGAGGATGAAGGCAAAGTGGCAAAGACAGACGATGGAATGAACTGGTATTTTATCGCTGAGGGCAAGCCTGATTAAACGGCATTTCTTAGCTCACCTGCCTTGAAAGCTTCGATATTCAACGCGATTTCATCCAGCAATCGCTGACGAGATTCGCGACTGGCCCATGCAGTGTGCGGCGTGATCACCAGGTTTGGCAACTCGGCTTTCAGGATCGGATAGCCGGCTGGCGGTGGTTCAGTTTCCAGTACATCCAGCCCGGCACCGCCGATCTGTTGTAATTTCAAAGCTTCGAGCAGCGCATCTTCATCGACCAGGCCACCGCGCGCGGTATTGATCAACACCGCGTCCTTTTTCATCAGCGCCAGCTCATCCGCAGCTATCAGTCCCCGGGTTTCTGCGGTCAAGGGACAATGCAGTGACAGCACATCAACCTGGGGCAGCAGATCATGCAATGCAACACGACCCGGTCTTTCATCCTCGATATTGCGTTTGGCCAGTAGCACTTTCATGCCAAAAGCCTCGGCAATACTGGCCACTGCCTTGCCCAGGTGACCGTAGCCGACTATGCCGATGGTTTTACCGGCCAGCTCGCGAATCGGGTAATCCAGCAGGCAAAAGAATCTACTCCTGCTCCAGGCACCGTCTTTAACGGCAGTGGTGTATTCATTGAAACGCGTGGTAAGCGCCAGCAGCAAGGTAAATACATGCTGAACAACCGAAGGCGTGGCATAACCATCCACGTTACACACGGCTATGTTGTTCCTGGCTGCAGCCTCAAGGTCAATATTATTGGTGCCGGTTGCAGCAATGCAGACAAGCTTGAGATGCTTTGCCTTTGAAAGGCGCTCATCTGTCAGCAATACCTTGTTGCTGACCACGACATCGGCACTGGCCAGCACTTCATCCAGTTCGCCCTCTTTAACCAGGCCATGCCACTGCCAGTTATCGACCATTGCGTTAAGCTTCGACAAATCGAGGTCATCCCGGTCGATCGAGTCGAGATCGAGAAACACCGCAGATCGAATACCGGGATCAGACATTCGATAAACCGCTAGCTGACTGGCTCCATTTCAAAGTCGGATTTTGCCGCGTTACACTCTGGACATTCCCAGTCATCAGGCACATCCTCCCATGCAGTACCTGGAGCAATGCCGTGGTCCGGGTCACCCGCTTCTTCATCGTAGACGTAACCACACACATTACAGACCCATCTTCTATATGCCATTTGCATTTCCCATTGTTTAAAAGATGCGTTATTGTACACTTCAAAATAATCTATAAAACACTGGAAGGCCTGATAATTTTATATCAGCTCCGAATAATTGATTCGACGACTATAAAAAGACGCTTGCCATCCCTGAATTCAGGAATAAACTGTAACCCGTGACTGAATCTCAAACACCTGTAGTACTCTGCTTCTCCGGTCTCGACCCGTCGGGTGGTGCGGGCATCCTTGCCGATATCGAAGCCATCAGCAGCCAGGGCGCATTGTGTGCACCCATCATCACAGCGGCAACGGTACAGGACACACAGGATGTTATGTCGTTTTCACCCATGCCGCCAGACCTGATCATTGAACAGGCCAGGGCCGTACTGGAAGACATGCCGGTCAGCGTAATAAAAATCGGCATGGTCGGCAGCACGGAAATCGCCGAAGCCATCCACAGTATTCTTGTTGATTATCCTTCGATCAAGGTTGTGTACGACCCGGTTTTCAGCACCGAAAAAGACGGCGCGCTGAGCACACCGGGCCTGGTTGAAAGCGCACGCATTCTGTTGCTGCCTCTGACAACCGTGCTGACACCCAATATTTTCGAAGCGCATGTGCTTGCACCCGGCTCGGATACACCATCCGCTGCTGCAGTGGCCATACTGGAAACCAATTGCCAGTATGTACTGCTGACGGGTACACATGGTAAGACACCGGACGTGGTTCACACGCTGTTCTGCAACCATCATGAATGCAAACGCTACCATTACGAAAGGCTGCCCCACAAATACCATGGCTCCGGCTGCACGCTTGCATCCAGCCTGGCCGCGATGATGGCCCTTGAAGCGGATATCGAGACCGCCGTGCACCGGGCACTCGACTACACCCATAAAACCCTGGTTCATGGCAAGCGCATTGGCATGGGCCAGTACCACCCTGACCGTTTCTTCTGGACAAAGCATAAAAGCCAGTGACCGCTGCAAAACTGCGTGGTCTGTATGCGATCACCGATGAAACACTGATCCCCGAATCCGTATTTGTTGCAACCGTAGAACAGGCACTTCGCGGCGGTTCATCCATCATCCAGTACCGCGATAAATCCGACAACGAAGCAAAACGACTCGAACAGGCTTCAGCACTACGCAGCTTATGCAATCAGTATGATGCCTGCCTGATCATTAATGATGATATAACACTGGCAAAAGCGGTTGCTGCAGATGGCGTGCATCTTGGTGAAGAGGATGTATCCATCGAGCATGCCAGGCTGATGCTGGGTGAAGATGCCATCATTGGCGTGTCCTGTTACAACCAGTTGCAACGTGCAGTTGAAGCCCAGGCCGCGGGTGCGGATTATGTCGCTTTCGGCGCCATGTTTACCTCGCCCACCAAGCCGAATGCGCGCTCGGCGAGTTGCGAGCTGATAAGCGAAGCAAAATCCCTGCTCGATATTCCGCTATGCGCCATCGGCGGTATCGACAAATCCAATGTTGAGCGTGTCATCGATGCCGGTGCCGACATGACGGCCCTGATCAGCAGCCTGTTTTCTGAAACGGATATTTATCTCACGGCAAAATACATATCGAGACTATTCGATTAATGCTGGTACAATCCGACTCACCACATTTGTACCAGCTCGACGCGAAATGAACATAAAGGCCACCCAGATATTCGAAACATTTCACGCACGAGGCATCCTCGAAGACCTGATCGGGCCCGACACTGACATTACAGGCATTGGCCCTGTTGGAAACAACAATCCGGGCTCACTGATATTCGTCGACAGTCCCGAGTTTGTAGAGCAGGCGATCAAGTCCAGTCCAGCCGCCATCGTTACCCCTGCAAAACTGACCGACAGTTTTTCATCCTTATCCGCTACTGCAATTATGGTCAGCAACAATGTCAGGCTGGCTCAGGCATTAATACGTCAGGCCTATGCTGATTATGATCATCGCGACACTGAATGGCCTGCAATTCACCCTGCAGCCACAATTCATCAGAGCGCGAGTATTGCAGAAGATGCCATTATAGGGCCGGGCGTTGTTATCGGGCGCAACGTAAAGATCGGCAGCGGCAGCATCATCAAGGCCAATAGCGTGCTGGAACAGGATGCCGTGGTCGGTGAAAACTGTATCCTGCACCCCAATGTTGTAGTATCACATGCCTGCGAGCTCGGCAATCGCGTGATGCTGAAATCCGGCTGTGTCATTGGCATGGAAGGATTCGGTTTCGCCCAGGATGATAAAGGCAGAAGCCATCGCATCCCGCAAACCGGCAAGGTGGTGATCGAGGACGACGTAGTCATGGGTTCACAGTGCAATGTCGACCGCGCCACCTGGGGAGAAACCCGCATCCGTGCAGGCAGCAAGTTCGATGCCCTGGTCCATATCGCGCATAATGCCGATATCGGTGAAGACTGCATCATCGTTGCGCAAACCGGCGTTGCCGGTTCCAGCACCCTGGGCAAGCGGGTAATCGTCAGCGGCCAGTGCGCGATTACCGACCACGTAAAAATAACAGATGATGTCACCCTGGTGCAACGCGCCGGCGTAATCAACAACATCGACGAACCGGGCGTATACGCGGGTACACCGGTCCAGCCGGTTAAAGACTATTTCAGAAACTCGGCGGTTGCACATAAACTGGTCGAGCTGCGCAAGCAGGTGCGCCAGCTGGAGAAAAAGCTCACAGAATTGAACAAAGAAAAATAATAATAAGGACTAACAATAATGAAAATGCCAGCCAGAAGTCTGCTGTACGTTGCATTAACGGCATTCAGCGGATTGCCGCACGCTTACAGCGACACTGCGATCATTCGCACCGTCGAATCCAAGAACTACAATGATGTGCTGCAACTATTCAATGAAATCGGCTACACCGCGGAACAATGGCAGGCCGGTATCCGCGAAGTTCCACGTATAGAAATCACCAATATCCCGCAGCGCTGGCAGAAGGTCACCCAGACCTTACCTGTTAGCGACAAGAAAAACATTTTCTTTCGCCTCACCGGCTCGGGCATACTGCAGGCCAATGAAAAAATTATGAGCGAGAGAGAACACCTGCTGAACGCGATAAACAAAAAAGACATCGATGAGAACGAGTGGCTTGCAGCACTGGCGGTTAAATACAAGGTCATCAAGCAGGAAACCGACAAACTGGACAACGCAGCCCTGACCGAGCTCAGGAAGCGCGTCGATATCGTGCCGCCCTCACTGGCACTGGCACAGGCCGCGGAAGAAAGCGGCTGGGGCACATCGCGTTTCGCCATCAAGGGCAATTCACTATTCGGACAATGGGATTTCAGTGGCAAGGGCATTAAACCAAAAGAGCAACGTGAAAATCTCGGCGACTATGGCATCGCTGCATTCGACTCGCCACAGGACTCAATTGAAGCTTACATGCTCAACCTGAACACACACCGCGCCTATCAGCACATGCGTCAAAAGCGTGCCGTGTTCCGCCAGCAAAACAAGCAGCCCACCGGCTGGGAACTGGCGAAGACTCTGGATAAATATTCCGAACGCGGCATCGAATACGTCAAGAGCCTGCATTCCATTATGAGCTACAACAAGCTCAATGATGCCGACCAGGCTTACCTGTGGGACAAGGGCAAGATCATCGTTACACCCGCACCTTAGTGTGCAGGCCCGCGTAAGTGTAGCGTTGCCGGCCTGATTTTAACTAAAATGATATATCGCCTGTTGGCAATGACTGGCTGACCGGGCGCCCCCTTTACCTTTACTCCCTGGTTCAAATCATGCTGAAAACAACAGGGCTTCTTAATTTTAACTAAAGCGGAAATATCCAACGTGATTATCAAACCAAAAACTCGCGGTTTTATATGTACAACAACTCACCCAACTGGTTGCGAAGCCAATATTAAAGAGCAAATCGCGCGCGTTAAAGCCGATGGCGTTATTGTAAACGGCCCCAGGAACGTTTTAGTGATTGGCGCATCAACCGGTTATGGCCTGGCGTCACGCATTACCGCCGCCTTTGGTTCAGGCGCATCAACATTGGGGGTATTTCTGGAAAAACCAGCAACTGATAAAAAGCCCGGTTCTGCAGGCTGGTATAACTCAGGCGCTTTTGAAAAAGCCTCACACGCAGAAGGTCTTTATGCGAAAAGCATAAATGGCGATGCTTTCTCGAATGAAATGCGCGATAAAACCATCGAGATAATCAAGGCCGACTTAGGGCAAGTTGACCTTGTCGTTTACTCACTGGCCTCTCCTGTACGTAAACTACCCGTCACAGGTGAAACCATTCGTTCAGTATTAAAGCCTATTGGTAACACTTACAAAGCTACAGCTGTCGATACCAGCAAAGACATCATTATCAATACCGAAATAGAACCTGCAACTGAAGAAGAAATACAAAACACCATTACAGTGATGGGAGGTGAAGACTGGGAATTATGGATGAGTGCATTGAAAGATGCAGGCGTATTAGCCGATGGCGTTAAAACAGTATCGTACAGCTACATTGGCACAGATATCACCTGGCCTATTTACTGGCACGGTGCATTAGGTAAAGCCAAAGAAGATATGGATCGAGCAGCAGACGCATTGCGACACTTACTAGCTGATATTAATGGCACAGCAAATGTTGCCATACTTAAGAGCGTCGTCACACAAGCATCCGCTGCCATACCTGTAATGCCTTTATATATCGCAATCTGCTTTAAGGTAATGAAAGAACTGGATATTCACGAAGGTTGCATTGAACAAATAAATCGCATGTTCCGCACCCAGTTATATAAAGATAGCGGAGCGGAACTAGATGACACTGCACGTATTCGTATGGATGACTGGGAGTTACGTGACGATGTGCAAAACAGAGTCAGAGAACTTTGGCCCCAGGTAAACAATGAAAACATTTTCGAATTAACCGATTATCAGGGTTACAAGGATGAATTTTTAAAACTATTTGGCTTTGGTATTGATAGTATTGACTATGAAATGGATGTGGATACGCTAATTGACTTCGAGCCCGCGACGATTTAAATACGAATTAATGGGGCGGGGTGGTTCAGGGATATAGCAGGCCAACGAAATAATCATGAGTGAAAGAGAACACCTGCTAAATGCAATCAATAAAAAAGATATTGACGACAACGAGTAGCTTGCCGCACTGGCCGTTAAATACAAGGTCATCAAACAGGAATCTGAAAAACTGGACAACGCGGCTCTGATCGAACTCAAGAAGCGTGTCGATTTAGTGCCACCTTCACTGGCGCTGGCACAGGCGGCGGAAGAAAGCGGCTGGGGCACATCGCGTTTCGCCATCAAGGGCAATTCGCTATTCGGACAATGGGATTTCAGTGGCAAGGGCATTAAACCAAAAGAGCAACGTGAAAATCTCGGCGACTATGGCATCGCCGCATTCGACTCGCCACAGGACTCAATTGAAGCTTACATGCTCAACCTGAACACACACCGCGCCTATCAGCGCATGCGTCAAGAGCATGCATGCGATCATGAGTTACAACAAGTTGCATGATGCTGAACAGACTCATCTGTGGGACAAGGGCAAGTTCGTCGTTTCACCTGCGCCTTAAAATCCTGCCATCCTGAACGAATGTAGCCTGGATGCAGCGAAGAGACTGAATTAGATTGCATCGAATTTACTCGTCACATCCCTGTGACTCGCCCTCCGGGCCATCACAGAAAACGTGATGTTCAAAACTGAATCCATCAGTTTTAGTGAACAGCCCTGTGCTGGCCCTTAGGGCAGAACACATGGAGGTGTTCTGTAAATCCGGGTTAAGGTCAATACACACCCCGGATTCCATTTCATTGCATCCAGGCCACACGCTAACATCCACTGTCATCTACACCATCGAAGATGATCAGCCAGGGATAAGGTAATTCATCCAGGCCTGCATACGCAGCGTTACTTTGCGGATGATATGCGACATTTTTGACGACTCTGTATAGATGGCGCCATTACCAAATGCGCCACCGGGGGTGTGGGCGATATCCAGCGGATTCAAGCCAGCTTTCAGGAATGCATCATCATCCATCTTCAAAATGATGGCCATGGGCTGAGGCACATCCTGTGCGGATGGCGCCATGGGGATATTGCCACTCGGATCAAGCTGGCCCGCAGGCGTTATGGGCGCGATTTTATCCACAGTAGCCGCAAACACTGTCCCTGGAAGAATCTTGAACGTTACTTCAGCTGGCTGTCCAGATTTAATATAGCGTGCATAGCCCTGGCTAATACCGAGTACCAGTGTGCTGTGGTCCTGGTTAACAAATGCAATCACGCCGCTTTGAGTGGTATTGCTCACGCGCTTGCCGACAGCCAGGCTAACACCAACGGCAAAGCCATTGCCCGGAGCCTTGACCACGGTTTTATCCAGATCGTATTGGGCATCATTTAGCTTGCTTTTTAGGCTGCCAACTTCTGCCCTGTACTGATCAACGGTTACCTGGGCTGCAAAGTCGCCTTTCTTGAGGTCTTTTGCACGATCCAGGTTGAGTTGGGCAAGCTTCAGCTCGGCTTCAAGGCCAGCCACCTTGTATTCGTAGGGCTTGGGATCAATCCTGAACAGGACATCGCCACTGGCAACCGGTTTCAATGCCTCAACAGGTACTTCAATGACCTCACCAGATACTTCCGGTGTAATCTGCACGACCTCCTGGTACATATTGACTACACCCGCAGGCGCGCCCCACTGCATCGGGATAAATAACATAATAAGCAGTAAAAGAAACCATACCACCGGTGACAGCTTCCACCATAAGTTGAGTTTGATGATGTTGACCTTGACCAGCAGAAACAAAACAGCCACGTACAGTAGCGTGAGAAAGATAATCATGATGATCTCTCCTCGCTGGAATTCGCCGCTACCGTTAATTCTGACTGCCTGGCCACTGGTTTTGTGTAGGCCCAGATGAAGGCGAGTGGCATCAGAATACCCATGGTAATCACACCCCACCACCCACACATGTTGATCGCCTCAGCCTGTGGATGATTTCGGGAATGAGCAATTTTCCCCGGTAACATGCCGAGCGCAACAAAAGCAGCTATAACGACCGCAGCAAGAACAAACAGTATGATTAACGCAAAGATATCAAGGCCTGTCATATATCCTCCATTTGAAATTTGTGATTGTTTTCTGCCTTAATTTTTCAGCATGAATTTTATTGAATGGCAACATTAGCATGTAACTAATAGGCCATCATAACTTTGCCACAACTAAATTCGCGTTTTTTACGTTATTCGCGGACTAACAGATGATACACAGATGGAATGATATGCAACCCGGGGATGCATCGACATTAACCCGGATTCCGCTTCGCTACATCCAGGCTACATACTTGATACAGGGTGTAATAACGTAGCGTATTGCACAAGTTCAGATGTATCCTTGATGTAGCAGCGTTGCTGGCGACCATAATAAGCCGGGAACGGCGGAGCCTTGTCCCGGCCTACGAAAATAATGCGTTTAATTCACGTCTAACTGTTGAACAACTTCAGTATCAACATTTGTTGCCATAAACTCCGGCTTGCTGACATCCTTAAACAAATGCATATCGATAACACGCGCGGAAGCGCCATCATAAAAGCCGTATTCTTCAACGAACGTTTTCGGATTTACAAAGGTACCGAACAGCATATCGATAACCGGCAGCTCGCAATAATTATTGCGATGACTGCCACGTTGATGGTGCACACTATGGCTCTCCGGACGCACGGTGATGTAACCCAGCCAGCGTGGTGTGCGAATATTGGCATGTGACAGAAAAGCCATAAAAGTTACAGTCAACAAGGTCAGTGTTGCTGCCTCCGCCGTTACGCCTATACCCAGCACCAGACAGACACTGCCAAGCATGGTCCAGCCGACCATATCAGCCAGGCTGAAATAGTTGGCGCCATAAATATCAAGGCGTTCTGCACTGTGATGCATCTGATGGAACGTGTGCCACAGAAAATCGGATGCATGCATGGAACGGTGCCATAGCCAGGTTCCGAGTTCGAGTACAAATACGCCTGCAATGGTACCACCGACCGTGCCCAGCGCTGTGAGATCGAACAATTGATACTGGATCAGGTAACTGTCCGTTATCATCGGCAGATAGGATGACAGGTAAAAATAAGTGGCAAACGAAATCAGTCCCCTGATCTTCCAGCCCTTGATTGTTGGCAGCGCTTTCGCGGGTGCGATTGCTTCCCACAATGCCAGTCCTGCAAACATGCCAAGAATAATCAATGCTACCGGGTCCATCAGGATTTCCAGTGGTGTCGGAAACGTGGTTTCCATGGTCGTACCTCCTCTATTGACGTTGATATTAAAGAACTGGTGTGATAAAAACTTACCGACCAGTTGGTACTTTTTAATGTATAAAAAGCCCCCTCCAAAAACCAGTGAACGAAAGGTGCTTTTTTCAAAAAAAATTATTATTTTATTAATTAACATGCAGTTATAAATTAATAGAGCAACTGGATAGGATTACTTGACCCACTGTGGAATTAAAAACTATACGGTCGGTATAGTAAAACTGATTACAATCTGACCAGATTCAGGCATTAGGGGGATACAGGCATGGCAACAAAGGGCGAATTAACCCGCGAAAACATCCTCGGCATTGCTGAACAGATCATTTTGCAGAAGGGATTCTCCGGCACCTCGATCGACGAGATCATCGAGGCGGCCAACATCACCAAGGGCGGCTTTTTCTATCACTTCAAAGGCAAGGAAGATCTCGCCAGGCACCTGATGATTCGCTACCAGGTAGCCGATGACATCTTCTTCAACGAACTGTTCGATCGCGCCGATTCACTGTCGGAAGACCCGCTGCAGCAGATGCTGATCTTCCTCAAACTGCTCGCCGAGGCCATGGGTAACCTGCCCGAGACGCACCCCGGCTGCCTGGTTGCTTCGTTCACATACGAAAACCAGCAGTTCAATGATGATGTCAAACAGATCATATGCGACTGCCTGGTAGGCTGGCGCAAACTGTTCGTGAAAAAGCTTTCGCGTATTTCTGAAGCCTATCCAATGAAAGTCGAAACAGACATCATGGAACTGGCTGACACGCTGACATCGATCGTCGAAGGCGGCATTATACTGTCGAGAGCTTTCAACCAGCCGGAAAGGCTGGTCAACCAGATACTGCAATACCGTAATTACGTTCGATTGCTATATGGTGATGCATAGTCAAACTCTTGATTACGGTCAGCTATACAAACCACTACACAGTGTACCGTTTATAATCAAAAACATTGGTGTTAATATGTCATCCATAAAATCAGCGTCAGCATTAATAATTACCGCCTGACCTGTATTAAATGTCTTTTACCTCAAATAAAAAAGATGGGCAGTCTATAAATGAACCTGAAATTCATCCCAGTTGTATCTCTCGTACTCTGCTCCTGTCAAACAGCACAGACAACCGATCCATCACTGCTCACATTCAAAATCCCCGATGGTTCAACGTTATCTTTAAATAAAAATCTGGAAATCCCCGATAATAAAACACATGCTGCCTTGCAATATGGGGAGTTAACCACCGATAGAAAAAAGGATGACTACAAGCTTAACTGCCGCTTTGATATAAAGTCATTCGGTCCAAAAACGATCAAGCCTGAAGTCTTCAAAATTCACCGCACTGTGGACGGCCAGGAGTGGATATCAGAGGAAGCAAATATATTACGTTTTTACACTGATGTATTTCTTCAGTCTGATAAAGGCACAGATGTTATAAAGCTTACATGCCAGGAGCAGGGCGATAACTCTGACAGGGCCTTTGTCGTGTCAGAAATGGAAACAACATTAGGTGATTATTTCACTTTTACTTTTCCGGCAACTAAGCCAGCCGAATAATACTTACGTTGTAGCCAAAACTACCAGTGATAGCTGAAGTCAGCCGCAACAGACCGGCTCATGGTGTACAGGCCGGTCAAACCGCCTTCATCAAAGTAAAACGATTTCTTCTCGCCAACAATATCCAGCCAGAGGTTGTCGGTTAATTGCTTCAAGTAGCCAAAAGCAACTCGTGCTTCCCTGACCGTGGGGTGACCTCTTGAAGGGTTACTGAACGAAAAACCGTTGATGAAACGACTCTCCAGGTAGACGCTGCCGAAGCGATTATGCTCCCATGCAAGGTTGAAATTGATCCCGACAAACGGGTTGGACACATCGGAATAGCCCGCGACTTTCGTCTCCGCCCAGGACCAGCCAGTCCACAGCTGTACCGCGCCCGTGATTGCTTGCGGTGATTCCCTGTTCCACTGGTAGATACCACTGCGGCCTGCGCGAAAAAACGACAGCTCCAGGTAATAGTCGACTTCCAATGGATCATCCGAAATAACGCGGACTGCACCCAGCCTGACTAAATCGGCTGTTGCACGCAAGTCTTTAGGACTCTCTACGGCTGGTTTGTACAAAGTTGCCCATGGCGTGAAATCCAGCATCACGTATTCCAGCCCGGTACTCTCTTCAAGTCCAAAGCGGAGCTGTGCATCGAGCAGGCCATAGAAATATTCCGGCTGCGAAGGCATTGAACAGCATTTACGCTTTTCAGAAATGTTACCCACTTTATTCTTGAAGAAATAGCGGGCGTTAATAAACAGTTTTGCGCCTTCAAACTCTGGATCAGTTGTTTTGTTCTCATAGGCGACGGCTGCGCCAAGCGATTTTTCGCGGATATCCCGGAGTTCGGCTTTCGCTGAAGATGCAATCAACAATATAGCAATAATACAAATACACTGTAGTTTGAAATTAATCATGCTTCCCTCTCTAACTACGGGTATAAGTAGTTACTAAATACTGATACAAACTTTTAAATACTATCAAATTTTTTCGCAAAACAGGGATACCAGCAATTTATAACCAACTCGCCAATCATGGAATTTACATTCCCACCTCTGATAAAGACGCACGAAGGTGACGCTCTTTCGCGAGCATGGCGTGATATTAGAACAACGCCTACAGCAGAATAAATATAAACTGAAACTATACACCCCTCATTGCATACTGTTCAATTTCTTCATGTAGCGCTCGGCCGCGAAGGTATTACCCGCATCCCTGTTGAATGTTATCAGTGCCTGTAATATTTCGATATTGCCCGGAAAACGATCATGCGCGACAAGCAATTGCTCGATTGCTTTTTGCGCCCGCCCTGTTGAATTCAAGGCAACCGCATAAACGTAGATGTAACGCGCATTCTCCGGTGCCAGCCTGGCAGCGGCTTCCAGTTCAACAACCGCCTGGTCGGTTTTCTGCTGGCGCACCAGCAACAGGCCCAGTGCATGGCGCACATCCGCATTGTTTGCTGCCACCTGTTTGGCTTTCAACAGAACCTTATAGGCATCCGTTTCTTTTTGTTGTGCCCGATACAGGTCCGCCAGATTGACATAAGCAGGTACAAATATATCCTCCAGCTCAATAGCTTTCTTGTACGCCGCCGTTGCTTCATCCAGTTCGCCTCGTGCCGCGTAATAATTTCCCAGGTTAAGCTGCGCTTCCGGACGTTCGGCATTGGCTGTCTGTGATTCAACATATTCACCTGCAGCCTTGTCATAGATTGATAACTGCTCTCCCTGTAGCTGGCCGACCGGAACCGGCGCGAGCACCCTCGCCGCTTCGATACGAACCGACCTGACCGGATCATCGAGTAATGGGAACACCAGCTGCACCAACATCGAAGGTTGCAAGCCCTCCAGCGCACCGATACTTGCCATGCGCACCAGGGCATCTTTATCCTTCAATCCCCGCTGTATGATGTTAAACGTTGTTTGATCAAGATAAGGTGACAAACTACTGATCGCCGAGGCGCGGGCGATATCCGGTGTTTCGATGTTATCGATTTGCTCTGTAAGCAGCACACCTGCATTCGAATCATCTTGTCGACCTGCATGAAGTGCATGTGCAAATTGCTGGTATCCCGAAGGTGTTTTTTTATACCACTGTTTTACCTGCGCAGCCGCCCAGGCAGCATCCTTGTCAGCATGACACTGGTTGCAGGCATTCGGCGTACCAAGCTCCACTGTCAAATCCGGTCGTGGAATCCTGAAGCTATGATCATGCCGGGGATCAACTACCATATAGTTACGCGGCGGCATGTGGCATTCTGCGCATTGCGCCCCTTTCGTTCCGCTCTTATGATAATGGTGCTTCTCGGTATCGAATTTATCCGCCGCATGACACTGCAGACAGACAACATTGCCCTGCTGCCTCAACTGCATGCTATGCGATTCATGGCAGTCGCTACAGGTCACACCGGCATGGTACATCTTGCTCTGCAGGAATGAGCCGTATACATAAACTTCATCCTGGATCTGACCATCGGCATAGTACATACCCTCGTCCAGCAGCCTTGGCATATAGTGATCAAGGAAAGGTTTTCCTGGCGAATAGTCAGATGAGATTACGCTGCGACGGGAATGGCATTGCGCGCAAACCTGTATCTCCTTCTCTGTGGCTCGCTCTGTACTGCGTTGCGCATTACCTGTTTCAGGATTTATCTTCCAGTGAACACCCTTGCGTTCATCGAATAGAACAGACAATCCTTTATTGTTATTGAAATACTCCCATCCGGTTTCTTTTTTTGCCCAGCTGATGTGGTTTGATGCAGGACCATGACAGGCCTCACAGGAAACATCGATCTCTGACCAGCTCGTTTTGAAGGTATCAGAGGCTCTGTCGTAATTCTTTTGCAGGTTGGTCGAATGACATTCCGCGCACATACCATTCCAGTTGAAGTTAGTACGCGTCCAGTGCAGCTCATCCTTGTAGGTGATTTCTTCATCAGGATAGAGGTGGAACCAGCGTTGACCACCTTCTGCCTTTGGTCGTGCATCCCAGGCAATGGTCAGTGCCTGCAACCTGCCCTTATCAAGCTCTACCAGATATTGCTGTAATGGTGCTACACCGAAGGCATACTTGATTTCATAATCGCGTAACTTTCCATCCGCCCCGTCCGTACGCACCATGAACTTGTTATTCTTTTTATAGAATTTACTGGTGATACCCGTGTAAGTGAATTGGGTGTTATTGAAATCAGCCAGTACCGTTTCATCACTGGCATGCTGCATCGCGAGGTCGTGATGCGAACCCTGCCACAGCCGAACCTGTTCAGCATGGCACTGCGCACAGGCATCAGAACCGGTATGCTCGCTGGCAGAAATATCCATGCAAATGCCTGGAAGCAGCAAGACAATGCTTATACTGGCTGCATATCCGGGCGCAATCACATATTGGAAAATTTTCGCTATAGCAATCTTCATGACAGGTCCAGGCACAAGTCGGACGGTCATTCTACGCCACCGTTCATGCTAAGCAGACGATTATTTCTTCGGAAACAGAAACTTCACTGTGAACTGAATATTCCAGTCAGGACCAAACTGTTGTTTTTCCACATTCTTGTAGGCGGTGAGCTTGTAATCGACCGGCAGTTTTCCATGCCTGACCATGCGCCCTATGCCGCCACCGAGAGGAATGGTCCATTCGTTGCCACTCTCAGCTTCCCAGTTGGCGGTGATCACCGGGGTTGAGCTCAGGTACCAGCCGTCTTTCAGATTGTAATTCAGAAAATACTGGAACAGGAATGCGTTAACGTCCGCTGCATTACTGTCGCCAGCGAATGACCATACATTCTGCGCCAGGATGCCGTAGACCCAGTTGCCCGGCATGCTCAGTGCGACAAAAGCCGCACCGGCCGACCATTTGTCACTGGCGTAGCGATCCTCGGTCGCGGTCGGCAGCACAAAGGCAGGGCCTGCACCCCAGATCCAGTCTTTCGTATCGGCCGGACTGAAATAAGCCTGGTAGGTCAAGTCACCCAGGCCAAACGCACTGCCCTGGGCCAGTTCGATCTGACCGGAATAGCCGGTATCGATCTCGATGCCCGGAGGCACCGGAAAATCCTGGCCCTGAGAATAGATCGCCGGCAGGATAAAGCGATTGATCAGGTTCCAGCCGCCGACTTTCACCGGATAAACCGGTTTCAGGTTAAGCGCATAGGCCGTTGCATCGGATGGGCCGATATTGGTGTAGACATTGTTTTCGAACGGCATGCTGATGATCGTTCCCAGCGGATTCTGTGACTGCTTGGCAAGATCATCAGCACTCACCCCATGCGCAATGAAGAATGCCAGCACTACTGTTACTTGGATCAACCTCATTTTGCTGGCTCTAGCAACTGCTCGCGAAGGTTTGCAAGTTCAGTATCAGTAATACCCAGGCCTTTACGAATGTAATTCTCCATCGAGCCATATTGCTTGATCACCTCATCCAGTGAAGCATCGATGTATTCAGGCTGCAGAATATAGAAAGCCTTGATATTGGTCATATCTACCTGTTCCGGTTCAACCAGTAATGTATCCGCCGCCAGCAGTTGCAACTCCTTTACTCTGCGATCGACCTCTTTCTTCCTGTACTTGTTCGATAACAGGTAATCTTCACGAACCGTTTCCCAGGGCACCCCAAGTGCCGACAGTAATATTGCTGTTGCCGTACCCGTTCGATGCACACCATGCGAGCAGTGATAGACCATGGGCCTGTTTGCAGGATCAGCAAGTTCGCGTAGCAGGCGTGCATAATACTCACGCGCCTCTGTTATCAACAGGCGATGGATCTCGGGATTGAATTCAACCGGAACATTGGAAAAATCACCTGTCGAACGCGCTTCGATTACGACTGCAGCCAGATCACCCATGTTGCCCGCTTCCATTGGCAACGGTATTTCCCTGACTCCCTCAGGCAAATGGTCATGGCCGCGCACCTCGATTTCCCGTTCAGTGAGAAAACTGGCCACGGCTTTAACACCAAGCGCATCCAGCTTCGCCACATCTGAATCTGACAGTTTATGAAGCTCACCGGAACGATAGACTTCACCCCATTTAACGCTACGGCCATCAGCAGTTTCATAACCACCAATATCACGGAAATTCGACTGGCCATCGAGCGGTACATGTCGATTGCCCTCGGTAATGTCTGAATATGCAATCGGCGCTGCAAGAATAACAAACAGGCATAATAAGGGTTTTGCTAGCATAGTATCCTCACTGCATGGCAGCTATTTCTGAACCAGCCAGAGTTCACACTTCCTTAAAGTTCAACGTTGACGGATGGAACACTTCTTCTATCTTGAGTTTTTCCCTGGCAAAGCCTTGCTCGTAAGAGTACTGGAATAATGTTTCCAGCGCCTTTCGATTAGCCTCCACACCATAAGGCCAGAAGTTGTCACCCATCACTGCGCGTGTTTCTTCCAGCTCTTTACCTGCCCATGGCAGTGAGAGAGTCGCCCAGCCAATACTTTTCAGCTCGTTATACATTAACTGCTTGGCTTGTGAATAGGCATCAAATACTGCTTCGGTCAGCCATGGGTATTTATCTACCAATGAGTTACGTATCGCGACTGCATGCATGACCGGGAAGATGCCTGTTTTTATAAAATAGTCACGCTCTGCTTGACGATAATCAGAGAATAGCCGAGCAACATCCGGGTGACCCTGGACATATGCACGCGGCTCCGCTGCGTGGAACAGGGCATCCACACCTCTATCGACCAGCAGGTCGGATTCATCTTTACCCACTGGCCCCCTGGTGACATTGAGACCTTCAGGTATCATCGACTCCTGTTTTGAAACCTTGCCAGCGACTTCTGCTGACGAGTCTTTTGATGACACCACCCATTCGATCTCTTCGGGCCTGACGCCATATTCATGCTGTACGATACCTCGTAGCCACGTCAGTGACGTCGACGAAAAACCCGGAGTTGCAACTTTTCTGCCCCGAAGGTCTTCAGGATTTTTTATGCCGCTGTTGATATTGATAAAAATGCTTTTATGCCTGAAAACTCGTAATGGAAACACCGGGATCAGACTGTAATCACGAAAACTTTCATTAGCATAAGCCAGCATGTAAGGATGCAGACCGATCTCCGTAACATCTCTTGTCTGTTCTCCATTGAACACATCGGTGTTCATATCACCGATACCGGCAATCTCGAAAGTAGAATCACATCCTGAAACTTCCACGCGCCCATCGACCAAACCAGCAACGCGATCGAATTCGTAGCCCGCAATTTTCAATGGCAGTTTATTCGATTTACCTGCAGTGTTTTCTGTTACGCCATATGCGCGAAAACTGCTTGCTGCGATGGCTGTAACTAGAGCATTTCTAACAAATGCTCGCCGTGATAGGTTGGTATTGTCTGTATTGCTTCTATTCATATATTCTGATAATCACTGTGCTATCAGGGTTCACTTGTTCTATTTAATACTTCAGAAAAAACCACCCGTCTGATGAGACAAGGTGGTTTTGTTCTCAATAGCCAGATAAGTCCTGCCTAGTTAGCCATATAGGGAGATACCACTTCTCTCTCTTGACTGGGTAAAAGCTCTATTCCCTCAAAAGGCTTGCCACGAGTCACCGGCTTGTTAGGATACTCCTTCATCATGTTTTCGTGCCTTGCCTTCATGGAGTCAAACGGCTCCCATGCCCACAGGAACTGCGCCATCATTGGCTGTTCCTCTTTTGGGTCTCGATACAGATCATAGAAACCCTTACCCGCCAGCCCCGGACGATCGCCCACCCAGTGACGCTTGAATTGCTGTTTCACCGTGGCAGCCAACAGCGGCCCGGTATAGATATGCACATAGTCACGACGGCCTTTGGTATCGCCGTTCAGAAACAGGGCAGTCTGGTCGATACCATCGACCACACGGTCAGTTGGGATATGTTGCTTGGCGCCACCAAGATTTGCAAATGTCGTGTAGAGATCGGTTACATGGATGATGTCGCCGGCAACAGAACCTGCCTCAATCATACCAGGCCATCTGACGAAAGCAGGCACACGTACACCGCCTTCGGTGAAGGCACCTTTTCCGCCGGTATAAAGTCCGAATGTAGACATGTGCGGAAAGAATTCGAGCATCGGACCATTGTCTGCCATAACAATGACAATAGTATTATCATCAATTCCTTCATCCTTCAGAAGCTGGAACATTTCACCCAGTCGTTTGTCCATGTACTCCATGCCATCACCATCAGCACCGCCAGATGAATTACTATCACGACCTAAACGGTGTGTTCCTGCAACATTTGGCCCATGCCACCAGTAATTCAGCATGAAAGGCGCATCACCCTTGGCATTGGCCTTGATGAATTCCATTGAGCGTTTATGCACCTCTTCGACAAAATGCAACTGCTCTTCATATGAGTAGTCTTTATTAAACTGTTTCGCCTTACCACCCGCTTTTGCCTCGGCAGCCCATGGAATAGTGCCCGGATTTCGAAACTCTTTATCGACTGTGTACAGCTGGTCCTGCTGATCCTCCAGCAGACCTATTGTAGCCTGTATATCTTGGCCATCTTTATTAAAAAACTGTGAACCGAACTGGTTATAGATAGTGAACAGGGTCTCATCGTAACCGTTCTGGTGAGGGTATGAACCATCGATATCACCGACATGGTACTTTCCAAAGAAGGCTGTTTTATATCCCTCTTTCTTCAGCACTTCAGCGATAGTGACCTCGTCGTTTGGCATGCCGATCGCATGCACCGGGAATACCACTTGGGTTAAACCGCTACGAATCGGGTGACGACCGGTCAATGTTGCAACACGCGTAGGCGTACATGAAGGCTCGGTATACATCCGCGTCAATGTCATACCTTCTTGTGCCATCTTATCTATGTTCGGGGTATCGATGCCGGTCAGCTTGCTCAGCATAGGGTGCCCGACACGGCCATAGGCAGCGTCATCCCACATGAAGTAGATAATGTTCGGACTCTTTCCGTGTTTCGCCTTCAACTCGGCAAGACGTTTTTTCAGCTGTTCGTCTTCCTCTGCCCAGGCCACACCATGTTGCTTTTGTAATTTCTGGAATTCAGCATCGTAAACAATCTCTTTTGCCGCGCTGACATCGGATGAGCCGCAGCTCATTGACAAACCAATAGTAGCCGCCACAGCTATTGCGCTAAAACTTTTCATAATTAATTTCCTGAAGGCCAATACAATGTTCTCTCGAATGAATATCGTGTCGATTGTACTATCCAGTTCTCAATGCTAGTATCAAAAATACGACAGAACACTTAATAAACAACCATGGTTTTATTAAGGCATTTCAGGGTAATTCGCCATGCAGCTGCAATTTTCAAATTTTGAGATTTTTGCACGCACTTTGAAGGGATACGATCTTGATTTAAAACAACTGGATCGCGGCACTTTCTCGGCAAGCCTGCAACACATCGTATGCGACTCTGTCTTTATAAACCGCATCGCATCAACACGCCGTTTTGAAGTACATGGATTCCCCCCTCCGGGCTTAAGAACCTTTGGCATCCCAACCACCAATTGCCTGCCATTTACCTGGCGAAATAAATTCAGCTCTGGCAATACCATTCAGATCTATAAACCAAGTACAGAACTGGAAATGGTTACCCACCCGTTTTTTGAAGCCATTGATGTTTCAATACCGGAAGAGACCTTTAATATCTTATGCCAGCAATGGGGTTATCCTGAACTGGATGAACTAATTGGCACAAGAGAGATGGTTGCTTGCCGCCCTGAGATCATGAAACATCTAAGAGATACGCTTCAGACTATTTGTATGTCAGTAGACAACAAGCCTGATTCACTAGAACATGATATTGGATTACAGGATTTAATTAAAGTTGATGTACCACATTTACTGGCACAGGCTTTAATGACGGCCGAAACAAAAATAGTCAAAATAGTACCGGATAAAAGAAGCCGAATACTGAAATTAGCCATCGACTACATTAAGAACACACCACACGATAAAGTATCAATGAGTCAGTTTTGTTCGGATAACGATATAAATATACGTTCACTGCAAAGAGCATTTATCGACCAGTACGGAACACCGCCCAAATCGTATGCAAAAGCATATCATCTGAACAGTGTTTATAAAAAACTGTTACAGAGTAATACCAAAACCAACCGCATAGCAGACATTGCCAGCCGCCATGGATTCTGGCACATGAGCCAGTTCGCCTCGGACTACCGTCGACATTTTGGAGAGTTACCCTCAGAAACGCTAAAAGCCCGATGAAGGTCAAATTTTCTCTGTTATGCCAATAACATGAACTGAAGCTTTCAACAAATCACATCTTGATAGAGTCATATTCCAGCCGAAATACAAATAACAGAAAAAAGGCCATCTTACAGGCGGCCTTTTTTATCTACAGTTACTACCGATTCCCAAATCCATGCTCCATGTCCGGATCAAAAGGCAGCTGATCCAGTTGCTCTATGTATTCCAGTGGATCATTAGAGTATTCATTTAATCGTCGAGCATGCTGAAACATCAAAATTAATTAAGACTTACCCAAGGGAATAGGGTCAGGTCTTGTTTCTTGCTTCATGCTGTTACGCAAGGGAATAGGGTCTTGTTTCTTGCTTCATGCTGTTACGTGATACAGTGCTCCTGCAAGTTCGATTCTTAAGTACCTTGCCATAACTTTCTAGCCTAGCAGCATGGAGACAAATAACAAGACCTGATAATCATCTAGCGAGTTCCTCAAATAGGCATTATCGTTTAGTTGTGAAGACAAACGAACCTATAAGAGGAACTCATGATGAAACTATATTGCGGAATTGATTT
>Ga0316193_10000143_pt1 | contig 38833 bp, 32 predicted proteins | sample MerIslsedime2_MG_FD_207735 | JGI IMG/M metagenome (GOLD analysis project Ga0316193, IMG submission 207735) | Coastal sediment microbial communities from Maine, United States - Merrow Island sediment 2 | ecosystem: Environmental > Aquatic > Marine > Coastal > Sediment | place: USA: Maine... | reverse complement strand
CTGGATAAAATCGTTGCACGTGGACAAAATTTAAGTTGTTCTTGACCTGAAAGAGCCGGTGTGGTTCTTTAAACCATTGTATATTCCGCCCCCAGGAAGCAACCTATCGATTCATATGTAAATATGAGAAAAACCCGCCGGTGCCGGCGATCGCAGTTTGCGGGAATTCATCGCCGACACCCTTAAAAACAAGGCTGGGACCGGAGAAAAAAGAAACAACTAAAGGAGGAGATCATCGTGACAACTGCAGATTTCAAGGCAATGGTCGTCAATGAGAAAGGGGACAAGACATTTAATCGCCCTATTACACGCAAGTCCTTTGATGATCTGCCCGAAGGGGATGTCCTGGTCAAGGTCCGATACTCATCACTCAACTACAAAGATGCGCTTTCGGCCACAGGCAACCGGGGCGTCACCAAAAATTTTCCGCATACCCCAGGCATCGATGCAGCCGGAAGCGTGGCGGAGAGCCGAAGCCCGCAATTTAAATCCGGTGATGAGGTGATCGTCACCGGTTACGATCTTGGGATGAACACCTCCGGCGGTTTTGCCGAGTTCATCCGCGTGCCGTCCGGCTGGATCGTTCCGCGTCCGTCGTCCCTCAGTCTGAAGGAAAGCATGATTTACGGGACCGCCGGCTTTACGGCGGCTCTGTCGATTTACGAACTGATCGATCACGGTCTCGAGACGCAACAGGGCGCTGTTCTGGTCACCGGCGCCACCGGCGGTGTCGGCAGCCTGGCCGTTTCGATCCTTTCGAAAATCGGCTTTCGCGTCACGGCCGTCAGCGGTAAGGCGGACCGAAAGGCGTTTCTCGAAGATCTGGGGGCCACTGAGGTCATCAGCCGCGAAGAAGCTGCCGACACATCTGGTCGCCCCCTGCTGAAAGGCCGCTGGGCGGGAGTTGTCGACACGGTGGGGGGCGACATTTTGGCGACGGCCATCAAAGCGACCCAGTACGGTGGGTCCATTGCCTGTTGCGGACTGGTGGCCTCTCCCGAATTGAATACAACGGTCTTTCCGTTTATCTTGCGCAAGGTCAACCTGCTGGGCATCGATTCGGTGGCCTGTCCAATGGATCTTCGTTTGAGAATCTGGCAAAAACTCGCTGCCGACTGGAAACCGGAACACCTCGATGACCTGTGCAAGACCGTCTCCCTCGAAGAGGCCGACCCACTGATCGATACGATACTCAAGGGGCAGCTGAGCGGCAGAGTGGTGATTGATCTTGCCCGTTGAGAAGAAGAGACCGGGTATGGAAAATAAGTCTGAAAACAATGCAATCGCCGAGAAGATCATTTCTGAGGATCGTCCACCTGAGACGGCTGCGCCCTTACCCGACGGCAGCATTGAAGCCGCTTCCGGCGGCGGGAAAAAGGCAAGCACAAAAAGTGCGGTGCCGACAACTGCTGATCCGCCACCCCAAAAACCAGCCGCCGCAGCCGAAGAAAAGACGCCGAGCGAAGCCGCCGGTGTCGGCCGGTCCAGCGATTCGGAAAAACGGGATGTCCCACGTCTGGGCGACGGGTCGAACCTCGACATCATCCTCGACATTCCACTGGAAGTCACGGTCGAGCTCGGACGGACGAAAATGCCGATTCGTGATCTGCTCCAATTGGGGCCCGGATCGGCGGTTCCGCTGTCTCGTCTGGAAGGCGAACCGGTGGATATACTGGCCAACAACAAGCTGATTGCCCGGGGGGTGGTTTTGGTCAAGGATGATAAATACGGCATCCGCATTACTGAAATAACAGGCCGCTTGGAACGGCTGCGCGGCCTGCGTTAGTTTCCGTCCATAAATGAGCAATTTCTGGATCGGAAACTTATCAATCACACCAATGAGACCGGGAATGGGCACGAGGGAGGTGACAAACGCCGCCTCGCTCGTGATGGGTAAATTTCGCGATAACGAAAGCCGCAGACTCAGGGCCGCACGGCACGAACCGCGCCGCAGGCGTAAATATCGTGGTGAAGTCGCTTGAAACCCTTTTCCCGGATCGAGGTCACGATAAGAGCTTCCTTTTTGTAGCCCTTTGCAAATACCTCCGCAGTCCAGTACCAGGGAGCGCTCTGGCCCGGAAAATAGGGGGGCGTCTTGTAGAGTTCGGCCAGTTCGCTGCCGAAGGGTAGGCGCCAGTCGCGATACCCACCGGCGGCCAGTGAGCTGATATAGGTGCGGGCGGCGTTAAAATCCTGGCATTCACCGAGGTCGGCGTTTGAGTCGAGCAGGCTCCAGGTCAGCCCGGTCTTGGTGTCGGTAAAGGTGTCGTTTTCGTTGACGACGTATCGGGTACCGGACTGACGGATCTGCGCAGCGATTTTCCTTTTCTCGGCCTGAATCCGGTTTCTTTCCTGCGCCAGTTCCACCTGCTGGCGTCTGCGTTGCTCTTCAATGCGTTTTTGGTAGAGTGTTCGGTTTTCATTCTGGAGCTGGGACAGCAGCAACCGGGCACTTTTGTCGAACCTCCCGGATGGATTCAAACGAATATAGTGTCCGATGTAATTGATTCTGTCAGGCAGGCTGTACTGGCTGTTCTGACTGTAGGCGGCCGCTGTCTGCCATTCACGGCTTTCTCTGAGGTTGCGGTCGAGTCGGGCAATATTGTCTCTGATCCGGGCTGCTTGGGTTGAATCGGGATTTCCGTCAAGGTAGGCTGCCAGAACATTTTTGGCCGATTCAAACTTGTTGCCGAGCCGCTTCACGGTATCCATCAATTCCGCGACATCGCGTTTGTCTTCCATTACGGCTTTTAAGTTGTCGATTTCGGTGGTGCGGTAATTCTTGGGGAAGTAGTTGAGAAAATTGTCGCAAAGCAGAATACAATTATCCCAATTGCCGGCCTGGTCGCACTGCGGCATGGTTTTCATCAGGTGTCCGTAGTACTCTTCACTCATATCAGCCACCAAGGCCTCGACCTGGGTGCGGTGCCGACCGTTTGGATGTTTCAGCAGATACCCGAGGTAAGCCTCGATCCGATTTTTGGAATCGAGCCGGGCGGCATCCTTGAGGCGGGCGTAATCGACATTATCGATCAGGGTCGGTATCTCGGAAAGTTTCAGCTGAATTGAAGTGGCGTGCGGACTGTTGGGATATTTTTCGATATACTGGTTATACAAGGCTGAGGCCACGGCTTCATAGTTGGCGTCTATGGCAAGCTTCTCCACCGCTGCGGTTACAGAATCATAGCTCTGCAGCTCGACCGTTTGATTGATTTCGCGAATCTTTGACCGCGCCGCCGTGAGGTATGTGCTTTCGGCATGGGAATCGATGAAATACTGGAGCAAGACTTTCTGGTCTTCGGGGTCCTCAATGGCGTTGACCCGCTCGAGAATGGCCTGGTATTCTTTTGATATCTGCCGCGTTTTAAGGTAACGGACACCGTAGGTGCCGACCGTCGCAAGCAACAGCAGGGCCAGCAGCGCGGCGGCCGCCATTTTCAGTGACCATCTTTTCGATGTCTGCTGCGCCTCCCGCAGGGCTTTATAGCGGTCGTTGGACTTGATGTTGAGCACCGATGCCGCCGCGGCCGGTGCCACCATATTTTTACCTTTTTTGTCGTTTCTCAGCCTGAGAGCTTCCGTGAAAATCTCCACCAGCGGCTGATTGATCTCGTTTTTGTTGCGGCCGGCCGCATCCAGCAGGACAATTTCAGAATCGTCCCAGCTGATGATCTCATAAGCTGCCGCCTTGTTTTTCATGCTGCCCGACTCGGCGGCGATCAGATCTCCGTCCAGCAGATGGAGATAACCCACTGCGCCGGCCGTTCTGATTTCAACGGTGCAGGTGAGCCTTTCGAACTGGGCCATGTATAAAAAAGAGGGCAGACTGATGCCCTGCACCATTCCGCCGTCCCGGTCGGAGAGGGCATCGAAAACCTTGTTGTTCAAGATTTTGGTTTTTATGAGTCGTTGATAGTTTTCGACATCCGCGCCGCTCATCTTGTTAGTGCAGTAGCCGAGATGCACGGTGATTTTGCCCGGTTCTTTGTGCCAGGGCCACAGCGCTCCATAATAATACCCCCTTCCGGCCTTGCGCAGATAGAGGGCCTGCTCTTCCCGAATACCGTTTAGGTACTTGAGTGTCGCGCTGAACCGCAGTTTCACCGGCATCGGTTTACCGGCCGGTTTTTTGGCGGCTCCGAAGAAACCTTCCAATTGTTTGCCGAGGGTTTCGATGTCGCGACCTTGGGAAACCGCCTGATAGAGGCTACGGGTGACGTTGTAAGGGGTTTTCTGCATATCGGGCAGGGCATCCAACAATTCCACGAGTGTCAGAAAATCCCGGGTGACACTGAGACTGATCAAGAGATCCGACAGCTCCCTGCTGGTGTTGCCGGTTCCTGTAGTGGTTGTCTGTTCGGTCATGATACCAATTTCTCCTGTGATACGCCGCATACCCAAACTATTCGGGAACGGTGGAAATACCTTTAAGTTCTATATTTTACACGAATTTTCACACCGAATCAAGCATACCTTTTCAAATCCGTTATTGTGGGCTATGGTGAATGGTCGACCGGTCAGCCGGACTGAAACCAGTCGCGAAAACCGCCGTTGCTGAATGTCCGATAAGGCAGGAAGGAATCGAAAATGGAAGTTACCTTTCACGGAGCCGTGCGAGAGGTCACCGGTTCCATGCACGTGTTGACCACCTCAGCTGATCGGGTGATACTCGACTGCGGAATGTTTCAAGGCCGCAGAAAAGAAAGCGAGGCCAAGAACAGAGTTCTGCCCTTCGATCCGCAGATCGTCACCAATGTAGTGCTCTCGCACGCGCACATCGACCACTCGGGACGAATTCCGCTGCTGGTAAAAGACGGGTTCAACGGTCGCGTGGTCTGCACGCGGGCAACGACCTCGGCCTGCACCTACCTGCTGATGGACTCGGCCCACATTCAGGAGTCGGACGCCGATTACCTGAACTACAAATCCGTTCGGGGGTCCCTTAACCAGATGAAGCCCTCAAACCGCAAAAAAATGAACGTCGGCAGCCGGCTCTCGGACGTCAAGAAAGTGCTCAAGAAAAACCGCCACGAACTGGATGCCAGTATCATCAACGACTTTATGGACCAGCTGCATCTGGAAAAAATTCAACCGCTTTACACGAGCGCAGACGCCCAAAATGCATTGGCCAGCTTTGACGGATACCCCTACCGCTACCCGGTTGCGATCGGAAGCAACATGACCTGCTCGTTCTACGATGCCGGGCACATCCTCGGCTCGGCCATCAGCATGATCCGGATTGAGGATAACGGTCGTCCGATCACCGTCTGCTATTCCGGAGACCTCGGCCGCTTCGACAAGCCGATCGTGCGCAATCCAACCTTGAACTTTGAAGAACAGCACCGCGACGTGGACCTGCTGATAGTGGAGAGCACTTACGGTGACCGCTCGCATGAGCCGGTCGAGGCGCTCAAGCCGAAGCTCGAAAAGATCCTGGTCGAGACCCACAACCGCCGGGGGACCGTGCTGATTCCGGCGTTTGCCTTCGGCCGTACCCAGGAACTCCTGTACGTTCTCCACGAGCTCTACGATGAGAAGGCAGTACCGCGCGTCCCGATATATGTGGACAGTCCTCTGGCCGTCAACATCACCCGGGTATTCGGCGAGCATCCCGAAGTGTACGATCGTGATGCACAGGAAGTATTTCTTAAAAACGGCAAGAATCCTTTTTTTTTCGATCAGGTCCATTTTGTCACGTCGGTGGAAGAATCGATGCGGCTCAACCGCGAAAAAAAATCGCACATCGTTCTGGCCGCTAGCGGCATGTGCGAAGCCGGCCGGATTCTGCATCACCTGCGCCATAAAATCCACGATGAAAAAAACACAATTCTGATCGTCGGTTTCATGGCGCAGAACACCCTCGGGCGGCGCATCATCGATCAAGGCACGGCTTATGAACAGTCAGGCAGAAGCGGACCGCCGCCGATTCTGAAGTTTCTCAACAAAGCCTACCCCTTGAAGGCACACGTGAAGAGTCTCGGTGGATTCAGCGCTCATGGAGACAAACAGGAACTCTTGCGGTTCATCAAGGAGTCGAATTTAAACATCAAGCGCATAGCCGTGGTACACGGGGAGGAAGACCAGGCCCTGGCATTTGCCGGCCATCTGCGTCAGGCCGGCTATCCGGTCCTGGTCCCGAAAAGAGGCGAAACCATTCGGCTGTAATCATCAGGAGACACGCTCAGGGGGGCCAAAAAGATGAGTCGGTTTTTGATGGTTGACATCGGCGCTGGAACCATGGACATCCTTTACATCGACAATGAGTCGCCCCAACACTACAAGGCGGTCGTCAAGTCGCCGGTGCAGACGGTGGCCGAAAGGGCGGCCGGTCTGCCTGGAAACCTGGTGGTGACCGGCAGTGAAATGGGCGGCGGTCCGATTACCGAAGTACTGCGGGAACGGGCCGGGCAAGCGCAAGTCGTCATGTCGGATGCGGCCGCCGCCACCCTGAGTCACAGGTCGGAGCGCATCCGCGATTGGGGAATCCAGGTGGTCGACGATGCCGCTGCCGAAGAATTGGCGCAGGACTCTCGGTACACTCACTTGATCCTCGAAGACCTGGAAACCGAAAGGTTGCGGCAGGTCGTCACATCTTTCGGCGTACCGTTTGAGTTCGAGGCCGTCGCGGTCTGTGCTCAGGACCATGGGGTACCGCCGCCGGGAACCTCCCATCTGGTCTACCGACACGAGATCAACTGCACGGTCCTGGAACGCGAACCATTGCCCCACGCCCTGTTCTATCGCGGATCCGAGGTACCCGTTAGCCTCAATCGGCTACGTTCGATTGCGGCCAGCGCCGCAAAACTGCCGACCGATGAGGTTTATGTCATGGACAGCGGCATGGCGGCCATTCTCGGTGCGTCCGTCGATGTGCTGGCCGATTCCAGGGAAAACGTCCTGGTTCTCGACATCGCCACCTCTCACACGGTCGGAGCTGCTCTTTCGGGCGGCGAGTTGGCCGGTTTTTTCGAGTACCACACCCGTGACATTACGCTGAACCGTCTGGAATCCCTGCTGTGTGAGCTGGCCGACGGCAAATTGTCACATGCCGACATATTGAAGGAGGGTGGCCACGGTGCCTATGTGCGCCGCAGTATCGGTTTCGATGCCGTTGACATCATTCTGGCCACCGGACCCAAGCGCCGCCTTGTTGAAACCTCACGACTGCCGATCACATTTGGAGCGCCTTGGGGGGACAACATGATGACCGGAACGGTCGGCCTGCTGGAAGCCCTGCGCCGACACAAGGGCCTCGAGGCGATCGTCTATCTGTAGAGATCCCGGCCGAACGGATCGGCCGATTGATACTGATTGTTTGAAGGTACAGGCAATGGCTTCGGATGCGCCCGCAGAAAAGTTCCTCAAATATGCTCTTCATTCGAGGAAATCGTTCATGACGACAAGATGGCCGATATCCTGTTTTCTTGACAAGCGCTCATGGCCCTGCGGGCCGCCACGGTGAATGAAAATGACGCACCGGAGCTCGGATGAGCGGTTGCGAAAAGCGGCTGACTGTCCGAGTCGCTTACGGGGTCTTGGACCGGACCCAATGCCGATACCGCATGGAAAGCACAACCTCGGGGAATCATCCACCCCTTTAATTTTTTTATCGGACTGGTCCGGGAGTAGAGCTCGTTGGCGGCGAGTTTCAGCCGCTGCTCGAAACCGGTTATCCGGGCGGAGGCGCCCACCTTATTTTCGTTTTAAACCATGGCCCTTGGTTACGTTTTTTGCCGCCTGGTGGTTTCTTAATCTCGTGATGAACTTAACCGTTACGGGTTTGCAGCCGTTTTCCGCCGCTCTTCTCTTACCCTCCTGCGAAATTTTCGTGCTGATGGCGGTGACGGCAGTGGCGGTGCGCTGGGGCATGCCTTATCATGCCGCCTATTATATTCCGGCCATTGCTGTCGTCTTGTTTTTACGCCTCTTTATTTTCGCCGATTTTCTGGTCCCGTTTTATTTAAATCGCAAGTTCAATCTTTATATCGATTCGCTCTACCTGCCGGATCTCGTGCTCCTGCTCTACAAAAGCACGCCGCCAAGTACCTTTTATTCCGCCCTTATCCTGCTGGCAGCGCTCGTCATCCTTCTGTGCCTGGGGCTTCACAAGTCCCTCGCCGTCATCCACGGCTTCTTTCGACATCCCCATGGAAGGAGGATTTTTTGGGGCACGGCCGGACTGTTGTTTTTCGTCAGCGCCGGATATCACCATCTCGTGAACGGAAAAACCGTCACCGCCGGTATGTTCGCAGGCATGCAACGCGTGGCTGAAGAAATCCGTTTCATTCTGGATATCGGAACCTACCGTCGCCGGATCCTCAACGAAGTGCAGCAAACCGGGATGGATGGTGTCGACCCATCCAGCGCAATAAAAGGCTTGAAAGGCAATGATGTCTACCTGTTTTTCATCGAGTCCTATGGACACACCGTCTTCGGGAATCCGGAGCATCTTAATCTTTTCAAACCGATGCTGCGCCGCTTCGAGCACGACCTGTCAGCTGCCGGGTTTGAGGTCGTTTCGAATTTCGTCGACTCACCGTCTTACGGCGGCACGTCATGGTTAGCGCATGCGACTGCTGTCAGTGGACTTCATATCGACAACCAGGTACGGTACCAATTCCTGCTGACATCAACGATCCGGACCGCCATCGAAAGATTCAATACCGCCGGTTACCGTACCGTTTGCGTCATGCCCGGCACGATCCGGCCATGGCCGGAAGGTACCTTCTTCGGTTACAGCCAGATCTACACCCAACCGGCCTTCGGTTACCGCGGGCCCGGTTTCGGCTGGTCTGCCATGCCGGACCAGTTCGTCCTCGATTTCGTCCGGCGCCGGGAAATAGAGAATCGGCGCCGGCCGCTTTTTATCGAAATCGTCCTGGGCAACAGTCATGCGCCCTTTCATGTCCTGCCCCCCTTCCTCGCTGACTGGTCCCGGATCGGCGACGGTACAGTTTATCAAGACCTCGATCCGCTTTTCTTTCCGGTTACCTGGTCCGACATGACCCATGCCGCCGAAGCTTACATCGCCGCCCTGACTTATGATTTCAAGGTCATCCAGCGATTTGTCGAACAATTTGTAAAAGACGATGCACTGGTCATCCTCATGGGCGATCATCAACCGAACGTCCAAATTACCGGGCCCGGACGTCCGTGGTCCGTGCCCGTGCATGTCATCAGTCGCAACCACGCATTTCTCGAACCGTTCCGCCGGCGTCACTATTCCCCCGGTGTCTTTCCATCTCAGCCCCTGCCGCACGACAGGATGGCGCATGTGCTGACCAACCTTTTTGCGGATTTCAGCCCGCTGCCAGTCCCCGATTGACGCTGCACCGCACGGCCGAATCCACAATGGACTTGGAAATTCTTTACAAACTGTCTTTTTGCATTATTTTTTGATTCCAAATGGATGAGTAATGCAGCGGAAACTCGAGCGAATCATTGGATTCCGCAACACTGAAACCAAACAAGCCTCAAGGCTTGACGACATAAAGGTGACACAATGAGCGAAATAGACAACACGACCAAAAAAACCGGTGATACGGTCAACGAGCACTCGGATCCGGAAAGCCGTCCGCAGCCGAAAAATGATATTCCCAGCGAGTTGCCGATCCTGCCCCTGCGCAATACCGTGGCTTTTCCATTCTCTATGATGCCGCTTTCGGTAGGCATTCCGCGGTCGGTGAACCTCGTCAACGACGCCTTGAAGGGAGATCGACTGATCGGCCTGGTGGGCATGAAATACCCGGAAATCGAGGAGCCGCTGCCGGGCCAGACTTATGAAGTCGGTACGATCGCCAAGGTTGAACACGTGACGCGGTCGGCCGACAACAGCCTGCAGGTCATCGTTCAGGGGATCGAACGGTTTCGGATCGATTATTGGATGGCCGATAAGCCTTATCTGAAAGCCCATATCGCCATGGCGCCAGACAAAATCGAAAAGGACCTCGAGCTGGATGCCCTGCAGCGCAGTCTGCGTGAACTCGCCCAGCAGGTTGTGGCGCTGTCGCCGAAATTCCCGAAGGAGGTCGGTGATTATTTGTCCCAGGTCAAAGACCCGCGCTACCTGGTCTATCTCGTGGCCAGCGGTACCGAACTGGAAGTGTTGAAAGCCCAGCAGATTCTTGAGATCGATTCCCTCAAAGAAAAATATCGACTGCTGATCGGCCATTTGACCCGTGAGAAAGAGGTCCTCACGATAGGGAAAAAAATCGAGTCCGAGGCCCGTGAAGAAATGAGCAAGGCCCAGCGGGAATACTACTTGCGGCAGCAATTGCGCGCCATTCAGAAAGAACTGGGCGAATCGGAACCGGGCCAGTCAGAAATCGACGAGTACCGCCTGAAAATCGAAGACGCCGCCCTGCCGGAGGAGGCCCTCAAGGAGGCCGAACGGGAGTTGAAGCGGTTGGGCGGAATGTCGCCGCAGGCGGCCGAGTACTCGGTCATCAAAACCTACCTGGACTGGCTGATCGATCTGCCTTGGAATAAAGCCAGCGAGGACCAGAGCGACATCGGGCGCGCACGAGCGGTACTGGATGAGGACCATTACGGGCTCGAAGACGTCAAGCAGCGGTTGATCGAGTACCTGGCGGTGCGCAAGCTGATTCAGGAACGCGGAAAACCGGAGTCGACGAAAAAAGCAGCGGAACCCTCCGAGGCCATGGGCGTTATCCTCAGTTTTGCCGGTCCTCCGGGAGTCGGCAAGACCAGCCTTGGCCAGAGCATTGCACGGGCTTTGGGTCGAAAATTCACCCGCATGAGTCTCGGCGGCATGCGGGATGAGGCCGAAATCCGTGGGCACCGCCGCACTTATATCGGTGCGATGCCCGGGCGCATCATTCAAGCGCTCAAGCGTGCCGGAACCCGCAATCCGGTTTTCATGCTGGATGAAGTCGACAAGATCGGCGTCGACTGGCGCGGCGACCCCAGCAGTGCGCTGCTGGAGGTCCTCGATCCGGCCCAGAACAAAGCGTTCAGGGATCACTACCTGGATGTTGATTTCGATTTGAGCGACGTTATCTTCATCACCACCGCCAATCAACTCGAAACCATCCCGGCACCTCTGCGGGATCGCATGGAAATCATCCAACTGGACGGCTATACGGAATACGAAAAACTCCAGATTGCCCAGCGACACCTCGTGCCGCGGCAGTTGAAGGCGCACGCCCTCGCAGACGAGGAGGTCACCTTCACCGCCGAAGCGCTGCGCAAGATCGTCCAGGACTACACCCGCGAAGCCGGGGTTCGCAACCTCGAGCGTCAGATCGGCGCGGTCTGCCGCAAGAGTGTCGTCAAAATCGCCGCCCAGGAGTGGACGCACGTGATGATAACCCCGGAGCTGGTGCGCGAATATCTAAAAAAGGAAAAGTTCGAATCCGAGCTGTCCGAAAACATCGAAATTCCCGGAATCGCAACCGGTCTGGCCGTGACTGCAGTCGGCGGCGACATTCTGTTCATCGAAGCCACCCGCATGAACGGCAGGAGCAAACTGACCCTTACCGGTCAACTGGGGGACGTGATGCGCGAAAGTGCCCAGATCGCCCACAGCTACGTGCGCTCCAAAGCCGCCGAACTGGGTGTGGATCCGAACCGGTTCGAAAAAACGGACGTACATCTGCACGTGCCGGCCGGAGCTGTCCCGAAAGACGGCCCCTCGGCCGGTGTGGCCATGGCCATGGCCATGGCCAGTCTGTACAGCGGCCGTCCGGTTCGGGGCGATGTCGGAATGACCGGAGAGGTCACCTTGAGGGGACGCGTGTTGCCGGTGGGCGGCATCAAGCAAAAAATCCTGGCTGCGCATCGCGCCGGGCTCACCACGGTTATTCTGCCCAAACGAAACGAGAAAGATCTGGAGGATCTGCCGGATGAGGTGCGCAACACCCTGATCTTCGTGACGGTCGATCGGATCGATGAAGCCTTGAAGGTGGCGTTTGTAACCGATCAGGACGGGGAGGAAACAGCGAATTTTTCATTTACAGTGAATCGATCATCTGTGTAAAAGATGGCCGCATTGCAAGGCGAACGGGCAGCGGCGGCGGGCGCTGACACCGCAAATGGATTGAACCGCAAGGATCGTATCTTGGTCATTGCGGCGGCGCTCATGGCCCTTTTCTTGGGAGCCCTCGACACCCTGGTGATGGGAGCCGCCATGCCGACCATCGTGGCCGACATGGGCGGGCTGGAACTCTACAGCTGGGTGTTTTCGGTTTACCTCCTCAGCCGTGCCGTTACCCTTCCGATATTCGGCAAGTTGGCCGATCTTTACAGCGGCAAGCACCTGTTCGGCTTCGCCATCGCTATTTTCCTGGCCGGCTCGCTCGTGGCCGGTTTTTCGACCTCGATGGTCCAACTGATTCTCGCCCGGGCACTCCAGGGTGTGGGCGCGGGGGCCGCCTTCGCCTTGGTGTACATCCTGCTGGCCGATATCGCCGCGCCTGGAAAGCGCGGCAAGATGATGTCGATCGCCAGTTTCGTATGGGGCCTGGCCAGCGTTCTCGGGCCGCCGATGGGCGGTTTCATCGTCAATTACTGGTCCTGGCGCTGGATTTTTTTCATCAACCTGCCGCTAGGGTTTCTATCCTTTCTGGGCATCTATCTCTATTTCAAGGAAACCCGCGTAAAGAAACGCCGTGCCGCCCTGGACCTGTTCGGCGCGGCCACTCTGACCCTGACGGTCCTATCCTTGCTGACGGTTTTCCTGATGACAGGCAATCACTACCGCTGGCTGTCGCTGCCGATAATCGGGCTTCTATCAGTTTCACTGGCCGGAGGAGTGACGTTCTACTATGCCGAGAAGCACGCCGCCGATCCGATCCTGTCAATCGATTTCCTGAGTCGGTCTGGATTTAGTTCAGGTAACGCAGCCGCGTTTTTAAGCAGTTTCGCGATCTTCTCTCTGGCGGCGTTCAGTCCGCTGTTCATTCAGGGTGCCCTGGGAAAATCACCGGCCGAGATGGGGGTGGCGATGATCCCTCTCAGCCTGGCCTGGTCGGGAGGTGCCCTGCTCTGCGGTCAGACGGCCCACCGCGTGAGGAAACGCCACTATGCAGTGGCGGGCGCCTTTTTTATGCTGGCCGGCAGCGGCCTGGCGTTGACCGCTTCCCCATCGATCGGGCTCTTTACGACGGCCTTGGCCCTGGCCGGGGCCGGTATGGGGTTCGTGTCGATTGCCTCCCTGCTCATCGTACAGGACAGTCTGAAGACCGAGAACCTCGGTGCTGCCACCGCTTCTCAGCAGTTTGCCAGAACGCTCGGTGGGACCATCGGAGTGGGGATTTCCGGCAGCCTGCTCAATGCCCGGTTCATGGGAAAGTTGTCTGAATCCGGTCTCGACGGCAGTCTGCCGCCGGCAATCGGCGAGCAGATCCGCCAGAACATCGAGCAGATTTTCCGACCCGATATCCAGTCGTTGATACCGGCGAACGCCCTTATGGCTCTCCAGGAAACCGTCGGACGGGGCGTGTCGATGGTCTTCTGGGCATCCACCGCAGCATCTCTGCTGTGCTTGATTTTCTGTTTATATTTGCCGCGTCGAGCAGGCACATTCCCGAATTGAGCGTTTCAGTTTCAAGGCGTTCGATCGATTTGGTACGAAAATAGAACAGACCAGCAAATAGAAATTTGAAACTTGAAAATTGAAACTCGAAACTCAAAAACCAGGAACTCGCAACCAGTGGTGGCGTCTTCGCCCATCCGGGTTTCGGCGCGTTGTTTTTATGCATGGTGGCGGTCAAAGAGGTCATGTTGGATTAACACGAAAATAGAAGAAATCGGCGACATCCTTCAACTGGCAAACGGGCTCAACGGGCCAAGCCGGCTAAACCTGACAAAGGTGGGCACCTCCGCCCGGACGATCTACCTGAGAAGCCTTGGACCTCACGTTGATGCACGGCAGCATCGGCAAGTGGTTCAGGAGGGCTTTTCCCGCAGCCGCGGCGTGTTGCCGTCCGATGCGACCATGTCCCGGAATTCCTTGACCGCCTGAAGGTAGACCGACCCGCCTACCCGGGCGCTGTTGTTGTGTCCGCCGCCTAAAATGAGTTGCAGGCGCTTCGGAGCCCGCGTACGCTCGTACAGGCGCCGGCTCATGTCAAACGGTGCCACGCTATCCTTTGTACCGTGGAGATAGAGAACCGGCACGCGCAGACGATCGACTTTAGAAAGTGAATCGAAGCGTTGCGTCAGAATCAGGTCGAGAGGAAAAACACGGTAGGCGCCGCCACGCGCCGCCATATCAAAGATAGAGGTGAAGGTCGCCTCGACGATCAGGCCTCTTGCTGTCGGATGGCGAACCGCCAGATCGATCGCCACCGCACCGCCCAGAGAATGGCCGTAAATCACGATGTCATCCGGCGCAATCTCCCGTTTAGTCACCAGATACTGCCACGCCGCTTCGGCGTCCTGATAGACCTTGGTTTCAGACGGGAAATCCCCGTCACTGCGGCCGTATCCCCTGTAACTGAGAAGCAGAACGGCAAATCCGAGACCGTGAAACCGCTTGGCGTGTTCAACATTGGCACTGATATTCAGAGCGCTTCCGTGCAGGTAGAGCAAGGTCGACTTGCCGGCAGTGGCAGATGGAATCCACCAGGCGTGCACCCGCTCGACACCGCCGCTGTTTCCCGCGACCGGTATGAACACGTCCTCGTATGACAGACCGGTATCGGCGGGTGTGCTGGTGATTTGACGCTGGGGCCTAAAAATAAAGCGGGTCTGCTGCGACCACAGATATGCGCAGCCCAGAGTGTAAAAGAGGGCAATCAGGCTTGCGACCGAGCCGAGAACTGCCGTGGATTTTTTCAATCTCCCTCACTCCTTTTGATGAATGCAGCGGGTGTTGTTGCAAAGAACGGCTGCATCCCCGCATGCGGACCCCGGGAACAAACGTTCAGGTACGACCAATGAGCGCGCATCACCATCATTGGAGATAATCCGCGTCACTACGGGAGCCCCCCGAGAATCTCTTTTTCGCGGTTGACCAGTTCTTTCTCCAGCCTCTCGATTTTGCGGGTGATCTTTTCGACGAAATCGGCGTCTTGGACCGAGGTCAGGTTGATCCGGACGTTGCAGATGGCGGCCAGCCCGGCCGAACGGGCCATCATGGCCGCTACCGCGCCATCGGATACAGCGTTGGGATTGCCCTTCTTGACCACGTCGCCGGCCAGATCCAGGATCTGTTGCACCCGTTCGGCCAGCGCCAGCGGCACCAGCGCCGCCTGTTTCATCGCCGCCTGGATGGCCCGGCTGCGGGCTGCTTTTTCTGCAGCGCTGTCCTTTGGGAGCCTGTAGGCCGCAAGCACCTGCCGATAAGCGTCGGGATCCCGGTCGATGTCCTCGACGCACCGGTTAAGGAGATCAGCCGCGGCGGCAGCGGTCTCCTTCATCCTCTGCTCGACGGCTTCGAAGCCTTTACGGCCGACCGTCAGTCCGGCAACCATTCCCGCAAGTGCAGCGGCCAGCGACGCGCCTAAAGCGGCCACGCTGCCGCCACCGGGTACCGGCGCGGCTGAAGCCGTTTGCTTCAGGTATTCTTTTATCGACAGATCAGCATACATCATCGCGCTCCTCGTGGCGGGTTTTGTCAAAAACGATCGTGCCTCTTTTGATCACTTTTTCGACCGTGCTGACGCCTATGTGGTAAGGGATGAAGGCGTAAGACGGAAATTCCAGAACGATGAGATCGGCCTGCTTGCCGGGGTCGATGCTGCCGATGGTGTCGGCCCGATCGAGGGCGGCGGCGCCGTTGATGGTCATCGCCGTCACCGCCTCTTCGATGCCGATCTCCATGTTGAGAACGGACAATGCGAAGATCAGGGGAATCGACTCGCTGAAACAGCTGCCGGGATTGAAATCCGAGGCCAGCGCCACGGCACAGCCACGGTCGATCATGACCCGCGCCCGGGCGTAGGGTGCCTTCAGACTGAAAGCCGTTCCGGGCAGCAAGGTTGCGACGACGCCGGCCCGGGCGATATCGTCGATGCCGCGGTCGGATGCCTGCAGCAGATGATCGGCTGACACGGCCCCCAGTTCGGCCGCGAGTTCCGCGCCGCCCAGCGGCACGATCTCGTCGGCGTGGAGCTTCAACTTCAATCCAAGCTTGCGTGCCTTGAGCAGCAGGCGCCGGGATTGTGCGATCGAAAAAACGTTCTTCTCGCAAAAAACGTCGCAAAATTCGGCCAGTCCGCTTTCCGCAACCACCGGCAGGACGGTCGCCATCATGAAATCGATAAAAGCCTCTTCCCGGTCCTTGTAATCGGGCGGCAGCGCATGGGCCCCCAGAAATGTCGGTACGATATCGAGCGGGTGACAACCGGACAGGACCCGCATGGCCTCGAGTTGACGGATCTCGGTGTCCCGGTCGAGCCCGTAGCCGCTTTTGCCTTCAACCGTCGTCACACCGAAGGAAAGCATGGCGTCGAGCCGCCTGCGGCCGGAGGCGACCAGCTCGTCCAAGCCGGCGCCGCGCGTGGCAGCGACCGTACTGATGATGCCACCGCCGCGTTGCATGATCTCCATGTAACTGTCACCGCGCAGCCGCCAGGCATACTCCTCCGCCCGGTAACCGCCGAATATAAAATGGGTGTGGGAATCGACAAACCCCGGCAGCACGGCCTTGGCGGCGGCATCGATGACCGTAAACCCGGTTGCATCCACACCCTGCAAAATATCGGCCGTGCGCCCGACAGCCCGGATGCGGCCATTCTCGGCAATGAGCGCCCCGTCTTCAATCAGGTGCAGATCGGCCATCTCGCTGCCGCTTTTGGCCTTGAATCCACTGCAGGTCACCAACTGCGCGGCGTTCTTGATGATGAGGTTCCCTTTGAGCATATTTCTATTTGATGTAGTAGCCTGAAACGCGCCACTGACCGTCTTTGTCCAGCATGGGTGTGATCGTTTCGACAGCTGAAGTCTTGTTTTCGAAGGATGTCGCAAACTGGATAACGACATACTCACCATCGGGCGCGCCGGGAAGAGAAGTGGCGAAGTTCTTGGCGTTCAGTCTTCTGGAGATGACCGCTCCCAACGGCACTCTGACGCTCTGAATCGATTGTTCCCATTGACTCTGGTTGACCATACCTTTGAAATACTCGGCCGCCTCCTTCCAACTCTCGGCAAACTTTCCATCGTCAACCAGCTTGAGCCAGTCTTCAGCGGCAACAACGGCCGGCTCTTCCTTCCCGCCCTGGCCTGCAAACGTCATACCGTCTGTCAGGATGACACACAGTGTGAGACCGATTGCCAACAGTTTAACCATTTCCCCCTCCCTGGATGAAATCCTGTTTCCCTTCAACCATCCTTGTTGCCACCCTTGACCTCTACCCGTAATCTTAATTCTTTGACCGATCCCTTCGCCCGCTTTGCCCTGAACCCTGCACCGTTCACTTTGCACCCCTCAGCCTTCCTCTCCATTCCCCCGACTCTCAAGTCCCCAGTTTCAAGTCTCAAATTTCAAGCCTCGTCTCCAGCACCTGCTCCGCCGAAAAGTCCTCCAGCCCGAGGTAGTAGGCGGCCGTGTCGACCAGTGCCGCCATCGGCACCAGGCCGACGATCTCGCTGCCGACGACGTTCACCCCGTAGCGACGGGCCTCGATCCGGATCAGTTCAAAGGCCTGGTAGAGAGCGGTTTGGGTGTAATCGGTCATGTTGATCGACACCTGCACAATGCCGCGGTCCTGGAGACGCACCCCCATGGCCTTGCAGTAGCGCAGGCCGCCGTTGATGTGTCTCGCCCGCCGTGCGATGCCGTCGGCGATGTCCAGCCGGTCGGTGTCGAGGTTGACGTTGAAAGCCACAAGGGGCATGCGTGCGCCGACCGCCGTGACACCGGCGCTCGGATGGATTTCCGGCGGACCGTAGTCGGGCATCCATTCAGGAGCCTTCATTTTTTCGGCCATCCCTTCGAACTGTCCTTTGCGGATCGCAGCCAGATTTCGCCGCTCCGGGCGGCTGGCCGAGGCCTCGTAGAGAAAAACCGGCAGATTGTACTGTCGGGACGCTTCCGCCGCAACCGCCTTTGAAATGTCGACGGCTTCCGCCATCGTAATGTCTTTGACCGGTATGAACGGCACCACGTCAACTGCTCCCATGCGCGGGTGCTGACCCTGGTGACGGCGAAGGTCGATGACCGCGATCGCTTCACCCATGGCCTCGATCATGGCGGTTTTCAGAGCCTCGGGCGTACCGATGACCGTCACCACCAGGCGATTGTGATCTTCGTCGCGCTGCGTGTCGAGCAACCGGATGCCGGCCTTGTCTTTAAAAGGCGCAATGATCTTTGCGATATTCTCGCGGTTGCGACCCTCGCTGAAATTCGGAACGCACTCGAGTATCTTATTCATGGCGGTGCCGGCTCCTATTATGTCATTTCGGTCATTGTGATTTGTTTGTTAATTCATAGGTTGAGCAGTTTCCCGCCCAGGCGGAATTAAGCGTTCTGAGCTGAAAAGCCCTTAAAAAGCTAATATCTAAATAATTCTGGCTTTATGGTGTTCATAAAACCGTTTCATCCAAAGGGGTATGACGGGTATTTCGGATCTTGATCAACAGGGTATATCGTATCAATCGGTAGTAAACTTTGAACCCGGAACCGATCAGTTTAGAGTCTTAAATCGTAACTTCTCCGCAAGATGCGAAGATGGGTCGTTAAAGTGAAACCACTTGAATCATCGGGAATAGGGTTATAGGCTTCAGGTGTCAGGTGTCAGAAAACCCCAAATCTTGAAACCCGAAACCTGAACACTGAATTGGTTGCGGCCGAAGGCCTGCATCGGTTAAAAATAACACGCCTCGCCGCGACCGAAGGATGCCGGTTATGGGTGGGCGTCGTCCAGGGCCTCTTCGACAAGTTTCGCAACCGCCTCATCATCAGCCAAGAACGGCAAGGTAATGTGATCCGTCCCCTGGTGCCCGGCATTGAAATGAATGCCGGTGGCAATGGCGTTCTCGTTGCGCGCCCATGCCCGCCGCGCCACCCCGCCCATCACATCCCAGGGAATCGCGAGACAGATGATCCCGTCCACCCGTTCACTGCCGTCCAGCACCAGGCCGAAGCCTCCGTTGATGGCCTTGCCGATTCCGACCCCGCCGCCGTTGTGCAACGCCACCAGGCTCATGCCCCGTGCGGCGTTGCCGGCAAAGCAATGCGTGGCCATGTCGGCCATGATGTTGCTGCCGTCCTTGATATTGGCTGTTTCCCGGAATGGTGAATCCGTGCCGCCGGTGTCGTGATGATCCCGGCCGAGCATCACCGGTCCGATTTCCCCCCTGCGCACCATCTCGTTGAACTTGAGGGCGACCGTCATTCGGCCGAGCGCATCCAGGTAAAGAATCCGGGCCTGGGTGCCGACCACTAACTGGTGCCGGTCGGCATCCCGGATCCAAACGTAGTTGTCGCGGTCCTGGAACCGCCGTTCGGGATCGATGCACGCCATGGCGGCCCGATCGGTCTTGAACAGGTCTTCCCGTTCACCATTGAGGCACACCCAGCGAAAGGGACCGTACCCGTAGTCGAACAGCAGGGGTCCCATGATGTCCTCGACGTAGGACGGAAAAACGAACCCGTCCAGCGGATCTTTACCATTTCTGCAGATGCTCTTGACACCGGCATCGTAAACCGCTTTCATGAAACTGTTGCCGTAGTCGAAGAAGTAGGTCCCCCGCTCGACCAAGGTTTGGACCAACTCGTAGTGGCGTTTGAGGGAACGATCGACGAATTGCCTGAACTTCAGCGGTTCTGCCCTGAGCATTTCCGTGCGCTCGTCGAACGTCAACCCCTGAGGGCAGTACCCTCCCTCATAGGCGGCATGACAGGAGGTCTGATCGGAAAGCAGATCGATGGTGGCGTCATGACGGACCGCGTATTCGAGCAGGTCGACGATGTTGCCGTGAAAGGCGATCGCCATCGTCTGGCGTTTCTGCTGGCACAATTTGGCCATGGCGAAGGCCTCATGGGGATCGTCGCTGACGGCGCTCACCCAACCCTGGTCGCGGCGCGTTTGGATCCTGGAACGGTCGACCTCGGCGATGATGCTCACGCCGCCGGCGATATCAACCGCCTTGCCCTGGGCCCCGCTCATCCCGCCCAGTCCGGAGGAGACGAACAGACGGCCGGCCAGGTTTTCTTCACGCGCCAGTCCGAGTTTCAGCCGACCGGCGTTTAAGACGGTGCTGTAGGTTCCGTGTACGATTCCCTGGGGGCCGATATACATCCAGCCGCCGGCCGTCATCTGGCCGTAATTGGCCACGCCGAGGGCCGCGGCGCGGCGCCAGTTCTCCGTGTTGTCAAAAGCCCCTACCATCAGGGCGTTGGTGATGATAACGCGCGGAGCGGTTCCCGATGACGCAAACAGACCGAGAGGATGACCGGAGGCCACAACCAGCGTCTGGTCACGGGTCATGATTTCAAGATAGCGTCTGATCAGGTGGTACTGCATCCAGTTCTGACAGACCTGACCGGTCTCCCCGTAGGTCACGAGTTCGTAAGGATAGAGGGCGATCTCGAAGTCCAGATTGTTGTCGATCATGACCTGAAAAGCACGGCCTTCGAGGCAATTGCCCTGATAGCTGTCGATCGGCCGCCCCCGGATGCGGCCTTCCGGCCGGAACCGATAGCCGTAGACCCGTCCGCGCGTCAACAGCTCGTTCAGGAACTCCGGGGCCAGGAGGGGATGCCACTCTTCAGGCACGTAGCGCAGCGCATTTTTCAAGGCGAGTTCGGTATCGCGGCGGGAGAGCGAAAACTGTCTTTTGGGAGCCCGGCGGATGCCGTCGACAAATGTCGGCATGGTCGGCAGGTCGCCGAAGACCTGATCCAACCGGACGCTCATGGCGGCGGCGATTTGATGGTTGTCGATCATGGGTGCATTCCTTTGCCGGTGAGGCTCAGTGCATGGGATTATAGAACAATATGCTAACCCGCCTGAAAAAATCAAGACTCGCGGCGGGATTGTGTTTTCACGGCAACTGTTCTATCAAGTACAAATGATGTCTGAAAAATCGAAACTGTCGATAGACGTAATAATAGAAACGGTAGTGCGATGAAGACGATACAAATAGGAATCGATGGCTTGACACTGACCGACCTGGCGGCGGCGGCCCGCAATGGCGGCCGGGTCGAATTGAGCGCCAATTCGCAAATCCGCATCCGTGAAGCCCGCCGGTTGATCGACCGCTGGGTTGCCGAGGGCCGGACCATTTACGGCGTTACCACCGGTTTCGGGGCGCTGAGCGATGTGGCCATTTCCGGGAAAGATACCCGCCGCCTTCAGAAAAACATCCTCATGAGCCATGCCACCGGTGTGGGAGCGCCCCTTGACCAAGAGACGGTCCGGGCCGTCATGCTCCTTCGCATAAAGGACATGGCGCGGGGACACTCGGGCATCCGCTTGGAGACGGTCCTTTTTTTGCTCGACCTTCTCAACAGGGGCGTTTGTCCGGTGGTACCGGAAAAAGGGTCGGTGGGGGCCAGCGGAGACCTGGCACCCTTGGCCCACCTGTCCCTGATTCTGCTCGGCAAAGGCGAGGCCTTTTTCGAGGGTGAACGGCTGTCGGGTGCCGAAGCTCTCAAAAGATGCGGCCTGGCGCCGATCCGGCTCGAAGCGGCCGAGGGCCTTGCATTGGTCAACGGTACCCAGGTGATGACCGCCATCGGCGCACTGGCGGTTTACGACGCCCTGCAATTGTCCCGGCTGATCGACATCGCCGCCGCAATGAGCCTCGAGGTGCTGATGGGCAGCCGCAACGAGTTCAATCAGCGCATTCACCGGGTTCGCCCTCACCCCGGCCAGACCGCGGCCGCCGACAACATGGAACGCATCGTTCAGGACAGCGAGATCATCACCTCGCACAAAGACTGCTTCCGCGTTCAGGACGCCTATACCCTGCGGTGCTCACCGCAGGTCCACGGCGCTACCAAGGATGCGCTAGCCTATGCCCGCAAGATCATCGAAACTGAAATGAATTCATCCACCAACAACCCGTTGATATTTGCCGATCAGCAGGATTTTCTTCTGGGCGGCAATTTCCACGGCCAACCGGTGGGGCTCGCCCTTGATTTTCTCGGCATAGCCGTCGCGGAGTTGGCGAATATTTCCGAGCGCCGCATCGAACGGTTGGTTAATCCTCAGCTGAGCGGGCTGCCCGCGTTTCTGGTCAAGGACGGGGGCCTGAACTCGGGCTTCATGATCGCCCAGTACACCGCCGCCGCCCTGGTCTCGGAAAACAAGGTTCTTTCCCACCCGGCCAGTGTCGACTCCATCCCCACCTCCGCCAACAAGGAGGATCATGTCTCGATGGGCACCATCGCGGCCAGGAAAGGCCGCACCATTGTCGATAATGCCCGTGATGTGGTGGCCATCGAGCTGCTGTGCGCCGCTCAGGCGCTCGATCTTTTCACCAACCTGAAACCCGGCCGGGGTAACCGGGCCGCCTACGATGTGATTCGCCGAACAATCGATCACCTGGAGACCGATCGCATCCTGGCCGAAGATATCGTCCGCATGCGCACCCTGATGAAGAGCGGCGAACTGCTGGATGCGGTCGAAGCAGCCGTCGGCCAGCTGGCCTGATGGAAATTTGCCGGTTGACTCTGTCGGTGTCCACAAATTCAGCTCGGGCCGTCCCGGTCAGTGTCCCTCTTTGAAAAGACAGTATGGGATTCGAGAAACGAAACCTTCAGACTGCCTGCTTATCTATTTTCCGTCCATAAATGGCCCTTTTCCGCAATTTCGGCGTCAATCGGCGGAATTGCTTGTGCGGCATACAGGAGTATGCCTCCGCGCAATTCCTTGATTTCCTTGAACTTGCGAAAAATTGCACATTTCTGGATCGGAAACATACCAGTGCCCTTTAAAAAACCGCGGATGGGCACTATCTACCGGTTAAGTCCTTTTGCCGTCGGCCTTTCGCCGCGCGCCGTTATGATTTGCCGTCCACCGTTTCCCTTGCCATCTTCAACTTGACGGACCGCGGGAGGGAAGCTATGGTATCCATTTCTAAGGGTCACGGTAAGAAATAATTCCACACGATTGCGTCGGATTATGGTTTGTCTGCAAGGCACATCCACCTGCGCATATCGGGATACGTGTGGGTGGATGTAACGCAGTAGACGGGCCATAAGACAAGCAAGAGGTGGAATTATTTTTTGCCGGGGCCCTAAGCCATCATGGCCCTTTAGGGCCACCACGGTGCCTGAAAATTTTAATGACATCACCGACACTCAAATCCGACGCCCTGCTGCTGCTCACCGCGACGATCTGGGGATTTGCCTTTGTCGCGCAGCGCGTGGGCATGGACTTTGTGGGCCCGTTTGCCTTCAACGGTATCCGCTTTGCCCTCGGCAGCCTGGTTCTGGTGCCCTTTATTCTAAAGCAGGGTCGAAAGCCCGCAGGATCGGCCGGTCCAGGCGGAGACAGCGGACCCTTAACGATCCTGTGGGGCGGCGGCTTGGCCGGTATACTGCTGTTTGCCGGCGCATCTCTGCAGCAAGTGGGCCTCGTGTATACCACTGCCGGAAACGCCGGATTCATTACCGGGCTGTATGTTGTCATCGTGCCGATCCTGGGCCTTTTTTTCCGGCAACAGCCGAATGCCGGAACGTGGATCGGCGTCCTGCTGGCGGCAGTCGGTCTCTATTTCCTGAGCATCACCGATCGCTTCAGCATTGCCTTCGGCGACCTTCTCGTACTGATCGGAGCCTTCTTCTGGGCCGGGCATGTACTGCTCATCGGCTGGTTGTCGCCCCGTATGAATTCGTTGAAACTGGCCTTGGCCCAGTTCGCGGCCTGTTCTTTTTTCAGTTTGCTGACAGCGGCCCTGTTCGAAACCACCACTCTTCGCGGCGTCGCCCAGGCGACTGTGCCGATCCTTTACGGCGGCGTTCTGTCGGTGGGAGTGGCCTATACGCTGCAGGTGGTGGCGCAACGCAACGCCCATCCGGCCCATGCGTCCATACTGTTGAGTCTGGAAGCCGTTTTTGCCGCCATCGGCGGCTGGATCATTCTGGGAGAGCGTCTGACAGCCCGAGGATTTCTCGGGTGCGGCTTGATGCTGGCCGGCATGATCCTTTCACAGCTCTGGGGTCTCGTGAGACTTCCGGAAGCAAAGATTTCGAGAGTCATGCCCGTTGAACCGTCCCGTAAGACAGTTCCGCGATAAACGTTTTAAGGTCCTCATGCCCAACATAGACCGCGACGAAATTCGCAAATTCGAGGAGCAGACCGCTTTTTGGTGGGACAAAACGGGAGAATTCAAGGGGCTGCACGACATCAACCCGCTGCGGCTGGCATACATCGCCGAACGCACTGCCCTGGCCGGCAAGCGGGTAATCGACGTGGGCTGCGGCGGCGGAATTCTCGCGGAGGCAATGGCAAAAAACGGTGCCAGGGTCACCGGAATCGATGCCGGTGATGCCCCCTTGGCCGTCGCCAGATCGCATGCTGAAGCCTCCGGCTTAAAGATCATCTATCGCCGCACGACCGCCGAAGAACTGGCGCAATTATCGCCCGGTTCATTCGATGTGGCCACCTGTATGGAGTTGCTGGAGCACGTTCCGGATCCACCCTCGGTTGTTCGGGCCTGCGGACATCTGGTGAAACCCGGCGGAGCCGTGTTTTTCGGCACCCTCAACCGGACATTGAGATCATTTCTGCTGGCCATCATTGCGGCGGAATACATTTTAGGCATCGTCAAAAGAGGAACCCATACCCATCGCCGATTTATCAAACCGGCCGAAATCGACCGCTGGGCTGCAAATGCGGGTCTGCTTCATCAAGACCTGACCGGTCTCTACTACAATCCGGTTTTTAAGAGAATGGGTCTGGGGGCCAGTACGGCTGTGAATTATCTGATGCAGTTCAAGAAGCCGGAAGGAAACGACACACTTCACAGCGCTTCGCGGTGACCGGCTCCATTCCGCCGCGCATACGGAACATCGCATGCTATGAAACCACCATCAGATTTCAATCCGTTGCCTATTCAGGATAACCACATGTGTTTTGCGTGTGGTCCGGCCAATCCGGCAGGCCTGAAGATGAGGTTTTTTGCCAATCAGGATTCGGTGGTCTCGTGGCTGACCGTGCCCGATCACCTGCGTGGCTGGAATATGCTGGTACATGGCGGGGTGACATCGACCATCCTGGATGAAATCATGAGCTGGGCCGCCATCCACCTGCTCAAGACGATTATTTTGACCAAGTCCATGAGGGTCGAATTCAAGAAACCGGTTTTCATCGGTCAGCCGCTCCGAGCCGTCGGCAGGGTCGTCGAAATAAAAAATGAAAGGGAAGCCGTAATGGAAGGGCTTCTCTACGGCCCGGAAGACGACGTGTGTGCCGAAGCAAGAGGCATTTTCGCCCTTCTCAAGCCGAAAGTGGCGCGCAAACTCGGTATCGTCGACGAGCAGGCCCTGCGGGACCTGCTCCCGGAAGACGAAATCTGATCGGCGGAAGAGTGCAACGGACCGTTGGCCATTATAAGAGCCCCGGCAAAAAATAATTCCACATCTTGCTTGTTTTATGGCTCATCTACTACGTTACATCCACCAACACGTATCTCGATATGCGCCGGTGGATGTGTCTTGTAGACAAGCCATAATTCGGCGCAATCTTGTGGTATTATTTCTTACCGTGGCCCTAACCCGATCATCGAGGAGGCATTACCATGGTCGTTTCAAATTTTCTAAAGGCCGCCGAAAAATTTGAAATCCAGGCCTACAAGCGTCCGAAAAATCCAAAGGAACTGAGAAAAACACACGTTGCCTTTACCGGATCGCCGCAAAAGCATCCGTTCGACGACCACCGGGTGATTTTGGTGTTAGACCCTTGCAGCTCCAATACGATATACTGTGAATTCATGAAAAAAAATATTTCTTACATCGAGGAGTTGCCAAATGTCGTCAGCCTGGATGGCGACACGGTGTTGATGGTGCGGATCTGGGTTAAAAAAGGCAGCATCGCCGTGCGCAGCTCCGCTTTTATCGTCGAGGACACCATGCCGTTCTGAGCCGTCTCTAAACCGCTGGGAATAGGCCCGTTTGACGACGAATTCTGCGCTGCATGCGACCGAAGCAACCCCCGGCGGCCCGCTGGTTCACTGGTTGTCGGAAACAGAAGTATGCTGAACCCGGCAGAACCGAAACTTTAAGGCCGTAGTCGACCCGGCCGCATTTTTTTCACGATGGACGAAAAGGTTACAGAGATCCTGGAGGATCTGTTTTTTATCGAGCGGGGGTATCTGAACGCCAACCACTTTGTCTATCGCGGCCGTCCCCTGGCTTTGATCGACACCGGCTATAAGGCCAGCTTCGAAGAGACACACCGTATTTTTATCCGCCTCGGTATCGATATCTCCTCGGTGCGCACCATTTTCACCACCCACTGCCACTGCGACCATATCGGCGGTAACCGCCTGATCCAGAAGTTGTCGTATTGCGACATCATTCTCCATGAAATCGGCAAGATATTCATCGACACCCGCGACAACTGGTCGACGTGGTGGCGTTACTACAACCAACAGGCTGATTTCTTTAAGCCCACGGGCGCGCTGGCAGACGGTGACGTCATCCTCGTCGGCCCCCATCGCTTCGAGGTTTTCCACACCCCGGGGCACGCCGCCGACGGCATCGTTCTCTACAACCGCGAAAACGGTCTCCTGATATCCTCCGATACTCTGTGGGCACATGATCTGGCGGTCCATACGGTCCGGGTGGAAGGCAGCACGGCGGCTTATGCCACAAAAAAGTCTCTGGAAAGGCTGGCCCGACTGGACGTCAAAATGGTCTATCCGGGTCACGGCCCGTTTTTCGGGGATTTTTACGGTGCCCTTGAGCGCAGCCTCGAGCGCGTGGCAGGTTACCTGGATGACCGCAGAAAAATCGGGCAGGACGTGTTGAAAAAGATCACCGTCTACACCCTGCTGATGAAAAAATCGGTCTCAGCCGACCGATTTTTCGATTTCCTGATGCAGACGATATGGTTCAAGGAGACCGTCGATCTTTACTTCGAGGGGGCTTATCGCCAGAAATACGACGAAATCATCGCCGATTTTTTGAAGAAAAAAATTATCATCAGGAGGGCTGACCAATTCTACACGAGCGTCATGCCCTGACCAGTGTCCAGCCCACCGCATCATGGCGGGATGCGGCCTTGCCCAGCGAATAAAATTCACGTTAACGGATGGGGCTTACTATTACCATCAACCAGCCGCGGCTGTGAATTGACAAAACCGTGTCCCTTCCACTGCGTCGGCCGCCGGACCACAGTGCTTGCCCGATTGTCAATCTCCAAATCGCTTTTCTAAAGAATCTCCCGACTTTTCGATAAGCTCTTTTTTGCCGCTTGTATAATCAGGAAGGTCAACAAACGGTATATCGATTATTTGAAACCATTCGAGAAAGAATAAAGCGACAAGTATGCACGCCGCATAACCGATGTATTTTCCCATTGCTCCTCCGTAACCGTCCACAGGGTTGCAACGTCCGATGCGCTTCAAGCAACCCAATTGTAAGCGTTTACAGGGTGCCGCAGATGCAAGGCGTCGGGTGCGCAGACGTACTTTTGTACTTCAAGTGCCCGACAACAAAGCAGATGCGGTACCCTGTTAACGCTTACGCTCCTCCTGCAAAGTGAATCGCATAATAATTCTAAATGTTTATATTAGCATTTTTTGTTGTTGTCCTCAATATAGTCGAATCGGATGGGCGCCTCACAATTGAAGGTAAATACACTAACAACAGATCCGTGTACCTCTAAACTTACCGTTAGTCAGCATATCTAATGATATGAATTGTGTGCATTATATGTTAAAATATATACAAAAACGAGGGGGTTGCGATGGGAAAAAACAAGGTGGTGGTCAGGTTCAAAAACGGCTCGATTCTCAAAGGAAACACCAGTGATTTTCTACCCAACAAAAACCAGTTTCACCTGGAAACCGAGGGTGGAGATATTCAGATCGTCGAGGTGGACCAATTAAAGGCCATTTTTTTTGTCAGAGATTTCACCGGAAACAAAGATCATGTCGAATCGTATGAAGACGACATCAGCGGCGCCGGCCGAAAGATAAGCGTAAAATTTTCTGATGGCGAGTTGATCATCGGCTACACCACCGGATACTCGCCCGACCGCCAGGGTTTTTATATAACACCCGCCGAAAAGAAAAGTAACAACGAACGCATTTTTGTCGTGAAATCGGCGAGTGAAAAAATAGACTTCCTATGATTCCCGTTTTCGAAGGCGGGCCTGGCCCGGTTTTAGATCCCGTTGGCGGCGAGTTTCAGCCGCAATTCGAAACCGCTTATCCGGGCGGAGAGGCCCACCTTAGTCAGGTTTAGCCGGTTTGGCCCGTTGAGCCCGTTTGCCAGTTGAAGGATGTCGCCGATTTCATCTATTTTCGCGTTCATCCAACATGGCCCCTTGGACCGCCACGATGCATGAAAGCAATGCGCCGGAACCCGGATGGGCGAAGACGCCACCACTGGTTGCGAGTTCCGGGTTTTTGAGTTTCGAGTTTCAATTTTCAAGTTGAGACTCACTCGGTCGCAAACTCCTTTGTTTCTTTGTCCGGTGACGCCTCCACCCGCTTCAAGATCTCATCGACCTTTTCCATGCCAAGCCACTCGACCTTCCCGGTCCCGACGTCATAGAGAGCAGCCACGACCTTGACTTTGCCTTCTTTGACACGCTTACGAGCCGTCGGACTCATCATAAACAGGTCTTCGACACCCTGCCACACGTTCTCTTCGATGGCATAGGGGATGATCGCCTCTCCAGAGACGTTTTTTTGCTTCTTCATGGCGCGTTTGACCGCCGGGATAATGTTGTCCACCAAGGGGGGGATGTTGATCTCCAGCGCATGTCCTTTACCTTGCAGTCCCTTTGTGACCGCCGTTACGGCCCCGCATTGTGTGTGACCCAGCACGACGAGCACCGGGCAATCAACGTGGGCCAAACCGTACTCTATGGTTCCGGCTTCGTCGGTATCAACCACGTTGCCCGCGACCCGAATGACGAACATGTCCATGACCCCGGCGTCAAAAATCAGTTCGACCGGCACCCGCGAGTCCGAGCAAGCAATCACCGTTGCGTAGGCGTACTTTCCCTGGTTTTCCTTACCTGCCAGAGCAAGGCGGGCCGCATCGGTGTGGGGGTGGACCGCCTTGCCGGTGTAAAAGCGTTCGTTTCCCTCCTTTAACATCTGCAGCACTTCATCGGGATTCGGTTTTTGAACGTGCTTTTCGGCTGATTCACCGACTGCAGCCGGATGCGCTTCTGCCGGATGGTCACCGACTTTTTTACTCACCGGAGCAGCGGTCGGGGCCTGCTCGGAGCTCGTCACCTGGACACCGGGGGCACGGAAGACGAGAACGAACAGCAGAAAAATTGAGATCAGCGTGGTCGCCACCAGTAGGACGTTTGCAATCGGCGAGCTGTCTTTTTTCATGTTTTTTAATCCTTTCCTTTCTTTTGGTCTGGTGTTGCGTGTCTGGATAACGGCTATCCGTATCGATGCTGTCTAAACCATTTCCAGACAACTTGTCAATCGAGATAACGATCTGCCAAGAATCCCAATGGGAAGGCTGCAGAGAATATTCATAGGATCGTAAAATACAAAGTGGAACTGACGGGGCAGGGAAATGATTCCGCAACATCAAAAATTCAAGATTCCAAAAGGATCCGTCCGGATATAATTAATCTTTTTGCGAATAGCGACGGCTCACAATCGCTATATCAGATGATTGACGTGACATTGGACGATGGAATTCAGTATTTCTTTTTTGGGAACTGCACCGGCACAACGTTGGTGCCTATGTCCCTGGTATCCGACTATGTCTTCATTATCAGTGTCAAGCACGCCAAATGAGATTATGGGGGTTTATAGATTATGTCTAAATTCAGAGGAAATTTAATTGAATCTATCTGTTAATTTATTTATTGGATGTCCCAAAATTCCGGAATCAGGGACACGACAAGAGGTTGAGCTGGCACATTCTGCTTTATCTGCAGGGAATTCGTCCGTATGATTCACAAGTTATTTTCTATATTCTTTTCTTTTAATTCTTCCATTACTGGTTGTTCATACCCAGGCAGATCGCGCCAGCTGATGACCCGTGTATTTTCACGGGTGTAACTTTCATCGCCGCCATAGACAACATTGGAATGCCTGATGTCTGCAGAGAGTTTTTTAAAATATCGGATACCTTTAAAAAAGTCGCTGGCTACCGTCTGTCCGGATTTGTATAGAAAAAATAGGGTCAGATCTTTGTATTTGAAATTTCGGATATAATAAGCCCACAAAGACCCATGGCGAGACCACTGAGAATAGGATATCTGATGAGCGTATTATCGGAGAAGTAGCTAAAGATAACAATGCACAAGCGGACGATCTGTGGTGGCGAAAAACAAAACATAAAGATTTTGAGGCCATGGAGCTCAGTTATCGACACAGCAACTTTAAGCAGAAAAAAATCCCTGCGATCTTCGGCGTAGACTGCAGCATCGTCAGCCAGAGCCGATCACGGCTAAAAACGAAAATATAGGCTTCCAGATAATGATTTTGGCAAGGCAGAGCGAGGAAGTCGTATAAGTCATACGCCGACGAGCGATAACGCAGTCCAAAATCTTTATATGGAAGCCTATACAATCGAATCATCAATTGAAGAAACAACTTCATCGAATCCAGGAAAAATCGATAAATTGTCAAATACGAAGATCTGACCCCCTTAATTCGTCCAGTGTTGTGCTCAATTGTTTCCCTGTTTTGTGAAGAGGCTGGATCATTGTACAACGCTACAGAAGCGCTGCCGTCCCTTCGGTTACCCTCGTGTTCCTTATTCAGCACCTGCGGCGGTGTTTCCATAGGCAGATTGAACGGCTTGTTCCATGCGGGCGATTTCTTCATCCGACAGGAAATCGAAGTGGCTCGTGCGTTTCCTTGCAGAGAGTCGCCCGTTGTTTTGGAGGCAGAAACGAATGAAAAGATCGATCTGCCGGTCGGGCATGTCAACAATCTCCTGGACCACTTTTTTGGTCTTGTCATAGTTGGCGATGAACGCCAATTCGCCTGCGAGTTCAGTATCTATGGTCTTTTCGATGAAGCGGAAAAGCGACTCTGCCTGGGGAGTCATATCCATATAGCGGTACCATACGGCCGTTTCATTATGCACGGTCATGCACCCATCTTCATCGAGCGTGTATTCCACCAGGGGCATGAGCGGCCGGGAGAAAGCCTCCAAAGAAGCGTCATAATCGGCTGGGTTTTTCAGCATGGAAGCTGATATGGGAAACATCACACCCTCGGGTGTAAAACCGCGTCGGGCAAGAATGTTGTGGATCAGGAAACGGTGGATGCGGCCGTTGCCATCTTCGAACGGATGCATGAAAACAAATCCATAGGCGATTGCAGCAGCATGAATTACCGGGGGTACCCGCCCTTGGCTTATACGTTCGTGGGTCGTTGTCAGACCATCCATAAGGTTGACCAGGTCTTCCGGCTTCGGGCACGCGAAATGAATCCTTTCTTTCTGCCAGGCGACCGTTTCACCGACGTACGTCTGACCCGATCGGTAATCGGAATCGCGAAACCTAACATCGACAATGCGGTTTTGAACATCAATCAATTGGGTTTTCCGACAAAAGTCATCTTGTTCCGCCATCTGGAGTAGTGTCACAAAGCGCTCGGTACGGGTCGAGGATGGTTTGATGTGTTCGATTTCAAAAGACGATTTGGTCTCCTTGGTGTAAAGGTACCCGAGTGCACGCTTCAATACTTCTGAAGAATATTCGGACACAACTTGCCGGCATCGATTGGGCAAGTCGGCTTCTTCGAAGTTACGCAAGGTGTCGGTGCGACGAACCATTGGGCAGTATCGGATGTCGCCAAGCAAGTTGTCGTTGACTCGTTGTCGTCGAACTTGGCGGGCTGGGGTGACCGTATAGTACTCGGCTGGTTCGAGCAGATCGATATAGTTACCCTGCTTCAGGTCATTGAGCGGAAGCGTCTTGCCCGTCAGGAACTCATAAAAAAACCACAACCGCCTAACATATTTGCCGGTCGGTTTGGACCGGACATATTCAAGGAAATCTTCCTCCGCTGCCTTCTGAAACAAGCCGACCAGGATCGCCGGATTGGTCCCGTCATATTTGAGTGCGAATTCAAGATGGTCGCCCAGCGTGTCTCCCGGCCAGTACTTGGGTGGGTATACTTCTTCGATGACCCCTGCCCGCAACTCAATTCGGTGGATTCCGATAGTTGTCACCAGGGACTTGTGCCAGTTTGGTATGACATCAAGGTCATACCGGTCGACGAGAGCCGCATACCCTGCAGGTCTGTATGGTAATTTTCCCTGATCGTTTTCAACCATGTTTTCCTCCAGAAAAACAGTTACGAAACAAAAATTATCGTTATGTTATAGACTAAGTCAAGAAAAACAATTATGTAATTGTTAAAGTCTCACATCCTTGTCTAAACAGAAAAAATAGTTAAAACCCGGGAAATATGATTATAAAATGGCCCGATTCGAGAATAATCGTTACACGTTGGGTGCATGCGATAATAACGGCTACCAAGCTCGCTTCTTTGGTCCTCCTCCAGCCGACGCTTTCCACTCCTCTCCGGTATGGTAAACAGGCGAATGAAGAATTTTGTTTTAGTGAGTCAGCGGTCGAGTATTTTATAACCAGAAAAATTACCACGAAAAACCGCCTTGACATGACGGATTTTCATGTTCTCTTAGGTCGATGATCCAACGTCCAGCCATACTTTCTGCGCTAAACAATGACCTTTCCCGCAGCCGCGTTGTCGTATTAGTTGGTCCCCGCCAGAACGGTAAAACCACGCTCGCCCGCAAGTTGCTTGAAGAAGATTCCGTCAACTATTTTGACTTGGAGGACCCGGCGAGCCTGAGCCGGTTGGATGAACCGATGACCGCTTTGAGGCCGCTGAATGGATTGGTGGTAATCGATGAGGTTTTCTTTTGGGCCGCTCACCAAGGGCAAAAATCGATCTGATCTTACGCCGCGGAGACGCGTTTTACGGCGTAGAATGCAAGCGCATGGACACACCGCGCGCCTGACACCTTCCATACGGATCGCTCTTGATGATTTGAATTTAAGGCATGTGTTTGTAATTTATCCGGGAATTCAACGCTTCCCATTGGCAAGTCGGATAGAAGCCGTTCCACTCCAGACACTGGTAAAAAGAGTGTCTTTATTGAATGACTTTTGATTGAAAAATATGTGGGTCAATGGTGGGTCAGACTCTCGAAAACCCTTGCCAGCCTTGGGGATTATTGGGTTCGACTCCCACCGCCTCCACCATTATAGGCAAAGCGAACTCATCCAAAGACCCGGTACGTCGTCTTTGGACGAGTTCGTTTTTCTATTTACAATAGAGACTCATGCCGCAATTTTATTGATGGTCATTTCGCCGTCCTCCGTCCGCGTGCTGATGAGGGTGGCGGACCATATTGCGGCAGATTCACGGTAAAACTTGAAAGACACTTGCGAAAAACGCATGAAAATCTTAACTCAATAGGAATATGCATAATCGTATTGGTCCATTCTTTACCCGCTACATCGGCATTGACTACTCCGGTGCCCAAACTCCGACCTCCAGTCTTAAAGGCTTGCGCGTCTACATGGTTGACCGGGAATCTTTGCCGACTGAAGTGCAACCGCCACCCAGCCCGCGCAAGTACTGGACCCGGCGTGGCATTGCCGAATGGCTGGTTGCGCGATTAGCCGAAGACGTACCGTCCATTGTAGGTATCGACCACGGCTTTTCCTTCCCGTTGCGCTATTTCGAGGTCCACCACCTGTTGCCGGACTGGCCGAGCTTCCTTGAAGACTTCCAGCAGCATTGGCCGACGGATGAGGATAACACCTATGTCGATTTCATCCGGGATGGCCTCTGCGGCAATGGTGAAACACGCTCAGGGAGGACCCGCTGGCGCAGGCTGACAGAAAAGCGCGCTGGATCTGCCAAATCGGTATTTCACTATGATGTGCCTGGCTCAGTGGCCAAATCGACCCATGCGGGACTCCCCTGGTTGCGCTATCTGCGCCAAAAGCTTGATGACCGTATCCACTTTTGGCCTTTTGATGGCTGGGAGATTCCGACTGGGCGTTCGGCTGTCGTGGAGGTTTATCCGTCTTTGTGGAACCGGATTTTTCCTCGTGAAGATCGCTCTGCTGATCAGCATGACGCCTACGCGGTTTCCGCCTGGCTGCGACAAGCCGATCTGGATGGCAGTTTCGCCAAATTCCTGAATCCATCTCTGTTGCCTGGTGAACGTACGGTTGCCCAGGTCGAGGGTTGGATTCTCGGGGTCATGTGAATCAGCATAATGGGGCGGCGCTGGCGTCAAGGCAGGATTCGATCTTGACAAGTAACCTTCCGGGTCAGTTGGGCACACAAACCGCCGGCTGTCGAACGAAGATCCCGGCGCAGCTTCATCCGAGCGTGTTTTTTACGATTCCGATAACTTTAAGCAGAAAAAAATCCCTGCGATCTTCGGCGTAGACTGCAGCACCGTCAGCCAGAGCCGATCACGGCTAAAAACGAAAATATAGGCTTCCAGATAATGATTTTGGCAAGGCAGAGCGAGGAAGTCGTATAAGTCATACGTCGACGAGCGATAACGCAGTCCAAAATCAACAGATCCTTTTTTATCGTCAACAAAGACAGCATCGACTCCTCCTTTTCACCATATCACTTCTCCGTTCCACAACATTTTCAGAAAATCGCGCCACGGCAAAATACGAATATCCTCATGCAGCCGGGCAGCGCCTTCGTTACACACAACAAATGCTCTTGCAGGACGGTACTCCTGGATAAACGTCTTGAGCGGACGAAGGTCTGCGTTATCGACCCGGCTCGTCCCTTTTACCTCGATAGCCAACTCTCCCTGACCTAAAATAAAATCCACTTCCAATCCTGACTTCGTTCGCCAGAAATTCACATCGTAGTTGAGCTCACTGTAAGCGCGATGGGCAAGTAGCTCCATCAGAATGAAATGTTCGAATGCCTTTCCGAACAGCTCACCTCTCTCCTGTGGAATCCGGCGGTGGGTAATAGCCCCGGCAACGCCGACATCGAACAAATAAAACTTGCCGGCCCTGATGATCACATTACGGTCCTTTCTCTTCTTGTAGGGCTCGATCATCGTGCCAAGCAGGGTGTCGACAAGGATCTGGTAATACTCCTTGACGGTCTTCGCGTCTACCCCGCAGTCCCGGGCTATGTTCGCATAATTTGTCAGTTCTCCGTGCGAGTAGCCCATGGCATCGAAGAACCGGGAGAAGGCCGGGATATTCCGGGTTAATCCCTCATCGAACACTTCCTCTTTGAGATAATCCTGGACATACGCCTGCAGCGACTTACGGTATTCCGCCTGCATGTAGTGAAGGGGTAGCATTCCGCGGTTGAGCGCTCTGAGCAAGTCAAGGTCAGCCACCTCTGCCGAGACAAGCGGGTGCATTTCGTAACGCCAGGCGCGGCCTCCAAGCAGGTTCGCCTTTCCCCGTTTCAGCTTCCTTGCGCTGGAGCCACACAGGATAAACCGCTGGCCCTTGTTTTCGATGAGCCAGTGAATCTCATCGAGCAGCTGAGGCACTTTCTGCACTTCGTCGATAATGACCGGCGTCTTCAACTGCTTCGCAGATACAGCAAGAAGCTGCCCCCGCAGCAAAAAAGGCCGCTTGACGAACTCAAGGAAAATGTCGGTCTGAAGCAAATCATACCTCAGGCTTTCAGGGAAGGCTGCCCTGAGGAAGGTGGTCTTGCCTGTTTTCCTCGGCCCCCACAAGAAGGCGGACTGCCCTTTCGGCAGCTTGATATTCACCAGCCGAGTCAGCATTTGAATCATGGACATTCCTCCTTTTAAGTATAACCATTCCGGAGTATGTTCCATCATGGTCAACTCGTCAACAGTTATTTTTTAGCCTCTGAAACCTGCATCCGCCCACAACCCTTATATTCGGACATCGCCTATATGCGGTTTTGGTTGCGTCGGTTTCCCTGGTTGATCTGATTCATTCATGCTCGATTCCTTTTAAAAAGGAGGTATTAAAATGGTCTTATTACGTCAAGATGTGGCCAGTTGAGGTTCTGGGTTTAGTGGTTCAGGGTTCTGAGGTCAGGGATTATCCGCCTCTGGAGTTTGAGCAAACTCTATAAAGATTTAAAAGAGGATGGGGTCAGATCTTTGAATTTGAAATTTCGGATATAATAAGCCCACAAAGACCCAGGGCGAGACCACTGAGAATAGGATATCTGATGAGCGTATTATCGGAGAAGTAGCTAAAGATAACAATGCACAAGCGGACGATCTGTGGTGGCGAAAAACAAAACATAAAGATTTTGAGGCCATGGAACTCAGCTATCGACACAGCAACTTTAAGCAGAAAAAAATCCCTGCAATCTTCGGCGTAGACTGCAGCACCGTCAGCCAGAGCCGATCACGGCTAAAACGAAAATATAGGCTTCCAGATAATGATTTTGGCAAGGCAGAGCGAGGAAGTCGTATAAGTCATACGTCGTCGAGCGATAACGCAGTCCAAAATCTTTATATGGAAGCCTATAGATCTAATTTTCTGGCATCAAGGGACTCTATCAGATCTTGAAAAAGAAAAAAATCTTGCGTTTGACGCATTTTAAGTTTATTGAGGTACTTAAGGAATTAGCAGAAGTGATGATAAAGCTCCGCATCACTTTTAAGTGATTCACGCTGAGGAATCCACTTGAACGAAATCCAAGAGAAGGAGAAACACGCAAATGTCGGCCGCAGGTGAACTGCTCATCGAGCAACCATCGCAAGACAGCTTGCAGGTGATTCTTTCCGGGCACTGGAAGCTTGGGGAATCCTTGCCTTCGGCCGACGTAGTTCAACAAAGAGTCGCGGGGACGCCGGGGGTTCGTAACATTGTCTTCGACACCCGGCAGTTGGCGGACTGGGACAGCGGGCTGCTGATCTTTTTGATCAACTTGCGCGAATTTTGTACGCAGCAAAAGCTACCCATCGACGACAGCGGCCTGCCGCAGGGGGCGCGAAAACTGCTGGCACTGGCCGCGGCGGTGCCGGAGAAAAAAGATGCCCGTAAGGCCGAGAGCAAGGTGTCTTTTTTTACCCACGTGGGCAGTGAAACCGTCGATTTCTTCCGATCCTCGGGCGAGATGCTGACCTTTATCGGCGAGACGGTGATCGCCTTTGGAAACCTGCTGCGCGGCAGAGCCCAGTACCGCAAAAGCGACCTGTGGCTGGTCGTGGAGTCCTGCGGGGGGCAGGCACTGCCGATCGTCTCCCTGATCTGCTTTCTGGTGGGACTCATTCTGGCCTTTATCGGCGCCATCCAGCTTAAGCTGTTCGGGGCCCAGATCTACGTGGCCGACCTGGTGGGTATCGCCATGGTGCGCCTGATGGCGGCCATTATGACCGGCATCGTCATGGCCGGCCGCACCGGAGGCGCCTTTGCCGCCCAGCTGGGGACCATGCAGGTGAACCAGGAGATCGATGCGCTGAAGACCCTGGGCATATCGCCGATGGAGTTTCTGGTGCTGCCGCGCATGCTGGCCCTGGCGCTGATGATGCCGCTCTTGTGCCTTTATGCCAATGTCATGGGCATCCTGGGGGGCATGGTGGTGGGGGTCGGGATGCTCGATATCGGCTTCATACAGTACTACAACGAGACCGCCAAGGCGATTAACCTCTGGAACCTGGGCATCGGGCTGTTCTCGGGCACCGTGTTCGGGGTGATCGTGGCGCTTTCCGGCTGCATGCGGGGCATGCAGTGCGGGCGCAGCGCCTCTGCGGTCGGTGAAGCGGCCACCTCGGCGGTGGTCACCGCGATTGTCGGCATTATCCTCTCCACCGCCCTGATCACGGTGTTGTGTAACATACTCGGCATATGAAATCGTTGGCCGGTTGGCCCGTTAGTCCGTTGGCCGGTTAGTCGGTTGGCCCGTTGGTCGGTTTACCGGTGAGATACTGTCGCGTCAGGACAAAGAGAAGATGACTGAAAAAGAAGCCCATATATCGGTGCGGGATCTGACCATGGCCTATGGGGACTTTGTGGTCATGCACGATCTGAGCTTTACGATCAACCGCGGGGACATCTTTATCATCATGGGCGGCAGCGGCTGCGGCAAGAGCACCATGATGACCATTATGATCGGCCTCAAGTCCCCGGCCAAGGGCCAGGTCTTCTATGGGCAGGTCGATTTCTGGGGCTCCGATCCGCCGACCCGCGACCGGATTATCCGGCGCGCCGGGGTGATGTACCAGAGCGGGGCGCTGTGGAGCTCGATGACCCTGGCCGAGAACATCTCCCTGCCGCTGGAGACCTACACGGATTTGAGTCCCGCCCGGATTCGTGAGGTGGTCGAGCTGAAGCTGGCCCTGGTGGGCATGGCCGGCTTCGGAGAGTTTTATCCCTCTGAGATCAGCGGCGGGATGCAGAAGCGGGCCGGCATCGCCCGGGCCATGGCGCTGGATCCGGAGGTTCTTTTTTTCGACGAGCCCTCGGCCGGGCTGGACCCGGTGAGCGCGCGGCGGCTGGATGATTTGATCCTGGAGCTGCGCGATAGCCTGGGCACCACCATGGTGGTGGTGACCCACGAGCTGGCGAGCATATTTGCCATCGGCAGCAATTCGGTGTTTCTGGATGCCTCCAAGAGGACCATGACGGCCACGGGCAACCCCAGCACGCTGCTGGCCGAAACCAAGGACCCCACGCTGCGGCTGTTTCTCACCCGCGGTGAGAAATCATAACCACTCAATTCAGACCGCAAAAGGATGGGAACAGATGGCCAAGCAAGCGAACAGGATGATGATCGGCGGGTT